>Ga0310811_10012537_pt1 | contig 11000 bp, 10 predicted proteins | sample YCmetagenome_FD_207642 | JGI IMG/M metagenome (GOLD analysis project Ga0310811, IMG submission 207642) | Soil microbial communities from experimental microcosm in Duke University, North Carolina, United States - YC | ecosystem: Engineered > Artificial ecosystem > Soil microcosm > Unclassified ...
GGGCAGCAACGACAGCAAGAACTTCACGATCGATAAGGCGCCATCGACGACGACGGTTGCCTGCCCGGCGTCGGTCACCTACAACGGTTCCGCGCAAACGCCTTGCTCGGCGGCCGCGACCGGAACCAGCGGACTGAACCAGCCGCTGACAGTCAACTACGCGAACAACACGGACGCCGGTATCGCAACCGCAGGCGCCAACTACGCGGGCGATTCCAACCACAATCCGAGCAGCGACAGCAAGAACTTCACGATCGACAAGGCGAACTCGATCACCGCCGTGACCTGCCCGGCATCTGTGGCCTACACAGGTTCTGCGGTGACCCCGTGCTCGGCAAAAACCACGGGCGCCGGTGGATTGAACCACGCGCTCGCAGTGACCTACGCGAACAACATCAACCCGGGACCTGCCGCGTCGGCGTCGGCGGCCTATGCGGGCGATGCAAATCACAATGGCAGCAACGACAGCAAGAACTTCGCGATTGGCTACGCAGACTGCAGTGCAGCCTATGGGCCGGGGAACGTCATCCTGCCGCCGATCAACAACGACGGATCAAGCGTTTTCAACAAGAAGGGCAGCACGATCCCTGTCAAATTCCGGGTGTGTGATGCCGCTGGCCGGCCAATCTCAGTCGCGGCCGCCGTTTTTGCCGGCACCGGCGGCACGCTGACCATGAAGAGCGCGGTCAGGGGAACGGTGGACGCCGCCAACGAGTCTCTCACTGCCGACATTCCGGATGTCGCGTTCCGCTGGGACGGGACGTCGCAATGGATCTTCAACATGGCGACGTCGAATCTGATCGCTGGCAACACTTACGTGTTCAGCATCAATCTCGCGTCGGGCGGCACCATTCAGTTCCAGATAGGCGTTAAGTAGGAGTCAGCGTCGAGCAGTGCCGGTCGTCCGTGAAACGGGCGGCCGGCAATTTCGTTGGATGGTTGGTAAGGGAAACTGGATCAGGGATTGACCTCCCACTTCAGGAGCAGGCGGTAGCGAACCGGACGCCCGTCCTTCATGGCCGGCGTGAACTTCCACACCTTCGCCCGGCTCAACGCGAGGACGTCGGGCATGCGCTGTGGGGCGCCAACGAACCTCGCGCGCTCGACGGTGCCGTCGTTCGACACGATCAGCTCCACGACGTTGGTGCGCGTCGTCCATGAGCTGATGGTCGGCCCCGGCAGCGTCTCGGACGTACGCGGCGGGACGACATCGCTATCCTCAGCCGAGTAAATCCTGTCGTCGACGAGCGGGACGTCTTGTGCCGGGCTAGACGCCGCACCAGCGATGACCGTCTCCGGCGCGACAGGCGCAGCGACGCTCGATCGAACTTCTGGACGTCGCAACGTCTCCGTCCCGAGCGGCTTGGACCCGCTGCGCGCGACGACGCTTTGAGTCGAACGGGCCGATGCCGGAGCTGTTCTCGCCGCCGACGGCCTTGCGGCAACGGGCGCGACCGCGCTGGCCGGCTTCGCCTTGATGGTGGCGGTACCGGACAACGGGTTGACATCGTCAGCCGCCGCGGCGGAGTTCGAGCTTGCCGCGGTATTGGCAGCCGCCGTCACCGGCGGTTCTGGGGAGCCGAATAGAACGGTAATCACCAGAACGGTGGCCATAAGCGACACGACGGCGACGATGGCAACCGCTACCCACGGATTCCGACCTGCGACCGCAATTGCCGACGCGATTCGACCGCCGACCGCCTTGAGCGACAACCTGGATTGTGTCTCGCTGCCGAACGACTCCAGGCCGTCCTCCGCGACGTCGACTGGAGCAGGCGGAGGCTGCAGAAATGCCGTGTCGTTTTCGTCTTTAACGATTCCTAGGCGGCGGAGAACAACCGGTCGTTCAGAGGCACCACTTGCCATGGGAGGATCCTACTGCTGAGAGACGGCACATCATACACACTTTCGTAAGTCTGCCCTGCAGGCCGCTTCGTGCTATTGATTTGACGGCACGTGACGTCACCCCTCCTCTCGCGAGGCACAGATCTGGCCAGCGCCGTCGCGGCGGTGTTTGCCGACGACGGCCCGCTTGCGCGCGCCGTCAGTGATTACGAGCCCCGCGAAGGTCAACGGACCATGGCCGCGGCCGTCGCGGAGCGGATCGAACACGGTGGAACGGTCATCGCCGAAGCAGGCACCGGAACCGGCAAGACACTGGCCTACCTGATTCCCGCCATCCTGAGCGGCCAGCGCGTGCTCGTCTCCACCGGCACCAAGAATCTGCAGGAACAAATTTTCTTCAAGGACCTGCCGGCACTGCGGGAGGCCCTCGCCAAGCCCTTCACGGCAACGCTGATGAAGGGCCGCTCGAACTACCTGTGTCTTCATCGCTTCGAAACAGCCAACGACAACAAGTCGTTTGAACATGCCGTCTTTCTACCCCTCATCGATGAGTGGTCGAAGAAAACCAGGACCGGCGATCGCGCCGAGCTGAGCGAGCTGCCCGACGACCTGCCGCTCTGGAAGGAAGTGTCGGCGGACGCGGAGACGTGCCTCGGCACGGAGTGCCCGCGTTACGGCGACTGCTTCGTGACGCTGATGCGCCAGCGCGCCGCCGAATCCGACGTCGTCATCGTCAACCATCATCTGCTGTGCGCGGACGCCCAGTTGCGCAAGAGCGCGTACGGCGAAGTGATCCCGGCATGCCCGACGCTGGTCGTCGACGAGGCGCATCAGTTGGAGGACGTGGCAACGCAGTACTTCGGCATCGCGATCAGCAACTTCCGCGTTGAAGATCTTGTGCGCGACGTGGAAACGACCGCGGGTCTGGAAGGCCCGCGCCGCTCAGACCTCGTGCTCGCCGCCAGTCGCGTCACCGAACGTTCCCGCACATTCTTCAGCGCACTCTCGATGGCGCGCATGCAGGCGGCGGAGTCGAAGGCGCGCTATACGTCGGAGACCTTCGTCGACTACTTTCAGGAAGGCGCAATGCTGGCGGGTGCGCTCGAGGGTCTCGAGGCGACAATCGTGTTGTTGCAGAAGAAGGATGAGCCGAACGACGAAATGATCGATACGCTGGCGCGCCGCGCGCGCGAGCTGCGCAGCGATCTGATGTTCCTCATCCGCGCCCGCGACGCCGACTTTGTTTACTACGTCGAAACGCGCGGTCGCGGACTGTTCCTTCGCGCGTCGCCGATTGATGTATCGCGCCTGGCGCGAGAAGCGCTGTTCGATCGCATGCGGACCACCGTGCTCACATCTGCAACGCTCGCAGTGGACGGTTCGTTCGAGTATTTCAAGAGCCGGCTGGGCATCGGCGACGCAGCGGAGGTAAGGGTCGCTTCCGAGTTCGACTACGCACGGCAGGCGCTGCTCTATCTGCCGCGGCGGATCCCGTCGCCGAAGGCGCCGACCTTCAGCGCGGCGGCAGCGCGCGAGGTGATCGAAATCCTGAAACGGTCGCGCGGCCGTGCGTTCGTGCTGTTCACCAGCTACGCGATGCTGCGCGCGGTGCAGCAATTCGTCGAGATGTCGCTCCCCTATCCAATTCTCGTGCAGGGCACGGCCCCGCGTTCGACCCTGATCGATCAGTTCCGCTCCACGCCGAACGCCGTGCTGCTGGCGACGTCCAGCTTCTGGCAGGGCGTCGATGTCGTCGGCGAGGCGCTGAGTTGCGTCATCATCGACAAGCTGCCGTTTGCCTCGCCCGGAGATCCTGTTACCGCCGCGCGTATAGAAGCGATTAAGGAACGCGGGGGCGATGCGTTCGCCGATTACCAGGTGCCGCTGGCGATCCTTGCGCTGCAGCAGGGACTCGGCCGGCTCATCCGTCACCGCACGGATCGCGGTGTTCTCGCCATTCTCGATCCGCGCTTGCGGACAATGGGATATGGGCGTAGATTTCTAAGTTCCCTGCCCCCGGCACCAGTCACGCACGACCTGGAGGCGTTGGAACATTTCTTCGGGTAAACTACGTAAATTACGGTTAAGGCAGCGTTTAGTTGCCTGCCTGTCACGTCGGGCGGCGCGGCCGCACGGCGGTTCAACAAAGAGAGGATTGAGCATGCGGACCCATCTGTACCGGGGTGTCCTGGCGCTTGCCGTGGCGCTCGTGTTTTCGGCCCCCGCGTTCGCCCAGGGCATCGTCAAAGGCAAGGTCGTTGACGATAAGGGGCAGCCCGTCGCCGACGCCAAAGTCACCATTCAGGGACCGGCGCGAAACGCCGAGACGAAGACGAACAACAAGGGCGAATTCGTGCAGGTTGGCCTGCAGTCCGGTGCGTACACCGTGACCGTGTCGAAGGACAAGGTCGGTCAGGCCGCGCAGAAGGTGACCGTTTCGCAGGGCACGCCTGCAGAGGCGAACTTCACGTTGTCGCCGACGAGCGGCATGAGTCCCGAGCAGAAGGCGGTGCAGGAAGCAGCCGCCGGCGCCATCGACGCGCTGCGAGCCGGCCGCGACGATGAAGCGATCACCAAGCTGAATGACGTCGTCACGAAGCTCCCGACGTGCAGCGACTGCTACTACAACCTCGGTCTGGCCTACACGCACAAGCAGCAGTGGGACGCGGCCGAAGCGGCGCTGAAGAAGGCAATCGAGCTGAAGCCGACCAATCCGGATCCGTATAACGGTCTCGCCAACGTCTACAACGCCCAGAAGAAGTTCGATGAAGCGCTGGCGATGAATCAGAAGGCGACCGAGCTGGCCGGGTCAACGGCCGGTGCGGGCGGCGGCGGCAACGCGGAAGCGATTTACAACCAGGGCGTGGTGCTCTTCAATGCGGGCAAATATGCCGAGGCGAAGACGCAGTTCGAGAACGCGACGAAGGCGGACGCAAACAACGCCAACGCTTTTTATCAGCTCGGTATGACCAACCTGAATCTCGGTCAGATTCCGGAAGCGGTCAGCGCGCTTGAGACGTTCCTGAAGCTCGCGCCCAACGATCCGAAGGCTTCGCAGGTGCAGGCATCGCTGCCGGCGCTGCAGCAGATGATCAAGAAGTAAGGCTCAGTTCGATGAGCGCTCGGGGCCCGCACGGTCCCGAGCGTCTTCTCCACTCAGAACAACGCGGCGTCGGCGCTGCCGTCGAATTCCTGCTCGCATCCCGGCTCGTTGTCGAAGTAGTACTCCACCACGACATACCCCGATTCGCTCGTCTTTGCGTTCGCAGCGACGAAGACCGTTGTGAGGTGCGGACGCAGGGTCGCACGCGTGTCGGTATTCCACTGCGCGAAGAGCAGCCGCTGCCGTTCCGCCAGCGCCGCCATCCAGTCGCCGGGTCCGGCCCACATGCTGTCCGAGAGAAGCATGTCGACAGTGCGGTAGCGCCCGTACGAGGCGCTGATCTCGTCGCGCATGCTGGCAAACCGCGAGCGCAGCTCCGCGCCATACGCGTTGGAGCGCACCTGCCTGCCGACACCCTTCACGTAGCACATGCCGGTGCTGGGGCTCACCTGTGCGACGTAGAATTCGAACGCAGGATGCGGCACCGGCACCGATGTGAGCTTGTACATGCCGCCGCCGATGGGCGTCGCCGCCGCGCCAAGCTCTTCGACCGACATTCCTTGCCACAAGCCGAAGGGCCTCGCTTCGGCGGTTCCGGGTTCGGTATTCTGCTGTCCGTAACTGGTCCAGGCGCCGGCCACGATCACTGCTGCCGCAAGCGTGGCAAGGGTACGAGCACACTTCATGGGAGAACCTTCTTCGTCTGATTGCGGGCCGGTCGGATCGGGGAGAGGGGTCGATCCGCTTTTCGGCAGTTTGCCTCGCCGCCAACATGGCTGCGGGCACCGAAAGGATGTTATTTAGTGGGCGGCATCGCGCAACGCCTGGCCTCCACCCGCGAGCGCATCGCCGCCGCCGCCACCTCTGCCGGCCGGGATCCATCTTCCATCCTCCTCGTTGCTGTGTCCAAGACATTCCCGATTGCAGCCGTCCGCGAGGCGTATGCCGCGGGACAGCGCGACTTCGGGGAAAACAAGGTCCAGGAAGCACTGGAGAAGATCCTCAGTTCAGCCGATTTACCCATCAGGTGGCATCTGCTCGGCCACCTGCAGACGAACAAAGCCAGAAAGGCCGCCGCCTCGTTTGCCACAATCCACTCGGTGGACGGCGTTGAGTTGCTCCGTAGGGTCGACGCGGCCGCTGCCGAAGCGGGTCGGTCACCGGAACTGCTCATCCAGGTGGACCTGGCGGGTGAGGCGACGAAGTTTGGCGCGGCGTCCGGTGATGTGCCGAAGATTCTCGAGGCCGCGGGCGCATGCACGGCGGCGCAGGTGGTCGGGTTGATGACGCTCCCGCCGGTGCCCCAACTGCCCGAAGATGCGCGGCCCTGGTTCAGAAAGCTGCGCGACCTCCGCGACCAATGGCTGGCAGCGGGCGTGCCGGCGCCGATGCTCCGTGAACTGTCGATGGGCATGAGCGCCGACTTCGAAGTGGCAATTCAGGAAGGATCGACGATGGTGCGGGTGGGAACAGCGATATTCGGGAGCCGAAATGTCCAAGCCTGAGGAAATGGCACTGACCACGACGGAGCGCCCGCGCATCATGTCGCCCGAGCGGCACATCAGCATCACGCCGCTCGACATGCGTCAGGCGCGCTTCACCACGTCGATGCGCGGATTCGACAAGGCCGACGTGACGTCGTTCCTGCAGGAAGCAGCGGAAGGCTTCGATCAGGCAATGCGCGAGAACGAACGCCTGCGCATCGAAATTGTCAAGCTCGAGACGTCTCTCAATCAGTTCCGCGAGCTCGAAGGCAGTCTGAAGACGACGCTGATGACCGCGCAGAAAACGGCCGACGACATGCGCGATAACGCGCAGAAAGAGGCCGAGCGCCTGGTGCGAGAGGCCGAGGGACGCGTCGAGCTGATGATGCAGAAGGCACAGGCGAAGACGGAAGACATCGAGCGGGAAATCGACGGCCTGCGCATCAAGCGGCGCGAGGCGGAGGCGAGCCTCGAGGCGACGATCGCGGCGTTGAACAACACGCTCGAGTTCATCCGCGAACAGGAGCGCCGCGAGCGCGAGGATCGCATCGTGCAGCACTGGCCGAAGCCGGTCGCCGCCAGCAACGCCACGCGCGTCGGCTAATACGCCCGGTTATCTCCGCATCCGAGTCGTCCCGCGCGCAAGCAAACCTGGCATCGCCGGTACGCGCGACGGCGCCTTGCTCGTCCGCTTACAGTCGCCGCCTGTCGAGGGGGCGGCGAATGCCGAACTGGTCGAAGTGATTGCCAAAGCGTTCGCGGTTGCCAAGCGTGACGTGACTGTCGTGTCCGGCGAACATTCCAAGCTCAAGCGTGTTGTGATTGCGACTCTCGAACGTGACCACATCGAAGCCGCACTGCGATCGTTCGGCATAGATCCTACCGAAGTTGCATTACGCTAAGTTCGCGTGCTTCAGGCGGATTTCCTCATCGAACACGCTGACTTTATTGCGACGTGCACGGGGCCCGCGCCCCGCCGCGGACTCGCGCAGCGTGAAATCTCTCCGCTGACAAGCAGCGTCATCGCCGCATTCGAGGGGCGCATCACGTACGTCGGCGATGCGATCACTTTTGCGAATAGCGTCGCCATCGCAAAGGGCGCGACGCGCATCGACGCGCGCGGCTGCTCCGTCGTGCCGGGTTTCGTCGATGCGCATACGCACCTCGTCTACGCCGGCGACCGGCGAGCCGAGTTGCAGCGGCGCCTTGCCGGAGAGACGTATGCCGCCATCGCGGCCGATGGCGGAGGCATCGTCGAGACAGTCGCCGCCACGCGTGCGGCATCCGAAGAGGAGCTCGCCGAAGCCGCTCGCGCGCGCCTCAACGAGATGATCGCGTGCGGCACGACGACGTGCGAGGCAAAGAGCGGCTACGGGCTGACGACGGAATCCGAGCTGCGCCAGCTGCGGGCGATGCGCGCGCTCGACGAAGCCCACGCCGTCGACATCGTCCCGACGTTCATGGGCGCGCACGAAATTCCCGTTGAATACCGTTCGCGTCGAAGTGAATACATCGCTTGCGTCATTGAGGAAATGCTGCCGCAGGTGGCGCACGAGGAGCTGGCGGAGTTCTGCGACGTCTTCTGCGAGAACGGCGTCTTCACGCCTGAAGAATCGATTGAAATTCTGGAAGCAGGACGGCAGATGGGGCTGATGCCGCGTGTGCACGCGGACGAACTTGGCCCGAGCGGCGGTGCAAGCGTCGCCGCCCGTGTGGGAGCGCGATCCGCAGACCATCTTCTCTTCGTTGACGAACGCGGCGCAGACGGCCTCGCCGATGCCGGCGTATGCGCGACGCTGCTCCCCAGCGCGGCGTTTTACCTAAAGCTTGGCCGGTTCGCCCCCGCGCGCATGCTCATCGATCGCGGCGTCGCCGTCGCACTGGCGACGGACGTCAATCCTGGCGCCGGTTTTTCGCCTTCGATGCCGTTTGCCATGACGCTGGCGTGTTTCGCGATGCATATGACGCTCGAAGAATCGTTGATCGCTGCAACGCTGAATGCCGCGTGGTCGATTAACCGCGCCAACGCTTGTGGCAGTCTCGAGGCCGGCAAGCTGATGGACGCTGTCGTCATCAAGGGAGGGCTCGCGGAGCTCGTGCGCGTTGGCGCACCGGCGATCCGGATGGTCATCAAACGCGGAAAGGTCGTCTCATGGACGCAGTGAGCTATTGCGAGATGGCGCTCGCAGACCTGATGGATGCCTTCGCCTCGACCGATCCGGTCCCCGGCGGCGGCTCCGCCGCAGCTCTTGCCGGCGCAGTCGGAGCGTCTCTTCTGCTGATGGTCGCGGGTATTCCAAAGACCAGGACCGGGGCACCGGAGGAAACTGCCGATCTCGCCGAGGCCGCAACCCGCCTTCACCCGCTACGCGATCAGCTGCTCGAGCTCGTCGATCGCGACAGCGATGCGTACCAACAGGTCCTGGCTGCGTACCGGCTGGCCAAAGACACCGATGCCGAGAAGGCTTCACGGAAAAACGCGATCGATCGCGCCATGCGCTCCGCGACAGAAACGCCTCTCGCCACGATGCGTGCGTGTCAGCAGGCTTTGCGCGGCGCCGTCATCGTCTCTGCCAACGGCAACCGAAGGACAACAAGCGACGTCGGCGTCGGCGTGGAGCTGCTCGTGGCGGGTCTGCGCGGCGCGCGGATGAACGTCGACATCAATCTCGCGGTGCTGGACGATCAGGATTACGTGCGGCGCGCAAGAACAGAAGCGGAGGAGCTGGAACGCGACGCCGAGGCAGATGCGGAAACGGCGCGGCGCGCGCTGCGGTAACTACTTCGCCTTCGCCGGCTGCGGAACTCCGCCAAGGCCGGCGAGATTGAGACCTTCAACCGTGAACTGGAAGTCGATCGGGTACTGGTAGCTCGGAAAGACTTCAACCTGCTGCGTATACGATGCGCTGGCAGCGGTCCGCTTGCCCTCGCGCGTCACCTCGATGTCCTCAGGCCCTACGGGCAGATTCAGCGCGGTCGCGCGCTCCAGCATCTGATCCTGCAGCTCGCCGACGGGCGCCTCGGCACCGAAGGTCACGATCTGCTGCGCCTGATCCTTGAACTGGTAGTAGCTGGCGGCCGCCAGGCCGACCCGCACTACCCCGTTCAAGATTGCAATCGCAATCAGCAGCTTGATGATCGTCTTCATGAATCGGAGGCCGGGGTCGGGTCTGAAGACCCGACCCTACACATATAGATTCGGCCGCGAAAAGAATGGAGTGTAGGGGCGGGTCCTACAGTGCTCGCTCTAATGGATTTGGTGGAGTAACCGGCTCCAGCGGATGGTCGTGAAGAACCGCGAAATCCCGGCAGAGGGCTGTCCTTCCTCGGTATCCGCGAACGACCAGTAGATAAACGCCGCTCTTCCCTTGATGTAGTCCCGCGGCAGGAAACCCCAATAGCGGCTGTCCTCGGAGTTGTCGCGGTTGTCGCCCATCATGAAGTAGTGCTCGGGCGGTACCGTCACCGGGCCGTAATGGACGCGGACGTCGAAATCTTCCTCGGGACTGTCGCCGGGCGGCGGAAAGAGGAAGTGAACATACGGCTCATCGAGCGGCTTGCCGTTCACGTACACCTTCTTGTTGCGCAGCTCGATGGTGTCGCCGGGCAGCCCGATGGTCCGCTTGATGAAATCGCGCTCGGGGTCTTCCGGGAACTTGAAGACGATCACGTCCCCGCGCTTGATGTCCTTCACCGGAAGCAGGAGCCGCTCGAGCCGGCTCGCCGTCGGACCGTAAATGAACTTGTTGACCAGCAGGTGATCGCCGATCAGCAGGTTGTTCTCCATCGAGCCGGTTGGAATCTTGAACGCCTGGACGATGAAGGTTCGGACGAAAAGGGCGAGGATGACGGCGACGCAGATCGACTCGAAATACTCCCGCACGGTCGATTTGTGATACTCGACCGTGGGGGCGGTCGCCGGCGGCTTCATGGCGGGTCTGGCCACGTTCCTTAATCTTATTCTGTCCCGACCTTTAACACGGCGAGGAACGCCTCCTGGGGGATTTCGACCCGGCCCACGCGCTTCATCCGTTTCTTCCCTTCCTTCTGCTTCTCGAGCAGCTTCCTCTTGCGGGTGATGTCGCCGCCGTAGCACTTGGCGAGAACGTTCTTGCGGAGCGCTTTCACGGATTCCCGCGCGATGACGCGGTTGCCAATCGACGCCTGGATCGCGATCTCGAACATCTGCCGTGGTATCAGCTGGCGCATTTTCGAGGCCAGCGCCCTGCCCCGTTCGTACGCCGCATCCTTGTGCACGATGATCGACAGCGCATCGACAGGATCGCCGTTCACCAGGATGTCCATTTTGACGAGTGGCGACTCCCAGTAGCCTGTGACGTGATAGTCGAGCGAGGCGTAGCCGCGCGACATGGTCTTCAGCTTGTCGTAGAAGTCCATGACGACTTCGTTGAACGGTAGCTCGTAGGTTATGAGCACGCGGTCTGACTTCAGGTACTCCAGCTTCTTCTGAACGCCCCGCTTGTCCTGGCATAGCTGCAGAATCGGGCCGACGAACTCCGATGGGGTCAGGATCATCGCCGTGATGACAGGCTCCTCCATCTTCGCGA
>Ga0310811_10012538_pt1 | contig 11000 bp, 10 predicted proteins | sample YCmetagenome_FD_207642 | JGI IMG/M metagenome (GOLD analysis project Ga0310811, IMG submission 207642) | Soil microbial communities from experimental microcosm in Duke University, North Carolina, United States - YC | ecosystem: Engineered > Artificial ecosystem > Soil microcosm > Unclassified ...
GATATCGTGCTGGCCAGTCTGCCGACCCCCGACATCGTCAAGGCCGTCACCCTCGGGCCTGACGGAATCATTGCCGGTAACCGCGCCACGATCTTCATCGACTTGTCCACGACCGGACCTGGCGCCGCCAAGCTGATTGCGAAGGGGTTCGAACCGCGGGACCTGACGCTGGTCGACGCGCCGGTCAGCGGCGGCATCAAGGGTGCGGTAAACGGAACGCTTGCGGTGATGGTATCCTGCCCGAAGGCAACCTATGACCGGGTCGAGCCGATCCTGAAACACTTCGGAAAGCTGTTCTACACCGGCGACAAGCCCGGTACGGCGCAGACGGCAAAGCTCGCGAACAATCTGATGGCCGCGGCAGCGCTCGTGATCACCTCCGAAGCAGTGGCGATGGGCGTCAAGGGCGGCGTCAACGCCAGGGTGCTGATCGACATCATCAACGCCAGCAGCGGGCGCAACAGCGCCTCGGAAGACAAGTTTCCCCGCGCCGTGTTGCCCGGCACCTTCGATTTCGGCTTCACCACCGGTCTCTCCTACAAGGACGTGCGGCTCTGCGTCGATGAAGCGGAGGCCATGGGCGTTCCGATGGTCTGCGGCGCGGCGGTCCGGCAGATGCTTGCCATCACCAATGCCAAATATGGCGCGTCTTCCGACTTCACTTCGATCGCGAAAGTGCTGGAGGAATGGGCCGGCGTCGAAATGCGCGGATAGGTCGCCGACAGGGAGTGCAAGGCGATGTTGAAGGGCAAATGGGCACTCGTGACCGGGGCGACGGCGGGCTTGGGTCTGGCCGTGGCCGAAAGCCTTGCCGGTGCGGGAGCCAACATTGTCCTGCACGATCTCAACGAACCGGCGCAGGCGAGAGATCGTCTGCGCGCGCAATTCGGTGTCGATGCGGTCAGCGTGGCCGCCGACCTGTCGCAGCGCACCGCCATTGAAGCTGTCATGGCCGAGCTGCAGGTGCGCGTCGGTGCGATCGACATTCTGGTGAACAATGCGGTGGTGCGGCATTTTTCGCCGGTCGAAAACTTCCCGCCGGAACGATGGGACGAAACGCTGGCGGTCAATCTGTCGGCCCCGTTCCACCTGATCCGCCTTGCTTTGCCCGCCATGAAGCAACGTCGTTGGGGCCGCATCATCAATATGGCTTCGATCTATTCGACCCGCGCCGTCGCCGACCGCATCGATTACGTCACCACCAAGACGGCGATCGTAGGCCTGACCCGCGCAGTCGCCATCGAGACGACGAAAAGCGGAATCACCTGCAACGCGCTTTGCCCGGGCACGCTGCCGACGCCGGCCATCCAGGGACGGATCGCCTCGATCGCAGCCAGCGAGAGCCGCAGCATCGAGGAGGTGACAGACGACTTTCTGGCGACAAGGCAACCCACCGGGCGGTTCATCGCGACGGAAGGCGTCGGCGCGATGGCCGTTTTCCTCTGCAGCCCGGCGGCGCAGGACATCACAGGGGCGGCGCTGCCGATCGATGGAGGCTGGTCGATCGCATGACCGCAAAACGCCGGCTCCTGGACCAACGCGCTGAACTGCAGTCCACGCTGCGGATCGATGACGTTCCGACCGTTCGCTCGATGGTTGCGCAAAAGCTGCGCGAGGCGATCATGTCCGGAACCTTGAAGCCCGGCCAGCGCCTGGTCGAACGCGAGCTTTGCGAGATGACCGGCGTGAGCCGGCCATCGATCCGCGAGGCGCTGCGGTTGCTGGAAGCCGATGGACTCGTCAACACGGTGCCCCATCGCGGTCCGGTGGTCAGCACCATCAGCCTTGAAGAAGCCAGGCAACTCTACGCCGCGCGCGCCGTGCTCGAAGGATTTGCGGGCCGCGAATGCGCGCGCCTGCGCGATCCTGCGGTTGTGCGCCGGATCGGGGACGCACTCACAAGACTGAAAGCCGCGTTCGCCGAAGACGATCTGACGGCGGCGCTGGAAGCCAAGACGGAATTTTACGCCGCGCTGATCGGCGGGTGTCAAAACGCCTTCATCGAGCGCATGCTGAGGCCACTGCATGACCGGATCACACTGTTGCGAATTACCTCGATGTCGCAGCCGAAACGGATCAACAAGAGCCTTCGCGAGGTCACGGCGATCTGGCGCGCGATCCAGAACGGCGATCCTGATCTTGCCGAGCAATGCTGCGTCGATCACGTCAAGGCCGCGGCGGTGGCCGCGCTCAGCATGATCGAACGGACATCCGCGTCGAACCAAAAGGCGTCGCGGATGAGTAACCAGTCACCTGCTTGAAAGAACAACAAGGCCGATAGGGACCCGCCCATGCAGTTTGCAAGACGCGTTTTGCTGATGTTGTTGCTCTCGCCCGCGCTGCCGGCATTTGCCCAGGAATTCCCGAGCCGGCCGATCACGCTCGTCGTGCCGTTCTCGGCCGGCGGCCCCGGCGACGTGATCGCCCGCCTGCTCGGCAGTTCGATGGGCGCGACGCTGAAGCAACCAATCGTGATCGAAAACGTCGTCGGCGCCGGCGGCACCATCGGCACCAACCGTGTCGCCAAAGCCGCACCTGACGGTTACACGCTACTGCTGATGCATGTCGGCCAGGCGACCGCGCCCGCGCTCTACGCGAAATTGCCCTTTGACCCCGTCGGCGACTTTGCGCCGATCGGCCTCGTCACTGACGTGCCCATGATCCTGGTGGCGCGCGCGAACTTTCCGGCCAAAACTCTAAAGGAACTGGTCGCCTATGTCCGCGCCCAGGGCGACAAGGTCACTTACGGCAATGTCGGCTTGGGTTCCGCGTCGCATCTGTGCGGATTGATGTTCATGAGCGCTATCGAAACCAGGCTCACGCCGATCTACTACAAGGGCGGCGGACCCGCGCTGAACGATATCATCGCCGGTCACATCGACGTCTATTGCGATCCCGCAACGGGGCCGACGCCGTATATCCAGGCCGGCACCATTCCGGGCTATGCGATCACCAGCAAGAAACGAGTGCCTACGCTTCCGAACCTGCCAACCTCGGCAGAAGCCGGTGTACCCGCGTTCGACGTCACGACGTGGTACGGCATGTACGCGCCGCGCGACACGCCGAAGCCGATCGTGGATGCACTCGTTGATGCCTTGCAAAAGGCGCTGAGGGATCCGCCGCTGGTCAACCGGTTCGCCGAACTCAGCATGGCGCCCGTCGAGCAAGAGCGCGCGACACCCGCAGCCCTCGAAGCCCTGCTCAGAAGCGAAATCGACCGATGGGGCCGCATCATCAAGCAGGCCGGCATCGAACCGCAATGACGGACGGGATTTCGGTCAGGCACGCTGCAAGGAATGTTGGTAGCGAGAGAGGGACTCGAACCCCCGACCCCAGGATTATGATTCCCGTGCTATAACCAGCTGAGCTACCTCGCCACGGTTCACTGTCACGGCTTTGCATACCGCGGTTGCGAACGCGCGGCATATAAGAAGTCGGTCGGGGGCCTGTCAAGCAAACCCGGCAGCGGCGGAAAACGCCTGCAAACGGCGCTATTTGGGCCGGATCGTGGGGTCGCCGCCGGGGCTGCCGGGCGGCGGAATCACCGGCGTCTTGCCGGCATCCGGCGTCGGCGCGCGCATTTCGGGATCGATGCCCGCGGGCGGGCACAGTACACCATCCGAGCGCGCCAGTTTGTCGCCAAGCGGCTCAACCCGCTGGCCGGTGGTTGTGCCTTCGGGCACCACCAGAGAGCGCGGCGGTGTTTCCATCGGCGCACAATTGGCGGCGTGCAATGGTGATGGCGGCGCGGTCTGGGCCGGGGGAGTAACCGTACCAGGCGGGGCCTGGGCATCCGCAACGCCGGAGGCCGCCATCAATAGACACGACAGCAATAATGCGCGTTTTATTCCCATGCCGGGAAAACGGATTGCGGCCGCGGAGGTTCCCCGGCCAAAGCGTTTTCCGACAAATCAGGATTTGCGGAACCGGATCAGCGAAAAATGCCCCATCGGTGGCATCGGCCGCCGCTCGGTCAGGCTGACGCCGCCGTGTCGGGCGGCCCAATTGGTCAGCCGCTCCCAGGGGAATTCCGGCCGCCAGCCAAGCCGCCGCGCCAACGGCGCAAAGGCCAGTTCGAACAGGCGGCGCGGCCCGCTTTCGGCGCCGATGTGATTGACCAGGATGAGTTCGCCGCCGGGTTTCAGCACCCGGATGAAATCATCCAGCGTGCGTTCCGGATCCGGTACCGCGGTGATGACATATTGCGCCACCACCGCATCGAAGAAGCAATCCCTGAACGCGAGATTCTTGGCGTCCATCACCGCGAGCGTTTCGACATTGGTGAGGCCTAGCGCGCGGACACGCTTGAGCGCCCGGCGCAACATCGGCTCGGAAATATCGACGCCGCATAGTCTGGTGCTGCGCGAATAATCCGACAGCGACAATCCGGTGCCGACGCCGACGTCGAGAATGCGTCCGCCGATCCTGTCGGCTTCCACGATCGTCGATTGGCGGCCGTGGTCGAACACCTTGCCGAAGACGAGATCGTAGACCGGCGCCCAGCGCCCATAAGCCTTTTCGACCCCCTCGCGGTCGATGTCCCCAGCCATTCCCAGCGTCCCTGCCCTCAACGCCCCGATTTTTTCAGCCGCGCATCACCTCGACAAGCGGCGGCGCAATTATCTCCTGGACGCCTCCCCCCGCCGCGGTATTCCTCGCGGTCGCACTCTTGATGAATCCGCCACCGAGCACACGCGCCTGTCCCGAGGGCGCGTCGTAGAACACGCAGGCCTGGCCGGGCGACACGCCCTCTTCGCCGGCGACCAGTTCGACTTCGTAGCCGCCGTCGACCGCACGCAACCAGGCCGGCTGCGGCGCGCGCGTCGATCGCACGCGCACGAACATCTCGATACCCTCGCCGATGACGCGCTCGAGCGCGCCGGCGCCGATCCAGTTGACGTCGCGCAGCCGGATACGATCCATCCGCAGCGCCGCGCGCGGCCCCACCACGACGCGGCGGCTGGCGGCATCGAGTTTGATGACATAGAGCGGCGCAGCCGACGCGATACCCAATCCCTTGCGCTGGCCGACGGTGAAATGAACGATGCCCTGGTGGCCGCCGATCACATGGCCGTCGAGATCGACGATCTCGCCGGGCTCGATCGCGCCCGGCTTCAGGCGGCCGATGATGTCGGTGTAGCGCCCGGTCGGCACGAAGCAGATGTCCTGACTGTCCTGCTTGTTGGCGACCTCGAGGCCGAAGCGCCGCGCCAGTTCACGCGCGTGCTGCTTGGTCATGTCGCCGAGCGGAAAACGCAGGTAATCGAGCTGCTCGCGCGTGGTCGCGAACAGGAAATAACTCTGGTCGCGATCGGAATCGGCGGCGCAAACCAGCGCCCGCGAACCGTCGCCTTGACGGCGCGAGGCGACGTAATGTCCGGTCGCGAGCGCGCTGGCGCCGAGTTCGCGCGCGGTCGAGAGCAAATCGCGGAACTTGACCGAACGGTTGCACTCGATGCACGGCACCGGTGTCTCGCCCTGCGCATACGAGTCGGCAAAATTGTCGATCACGGATTCGCGGAAGCGGCTTTCGTAGTCGAGCACGTAATGCGGAATGCCGATCCGCTCCGCCACGTTACGGGCGTCGTGGATGTCGCGGCCGGCGCAGCAGGCGCCCTTGCGATGGGTGGTTGCGCCATGGTCGTAGAGCTGCAGCGTGATGCCGACCACGTCGTAGCCCTCGGACTTCAGCAAGGCAGCCGTGACCGAGGAGTCGACGCCGCCAGACATGGCGACCACGATCCGTGTATCCTGGGGGCGGCCTTCGAGGTCCAGACTGTTCGGCATGGCAGGTCAATCGATAAAAATCGCGAGGGCATAAGCCTGCCCCACGGTCAGAGTTCAAAAAGCCTTTTGGATATAAGGCTTTAAGGTGCTTTTCGGCCGGATCGATCCGGATCGGAAGCCGCTCTTTAATATAGGCCGTATTCCCGGGAGGCAATCAGCCGGACCGGCTTTGCCCCAGCATTGGACGGCAAATCTTGCCGCCGGGCAGAAAAGGGGGCGCGGCAACGCTTCAGCTGCATACCAAGCTCCTTCATAAGTCATTGAAATAACAATACAATTAATGACAGCCCTGCATGGCCCGGTCCTTGCTGAGGAGTATCCCAGGTTTCAGCGCGAGGATCGCCTGTGGTTAGTGTCACGTCAGAAGTGTTGGCAAACGCGTCTTTTCAGGGCGCCCCGCCGAGGTCCGCGCGGTCGGATTCCGACCGGGCGCCCGGAAACGACAGTTTTGCAGACCTGGTCGGCAGCAATGCCGCCGCTGGCAACGTCGACAACCGTTCGCAGGATGCATCCGCCGCACCAACGCCCGCCCCGCGCCGCGCCGATGATTCGCAAGCTACGCCGGACAACCGGTCGCGCGACAACGCCGCGGCTTCCGGCCAGGCGGCCTCGGACAAAGCCGCATCCGACAACGCGGCCAACAACGATTCCAGCGACCGCGACACCGCCACCGGTGCGCGCAACGACGCCGATGCCGATTCCAAAACCGAAACGACCCGCCGCTCCAAATCAAAATCGGCCGCCTCGAAATCCGATGCTGCGAAGTCCGATGAAGCAAAGCCGGAATCGAAAACGGCTGCCGCCGATGCTGCCGCGATCACTGGTCAGACCCAGCCGGCGCAGGATGGCACCGCCGAGGTAACCGCCAATGGCATTGCCGCGGTTGTTCCGGTCACCAATACGGCGGCGGAAGCTTCCATCGCAACGCCCGCGTCCGACAAGGCCACCGCGCCGCTTGCGATTGCTGCGGCCGCAATTGCCGCCACCGCTTCCCTGACCGGCACGACCGCCGCGGCAACGCCCGCCACCGATACCGCCGCAGCAACAGCGCCGGCCGCAACGGCAACCGCGGCCAAGGCCAACGGCGCCAAGACTGATACCCGTGCCGCAGTCAGCGAGGCTGTTACCGCGCAGATCGCATCCACCGATGCCACCGTCACCACGGGCATTGCGTTGGCGGCTTCCGTCGTTGCCACCACGCCCGGCGCGTCGAAATCCGCAACCCAGGTCAAGACCGCGGCCGCTACGAAAGAAGGCGCGGCGACTTCAGGCGAGCAGGACAGCACGACCGGCCCGACCACCACGACAACGACGCCGGGCGCCATCGTTCCCGCCATCACGCCGCAGGCTGAGGCGGCAGGCAAACCAAAGGCCACGGGCAGCATCGTCGACGCCGCCAGGACAGACGTCGCCGGCACTTCCGCACCGGCATCACCGCCCAATGCGATCGGCAACGGTCATGCGGCCACCGCCGAAGCCGGCCAAACCCCGGCCAGCGCACCGGACAGCAGCCTGCAGGCCGCCGGCATGATCCAGACGCAGCAGGCGGCCACCACGTCGACCACACAGACCCTCGCGCCCCAGTTGAACGTGACGGCAGCGACGGCGCAAACCGCGGTGCCGCTGAGCGGGCTTGCGATGGAGATCGTCGCAACCGCCAACAGCGGCAAGAGCCGCTTCGAGATCCGGCTCGATCCGGCCGATCTCGGCCGCATCGATGTCCGCATCGACGTCGATCGCTACGGCCAGGTGACGTCGCATCTGACGGTCGAGCGCCCCGAGACGCTGTCGATGCTGCGCCAGGACGCCAACCAGTTGCAGCGCGCGCTCGACAATGCCGGGCTTTCGACCGGCAACGGCGGGCTGCAGTTCAGCCTGCGCGATCCATCCCAGCAAGGCCAGAACAATAACAGCCAGTCGAACCCCAACGCCGATCGCCTGATCGTGGCCGAGGAAGACACCATCCCGGCGGCGGTCGCCGGCCGCAGCTATGGCCGCATGCGCGGTTCGAGCGGCGGCGTCGACATCAGGGTCTAGAGGAGAACGCCATGTCAGTCGATGCATCCATGCCAGCACCGGTCGTCTCGGCGCCCGGGACGACTACCGCAGGCTCGAAGACCACCACGGCCTCGACGGCGACGACGGGGATCGCGGATAATTTCCAGACCTTCCTGACCTTGTTGACGACCCAGTTGCAGAACCAGAACCCGCTGGATCCGCTCGACACCAACCAGTTTACCGCGCAGCTCGTGCAGTTCGCCGGCGTCGAGCAGCAGCTCAAATCCAACGACCAGTTGAAGTCGCTGATCGAGATCGAAAAGAGCGCCCAGGCCACGGCGGCGCTGGCCTATGTCGGCAGCACCGTCGCCATCGACGGCAGCACCGCCAAGTTCGACGGCTCCGCAACCTGGAATTTGAAAGCCGACAAGGCCACGACGGCGACCATCACCATCACCAGCGCGACCGGACAGACTGCCTACAGCGGCACCTACAATTTGAACCAGGGCAACGCCAGTTTCGTTTGGGACGGCAAAGGAAATGACGGCAGCCAGTGGCCGGCGGGCAGCTACAAGCTGACCGCGACCGGCAAGGACGCATCGGGCAATGACGTGGCGATCGCCACCGAAACCCAGGGCGTGGTCGACTCGGTCGACCTCACCGCCACGCCGGCGCTGCTCTCGATCGGCGGGCAGACCTATACGACCGACCAGATCAAACGCGTGATGCGCCCCTCGAGCGCCAGCTCAGGCTAGCGCGACCGCTTCCGGGCCCTCCCGCCCTTCTGCCACCCTGCACCCGGCCTCTTAGCCCCGGCGTCCCGAGACGCCGGGGCTATGCTTGTTCCCGGCCTGTTCAACGAGATTCGTATTGAACCCTTGGGCTTAGGCAAATTTTAAGTCGCGCGGCGTAGGTTGTTACCGTGAGTTCAGTGGTTGAGAGTTTGTGAGTACGCCATGACAGAACCCCATCGCCCGAGGGTAAAATACGTCATCGGGCCTGACGGCAGTCCGTTAACAATTGCGGATTTGCCCGCGCCCGGAACCAAAAGGTGGGTAATCCGCCGCAAGGCCGAAGTCGTTGCCGCGGTTCGCGGCGGCCTGCTCTCCCTCGAGGAGGCTTGCAGCCGCTACACGCTGACGGTGGACGAATTCCTGTCCTGGCAGTTCTCGATCGATCAGCATGGCCTGGCTGGCCTGCGCACCACCCGCATCCAGCAATATCGGCAATAAACGCGCTCGATCCCAAAGATTTGATGAAAACCGGCTTTGTTTCGCGAAGCCGGTTTTTTTCATGCCGAACAATCGTCGCTGTCTTTAACGGCCGTTAACCATATGGAAACCATCCCCTAGGCAATAATTGCCCAGTCGGTCCCTGGGACCGAATCCCTGGGGGCGGTTGGTGCAAAGTTTCGTTGCTTTCCTGAGAGGCCTGGGTGCGTCGCGGCTGATGGCGATGGTCGCGGTGACAACCGCACTGCTCGGCTTCTTCGCCTTCGTGATCATGCGCGTCACGACGCCGCAGATGACCACCCTGTTCACCGACCTCACCGCCGAAGACTCCTCCAGCATCATCAAGGATCTGGAACGGCAGGCGATTCCGTTCGAGCTACGCAACGAAGGCGCCGTGATCATGGTGCCGAAGGACAAGGTGACCCGGCTGCGGATGAAGCTGGCGGAGGGCGGCCTGCCCAAGGGCGGCGGCGTCGGCTACGAGATCTTCGACAAATCCGACGCGCTCGGCACCACGAGCTTCGTCCAGAACATCAATCATCTGCGCGCCCTCGAAGGCGAGCTTTCCCGCACCATCCGCGCCATCGACCGCATCCAGGCAGCGCGAGTCCATCTGGTGCTGCCCGAACGGCCGCTGTTCTCGCGCGAAACGCCGGAGCCGTCGGCTTCCATCGTGGTCCGGGTGCGCGGCAGCCTCGAACCGCAGCAGATTCGCGCCATCCGCCACGTGGTGGCGTCCGCCGTCAACGGGCTCAAGCCACAGCGGGTGTCGATCGTCGACGAGGGCGGCCGGCTGCTGGCTGACGGCGCCAGCACCGATCCGGAGAACGCGATCGGCGACGAGCGCCGCACCGCCTTCGAAAAAAAGATGCGCAACGAGATCGAGGCGATCGTCTCGTCGGTGGTCGGCCAGGGCCGCGCCCGCGTCCAGCTCACCGCCGATTTCGACTACAACAAGGTCACCCAGACCTCGGACAAGTTCGATCCGGAGGGGCGGGTGCTGCGCTCCACCCAGACCCGCGAGGAATCCTCGGCCACCGCCGGCGACAGCGGCCAGGTCACGGTCAACAACGAATTGCCCGGCAGCCAGGCCAACGGCGCGGCGGCGGCGCGCGATCAGAGCAAGAAGAGCGAAGAGACCAACAACTACGAGATTTCCCGCACCACCAAGACCGAAGTCACCGAGGCCGGACGGGTCAACCGGATCTCGGTCGCGGTGCTGGTCGACGGCGCCTACACCAAGAACGAAAAGGGCGAGATGGTCTATGCCGACCGCGGCAAGGAACAGCTCGACCGGATCGCGACCCTGGTTCGCTCGGCGATCGGCTTCGACCAGAAGCGCGGCGACCAGGTCGAGGTCGTCAACCTCCGTTTTGCCGAAGCCCCAAGCGTGCCTCCGGTCGCAGAGCCAACCGGCCTGCTCGGCATGTTCCAGTTCACCAAGGATGACGTCATGTACGTCATCGAGCTCGGCGTCATGATGCTGCTCGGCCTGGTCGTGCTGTTCATGGTGATCCGCCCGCTGGTCAAGCGCATCCTGGCTTCCGAAATCGTCCCGGCGCTGGCCCAGGGTATGACGCCCTCGCTGGCCGACGGTAGCGCGCAGGGCGGTGCCGAAGGCGCGCACGGCCAGGCCCTGATTCCCTCCGGCGGCGCCGCTGCGTTGATCGACGTCGCCCAGGTCCAGGGCCAGGTCCACGCCCAGGCCGTGCACCGGGTCGGCGAACTCGCCGAACGAAATCCGAATGAGACCGCTTCCATTGTCCGTCAATGGCTCAGCGAACCTGCCGAGTAACCCGACATGGCCGTACCGCAAACCACCAACGCCCACGACATCACCACCGTCATTTCGGCGTTGGCGAGCCGTCAGGCCACCCGTCCGAAGGGCAAGTCGCTGACCGGAGCGAAGCGCGCCGCCATCCTGATGCTGGCGCTGGGGGAACAATATGGCGGCAAGGTCTGGGCGCTGCTCGACGACGACGA
>Ga0310811_10012539_pt1 | contig 10999 bp, 12 predicted proteins | sample YCmetagenome_FD_207642 | JGI IMG/M metagenome (GOLD analysis project Ga0310811, IMG submission 207642) | Soil microbial communities from experimental microcosm in Duke University, North Carolina, United States - YC | ecosystem: Engineered > Artificial ecosystem > Soil microcosm > Unclassified ...
CACACACACACACTCTCTCTCTCTCTCTCTCTTGAGCCCTGAGCTTAGTCCAGAAGCCCTTGGGTCAAATAGCAGCTAGGCAGCATTCACCCAACATTGTTCTGCATCCCAGCAGAATTGTTGACCCTTCAACTGGAGCCCCTCGCAGTGGGCTCCAGTTGAAGGCACTAAGTGACTGCTGCTCACACAATCACTCTCTTGATGTGGGATCAACAATGCTGCTGGTGAGGCAGAATGTTGGGTCTTGCTGCACCTAGGCTGCTATGCCTGAGACAGACGCATTTGACCATAAAGGGGACTGCTACTGCACACAGAACCAGATATATGAGGAACCCTTGTAGTCTGAAGAAATGCAAAAGAAATGTGAAAAAAACGCGAAAGAAATGCAAAGAACATGATGAGAATGTGAAGTGCAGGAAAGTCACACTAAGGTAAGTGAAGTGTGGGAAGGTGCATGCATTGTCATGGGAAAGCGCGGATGGAATGTGGAGAGTAAGGAGTGATATAGAGGGGTGGATAGATAATAGATTGACGGATATGCAAAGTGAGTGAAAAGTGAGGTCTGATTAATCTAGTCTAGTCTAATACCAATAACCATAGGTAACACAAAGTGTGCCCTAATGGTGACTACTACTTCAGAGTAAAACCTGATAGTGAGGGAAGTACAGTAAAGGGGAGTAATGGGGGAGAGTAGTAGTGCAATCATCAAACTTTATACTAGGCAAAATCATATCAAACATGGAAGGAATAGGAAGAAAACACGCTGATAGTACGTAATAACATGTAATAACACTACAATGCTTGTTACAACCATGAGGCAAAGAATATGATGTACCAATGAGGTGGTCGGACATGGATAGGCGCTCCTGGATGATAGGCGATGAAATGTGATAAAACACAAAAATGCACGATGAAACGTGAAAATGTGTGCTAAGCATGAGCATGGGAATACATCACGTGAGCACAGGAAAGCATTGCACCTATGGCGCTGTAAGGAATCATAATTCTGTGGGCGTGGAAAGGGCATATTTACACGAGCTGTTCATTGATCATTTGCACTATGGAGTTATACAACACTTCCCTGTATAGTGCACCAAAGGTGCACGCTTTCCTGCACCTATGCCTTCCTGCACCTGCACTTAGCACACGTTCCCACACACTATCGCTTATCATTCAGGAGGGCTGATCCATGTCCAAACACCCCTTGGTATGTCATATTCCATGCTACACGAGTGTAACAAGGACTGCAGCGCTATTACATGTCATTACATACTATCGTGCATGTTCTCCCTATCCCTTCTGCATCTGATGAGATCTTACTTAGTATAAAGCCTGATGGTAGCGCTATTACTTCCCATTACTCCCCTTTACTGTACTTCCCTAGTGTTTGGGTTTTACTTTAGAGTAGTAGTCACTATTAGGATGCATGCCCTGTGGTTATCATGTTTTGGCTTAGATTAGATTGCCTAATCAAGCCTTGCTTTTGTCTGCTCTGCCTTTGCTCTCACTTAACATCACACTCGCTTTCACTCACATCACCTCACGCTCATTACGAATCCCTACACCGCTCCCTACCTCCTGCATTGCTTGTGCACCTTCATGTGCCCACACGCTGTGACAATATAATTCCCGCTGGGTGCGTAGAACCCTATTTTCATATAGGTCTCAATAACTGAAGTTCCAAATACCATTCACTACTTGCCTATTGTCAGCCCTCACTTGTTTTAGCTATAATCCTTGTCCGACACATAGTCCGCACTTTCCCGTGCCATGCGCACACTTCCTGCAGCACTATCCATGTTCCCACACCATATCCTGCGCTATTCCTGTGCTTTTGGTGCTATCAGATTCTCTCAGTAAAGTGTTATAGAGCAGTTCTACACTTGCACTCATCTAGCAACACATTCCCACGCTCTATGGACCTGCGCACTCATTCCCATGCTGCGCGCATACCTGCGCATCAGTTCTCACGCTTCGGAACTCCCTTAGGAAAGCTCGTGCCCATCCAAAGTTCATCCTACCTCATTGGTATGTATTTTGCCTTGCCTCATGTTTTGTAACAAGTGTTGCAGCTTTATTACATTCTTACTGCATGTTTTCCTATTCCTTCCGCCTCCAACAAGGATATTGACTACTATAAGTAACCTAGGATTAGGAATACTTACAGGACTTCCCTTCGACTGTATTTCCTTTTCCTTAGGTCTTACTTAGAAGTAGTCACCATTAGTTGTGCTCTATAGCCCCTATTGGCTTCCTTATACCTTCCTTAACATTGCAATCATTATCCTTGACTTCCACCACCCCAGGATACCTTATCCCTCCTCTACCGCTCATAGCGCTCCGATAGCAACATAGCGCTCCATATAGTGACATGCTTTCCCATGCATAGCACACTTTTGGGACTTTGTATCTAGAGCTGTTATCAGTAGCTATTCCCTCGGGTCGAACATTCTTGTCTCAAGTGTAGCAGCTCGGAAAGAGCTTAGACATATATTGGTTAGGTGTTCTATAGACTGCCTAGCCAAGTTTGTTTACCACAGTGCACTATAGGCACACGCCTTCCTGCACTTCGCTTACCTTAGCGCACGCTTCCTACACTCCACTTACTGCACATTTCTCATCATGCTGTAGAAACAACAACACAGTAAGGTGCAAACAAAGCTCCTGACTGTATTTATAATTGTTGTAAGGTCACGCATTGCCTAGTCTGCTATACCTGAGATGACAAGTGTGTTTGACCCTAAAGGGGAAGCAAGTGCAGCAAGGATCTAGTGGTATGTGCTGAAGGTGCTACTGGTTGGCCAATGCAAGGCGTGAGAAAGTGCAGGTGCGCGCAAGGCATGAAGGCACAGGAACGCATGCGTGTGCTGTGTGAAGTGCGGGAAAGTGAGCATGTATATGCACAAATGAGAGAGTGTAAAACGAATGGATTTCTACTATATTCCACTAGGTAAATAGTGGGTGGAAAGTTAAGTCAACCAAAAAGTAATCCAATAGTAAGTACTGCTGGTGCTTATATATGGCACCTAAGCACTGTCATGCGGAGCTGAAGTGCTACTGAGTAAGGTATGTAAAAGTAAGGGTCCATGATGAAAATAAAAGTGGAATGATATGCAAATAAGGGAAATAGGAACATATGCACTTAGAGAGCTTGGTAGACAGTGGATGGATGCTTCTGGATGGCTGGCACTATAGGGCGCTCAAGCATGGGAAAGCACACACATCGTGAAGTGCGTGAAGTGTGTGCATATGGCGTGCATTGCGCGGGAAAGCTGCACCTCATATAGGAATAGTTGCAGATAGCACCCAGAGTGGTGCTGCAAGTTTGTGCCATGTACTCCCTAGTGAAAAGCACCATATCACACAATGAGAGGCATTGTTCCCTACAACATGCTTCATGTCTCTCTATATCCTTGTGTGCGTTTCCTGTCTACTTGAGTTCTCTCTATTTCTGGTTCTGTGTGTGGTAGCAGTCCCCTTTAGGGTCGAACATGCTTGTCTCAGGCATAGCGGTGTGAAAGATAGAATTTAGCTAGACTGAATAGACTAGTTAAACTTATCCTTATATGCAAGGGAAGCTGAAACTCAAGGACTTAATGACCTATAGCGACCTTATGTCAACCCGACAGTGATAGCACTCTGAGTAAGACTGAGACTGGTAGGGCGCTATGCTAACTAAGAGTGCAAAGGAGCGCGATGGGGTACAACTTGTAGTTAAGTAGCGTGCTGGCGGGTGATTTGAGAACAGCAGTGAACAAGGATATGGCAAATAATGCACTGGTGCAAGATGTGACTATAGAGAGGAGTGGGTATTGGTGAGGAGTGTGCTGGCGGATTGTACAAAGATGGCAGAGCACGACTATTGGGAGGAGTGCGCTGTCACAAGGCATGATAATGGAAGAGTGAGACTATTTGCGAGGAGTCTGCTGGTGCAAGGTATGAAGATGGCAGAGCACAACTATTTGCAAGGAGTGTGCTGGCACAAGGCGCGACAATGGAAGAGAGCGACTTTTCGCGAAGAGTGCGCTGGCGGAAGAAGTGGTGATGACTGAAGGGAATGGGTATTGGCAAGTAATGCGCTGGCGCAAGATGCAACGAGGCATGCGACTTATTGGGTTATAAGCATGACCTTGCAAGAACGAGGACCTAAGTAGTAGCACATGGCTGCAAGAACTTTAAGTAGCACATGCAGACACAGAGAGAGCAAGGATTTTAACGATTGCACAAAACTATGAAAACTACTAGGTGACTCCGCTATATGACAGTTGCCCACAGGAAGGGAAGTAAGTAGGAACTATCTACTGCTGGTCCTTATATTGTAGTATGCGAATATACGGAATGCATAGACAAAACTTGTAGCAATGTAAGCGCGGCGCCTCGTATCTGTAGGTAAAATGGAGGACTGGCACTGCGCAACACGAGGATACATGTAATAAGACCTGCACCAATAGCCTTTAGCAACGATAATCAATGGGAATTGACACACCAGTGGAGGTAAGTGGACATAGACAGGACATGGGGGAGCGTGATACCGACATTGGACCAAATTCTGCATAAGCGTGCAACAAGTGATGGCAGTCATGGGAATTTATTCAATCTGTTAGCTCCATTGTGAATATCAATGGGAAGGTGGCCATAAGCGCTTATATCTGCCCAGTGCTAATGTGTTTGTCACAGCGGCCTAGGCGCAGTGAGACCTGACATACTGCCTCACCAGCAGTGTTGTTGATCTCACATCTAGAGATTGATTGCACACACTGCAGTCAGTCTTTGTGCCTTCAGTGTGTTATACAGGAAAGTGTTCATTACCTTCTGAGCACTATGACTCTGAAGCTAACCTATGGAGGAGAGGAAAATGTTTTGACAGGATATGCTGATGCTGATGGGAGTATGGCAGAAAACAGAAGAGCTGCCTCTGGGTACACTTTTTTGATCAGCAGAGGTGCAGTTTCATGATTGTCCAAACAACAGGAAATAATCTCACTTTCAATGATGGAAAGTGAATATATGGCAGTTACACATGCCACAAAGGAGGTGTTATAGCTCTGTTTCTTCATTGGCCAGATGTTCAAACCCTTCACAGAACCCATCACACTTTTCTCTGACAACCAGTCAGCTATTGTGCTCACCAAAGACCATCAGTACCACACTAGAACTAAGCACATCAATATCTGTTTTCATTTTATTTGCTGGATTATTGATAATGGGAAGCTTCATCTAATCTACTGTCCCACAGCAGACATGGTTGCTGATACCCCTTGCTTCACCCAAGTGTTAGACTCTGAAGAATCCCAGAGATAGGCACAAGGGAGAGAGTAGTCTGAGTGCAAGTCCAGTAGCGACAAATAGGAGATGTCTTCATGATGTCCAGTTGTACCCTGAAATATATGTCAAAAGAAATCAGTTATTTTTGTTCCTTACTCACCTGGTATCAAGAGAAGCACCCAAAAGAACACACATCTCAGTTCTTGAACAAAGACTGAGATGTAAGTAGCATATCCCTGTATGTTAGTAGCAGCTAACCAAAAGTGTAGTGTACCTTTTTTAAAGGTATAAACACATCAATAAAAGTTCTTGAACAAAGACTGATATTCATCTCATAATCCCAGAGTTTATGAGCCCTGCTTCGTCCATGGATACTACACTTCCTGCCACCACCTCATAATTGTTCAATGTCCCAAAACTTGCTGAAGACAGCATGAACTATTTTACCTATAAGGAGCAAACATTAACTGCAATAGGGGCACAAGGTCTGATGTGATATACTGATGGATGAGCTAAAATGCCGGTCATGTTCAAAATTGACCCTAAGACGAATAAATTGGTGAAGGATGACAGTACAGAACCCATCCCAACGACCTCAATAAGAAAATAGACAAGTTTCACCAGAAAAACTCACTTATTAAACAGCAAGTATTCAGCACTATTTCTGATCAGCTCCTACTACACATACAGAAGCTCGAGGGTGCAAATGAGGTCTGGACAGAGATATGTCAGATCCACAAAGGCAAGAAGCAGCTGGTTCAAATTGACTTATGATGACATATGCAGGAAACCAGGTGTAAGGAAGGAGGAGATGTGAAGGTCCATTTTGCCAAGCTCTTGAGGCTATGGGAATCCCTCACCAGTATGGGAGTTGTCATCGATGATGTCGACTTCCACACTATTATCCTTGAATCATTACCTGAATTGTATTAACCCCTGTTATCCTCCATCAGCACTGCAGCTAAAATTACCAAAATAGCACTTACTGTTACAACTACCCTTTTCTTTTCTCACAAGTACGCTTCTCTTCCACTCCACTATGTTTCCATATCACCCCATTGACTCTTCACATACTCTTTTTCCACCTTGCTGTATCCTCATGCCTCCCTTATCTGTGACTCATCTTGACTCACGTTCCCATGAACCTTCCTTTCCTGTACTATTACCTTTGGTCCGTGCTCGCTTCTCCTACCTATTTAAGAACATAGTTACTGCCTGTATTTCCTTAACTTGAATCTACTCGGTTCTCTCTGATAACTTGAACTCTAGCTCCTTGGAAAGGAGGCTAGCCTTGTTGACCTCGAATAGCTCTAGATCCTGCGGGAGTCTAGACGATCGGATCCTGCGGGAGTCCATAGCCCGACGAAGCCACGCTTCAGTCGGTCCTGATCCAGAACCACCTTTATTGGTGCTAGTGATTGCCTTTGTTGGCGTACTCCATCCGAGTCCATAACACTTACCTCCTATCAATTAATCAGCATAATTACTAAGGAATATAAACACCATCAACTCACCAAACAGCATCGTCCCAGGAAGAAGCCAGCAACTAGTGTACTAGCAGCAAGAGAATCTAGAGAAAAGGGAGGTCAGTATCCCCCTCAGCAAAGTCTAATCCAGATACCATCTGTTATAACTGTGACTGGAAGGGTCACTACAAAACAGACTGCTGGCATCCAGGAGGTGGAAAGGAAGGTCAAGGACCTCATCAGCAGTGCAGGAAGGGTGAAAAGGGGGGAAAGCAGGCAGCAAACTCAGCAACTGAATCTACAGATACCCAAGATCAGTATGCATTCATAACATCAGACTTAGTGAATATTGCCAAGAACTTATGCATACCTGCTGAGAAGAGGGGCACCATAATGGACTCAGGCACCACCTCCCATTTTTGCCCAGATCACTTGAAGTTCACAAACTTCGGGGAGATAACCCCCTAGGATGTCCATACAGCAGATAGCTCTGCTCTTAGTATGATAGGTAGGAGTGATGTGAAGATAGACCTACCACTTGGTGAGAAACAGACGACTGTGACACTAAAGAATGCCCTATATGCACCTACTATGGCATTCACAGTTATATCCACCAACTGCATCACTTTGGCAGGCCTTGCTGTATTGTTCAAAGGTTGGATGTGCAAGATACTCTTGCAGGGACCAAAATGACAAGTGATTGCCAAGATCCCACAGGTGGAGGGCCTGTACAGTGTAAATGGAGCTCGTCAGAAGCACCATGTGAATGTTGCTAAGTCCAAACTCACCATTAATGTGTTGCACAAGGTGCTGGGGCATGTGTCCCAGCAAGTGGTGGTAGAGGCTGTAAAGAAGGGGTTAGTGACAGGAGTGGAGCTGGATACAGATTCCAAGCCCAAGTTCTGCAATACCTGCATTAAGGCAAAATCAGCACATAAATTGTTCCCCACCAAGACAGAGAATAGAGCACTTACCTATGGTGAATTAGTACACACTGATCTCTGGGGACCTGCCAAAACAGCGAGCATCAATGGATTGCTATACTACATCAGCTTTATGGGTGATTTTAGCCACCAAACAAAGCTTCAATTTCTGAAGCTCAAAAGCAAAGCACTCACCGCCTTCAAGGCTTATGAAGCATGGCTTGCATGCAAGTCTCCAGGGGTACATCTGGCAAAGGTCTGTTCTGACTGAGGAGGGGAGTACTTGAGTGCCAAGTTTAATATCTATCTAAGTCAGCAAGGTATAGAGTGCCAATTAACTGTCCATGACTCACCTCAGTAGAATGAGGTAGCCAAACACCTGAATAGAACACTGGTTGAGCACACTAGGGTGATGCTTATTGCCAAGGACCTCCCCAAATTCCTCTGGGCAGAGGCTGTTAACTATGTGATGTGGCTGAAGAACCGCTTACCATCTAGGGCAATCCCTGGAACCACTCCATACAAACTCATCTGGAAGGCTAAACCCAGCCTTGCATAGGCTCACAAGTTCAGGTCCACCACATATGTCCACCTGCTAGATGCAGGGAAGCTGGATGCTAGGGCTGAAGAAGCTGTGTTTGTGGGAGTAGATGTTGAGAGTAAGGGCTACCAGGTTTATTGGCTGTCAAAGTGGCAGGTGTCCATTGAGAGGAACATGATATTCATGCCTGGAGAGGTCATTGTGGCCCCAGATGTACTGGATGAGGGGGAGTCCAATGGTTAAACTGTTAATGACAATAGCAAGGCATGTACCATCCAGACCATCCAATCCCAAGCCACCTCTCCTATCCTAACTCCAGAGCTGGATGAACCAAGAGTCACACACATGTGTCATGCCCCTGGTTATTATGCCAAGCTCCAGAAAAATAAAGCAGCCTCTATTACTATAGAATCTCTGTTAGAAGCATCAAAACTTGATCTATTGGATGAAGTTGCTCACATTGAATGTGCCCTGGCAGCCACTGAACCAGAACCCACCCTGACTCAAGTCCTGAATAGCCCAGATGCTGTTAAATGGCAGGAGGTGATTGACTATGAGATAGGTCAGTTGGAGAAGCTGCAAACTTGGAAAGTAGTAAATGTATCTCAAGGAGCTAATGTGATCCCTTGCTACTTTGTTCTGGCAATGTGTCACAAACGCCTCCTAAAACCCCTAAATCTCCCCTTACAATTCCTTTAGCGCCTACCACACATGTTACTCCTATAACAGAAGATGAGGACATGTTCTATGATTGTCTTTAGATAAGATTAGATTAGATTAGATAAGATAACATCACGTGACATGATCCAGAACATTCCATGACATCATTACTATTATTAGTCTCAGGTACATCATACGATTCTCATTCTATTTAATGATTGGCTAGTAGTTAGAACTCAGTTTCGGTCTCAGTTTCAATTAGTGTATATAGTTAGTCGATTGTAGTCAGTAGTTCTTCAGTTCAAACCTCTTGTGTATTCATTACTTGAATCGACTCAAGGCATACTTGCTCCTTTGTGATTATCTTTGTGTTCGAGTCCTAGTCTCTGCTCTTCGCGTTTACTCGCTTGTTGAGTTGTGACACAATGAAATGCAGACCAGATGGTGAGAAGCTCAAGTTATGAGCTTGCCTGGTAGCCAATGGCCAGAGGCAACAGTTTGGCATTAACTACTTCAACACCTTCACACTAACAGTAAATATGGCTACCATACATACCATCCTAACAATGGCTGCTCAGCATGACTGGGAGATCCATCAAGTTGACATAAAAAGTGTGTACCTCTATGCTAGTATCCAGGAAGAGATATACATAAGGGCACCACCTGGATACCTAAGCGATGGTCAGCAAGGAAAGGTATTAAAGCTCAAACAAAGCTTACCTGGCTTGAAGCAAGCTGGATTTGAGTGGGTAAAGGAACTAGCTGGAGTATTCAAGAAGTTAGAGTTCAGCTGCTCAAAAGTAGACCAGGCAGTCTACTTCATGCGGAACCCCAAGGAGCACATGGTCATCACCATTTCAGTAGATGACATGGCCATCACAGCAAACCATATATTTGTTACAGTACGCTTGCCCCATATTCATTTTCCCTTCTTGTTCTGATGTCCTTAACCATTGTATTACAACACAATCGCTAACTGCCGTCGCTAGTTGATTTACGCAGCTTGATTACTTGTATTTCCTTTCTTGACTTCCACATATGTATTCACATACCTGATTAGACAGTTACTTGTAGTACTTCTTACCTGTACCTGCCCTGAATCTCTCTATCGTTTCTCTATAAATATGTATGTCTGTACTAGATAGTTTCCTTACTTGAATCTTACTAGGTTTTACCTGATACTTGATTTCCTTCACCTAAGCCCTCCAAGCTTAGTCATCTAAACCGATACTTCTAACTTCGAGCACTCCTCATTGTTAGTCTGATAAACCCTTTGACTCTAGTTACAAGGAGAACCCTTGCTGCTAGATAGTAGTACTTCAAGCGGACTTCATTATTGTCGTTGTACTAGGACTGACTCAACTCTTGACGACTCTCTTTTGAGTCTTAGTTGTTAGAACCATCCCAGTTCATAACAACATCCCATATCCAACACTTTAAGGCACAACTCCTCAACTTCTTCAAAATATCAGACCTAGGGGAGCTAAACTGGTTGTTAGGGCTCAAGGTAATGAGAGATACAGTGGCTCAAAAAAGTGTCTCAATGTTTATGTATTTTCATGTATTTGTTTCAGTGTGAGTCAGGGCGTGGGAATATGACTAAGCTGTAGGGACATGTTTTGTAGTCCTGCTTCCCAGCTTTATTTCAGCTCCCTATAGCGTGGGACTTTGATGTGATCATGTGAAGGTATAGCTTATTTGATTTGCTGACTCATTGAGACACTTTTTTGACTTTATAAAAATTTAGAAACATCAGGTCACCCAGATGAAATGCCATGACTAAATATTAAAAAAATAGTGTCATGTCAATTATATGGTTTCATTTTAATATCTGACATCTATATAAGGGTGGGTGAAGGCCTAAAATTCTTCATCATTCTCATGAAGTCCATCTCTCCTGCTGAAAAGAATAATATTCTGGTTCTCAGCTCCTCTGGTCTATCTACCAGAAATATTGCTTCCAAAACTGGTCTCAGCAAGGCTACTGTGGCAAGAGTCATCAAGAAATCTACTCCCAATAAAGAAAATATCAATATAGGTTGTCTCTCCAAGCTTACCCCCCATGACAAATGGGCTATTATTCATTGTATTCTCACTGGAGAAGCTTCAAATGCTGTTCAAGCCACCAAAATCATCAATTCTAT
>Ga0310811_10012540_pt1 | contig 10999 bp, 8 predicted proteins | sample YCmetagenome_FD_207642 | JGI IMG/M metagenome (GOLD analysis project Ga0310811, IMG submission 207642) | Soil microbial communities from experimental microcosm in Duke University, North Carolina, United States - YC | ecosystem: Engineered > Artificial ecosystem > Soil microcosm > Unclassified ...
CTAGTCTAGACAAGTCTAAGACTAGAAACTAACAGGGTATGGACTATCCGAAGATAGAGGCGGATGCGTTTAGACTATCGGATACAATCCTTAAGTCTCGGAGGGTGACAAGAGTTATTAAGACTCGAGTCCGGATAACAGAATGAGGACAATCTAAGATGATATTCAAACTGGGGTGCTATAGGACATATACAAGAGTTTATATACGATGGAACTACGCGAGAGGCTATGCACAAAGTATCGCAATGCATAAGCAACACTTATTAGAAGTCAAACATAAGCCGGAAGTTAATCACAAGTGAACGGATCAGTAAAACATAGCCGGAAGTAAGCATAACCAATATACCGGAAAGGAGGATATACTAAATGGAGGAAATAAGCAGTGTTTAACGTTATATAAACAGGATATGAATGAAGAAGCTTATCATGACGGATCTGGTACAGATCTGTGGATCGGATCTGATCGGATCTGACATCCGGAACTTCGGATGAGAAGCGCGAATGTATGGGATATGACAAAAGTACTAGAAAAGTCCTTCCTTGATAAGGGATAAGAAGTTATATTTGTAGGGCACATTGGCAGGTTTGGCCTCTACAATTATGAAGAACCTAATCTCTCCCTTCTGGAACATACTGGCTTAGTTAAACTAGATGTAGGAACTCTGCCTATTTGTATCATTCAAAGGAGAGCAATTCTCTACAATAGGATGCTCTCTATCTGTGCTCACAAAATCAATGTCTGTAGATACTACTATTTAGTAACTGAGGTACTCATATGAAGGAAATAGGAAGTTTACTACAGATATTGATATTGAAGTGGAAGAAAAGGGAGAGAGGTACATAATAAAGAGCTTGGCTGGCATCTCAACAATGACATCTGCTTCCTATATCACCAACCAAGACCTTTCAGTACTTTTAAACTAGTCTAGAGCTTGGTTAGAGTTTGAATAAAATCAGGTGTCTAGTAACTACTGACCATAAACAAATATGACACAATCCCCAATGGCAAGATTTTTCTAATCAATATATAGACTACAATACATACAATTGGTATGATATGAGGATCTAGCAGCATTCAGACAGAAGTTTAAAATAGCCTGTATAAAGGCTAAATGCTAAGAGAATCTACATAGGCCTGAATTCTTCTAGTGAGTGAAGGAAATTCTTTCTGGATGATGGAGTTCATTAGCGAACTAAAAAGGATGAGCTAGGCCAGCACCAAGAGAAGGCTCCTAGAAGATGTCAGAGTCAAACATCAAAGAAAGCTATGGCCTATACTGATTTAGAGTTGTGATCATGGCCATAGATTGAAAACTAATGAAGGCCTATACTATTCTCTGCCATCTGAGTCTCAGTAAAGCCTATTTTGTGCACTTCAACAGCAGCCACAAAGACCCTGGCCTGCTGCTTAAATGCTAGAAGGAGCTTCTGAGTACCCTCACCAATGAAAGTCTGCACAAACCATAGTTAATCTTGACAATCTCTTATATGAGTTTTGAGGCTGAGGTATAGGTACATGGAGCACCTTAGAGGTAGATGAGTAGGGGTAGCTTACTTTATATAAGGAATCTATTGAAATGTCTTTAAGTAGTGTATAATGCTAAAGTCCATCCATTCATGCATCAGCTGCTTTCCTGTAAGTTACACTTAAGTTCTTTCCTTGTCATCCATTATTAGATATATTAGATTATAGAGCATTTACACCCCTATTAGACCTTAGCTTCTCAGCCTTTTAAGCAGTATCTCATAGATTCCTCTCACATCACCTTGTATCCCTCTAAATCACTGTTAGCCTCTTAGAGCTCTTCCTAGAGTGAGACTGAGTATGGGAGGTCAGTGGTGGTGGCAGTGATAGGGTATCAGGGCTCAAGACCTCATGCAAAGGGTGCTTTGCCAGAGCTAACAACAATGTTATCACACTACAGCATTTATCTAAAAAACACCCTTTTTTTTTATCTAGGCAAAGCCAGAGCTATACTATTCAATGTTGGGGCCTTTCATTTTATTAGGCTGTAGAGGTACATCAAGTCCTTCCACCCCAGAGACTGATGGCTCACACAGATTTAGTATGACTAGCAGTTGAGAAGCAGAGCATTGTGCTAGGTGAAGCCTAGGCCTCATTGAGACTGAGCTGAAGGAGCTTCTGAATATCTGAATCATATGTTTGACCCTCCTGTTACAGTAAGATAATGCCTTTATATTCTTTTTCTTGACCGACCTTGTTCTATCTTCAACTTATATTACACCATGATAGAGCACTTCTCTTTGCTAGTCTTAGATATTTTTTCATTTAAGAGAAGACACTAATTAATCAACAACAGTTCTCTTTTGAACTTTGGTTGTTAGACCTATTATAGTTCATACTAAATTCATATCAATTGCAGAGCTAGTATTCCAAGTGCTACTGTTAAAGACCATGCATACACATGCATACAATCTCTTAGAAGGGCAAGAATGACTGACTGAGGAAGGCTTTGGCCTTAGCTTATGCACTGTGCCTCTCACCCAATTATAATGCCCTTAATTTTGGATGGGGTCCAAAGAGGTTCAAATGAAGTCTGGAGGACTTTAGAGGCAGACAACTCTGGTGGAGTATCCAAAGGACTTCTGAAGGAGTATGGGAACTGTCCAGATGAGTGCAGGAAACTTCTGGACAAATACTGGAAACTCTGATGGAGTTCTGTCTACTTGATAGGAAGTGGAATAACTGTGTGAGTCAATCCTTAATAAAGACATATGGTGGAGACACTACAAAGGACAAGTCCAAGGCAGGAAGTGTGATCCAGAGTTTTGAATAGGGGGTCCAGAGTGGAAACAGACTGAGTTAGACTACCTTTAGGTAGAGATGGAGTTGACAAGAGTTGGACAAGAGACAAAAGGAGTACAAGTGCTGGAAAGGTAAAACTCTGACCTAAGGATTCAATTCTTTAGGCCTGAGGTAGGATCCAGAAATAGATGAAGTCCAGAAACTCAGAAAATCAGGGCTCTGGCCTAGAAAGTCAATCCCTAGGCCTGAAGAATAAAGAAGGGATCCTTACAACACTAATATGAGAGGATAATAATACTCTAAGACAATAATATTTAAACTAAGGATGTACAGAGTTTCTAAAAGATTTATATACTGAAGGATAACTAAGAGGTGGATAGCAAAGCTATGTACAGGTATGCAGAAGATTTATAAGTACCAAGACATAACATAAGTAAATGAACTCAGAGATGAAACTTATACAAGGATCAGTAAGTCGGGACAGAAACAGAGATAACCAGAGAGGAAATGTATGTAACAGAGCAGTGATCATATGGGACAAGTAGAGAACTGATTAGCCAGAATCAGGAGTATGCCTAAATGAGGCTAAGCACTGATTTTTGGATTGGGCATGTTGTAGAGTTCTCAGACAGATGGAATGTAGATGAGTGGAGGGTGAATAAGCAGTAGTTGGATGAATGGAAGTTAGACAAGTGGAATAATAGATGAGTCTGGGAATAAGTACAGATGAGGTCTGGAGGTCTGGATGTTATGTTAGCTGGATCACTATATGCATTGAGAGGTCTAGATATGCAGTGGTATGAATGTCTAAGGGAACAGATGTATGAGGGCATGGGTGTTCAAAAACATAAACATATGAAGGTGCAGAGGGGCAGATGTCCAGAGGTACAAGGATGAGGATGAGAGCAGGATATAGAAACTGGATAGAGTACGAGTTGAGGAGTCTAATCTAAGGATTGGTCTGAAAATACAACTATATAATAGGTCTGGAATCCAGGATATGACAGCTACTTTATAAGTTTGTATTCCCTCAACTAATAGTCTGTCTGGTGAGCTCAATGAGGTGAGCAGGTCCATCTATGGTAACCTGCATATTAGACTCATCCTCAGTCATATGCATGCCAATCTTCTATATAATTGCTTTCAAAACCTCTAGATTTTTTGAATGTAATAATTGATAGAAAAGTAAAAACTAAAGTACAGTTCAGTGCTTAGATAAGAATTGCTCACCTCCTAAACCACTACCTTTATCAAATAGAAAAAGTGAAACATCACACTGCTCCAGTTGCCCTAAGGTAGATGAAATAAATACCATCAACTTACCAACTCCCTTCAACATTCATCTCACATATCCTTACATCTGAAAAAGTTTCAACCAATATTCAGTTAGCTTACAACCAGCCTGGAACTTTCTGTTACAGTCTATATATGCCCCTATACACTTTTCCTTATCTTACTTCTTTTCTCTATCTTAATACTATACATTATATCATAATCACTTATACCATCACTAGGTGACTATCTGATCATATTCTTGCTATCTCTGACTCATTTTATCTCTGACTCACACATTCACCTTATTAAGCATTAGCACCTGTATGCACCTGCCCTAGATCCACTTTATACTTACTATAAAACATGACCTTGTACTTCATAGTCCCTTGCTTGAATCTTACTAGATTTTATCCAAGTCTAAATCATCTAAATACTTAATTTTGACATCAAGCATTTCTTATGTTAGCATTAGAAAGCTCTCTCTCATAAGAAAAGACACTTCTCAACCACTAGAACAGTTCTCTTTTAAACCCTGATTGTTAGAACATCCTAGTATGTAACACATTCTGCAATACTTTGAGTTGTTCTAAGAGCAGAAGGTAGGGATATTTGATGACAAGTAATCTTATTATAGTACAAAGATTCCCACATTTCATTAAATCTGGAAGAAATATATTAATATTACAAGTTACACACATATTGTGTGACTACAAAGATTTTGCAGAGGGATAAATGTCCTAGTAAATTTATTAACACTGAGGATGTGGTTGCTTGCAAAGATGGTTAGCAATATGTTGTAAGCCACTCTTGGTAGGTAGAACTGCAAATGTTACCATAATGTTACTGCATAAATGATGATGAGATAGTGCAGAGGAATGTAAGTAAGGTCCCTTGCTATCTCTTGAGTTAAGAATTTCTTTCAAAATAAATGGATTAGATAGATTTTTATTGAGTTTAATATTATGAAGATTGCATTGAATTAGTCAACAGCAGCAAGAAGAGCCTTTGTGCTATGAAAGTTAGGTCTAAGATTTGGCAATGCACAACTGTAATTATGGTTATCCTCAGTTGACTAATGATTCAGGGTTGATAATTTGACTAGTTGATTCCAGGTCTGGAAGGCATATTATATAAGGAGAGTGCGGTACATTACCAAATACAAACCAAACAGCTAAAATTTGAGTACTGATTTTGCCACAGTGCTACTGCCATGGTATTGTGCAATAAAGAGGGCCTTGTGGTCTCAAGCTAAAGATCTCATTGCTCCCATGCACCATATACTAAAGCATTGGGATGACTCAAGCTAGTGAGAGCTTTTGCTCTCACCAATTGCCGACTCATGTAGCTAAGGCTCTTTGGTCTCAAGCTAAAGATCTCTTTGCTCATGTATACTGTACTACATCAAAGCATTAGAGTGATTCTGCTCTCACAAATTGCTGACTTGCACTGTCTTCTTACTTGAGGGTCTTATAGGTTGCTCAGAATACAATGACTATCACAATTGTACTTGATAAGACTACAGGTGCCAGCTGCCTCAAGTTCACAGTCAGTAGATTTTCTACTTCTTGGTTAATGATATGCTGTCTGTGGGTGGTCAAAGAGTGATAAATCACCTTCTTTGTTTGATCTCTTCTGATAGTAAGGAAGTATGTATATATTGTTAGGTTACTCTGAACCTAGTAGGTAATATTAGACCTCTGCTAATGCTGGCTAGATAATCCAAGTCTTTCTTTCTATAAAAGAGAGAATGTGAACTAAAATGAATAGATAAACAATAGAATATTGTATAGGTGATTCCTGTAAAATAGTATACAAATAATCTAACTAGAATATACAATGGTTTTCTAAGGCAACACTAGGCCTTCACTTTCTTCTGGATCTCACACTAAGAGACAGAAGGGGAAAAACACCTGTTTAAATTCTTACTAATTCTCATACAGTTTGAGAGAAGAATGGAAAAAGGAAAACTTATTTATTATGAGAGAATGGAGTCTATATACATTTTAGAAATCATCCTTACTAAGCAATAAGTTATTACTTGATTGATAAGAATGTGATTACAAACCAAGCCTTTTGGTATGCTAAATCAGCTGCTCACTAAAGTACATGAGTAAAATATTACAAAGCATAGTAAATCTTACAAAGCATGATGAATCATAACCAAACATGATGAGTTATGGAAAATCCTTACAAATTAGATAATTACCAGTCACATGACATGCTTATAAACATATCTTAGTGGCTCACTGATGTAATCAGGTGGCTGAATATGCCTGGAAAAATAGAAAGAGACTGGAAACTGTTGGAACACTACAAATACAAGTAAATAACTGAATCAAAATAGAAAACAAACTTATGATAGTGAGAAATATATCCTTGTATACTTCCCTAATCATCTCCTTCTATGTTCCATATTGTATATATCATAGTATGGAGTTCATACCATGCATGACAGCACAGCTAAGGCCTTTGGTCTTAAGCTAAATATCTCTTTGCTCCTGCAGTATTGTACATTAAAGCATTAAGATGATCATTGCCTCTTGGACCTTGAACCTACTAACCAATGATATACCCCAGGACACTTTTCAAAACCTTTAAAACTACCACCAATTTTAACCTCCTCTCCACCAGCATAGTTGAAGACCACACCACAAACCTAAGTAAGAAAATAAATGACAATGGCTTGAATATAGTAAGGAAAATGCTCATCACCCATGGCCTCAATTTACCCATGCCACCACCACATACTCCAGAACACTGCTAGAGTCTTGTTTAAGGATCTCTAGGTCTTGGACCATCTTTGCTTCCTTGTCTTCTATAATCCATGTTCTTTGAATTCTAGAAGAAATTCTGCTTAATCAAGTGATTTTTGGGTGTGTTTCTTGATCTAGGGTTCAGCCCATCTTTCTGTAGTTCCCTTTAGGTAAAAGAGTATAAGTGCAGTGACCTGCACCAAACTGGTCTGGTGCATGGCTGACTAATCCTCTGTCATATTCCATATATTCACACTTCTCATCCAAAGTTCTGGATCCAAGATCCAAACAGATCCATTCCATATCCAATACGATGAAGGCATGAAGACTGACTGCAGCATGCACAATCAATCTCTGGGTGTGAGATCAACAACACTGCTGGTGAGGCAGAATGTTGGGTCTCGCTGTGCCTAGGCCGCTATGCCTGAGACAGGTGCGTTCGACCCTAAAGGGGACTGCTACCACACACAGAACCAGAAATAGAGAGAACTCAAGTAGACAGGGGATGTGCACAAGGATATGGAGAGGTGCGAAGTGCATGATGAGAAATAGGTAGTAAGTGGAGCGCGGGAAGTGCACGCTAAGGTAAGCGAAGCGCAGGAAGGCGTGCGCCTATAGTGCGCATGGGTGCATGAAAGCGCGTAAGTGATGTGGAAGGCAAGGAGCGGTGTAGGGATTTGTAATGAGCGTGAAGCGACGTGAGTGAAAGCGAGCGCGATATAAAGCGAGAGCAAAGGCAGAGCAGACAAAAAGCAAGGCTTGATTAGGCGATCTAATCTAAGCCAAAACACGATAACCACAGGGCGCGCGCCCTAATGGTGACAACTACTCTAGAGTAAAACCCAAACACTAGGGAAGTACAGTAAAGGGGAGTAATGGGGAATAGTAGCACTACCATCAGGCTTTATACTAAGTAAGATCTCATCGGATGCGGAAGGGATAGGGAGAACATGCGCAATAGTATGTAATGACATGTAATAGCACTGCAGTCCTTGTTACACTCATGCAGCATGGAATATGATGTACCAAGGGGTGTTTGGACATGAATCGGCCCTCCTGGATGATAGGCAATAGTGCGCAGGTGCAGGAAAGCGTGTGCCTTTGGCGCGCTATACAGGGAAGTGTCGTATGATCCATAGTGCAAATGATCAATGGACAGCTCGTGTAAATATGGCCTTTTCATGCCTACAGAAATATGATTCCTTACAATGATAAGCTTCTTAATTCATATCTTGTTCATATAACATTAAATACTGCTTATTTCCTTCATTTGGTATATCCTCCCTTCCGGTATATTGGTTACTCTTACTTCCAGCTATGCTTATTGATCTGTTAACCTGTGATTACCTTCCAGCTTGTGTTTGACTTGTAATAAGTGTTGCTTATACATTACTTATACTTTGTGCATAGCCTTTGGTTAGTTCTCTCATATATAAACTCTTGTATATGTCCTGTAGTACCTCAATTCAAATATCATCTTAGATTGTTCTCATTCTGTCATCCAGACTTAAGGATTGTATCCTATAAGTCTAACACATCTGCCTCTATCTTTGGACAGTCTACACTCTGTTGTTTCTAGTCTTAAACTAGCCTATATACTTCCATCCGATATTCAGATGCATTTTGGATAGTACTATGATACTAATCCTTATCTTTGGATATCATATGATTGTCATCCAGACCTTCAGATATGCTACTATAGCCATCCAGATCTTCGGATACAATACATGTACACTTCTGAAATACTGGGCAATACTCGGGAAAGGGGCACAGCACATGAGCTGAGGCTGAAGCCCTTCAGATCTGATAACCTTTGAGCACGACCTTAACATCCTCTCTTGCCCTAAGCCCATAAACTAGAGCACAGATGAATATTTCGTTTTTTTTTCACTTTTTGCTTCTAAGCCTGATTATTTTTGAGGATTTAATTCTGTAATTAGTTTCATTCCAATGGCTATGAGGATGACAAAGAAAGAATCCTACACATGTCAGGTGACTTAGAAAATTATTTCCCACATAAGTTGTCCTGTGGGAAAATGCACAAACCCCTATATACAAGGGACACATTCACAACTGCTGCAACAAACAACTGAAGAATGTAAATATTGAAAGAGAGCCCATAACTTATATAATCAGTTCTAGACCTTTTGCTTTGTCTTTGTCAGGCAACAGAGATGTCACATGACTTACCTGCGCTTGGGATGACTCAGCTATATACCACCATGTCTTACATTAAGGTTTATAACTTTGTATGACTCAGAATAAAGTTTATGACTCAGTATGACTAGTTATTTTTTTGTTTTAGACAAGCGATTTATATTTGTAGCCACTGACAAGTCTAGTTCTACAAGTACACGCTATAGTGGAGTTCATGGAACACCTAACCAATATATGTCTAAGCCCTTGCCCAGCTGCTACACTTGAGACAAGAATGTTTGACCTGAGGGAATAGCTACTGATAACAGCTATAGATACAAAGACCCAAAAGTGCCCTATGCACAGGAAAGTGCATCACTATATGAAGCACTATAGGTGTCGCTATGTTGTATCTCTGTATATATTCTTGCGATGGCACCACAAGGCCGTCGCTACATACTAAGCTCGTCGTCCAGCAACACCATCCAGTGTCAATACTGTACTCAGACTTTTTTGACTCGTGGGATCAAAGCACATGAAAGCAGCTGCCTGAGGAAGCGGCAGAAGAAGCGGGATGACCAGGAATTTGCCTTACTTGTAGCACAGGCATCTGGTAAAGCCAAAAAACAAGGTATGTTTGGTATATAACACAATCAATGTACTGCTACTAATCTTATCATGGATATTTGAATCGTTGAATCAGAGCATCGACAACACTGAGATAGAAAGGGCTGTCACAAGGTTCAGCAGGCGCCATCCAGTGATAATGTGCTTGCTGCACCCACCAATCTCGCCTTGATAGGACCACAAGATGCTGATTATGATCCCGGCGATGCAATGAGCATCGATGGCAATTCACTTCGGCCACGTATGATATTTCGTTTTTCTCTATTCAAACTACTCATTTTTATGATCTAGGTTCAGATTCAGATCGCAGCATGTCGAGCAATAGTCCAGGCATTGTGTACGACAATAATCTGCTTCCACCCATTGCATCTGTCGTTGCACCTCCTGACACTGATGCACATCCTGATCCCGTCGATACCTTCAAGACAGAATATCATCCCAATGCTCATCGTGAGCCTGTAATCGAACATTTTTCTGTATTTGGGCAGGTGGAAGCTAACAAGATGAGGCCGCATGTTGACGATGAAGCGCCATGGACTCCATTCAGATCTCGCGCAGACTTTGAGTTTGCTGAAATCGTGCATCAAGCTACTCTCAACCACAATCAAACTGACTGGCTGTTAAAGCTGGTTTGGAGGATAGTAGATGGCAACACTAATTTCACTTTGAAAACTCACGCTGATCTGTCAAAAGCATGGGATCTTGCAACGAGCCAGATGACTCCAGTAAGTGTAACATAATAGTGTACAATCATGTATCCACCTGTGATATAACCATTGTTTCAGTTCGAGAAGCATATCATTCCTGTCCAGCATAAGAAGGAGACCTTAGAGTTTGAGATGCACACACGGCCATTATGGGACTGGGCAATGGATTTGCTCAATGAACCATTATTGGCCCCCTACTTTGTATGGGATGCGCAGCGCTTGTATAAACACGATGGTATTGATTGGAAGCGCTTCATTCACGAACCATGGACAGCTGACCGCTGGTGGCGCATCCAGGTACGTAGTACTTCTTCATATTGTAGACTATGGACCATGCCAAACTGATTATTCTATCTTGAAAGTCATCATTACCTAGTAACGGAGCCCCATTCGCCATCATACTATATGCAGACAAGACTCATCTGTCCTTGTCTGGCGCAGTCAAAGGCTACCCTGTTATCGCTCGCTGTGCCAATCTCCCAGTTGACATCAGGAACCGAGACGGAATTGGTGGTGGACGAGTAGTAGGTTGGCTTCCTATCGTAAGTCTTCGCAAATTTTCTTTCAAATTTAGTGCCTGGTCTGGCAAGCCGGCTCCTTATATCACTGTTAAGGTCGTGCTCAAGGGTAACGGATCCAAAGGGCTTCGGCCTCAGCTCGTACGCTGTGCCCCTTTCCCGAGTATAGCCCCGTATTTCAGAATGCTATAAGTATCGTATCCGAAGATCCGGATG
>Ga0310811_10012541_pt1 | contig 10998 bp, 9 predicted proteins | sample YCmetagenome_FD_207642 | JGI IMG/M metagenome (GOLD analysis project Ga0310811, IMG submission 207642) | Soil microbial communities from experimental microcosm in Duke University, North Carolina, United States - YC | ecosystem: Engineered > Artificial ecosystem > Soil microcosm > Unclassified ...
TGGAGATGCTCGACCGGGAACGGAAAGAGTTCGGGCCTGACTATCACGACCTCGGCTTGCTCTTCTGCTGGGAGAACGGCCTGCCGCCTCACCCGGACACGATCACTCGCAGGTTCAAGAGGCTGTCCAAGGATGCGGACCTGCCGGACATCGACCTGCACGACGTACGCCGCAGCTACCTCACCGCGGGCCGTAAGGCGCGGATCGACTGGAAGGCGCTGAGTAAGCGCGTCGGTCACTCCGACGTGGCGTTCACGATGCGGCAGTACGTCGAAACCGACCTCGAAGCCGATCGAGAGGTTGCGAACACCCTGGCCGAACTGATCATCGGCGGCTCGCTCGCCTCCTTCATGGCAGGATTTGAACCTGCGACCTCTGGGTTATGAGCCCAGCGAGCTACCGAACTGCTCCACCCCGCGGCGATGTTCATACTCTATGAACTCCTGGCGACAGAAGCAAATCGGTTACTGAAGCTGCTGCTGAGACTGCAGAGGCTAAGTGAGAGACGGCTGGGGTTGCGAGCCACAGCGAGTACGTCACCGGCCAGTTGCCCCCGGGAGCGCCCGCCAGCACCTGCGCGTCGCTGGTTGTGCGGAGCGAGACCACCTGCCGCGGCGCGACACCAAGCACCGCTACCGACGACCGAGTTGCCCCGAGCACCACTGGCCGCCGCCCAATCTGCTCAATCGAGTTCACCGCCTGCTCCAGCGCGGCCGCAGAAGAGACCACCACCAACGCGGCCGGCTGCCCGCATACCCCCCGGACGACCGGCGCATAGGAAGCGGCAGTCGAGGAATCCACGAAGAGAACACTCGCCGATGACCCGATGGCCGTGCACAGAGAAGAAGCGGCCGTGACCGACCCCGCGTACGCGGCCGACGTTCCCACGCCCCGCAGTTGCACCCGGCTCACGTATTTCGCCAAGCTCGATGAATGGCGGCCCACCGACGGCTTACCCGCCAAGCCCGGATTGAACGTGGTCACCAGCGGCGGGATCGCCAGTGCCAGCACACAGCAGACCCCGACGAGCGAGACGATCACTTGGGCGGCGCCGAGCGCCGACGCCAATGACATTAGCCGTGACGACATCCACACAGCGAGCAGCAACAGTCCCGGCAGTACCAGCGGCACCAGCCGGTGCGAGCCGAGCGGCTGCCAGGGCACCGTAGCCGGGTTCCACAGCACGGTCGTCACCGACCAGCCGATCAGCAGGAACGGCAGCCCCCACGGCCGCAGGGCGGCCGCAACAGAAACCGAAGCATTCGAAGCGAGCGCCCGTCGCACCAACCGCCGCCCAAGCACTGCCGCCCCTGCACAGGCCAGCAGTACCGCGGGCATCCCGAGGTACCAGAACACCCAGTAGAGGGTTGACTCGTAGTACTGCCGCTTGCCGTCTACCGGCAGCCGCTCAAGTCGCTGCAGTGACGCGACCGTCTTGATCATCGCGGGATTGGTCTGCCCCCGAACAGTCTCCAGGTACGGCCGGGCGGCCAGCCCGACGAAAAAGAGCACCGGCAGCACGAGAGCAAGCCCGGTAAGTAGGGCGCCCAGCGACGGCAAAACGAGCGTCCGCCCGTTGAACCATTCGATGTGCAACTGGCTGGCGCACACCCGCCGCATCCAGGCCCGCACCCCGGGAAACGCCAGTGGCGCCAGGAGCGCCGTCAAAAAGCCGAAGCCGGCCACAGCGAAGCCGATCAGATGCAGTTGAGGCGACAGGGACGACAGGTATGGACGAGCGAGCACCAGCCCAGCAATCAGCCCGATCGCGATGCCGACGAAAAGCCCAAGGCCGAACGGCGCGGCCTGCGCCCGTCGCGCCACGAACAGCACCCCGACCACAGGAAACGCGGGCAGCAGTATGCCGAGCGACCCGACCGAGGCCAGCACGGTCAGCCCGATCGCGAGCCCGCCAAACCCGGCGAGGGCCAGCCCACGCCCCTCGCGGACGCGCGATGGCACCAGCGAGTCGATATACAGGCACAACCCGCCAAACAGCAGGACCTGCACTAGCGGCTCACTCATCGGGGTCCGTGACACGTATATCTCAGGCAGGCACAGTGCGAGCACCAGTTCCGCGGCCACTGCCCACCACGTGCCGCATAGCCGTCCCACGAGCCCGCCGAACGACAGCAGGGCACACCCGCCGAGGACTGCGGGCATCAGCAGCGCCCCGCCGAGCCCGCCAAGCCATGTCCCGCCCGCCAGCACCAGCGGCAAGCCAGGCATGGCCAGCGGCGTAAGGGAATCCCCGGACACGGCGAACCCGGCAGTCGCGAAATCTAGCCCCGAGGCGGAGCCGAACAGCAGGCTCGCCGTCGGGACCTGCGCCGTCCCGTGCTTCGCGATCCAGTATCCGTACTGCAGATAGACGCTCGGATCACTGGCCGCGAAAAGCTGCTCGGACCGGAAAGACGCCTGCCACACCCCGAACCCGGCCGCAACCATGAGCATCAGCAGCACCGCGCCGATCGACACCCCGTGCGTCTCACCGAACCGAGGCCAGCCCACCGGCAACCGGCGCATCGCGAAGTAACACAGCGCGATAGTGAGCGGAATGAACATGATCAGCATCGGTATCGGCAACAGCCGCCCCGCGAGCAACATGGCAGTCCCCGGCACCAGCCACGCGATCGCGATCAGCGCCGGCGCTTGCGTCACAACAGCGAAGAGCCACCCTGGCAGCCACGGCCACCGGGGCTCCAGCCGGGCACGCCTCACAACCCGCCCGCCCCGGGCAGCTACAGCAGCAACCCCAGCACCAACAGCAGCTGCCCGTCCAGCCGCGGTTCGCCCGGCCGCCGTCCGCGCGCCGCTGACCCGCCCTGCCTTTTCAGTAGTCAGAACGGGTTCGTGCTTTGCGTCACTCCCTCGCGTGGAAACGTAGAGTAGTCGTAGGCGCACGGATTACACACTATCTGTCGAAGTGGTGACCGCCTGGACGACCCGCTGTGCACGGCGTGTTGAGAGCTGGTTCACTGGCAGTGTGGAACTCTTCACTGACTGGCATACGTGGCAGGGGACGGAACCCGAGCTGCGACGCCTGTTGCCTGCCGCCACTTGTGACAAGGTGGCCGAGGCGGTTAAGTTCGCGCTCCGCTTTCACGGCGACCAAACGCGCCCGACCGGAGCCCCCTACGTGGAGCATCTCCTCGAGGCCCTTGAAGTTCTCGTCCGCGGCGCTGGGGTCACCGACCCAGACGTGCTGTGCGCCGCCGTCCTCCATGACGTCGTGGAAGACACACCGTGCACCATCGCCGGCGTGCGCGCGGCCTTCGGCGACCGGGTCGCGGACATGGTCGCCTGGGTGACTAAGCCAGACGCGACCGACGGCGCCGACAAGAAAGCGATCAAGGAGACCTACCTAGCGGGCCTGGCAGACGCACCAGATGACGCGATCCTGGTCAAGCTAGCCGACCGGGCATCCAACGTGCAGACACTGCACAACCTGCCGTTGCCCAAGGCGCGGGAGTACTACGCGCAGACCACGAAGTACATAGTGCCGCTCGCGGAGTCACGCGGATGGTGGGCTCTCTGGTACGCGAGCTGGGAGGAAGCCCATCGTGATCTCGCCTAGCTCCTCGTTCTCGTCCGCCCGCCGACCAGCCCCCGCCGCGAGCAGCCAGATCGCCAGCGCCGCCGGGTAGATGAAGTAGCCGAACCTAGTGGACGGGGCGAGCACGAACATAAGCGTCATCGCCCCGGCGAGCAGGATGACCGCCCGTGGCACCGACCGCGGCGGCTTGAAAACCAGGGAGGCAGCCACGGCGAGGCCGGCGAAGCCCAAGAGTGCCACGATGATCGTGTGCCCGGTGTGCGGCCAGGTGGACGCGATGATGTGCCCAGGCAGCGGGCTTGACGCCGCCGACTGAACGCTAGCCAGGCCGAGCGGGAACTTGATCGTGTTCACGACCAGGGACTTGGGGTGGTCGATGATGAACGGGCCGACGCACACGGCGAGGACCGCGAGCGCGGTGAGCGCGAAGGAGCCGACTGCCCGCTTGCCGTCGCGGACCGCGAGCAAGGCGACCGCCACCAGGAGCGCAGGCCACGCGGTCGCCTTCATTGAGGCGCCGATGCCAAGCGCCACGCCGGCGAGCACTGGCTTCCGGACCCACAGGTAGGCGAAGCCGAGGCAGAGGAAGCCGACCATCGGCACGTCGGTCCCGCCTACGGCGAGTTCGAAAGCGATGACCGGGGTCCCAGCGACCAGGAGCGTCCAGCGGCCCGGGTCGCGCGCGCCAGCGCGGCGCAGGGCCAGCCAGAACACGACGAGGAACACGACACCGAACCAAACTCGCGGATCGGTGATCAGGCCAAGAAACGAGTACGTCCGGGGTACCAGCCCGGACGTGCAGTTGAGCGGCGGAAGGTCGAAGAGCGCGCGGGGCACCCCGAACAGTGCCATCACCGGGAGGTAGGGGTTATACGCGTTTTGATCCGTGGTGCTGGCGAGCAGGGCCGCGTCCGTGTAGGGCGTCCCGTGGTGCATCAGCGATATGCCTGAGTCGGCCACCACGCAGACCTCGGGCTGCATGAGCCCCTGGGCCGCCAGCCACGCGAGCGGCACGATCAGGCCGCCGAGGAAGCCCGTCCACACCGCGATGTCAGCAGCGCGCGTGTGCCTGAGCACGACGACGATGGCAAACGCGACCCCGTAGCCGACCGCGGCCATCACGCCCCAGAGGTGATGGACGTGCTCGGAAGTGAAGACGGCGACCAGGATCGCCCATATCGCGGATACCGCGAAGATCCCGGCTAGCCAGCGGCGACGCATGGCGGCCGGTGACTCGAAACCGGCGCCAGGCCGTACGCCACCCATATATCGCGATAGTACCGGCTGGTACCTCCCCGCCGGGGACCCCTCGCTGTAACATCCGCGACATGAGTCGACTCATGAGCAAGGCCGCGATTATCACCGGTGGCGAGGGTTCAATCGGGATGGCCACCGCGCGGACGTTCGTAGCCGAGGGGGCGAGCGTCTTCCTCGCTGGCATTTCTGAGCCAGATCTTAAGGCAGGCGCGGCTGAGCTCGGCGAGCGGGCCGCCTGGCAGGTGACTGATGTTACCGACTCCGCACAGGTCAAGGCCGCGGTCGACGCGGCGGTCGAGCGGTTCGGCCGCCTCGACGTGGTGATCGCCAACGCCGGGATCAAGGGCGCGACGGGACCGATTGCCGACTACCCGGAGGACTCCTTCGACCAGACGCTCGCGGTGCACGTCCGGGGCGCCTTCCTGCTGGCCAAGCACGCCGTCCCGCACCTGTCGCGCGGGGCGTCCATCATCTTCACGTCGAGCGTGGTGGGCCTTACGGGCGCCCCGCACATCGCCGGCTACTCGACCGCGAAGCACGCCCAGGTCGGGCTGATGCGGACGATCGCCGCTGAGCTCGCGCCGCAAGGCATCCGGGTGAACACGATTCACCCGGGACCGGTGGACAACGAGTTTCAGCACATCGTCGAGGAGGCGGCCACGGGCGCGGACCGGGCCGCCGCGGCGACGATCTTCAATGGCATGATCCCGCTGGGCAGGCACGCCGCGCCTGAGGAAATCGCCCGGGGCATGCTCTTCCTCGCGAGCGACGACAGCTCGTTCATGACCGGTTCGACGCTAGCGGTTGATGGCGGGATGTCGAGCTGACCAGCCGATGACCCAGTCCCTGGCGACCCGGCACCAGAGGTAGATCGCGAGTCCGGCGTAGGCGACGGGCGCGATGCCGAAGGCCGCGGCAACGCCCGCGATGATCATGCGGCCTTCCCAGCCGAAGCCGCGCCGGTCGATGCCGTCGGCCAGGTTGCCGCGCACGCGGTAGGCCAGGTCGAGGTGGCGCAGCCCGACGACGGCGACCAGTGCGAACGTCAGCGGGGGCCAGACGCGGCCCGCGTACCCGATCTCGGCCAGGAACACGTACTCGGCCGCCTGGATCAGCGGCGGCACGATCCAGTCACTGCGTCCGTCGTGCGGGTGCCAGGACGCGAACGCCGCGAGCAGCATCGCCTCGACCGGAGTCAGCAGCAGGATGCCTGACAGGTTGTGCAGGCCGAGCGCGGCCAGCACGCCGGTGACCAGCAAGCCAACGACTAGGGGCGGCCAGGGCGGTACTTTGCCCTCCACCCACTTGCCGATCCAGACGCCGAGCCGTCCGTCGCCCCGGTAGCCACGCAGCTCGCCGCGGTCCGTCCCCCGCTTGGTGCCGTCGATGATCGTCGCGCCGAGCGCGGCCACGCCGAGGACGAGCACGACGAGGAAGGCCGCGCGGGCGCCGAACAAGACGAGGGCGGCGCAGGCAAGGGGCAGCCTGACATCGCCTGGCGGCCCGAACAGCCACAGCCTGGTCCCGGAGAGCCCGGGACCGTGGACGCAGACGTCCGTCATCGCCGTCAGCAGCGTGAGGATGACTGCGATGATCGCCAGCCGCCAGATCCCGGCGGTGCCCGCGCCGCCGAGTGTCGCGACGAAGGTCCCAGTCAGCGAGTTTCCCGCTACCCCGAGCTGAGCCCCAGGGTGCAAGTCGGCCGCGGTGCATATCCCGGCGTAGACCGCGAACTCAGCGAGCATCCCGCAGCCGACGAGGCCCCACTCGATAGCGGCCGCGCAGCGCTGGCCAGCGAGCACCCGGCCGAAATAGCCGGAAACCGCCATGCCGGTCGCCGCGGCGAGCGCGATCACCTCGGCATGCATTGTCGCGACAGAGAGCCATACCGCCGCGATCGCCGCGCAGGCCACGGAGATCCGGGACAGCATCAAGGGACTAAGGCGGGCGAGCGCGGACTGATGAACACTCAAATGGCTCATGTCCGCCTCGCATTCTTTTTGATACTGAGCCGTGACATCAGCGTAGTCCGCTACCCCTGATTCCTTCGAGGAACCTTGCCTCTAACACCAGGTAAAGTCCGCAGGTGTGACGATGAAACGCATGGTGGCAGTGGTACTTGGCGGTGGCACGGGCACCCGGTTCGGGGCAGCCTTGCCTAAGCAGTTGCTTATCCTCAACGGCAAGACCCTCGTCGAACACTGCGTGTCAGCATTCGCTGGCGTTCCCAGAAACGACAACGGTCAAGGGATCGATGAGATCCTCCTCGTCATGCCCCCCTCCTACCACGACGAGGCAAGGCGCCTGGTCGGTAACCGAGTCGGCGCGATCATCCAAGGTGGCGCTACCCGGCCGGACTCAGTGAGAAACGCGCTGGCCCACATCAGCGCCCGGTACGACGAGGCGGAAACGGGAGTCCTCATCCACGACGCCGCCCGCCCGTTGGTAACCCAGCGCATCATCGCTGATTGCATTTCCGCTTTGGCGAGGCACGATGCGGTCGGGACGGCGGTCCCGACCGCAGACACGATCCTGGCTGTGGAAAACGGCGCGATATCCCATGTCCCCCCACGGGAGACCCTCTACCGCGCGCAGACCCCGCAGTGCTTCCGCCTGGAGACAATCGCGAAGGCCCACGCCCTGGCCGCCGCCGACCCAGCGTTCCAGCCGACCGACGACTGCGGCGTGGTCCTCCGCTATCTCCCCGACGTGCCCGTCTACATCGTCCCGGGCAGCGAAACCAACCTCAAGGTCACCTACCCCAGCGATCTCGCGATAGCGGAGGCCCTCCTGGCGCAGCACGAATCCGTTCAGACATCGGTTCGTAGTGTGAGCCAGTAAACGCCGCACATTCCAAGGCTGAGGACAAGCAGTGCCGGGGCTAGCGTCCAGGCGCTGACCGCCCCGATCACCAGCCCGACGCCGGAGGGGAGCGCGGCGCCACCGACGGCGGAGGCCGCGACCTGGAGGCCTACCGCGGTCGTGACGTTCGCGCCGACCCGGTCGCTGGTGGTGAGGGTTAGGAGCGGAAAGATCGGCGCGGTCGCCAGGCCGAGGATCGTCATTCCGACGACAGCGACGAACCCCGGACCCGGCAGGGTCATCAGCAGCGCCCCGACAGGGACGCTCGCGACCGCGCCTGCTAGGACCCGGGACGCGCCAAGGCGCGCGGCCAGCATGCCGAGCACCGCACGTCCAATGAACATCATCGCCCAGTAGGCCGACACGGCGACGCCCGCGACGACGGCAGGCAGGCCGCGCCCCGCCGTGAGGAACACGTACCCCCAGATGCCCGCGGCCGACTCAAGCCCGGTCTCCACAATGGTGAACGTGATCCCCGCGAAAATCGCGAACCACCTGCGTGGTGCCGCAGCACGGGAGGCTGCTGGTGTTGAGATCTCTTCAGAACGGTCCGTCACTGCGCGCCTCGGCCCATCGTTCCAGCGACGCCGGGTGATCGTGAGGATGGCTGCCGCGAGCACGGGCACACAAGCCATCGCACCCATGGTGCCGCGCCAGTCGATGCCGCCGCGCAGTAGCGCGGTGACAAGCAGTGGCCCGAGGGTGGCGCCGAGGCCGTAGCTGGCATGCATCCAGTTGATGTCCCGCGCGCCGAAATGACTGGCCGCGTAGACGTTGAGCGCGGAGTCGATCGCCCCGAAGCCCAGGCTGTACACCGCCGAGCCAAGAACGATCACCCACAGCGCGGGTGCGGCCGCCTCCATGGCCAGCGCCACGCCAACGGTTGCGGTGCCAATAGCGAGCACCGGCCCGGCCGGCATCCGCGACAGCAGCCGTCCGGTAACGGCGCTGGAAAGCGCAGAGGTGAGCACCCCGGCGAAGAGCACGAATCCCAGCGCGCCGACTGGCTCGTGGATGGTCACGCGCATCGACGGCCACAGCAAGCCCAGGGTGGATCCGGGCACGGCGACGCTCAGGTAAGTAAGGCAGGACAAAGCGAAAACAGACACGGGCGTTGGTGCCCTTCAAGGAAGGGTGCTGCGTTAGCGGAGCAGCACGCGGTGACGGGTTAGCAGGTCAGCGCGTGCGTGGTTGGCCGGGCACCTCAACTCCTCGAAGTTCTCGCTTGCCGGTCAAGGGTAACAACGCCCCAGGACCAGGACAAACGTGTTTTTCGGCAAATAAGCCGATGACTCCCGGTGCATCGGTACGTCTGACACAGTGGGAACCGGACAAGGAGGTCTCGCATGCTCAGCGAAGCGCAGGTCATCGAACGGCCCGCTCAGCCGTACATGGCGATCAAAGAACACGTGACCATGGCGACGATCGGTCAGGTCCTGCCGGGTCTTCACCCGCACGTGTTCGCCTGGCTGGGCGAGCGGGGCATCAGCCCCGCCGGCGCGCCCTTCTGGAAGTACAACGTGATCGACATGTCCAGGGAACTGGAGGTCGAGGTCGGAGTGCCGGTCGCGGCGCCCGCCAAGGGCGACGACCTGGTGCTGGCCGGCACCCTCCCGCCCGGCCGCTACGCGACCGTCTTCTACACCGGGCACCCCGACGGCCTGTTCGACGCGACCGCATCGTTGCTCAAGTGGGCCGAGGAGCAGCACCTCACCTGGGATGTCGCGCAGACCTCAGACGGGGAGCGTTGGGCCGCCCGCCTGGAGATCTACGAAAGCGACCCCGCCGAGGAGCCCGACATGTCGAAGTGGGTCACCCAGCTGGCGTTCCGCCTAGCCGACTAGCCACGCGCGTTATCCAGTCCACTGGCCCGCCAGGTACAACAGCCCCATCACGGCGGCCAGTGGCGCGCTTATGCCGAAATACAGGTATCTGACCCAAGGGCGGCGCGCTTCGAAGCTGGCGAGGGCGATGCAGACCGGGAACAGGAGCAGGAGGGTTCGCGGGCCGGATTGGTAAAAGGTCTGCGTGCCGATGACGACCGCGGGCAGTCCGCAGTACACGGCCTCAGGCCAGCGGCGCCAGCACAAGAACCCAAGCGCCGCCAGGAGCATCACGGCCTCCACGGCGATCTCTAGCTGGTACTCGAATGCGACGCCGGCGAGGAACACGTGCTGGAACGCCACCCAGTAGGTGGCCTTGAATGCCTGGACCGGGGTCACCGTGTGGAGGAACCAGCCGGCCTCGTTCGCGCTGGCCCACGCTCGCCAGGTGCCGGTGTGCACCCTCAGGTAGATCTCGTAAGCCGCGGGCCCGGCGAGGGCATAGAAGCACTTGACGGCATTCCCCAGGCGCTGCCAGGCAGGGTGCTCCCAGACAGGATCGCGCAGGTCGTGCTCGCGCAGGTCCTGCGTCGGCAGGACCGGCCCGCGCGGCCCGGTCAGTGCCATCAGGGCCAGCGCCAGGATCAGGAAAACCGCGTCCACGCGCACCAGCCCGGACAGCCCAGCCAAGAGCGCGGCAAGCCACCACCGACCCTTGGTCGCGGCGTGCCAGGCGGGGATCGCGAGCGCTAGGAACAAGCACTCGGCGTACCCGACCATGAGAAAGATCGCGGCGGGCATGGTGAGCAGGTAGAGCACCGCACGGCGGTTCCCCGCGAGCCGGGACAGCGAGACCAGCGCAAAGCAGCCCGCGATGCCGGAGATGACTAGCTCCGACACGGTCCAGTTGCGCAAGACGAGGTGCACCGCCGCCAGCGTCAGCGGGAACCCGGGAAACATGATGATGTTGTCCGGCGTCGAATTCGGCGAGAAATAGCCGTACTGGGCGATGTTCTGCAGCCGGATGGCGTCAAGGTGTTCGAACAGGCCGGTCAGCGGCGCGTGGCTGGTGTCACCGCGGTACACCCACGCGGCCGCCCAGGCGAGAACGAAAAGGGCCAGGTGCGCGGCGACCCACATGCCAAGCACGGCACGGTCGCTGGAGTCCAGGCGTCGCCAGTAAGCCGCGGGCAGCCGGCGCGCTGTCGTCGCGGCAGGCCCTTCGATTTCCTGAACGTTCGCCACGTACAGATATAACACCCGAGCCGCACGGAGTGTTTACCCAGTTCCATTACAGTTCAGGAAAAATTCTCATGACATATCGCACGTCAAGGACTAGCGCGATTAGCGGTAAAGGCCAAGGGGCCGGGTTCCGAATGGGAACCCGGCCCTTTGACTTGCACTTGTCACATGACTTGCACTTGTCACACAGTCGTTCAGCTGGTCTGCGAGAAGGTGACTACCACGGAGCCGCCGTCCGTGTTATTCGACCCTATCCGC
>Ga0310811_10012542_pt1 | contig 10998 bp, 9 predicted proteins | sample YCmetagenome_FD_207642 | JGI IMG/M metagenome (GOLD analysis project Ga0310811, IMG submission 207642) | Soil microbial communities from experimental microcosm in Duke University, North Carolina, United States - YC | ecosystem: Engineered > Artificial ecosystem > Soil microcosm > Unclassified ...
GCCGCCGTGATCGTGATGGACAAGTCCACCGATGTGATCAAGGCGATCCAGCGGCTGGCCTATTTCTACAAGCATGAAAGCTGCGGCCAGTGCACGCCCTGCCGCGAAGGCACGGGGTGGATGTGGCGGGTGATGACCCGCATGGTGAAGGGCGACGCCAAGGTTTCGGAGATCGACCTGCTGCAGGAAGTCTCCAAGGAGATCGAAGGCCACACCATCTGTGCCTTGGGCGACGCCGCCGCCTGGCCGATCCAGGGCCTGATCCGGCATTTCCGGCCCGAGATCGAAAAACGTATCGCGGACTTTTCGCGCATGGCGGCGGAGTAAGACATGGCCACCCGCAAGCTGATCGTCGACGGCAAGGAAATCGAGGCAGATGAGACCATCACGCTGCTGCAGGCCTGCGAACAAGCCGGGGCAGAGATTCCGCGCTTCTGCTATCACGAGCGCCTGTCGGTGGCCGGCAATTGCCGCATGTGCCTGGTGGAGTGGGTGGGCGCGCCCAAGCCGCAGGCTTCCTGCGCCTTGCAGGTAAAGGACATCTTCCCCAACAAGGACGGCACGCCCGCCAAGATCAACACAACCTCGCCTTACGCCCGCAAGGCGCGCGAAGGCGTGATGGAATTCCTCTTGATCAACCATCCGCTGGATTGTCCGATCTGCGACCAGGGCGGCGAGTGCGATCTGCAGGACCAGGCGATGGGCTATGGCCGCGCCGCCTTCCACCGCTTCAACGAGAACAAGCGCGCCGTCGAAGACAAGTATATGGGCCCGCTGGTTGCGACCATCATGACCCGCTGCATCCAGTGCACCCGCTGCGTGCGCTTCGCCACCGAAGTGGCGGGCGTGCCGGACCTGGGCGCGACGGGGCGCGGTGAGGATATGGAGATCACCACCTATCTGGAAAAGGCCTTCGCCTCCGAACTGTCGGGCAATGTGGTGGACCTGTGCCCGGTGGGCGCGTTGACCTCCAAGCCCTATGCCTTCAATGCGCGCCCTTGGGAGCTGCGCAAGACCGAAAGCGTCGATGTGATGGACGCGCAAGGCGTCAATATCCGCGTCGACGCGCGCGGGCCACAGGTGATGCGGGTGCTGCCGCGCCTGAATGAAGAAGTGAATGAGGAATGGATTTCCGACAAGGCGCGCCATGCCTGTGACGGGCTCGTCCGCCAGCGCCTGGACCGTCCCTATGTGCGCGTCAACGGCAAGCTCAAGCCCGCAAGCTGGCAGGAAGCGTTCGCGACCATCGCCGCGCGGGTGAAATCCACCACCCCGGACAAGATGGCAGCGATTGTCGGCGATCTGGCGGCGGCGGAAGAGATCAAGGCTCTGAAGGACCTGATGGGCGCCTTGCGCGTCACCAACCTGGATTGCCGCCAGGATGGCGCGAAGATCGGGCTGGACGCATCAGGCAACAAGCTGCCGCGTCAGACCTATCTGTTCAATTCCACCATCATGGGCGTGGAAGCCGCCGACGCCATCCTGCTGGTGGGCGCCAATCCGCGCTGGGATGCGCCGGTTCTCAATGCCCGCATCCGCAAGGCCTGGCTGGCCAGCGGCGTCAAGATCGCCAATCTCGGCCCGCAAGTGGACCTGACCTATCCGGCGCAGCAGCTGGGCACCGACATGGCGGTGCTGGAACAGATCGCCAATGGCAGCCACGACTTCGCCAAGGTTCTGACCGACGCCAAGCGGCCGATGATCGTGCTGGGCTCCGGCGCCATCACCCGCAAGGATGGCGCGGCGGTTCTGCGTCTCGCGGCCACGATCGCCGCCGATACCGGCATGATCGGTCCCGCCGGCACCCATGCTGAAGGCGGCTGGAACGGTTTCAACATCCTGCACACCGCGGCATCGCGGGTGGCGGCGCTGGATTTGGGCTTCCTGCCTGTTGGCGGCGCGCGCGACGTGGCCAAGATTGTCGACGGCGCGCAAAAGGGCGAGATCGACTTTATCTATCTCCTGGGTGCCGACGAGTTCGACGTCGCCCATCTGGGCCGCGCTTTTGTGGTCTATCAAGGCAGCCATGGCGATGCCGGCGCCCATCACGCGGACGTGATCCTGCCTGGCGCGGCCTACACCGAGAAAGACGGCCTCTACGTGAACTTCGAGGGCCGGGTGCAGCGCGGCCGCCGCGCCGCCTTCCCGCCGGGCGAGGCCAAGGAAGACTGGGCCATCCTGCGCGCTCTGTCCGACATACTGGGCGTGAAGCTTCCCTATGACGACCGTGCGGCGCTGCTGGCGGCGATCGAAAAGGATGTCACCCATTTCGCCACCCTGAACAGTGCGCCGGTGCATGCCGATACCTCGGCGGCGACCTGGGGTGCCGTGGGCGACAGCGATGTGCTGGACGGCGCGCCGGTGACCAACGGCATCTCCGACTACTACCTCACCAACCCGATCGCGCGCGCCAGCGAGACCATGGCCAAGTGCAGCCAGGAACTGGTGCACGGCGCGGCCAAGATGGCGGCGGAGTAGGGCGATGGCGCTGATTCCCTTCTGGCAAAGTCTTGGATTGCCCTATGGCTGGGCCTGGTTCCTCAGCCAGTCGGTGTTCATTGCCGTGATCTGCCTGGTCCTTATGCTGTCGGTTGCCGCCGTCATCCTGGCTGACCGCAAGATCTGGGCGGCGGTGCAGATGCGCCGCGGCCCCAATGTGGTGGGCCCCTTCGGGCTGCTGCAGACCATCGCCGATGCGCTCAAATTCCTGTTCAAGGAAGTGATCATTCCGGCCGGCGCCAACAAGGTGATCTTCTTCCTGGCCCCGTTGGTCAGCGTGATGGTGGCCTTCATCGCCTGGGCGGTGATCCCCTTCAACAAGGGCTGGGTGATCGCCGACATCAATGTCGGCATCCTGTATCTGTTCGCGGTCTCGTCGCTCGGCGTCTATGGCACGGTGATGGCGGGCTGGGCGTCGAATTCCAAATACGCCTTCCTGTCGGCCCTGCGCGCCGCGGCCCAGATGGTGTCCTACGAGGTCTCCATCGGCTTTGTGATGATCACGGTGCTGCTGTTTGCTGGCTCGCTGAACATCTCCCAGATCGTGACGGCGCAGGAAACCACCGGCGTGCTCAGCTTCCTGCACTGGAACGCCTTCTCCATTCTGTTCCCGATGCTGGTGATCTTCTTCGTCTCGTCCCTGGCCGAGACCCAGCGCCCGCCCTTCGACCTGCTGGAAGCGGAAAGCGAGCTGGTGGCGGGCTTCTTCGTGGAATATTCCTCCGGCCCGTTCCTGCTGTTCTTCCTGGCCGAGTATATGAACGTGATCATGCTTTGCGGCATGATGAGCATTCTGTTCCTGGGCGGCTGGCTGTCGCCGATCAACATCTGGCCGCTCAACATCCCGGTCCTGGGTATCTTCTGGTTCCTGGCCAAGACCGCCTTCCTGTTCTTCATGATGGCGATGGTGAAGGCCATGGTGCCGCGCTACCGCTATGACCAGTTGATGAGGCTGGGCTGGAAAGTCTTTCTTCCGACATCGCTTATGTGGGTGGTGCTGACGGCAGGCTGGGTCCTGTTCATCCGTCCGCACCTGCCGCATTTTTGAGAGGCCGCCATGGCAGACTTTGATCGCACCGCGCGCCAGCTTTTCTTCGTGGAGTTCATCAAGAGCTTCTTCCTGACCATGCGCTATTTCTTCGCGCCTAAGGCGACGCTGAATTACCCGTTCGAGAAGGGCCCGCTGTCACCGCGCTTCCGCGGCGAACATGCCCTGCGCCGCTATGCCAATGGTGAGGAACGCTGCATCGCCTGCAAGCTGTGCGAGGCGATCTGCCCGGCCCAGGCCATCACCATCGAAGCCGAGCCGCGCGCAGACGGCTCGCGCCGCACCACGCGCTACGACATCGACATGGTGAAGTGCATCTATTGCGGCTTTTGCCAGGAAGCCTGCCCGGTGGACGCGATCGTGGAGGGGCCGAACTTCGAATTCTCCACCGAGACGCGCGAGGAACTTTATTACGACAAGGCCCGGCTGCTCGCCAACGGCGACCGCTGGGAACGTGAAATTGCCCGCAATCTGGAATTGGACGCGCCTTATCGCTAGGCCAACGAGAAGCTAAATGTTTGAAGCGCTAGCCTTCTATTTCTTCTCCGCGATCCTGATCGCCTCGGCGGTCATGGTGATCGCTGCCAAGAACCCCGTTCATTCGGTGCTGTTCCTGATCCTGGCTTTCTTCAATGCCGCCGGCCTGTTCGTGCTGATGGGGGCGGAATTCCTGGCGATGATCCTGGTGGTCGTCTATGTCGGCGCCGTCGCCGTGCTGTTCCTGTTCGTGGTGATGATGCTGGACATCGACTTTGCGGAACTGAAGCGCGGGGCGCTGCAATATCTGCCGTTCGGCGTGTTGATCGGGCTGATCCTGGTGGCCGAGTTGGTGATGGCGGGCAGCGCCTGGGTGCTGCATCCGTCGGCCAAGACCGCGCTGGCCAGTGCCACGCCGCCCGGCGTCACCAACACCGCCGCCTTGGGCCACATCCTCTATACCGACTATGTCTATTACTTCCAGATCGCCGGCCTGGTTCTGCTGGTGGCCATGATCGGCGCCATCGTGCTGACCTTGCGCGCGCGCCCCGGCGTGCGCCGCCAGGTGATCGCGGTGCAGAATGCCCGCACTGCCGCCATGGCGGTGGAACTGGTCGATCTCCAGCCGGGCCAGGCCGCGCAGCAGGAGAGGGTGTAAATGACGATCGGTCTGACCCAATATCTCACCGTCGCCGCCATCCTGTTCACCATCGGGGTGCTGGGCATTTTCCTGAACCGCAAGAACATCATCATCATCCTGATGTCGGTGGAGCTGATCCTGCTCGCCGTGAACATCAATTTCGTCGCTTTTTCCGCCTATCTGGGCGACCTGGTGGGGCAGGTGTTTGCGCTGTTCATCCTCACTGTGGCGGCCGCCGAGGCGGCGATCGGCCTGGCCATCCTGGTGGTCTATTTCCGAAACCGCGGCACCATCGCGGTTGAGGATGTCAATATGATGAAGGGTTGAGGATGTACTCTCTGATCGTCTTCCTTCCCATCATCGGTTCGGCGATAGCCGGACTGTTCGGCCGCATCATCGGCGCGCGCGCCAGCGAACTTGTCACCACGGGCTTGCTGTTCGTCTCACTGGCCTTGTCGCTGGTGGCGTTCAATGATGTCGCCATCCAGGGCCATAATTACGTCATTCCGATATTGCCCTGGATCCATTCCGCCGGCTTCACGGCGGACTGGACGGTGAGGATCGACAGCATCACCGCGGTGATGCTGGTGGTGGTGAACGGCGTGTCCTCGCTGGTTCACCTCTATTCCATCGGCTACATGGCGGAAGACCCGCACCGGCCGCGCTTCTTCTCGTATTTGTCGCTGTTCACCTTCGCAATGCTGATGCTGGTGACGGCCAACAACTTCCTGCAGCTGTTCTTCGGCTGGGAAGGCGTGGGCCTGGCGTCCTATCTGTTGATCGGCTTCTGGTATACGCGCCCGTCCGCCAATGCCGCCGCCATCAAGGCCTTCATCGTCAACCGCGTCGGCGATTTCGGCTTTGCGCTGGGCATCTTCGGGGTGTGGGCGGTGTTCGGCACCCTGGACTTCGATGCAGTGTTTGCTGCCGCGCCGTCCATGGTGGGCAAGAGCTTCATTTTCGCCGGTCACAGCGTCGATATCCTCACCACCCTCTGCCTGCTCTTGTTCGTGGGCGCGATGGGCAAGTCGGCCCAGCTCGGCCTGCACACCTGGCTTCCAGACGCCATGGAAGGCCCGACCCCCGTTTCGGCCCTGATCCATGCCGCCACCATGGTGACGGCGGGCGTGTTCCTGGTCTGCCGCTGCTCGCCCATGTTCCAGCTTTCGCCCACCGCGCTGGAATTCGTCACTTTCATCGGCGCTTCGACGGCGTTCTTCGCGGCCACCGTTGGCCTGTTCCAGAACGACATCAAGCGGGTGATCGCCTATTCGACCTGTTCGCAGCTGGGCTACATGTTCGCGGCGGCCGGCGTGTCGGCCTACAACGCCGCCATGTTCCACCTCTTCACCCATGCCTTCTTCAAGGCGCTGCTGTTCCTGAGCGCCGGCGCGGTGATCCATTCCATGCATCACGAGCAGGACATGCGGAAGATGGGCGGCCTGGCCAGGGCCATTCCCTTCACCTGGGCCATGATGCTGATCGGCAACCTGGCGCTGACCGGCGTGGGCATTCCCTATCTGGGCATCGGTCTGGCGGGGTTCTATTCCAAGGACGCCATCATCAATTCCACCTTCGCCTCCCATGGCGCCATGGCGGCTTATGCCTTTACCCTGCTGATCGTCTCAGCCGGCATGACCAGCTTCTATTCCTGGCGCCAGTTCCTGATGACCTTCCATGGCCGCTATCGCGGGCTCGACCACGCGCACCATGCCCATCACGACGATCACGGCCATGACGAGCATCACGCCCCCAAGCTGGAAGAAGTGCATGAATCCCCCAAGGTGATGCTGGTGCCGCTGGCGCTGCTGGCGATCGGCGCGGTGTTCGCCGGCATGGCCTTCAACCATTATTTCATGGGCGAGGGCGCGCACGAATTCTGGAAGGTGTCGATCTTTGTCGGCGCGGGCGAAGAAGGCCATCTGCCGGTGTGGGTCGAGCTGGCGCCGCTGACGGTGACCATCATCGGTTTCCTGATCGCGTTCTATTACTACATCCTGCACCCCGACCTGCCCAAGAAGATCGCGGACCGGAAGGGCATGCTGTACCTGTTCCTCTACAACAAATGGTATTTCGACGAGCTGTATGACTTCCTGTTTGTGCGCCCCGCCATGTGGCTGGGCCGTTTCCTGTGGAAGCGCGGCGACGGCACGGTGATCGATGGATTGGGACCGGACGGCATCGCCGCCCGGGTGCTGGATGCCAGCCGCGGCGCGGTGCGCCTGCAGACCGGTTATGTCTATCACTATGCCCTTGCCATGCTGCTGGGCGTGGTGGCGCTCGCCACCTGGTTCATGATTTCGGGAGGTGCGCTGTGAGCCTTCCGCTGCTTTCGCTGGTGACGTTTGTGCCGCTGGTCGGCGCGCTGGCCATTCTCGCCATGCCCAAGCCCGCCAGCGCCCGCTGGATCGCGCTAGGCACCACCATCGTCACCTTTGTGCTGTCCTTGATGGTGTGGGCGGCGTTTGATCCCGCCAATTCAGGCTTCCAGCTTGTCGAAAAGCATGACTGGCTGGGCGGCGGCATCGCCTACCATATGGGCGTGGACGGCATTTCCATGCTGTTCGTGGTTTTGACCGCGGGCCTGATGCCCTTCTGCATCGCTGCCAGCTGGGAATCCGTCGAGCACCGTGTCGCCGAATATATGGTCGCCTTCCTGGTCTTGGAGACCATGATGATCGGGGTGTTCTGCGCCCTCGACCTGGTCCTGTTCTATGTGCTGTTCGAAGGCGGCCTGATCCCGATGTTCCTGATCATCGGCATCTGGGGCGGCAAGCGGCGTGTCTATGCCAGCTTCAAATTCTTCCTCTATACCTTCATCGGCTCGGTGCTGATGCTGCTCGCGATCATGAGCATGTATTGGTACGCCGGCACCACCGACATCGCCGAACTGCTGGCGAATCCGCATTTCCCCGCCTCGATGCAGACCTGGCTGTGGCTGGCCTTCTTCGCCAGCTTCGCGGTCAAGATGCCGATGTGGCCGGTCCATACCTGGCTGCCGGACGCCCATGTCGAGGCGCCCACCGCCGGTTCCGTCATCCTGGCCGGCATCCTGTTGAAGATGGGCGGTTACGGCTTCCTGCGTTTCTCCCTGCCCATGTTCCCCGCGGCGTCGGAGATGTTCGCGCCGCTGGTCTTCACCATGTCCATCGTCGCCATCATCTACACCTCGCTGGTGGCCCTGGCGCAGGAGGATATGAAGAAGCTGATCGCCTATTCCTCGGTGGCGCATATGGGTTTCGTCACCATGGGCATCTTCACCGTCACCCATCAGGGCGTGGAAGGCGGCATCTTCCAGATGTTGTCTCACGGCGTGGTGTCGGGCGCGTTGTTCCTGTGTGTCGGCGTGGTCTATGACCGCATGCACACCCGCGAGATCTCCGCTTACGGCGGGCTGGTGAACCGCATGCCGGTCTATGCCGCCTGCTTCATGGTCTTCACCCTGGCCAATGTCGGCCTGCCGGGGACCAGCGGCTTCATCGGCGAATTCCTCACCATGCTGGGCGCCTTCCTGCACAATAGCTGGATCGCCATCTTCGCCGCCACCGGCGTGATCCTGTCGGCGGCCTATGCCCTGTTCCTCTATCGCCGCATCATCTTCGGCGCCTTGGTCAAGCCGTCGCTTGAGGCCATTCAGGACCTGAACGCGCGCGAAGTCGCGATCCTGGTGCCGCTGGTGGTGATCACGATTGCTCTCGGTTTCTATCCCAAGCCGGTGCTGGACGTGACCACGCCCGCCGTGGCCAAGCTGGTCAGCGACACCAAGGCGGCGCAGGCGCTTGAGCACATTCACAAAGTAGCTGTGATCCCGAAGGGAGCCGTGCAGTGACCCTTCAGACCGATCTTCTGGTTCTTTTGCCCGAGCTGATCCTGGCGGTCGGCGCCATGGCGCTGCTGCTCACTGGCGCTATAGCGGGTGAAAAAAACGCACCCGCCATCAGCTGGGGCGCGGTGGCGCTTCTGCTCGTGTCGGGTGTGGCCACCATCATGGGCCCCGATCAGGCGACCGCCTTCCACAATGCCTTTGTCGCCGACGGCTTCTCGCGTTTCGCCAAGCTTTTGATCCTGGGCGGGGCGGCCTTTTCCGTCCTGCTGGCGGATGAATTCTTTACCGACATCAAGCATTCACGCTTTGAACTGCCGGTTCTGATGGTGCTGGCCACGCTGGGCATGATGCTGATGGTGTCCTCGGCCAGCTTCCTGTCTCTCTATATGGGGTTGGAACTGCAATCCCTGGCGCTCTATGTGCTGGCCGCCTTCAACCGCGACCATCTGCGCTCCACCGAAGCGGGCCTGAAATATTTCGTTCTGGGCGCGCTGTCCTCGGGCATGATGCTGTACGGCATCTCGTTCATCTACGGCTTCACCGGCACCACGGAATTTTCCACTATCGCCCAGGTGACGCATGCCGGCACACCAGGCCTCGGCGTGATCTTCGGCATCGTCTTCCTGATTGCAGGCCTGGCGTTCAAGGTTTCCGCCGTGCCCTTCCACATGTGGACGCCGGATGTTTACGAAGGCGCGCCCACCCCGGTCACCGCCTATTTCGCCACCGCCGCCAAGGTGGCGGCGCTGTGCCTGTTCCTGCGCGCCATTCTCGTACCGTTCCCGGACCTGCTGCATCAATGGCGGCAGATCATCGTCTTCATCTCGGTGCTCTCCATGGCGCTGGGCGCTTTCGCGGCGCTGGGCCAAAAGAACATCAAGCGGCTGATGGCTTACAGCTCCATCGGCCATATGGGCTATGCGCTGTTGGGCCTGGCGGCGGGCACCTCTCTGGGTGCGCGGGGCGTGCTGATCTATCTGGCCATCTATGTCGCCACCAATCTGGGCGTGTTCGCCTGCATCCAGGCGATGCGGCGCGGCGGCAAGGCGGTGGAGGGTATTTCCGATCTCGCCGGGCTGGCGCGCACCGACCTGAAGCTGGCGGTGCTGTTCTCCATGCTGTTCCTGAGCCTGGCCGGCCTTCCGCCGCTGGCCGGGTTCTTCGCCAAATTCTATATCTTCCTCGCGGCCATCCAGGCCGGGCTGCTTTGGCCGGCCGTGCTGGGCGTGCTCGCCAGCGCGGTGGGCCTGGTTTACTACCTCAAGCTGGTGAAGGTGATGTTCTTTGATGAACCCGCCGACGCGCTGGACGGCCAGGCCGGTCTTGGCTCGCGCACCATCATGGTGGTGTCGGGCGCGGTGGCGCTGCTGTTCATCTTCGCCGCCTCTCCGGTGCTCAATGCCGCCGACGCAGCCGCGAAAGCGCTGCTTCCTTGATCTCTTGGCCTGCTGGCAGGGTCGGTTTCGAAGAACTGGATTCCACCAACAGTGAAGCCCGCCGCCGGGCGGAAGCCGGCGAGCGGGGGCCGCTCTGGATATCGGCCGTGCGCCAGACCGCAGGCCGCGGCCGCCGGGGCAGGGCCTGGACCAGCGGCGAGGGCAATCTGGCCGCCACGCTGTTGTTGCGACCTGAAGCGCCGCGGAGCGTCACCGGCCAACTCTCTTTCGCCGCAGCCCTGGCGGCCGCCGAGATGGTGTCGCATTTCGCTCCCGATGCCGTGATTCAGGTGAAATGGCCCAATGACGTCCTGGCCAAAGGCAGAAAGATCGCCGGTCTTCTTTTGGAGGGTGGGCCCATAAGCGGAGGCGAGAGCCGGAGCGACCCTCAAAAAACGTGGTTGGCGATCGGTATCGGCGTCAATCTGGCCAGCTTTCCGGAAGGCACCGAATTCCCCGCCACCTCTCTGGCCCACTCTTTGGCGCAACTGGGCATTGCACCGCCGTCACCCGAAGACGCCCTCACCGTCCTCGCCGCCCGCTTCGCCCATTGGTATGATGCCTGGATGAGGGACGGATTTGAGATCGTGCGCGCCGCATGGCTGGCGCGGGCCAGCGGGCTGGGTTCGCCCATCCGTGCCCGGCTCCCCAACGAAACCCGCAGCGGCGTATTCGAGGGGATCGATGAAAGCGGGGCGCTGCTGCTCAACGAAGGGGCCAGCGTGCGCGCCATTGCCGCGGGCGAGGTGTTCTTCTGATGCTGCTCGCCATCGACGCCGGAAACACCAATATCGTCTTTGCCCTGTATGAGGGCGACAAGATGCGCGCCCAGTGGCGGGCCGTCACCCAGGTGTCGCGCACCTCCGACGAATATGCCGTGTGGTTCAGCCAGCTCCTGGCGCTGGAAGGTCTGTCCTTCACCGATCTCAAAGCGGCGATCATCGCCACCGTGGTGCCGGCGGTGCTGTTCGACCTGCGCGACTTCTGCCGCAAATATCTCAAGACCGAGCCTTTGCTGGTCGGCGATCCGGCGCTGGACCTAGGGCCAAAGCCCAAGGTGGACCGGCCCGAA
>Ga0310811_10012543_pt1 | contig 10998 bp, 8 predicted proteins | sample YCmetagenome_FD_207642 | JGI IMG/M metagenome (GOLD analysis project Ga0310811, IMG submission 207642) | Soil microbial communities from experimental microcosm in Duke University, North Carolina, United States - YC | ecosystem: Engineered > Artificial ecosystem > Soil microcosm > Unclassified ...
GCCAACGTTTCGGCATGAACTGATAGAGGTCGCTCTGCGCGTGGATGCTCGGATGCACGTCGCAATCGATGATGCGCAGCCGGCTTTTTGCGGCGACTTCCTGCTCCAGAATCGGGCGGTCGATGACGTCGCTCATGCGATCCTCCTTTGTCGTGTTTACGCCGCGAGCTTCAGCCGCGGAAAGGTTTCAAGCGGATTGTCGGCGCACATACGCGAGACGATACTGGCCGGCAGATGCGGCGGCATCGGGTCGTCGCCGTCGAACTGCCAGTGCGGATAGTCGGACGCAAACAGGAACATCTGGTCGGAACCGATCTGCTCGATGATGTCGGCGACGCCTGTCGCATCCGGCGGACCATCGAACGGCTGCATGGTGACGCGGACATGCTTGCGGATCAGGGTGGCCGGTTCGGCCTCGACCCAGGGCACCTCGACGCGGACGCCGCGCCAGGTCTTGTTGGCGCGCCACATGAAGGCCGGCAGCCAGCTAACGCCGGACTCCATCAGCACGACCTTGAGGTCGGGGAATTTGCCGAACACGCCTTCGTAAACCAGGCTCAGCAGTTGCGCCTGGAAAGCCTGCGCTTCCATCAGATAATATTCGTAGCGGTAGGACGGCCAGCCGACCGAGCTCGGCGCGCCGCGATACTGGCTGCCGGCATGGATCGCGATCGGCAATTTGTGTTTCGCCGCAGCCTGGTAGACGGGCCAGAAGTGCCGCTTGCCGAGCAGCATGTCACCCTGCGCCAGCACCAGCACGGAGACGAAGCGGTCGTCGGGGGCCAGGCGCTCGATTTCGTCGACCGCCAGATCGGGCGCCTGCATCGGCACCACGATCGAGGCGCGCAGCCGCTTGTCCTTCGACAGCCATTCGGTCGCGATCCAGTCGTTGATCGCCTTGCAGAAGGCCGACGCCATGTAGGGATCGAACACCGCCTGGGCGCCGTACACGACATTGCAGATGGCATGGCTGGCGCCGAGCTGGTCGAACGCGCCGCGCTGCACCATGGCAAGGTCGCCACCCGGCTTGCCCACGGCCGGCCGCCAGTCGGCGCGGCCCGAAAGCGGCATGCTCGGCGGATAGGAATTGAGGTCGAGGCCGTCGATGGCGCGGCTGACGACCTGTTCTTTCCAGTGGTCGTCGAGATAGGGCAGCAGCGTGGTGCGGGTTCCGCCCACCGCGGGATGGATGTCGCAGTCGATCCGCGTGGCCGCCATGAGGTTCCTCTGATAGCATTATTGGCGGCGGTGCGCCGCGCCGCAAATGTGCCGCCGATAACCTTCCGGCGCAAGGGATTAGCAGGCGATTAACTGCCCGGCATAGCCGGTCTGCGGCGGTCAAATCCGGTACAGCCGGCTCGCGGTGTCATGCAGGATGGCGGCCTGTTCGCCCTCGGTGAGATGGGCGATGGCGCCGCGAAAGGTCCGGAACAGCGTGGCGTAGTCGGTCCAGAGCTTTTCGATCGGAAAGTTGCTGCCATAGAAGCAGCGCTCCGCCCCGAACAGAGCCACCGTTTCCTTAACGATCGGGCCCATCACATCGGCGCGGCAGGCGTGGACGAAGGTGCCGAGACCGGAGAGCTTGACGTTGACGTTCGGGCACTGCGCCAGCGCCGCCATGCCGTCGCGCCAGAGTTTCAGGCCGCCCGGCGAAGTGTCCTCCAGCATGCCGGCATGTTCCAGCACGAACACGATGTCCGGGAAGGCGCGCGCCAGAAGCGCGCCGTCGATCATCTGCGAAGCAAAGATTTGCAGTTCGAACAGCAGCCCGTGATCGGCGAGCTCGGCGAGGCCGCGACGCCAGTCCTTGTCGTTCATGACGTCGGGACGCTGCGCGAAGCAGTATTGCGGATTCTCGTGCCAGTGCAGCTGCTGCCTGATGCCGCGCGTGGCCGGCAACGCCGCCAACCGCTCGAGCAGTGAACCGGCATCGGGATCGGCGAGATCGGCATGCGCGACATTGGCGTGCGGCCAGCCGGTCAGATCCGCAACCGACTGAACCCAGCGCGCCTCGTCGTAGCTTTGCCCCGCGGGCCAGTTGGTCTGGACGTAGATCGACTTGACGATACCGCAGCCTTCGATGTCGCTGCGGTATTCGCCGATCGGATAATCCCGGCAGATCGGCTGGTAGGGGCCGAAGATGCGCGGCACAGGCGGCCCGGACAGCCACGGCAGATCGTTCAGCCGCCAGATATGATGGTGCGCGTCGACGGTGGCCAAGGCTTTCATCGGCGCCACGCTTACGGCTTTGCGGCGGGATCGGCCGCCTCGCCAAAGAACTCGGCGGCAATACGCACCGGCTCGATCGCGGCCGGCACGCCGCAATACATCGCCACCAGCAGCAGCACATCCTGCACCTGCGCCGCCGTGCAGCCGTTCGCCAGCGCGCCCTTGGCGTGGACGCGGAATTCGGCGGGCTTGTTGCCGGCCGCGGTGATGCCGGCCGCGGTAATGCCGAGCATCACGAGACTGCGCATCGCGTCGGTCAGGCCCGGCCGCTCCCAGACGTCGCCATAGACATAGGCGTTGATGATGTTTTGCAGCAGCGCGCCGAATTCGCCCGATGCCGCCATGCGCGCTTCGACGTCGGCCTCGCCGAACAGCTTTTGGCGCCGGCGCGGGCCGCGCGCGTATAATTCACCGGTGTCCAATGTGCGCTCCCCGCGCGATTGTTCGTCGTTGGATCTATACGGTCATTTCCGGAACGGCTCAACCGGACAACCAAAGATGTTCGGCGAGACCATCGAATTTGCGCAACTCGAAGTGTTCGCGCGCGGCATGCCGGCCAGACTGGCAAAACCGCTTGGAGTCAAGCCGGGCTCGCCGGCGCTGACCATGGTGCGCCGCTATTACGGCCTGCGCGACGAGCTGTTCGAGGTGACGGTGACGACCCACCCCGAGGGACGATTCACCTACACCATGGACATGCAGCGCTCGCTACGGCCACGGGTGTAGGCCGGCATCCCGGCGAAGGCCACTTTGCCGGCTTTTCCGCGCGGCCAACGGACGAAGGAACCCAAAGCGAAAGCCCCCTTTCGAGACGCGGATCAGGAAACGCGCCGAACTGGCGGAAACCGCGGCCAACTGCTATTCGAGTGCCCGATCGATTCTGCAGGGAGTCATTTTCCGCATGCAAACGCGCCGTGACGCCGCGCTGCGGAGCTTGCGGTCGATGCTCGCTGCGAGCGTCGTCTTTCCGCTGCTGGTGTTCTGCTATGCGTCGTGGGTGAACTACCACGCCGCGTTCGACCGCGCCGATGAGCGGATCAAGCAGGCGCTGGATCTCAGCGCCGAACAGGCGCTGCGGGTGTTCCGTTCGATCGGCGTCACCTTCGACAGCGTCGAGCAGATCACACGCGGGCGTACCGAGCAGACGATTCACACCGCCGAGGCCGAGTTGAGCGAGCGCCTCAAGCAGTTCGTCAACGCGCTGCCGGATATCGGGTCGGTCTGGATCCTGAACGCGCAGGGCGATGCCATCGTATCCTCGCTGTTCTTCCCGCTTCCGCCCGCCGCGAACGGCCCCGAGCGCGCCTATCTTAAGGGCCAGCTGGCAAGGGACCCGGAGTTGCACATCGGCGAGGTGCAGCGCATTCAAATGACGGGGGCGCTGATCATTCCTGTCAGCAAATGGCGAACCGACAGTTCCGGAACCTTCTCCGGCTTCACCGAAATTTCGGTATGGCCGCAGGCCTTCGAACGGTTCTATCAACCGCTCGCCGAGCGAACCAGCGCGAGCTTCGCCCTGATCCGCGAGGATGGCGCGATACTCGCGCGTTACCCGGTGCCGGCCGTTACCGGTATCAAGCTCGACGCTTCGACCGGCTTCCGCCAGTTGGTGGCGCGCAGTCCCGAAGGCGGAGAATACACCTCGGTCTCGGGCGTGGACCAGCGCGAGCGCCGGTTTTCGGCGCGCAAGCTCCCGGGATTTCCTCTCTATGTCACTTCGAGCCTGGAGACCCGGGATATCCTGCAGGGCTGGCTGTGGCACATGGCCAGCTATCTTCTCTTCGGAATTCCCGCAACGGCGTTTTTTGTCGTGCTGATCCTGCTGGCGATGAGGACAACCAGCGAACTCTATGCCGAATCCGAACGGCGGGAAGCGGCCGAAGCCAGCCTGCGCCAGTCGCAAAAAATGGAAGCGGTCGGACAACTGACCGGCGGTGTCGCGCACGACTTCAACAATCTCCTGACCATCATCCTCGGTAACCTGGAACTGGCGTTGCGGCAGGCTCCCGAGGGAAGACCGAGGACATTGTTGACGAGGGTCCAGCGGGCGGCCGAACGCGCCGCCGAATTGACCAAGCGCCTCTTGGCATTTTCGCGCAACCAGCCGCTCGACCCTCGTCCGATCGACGCCAGCCGCCTGGTCGCGGACATGTCCGACCTGATCGGCCGAACGCTGGGCGAAAATATCTCGATTGAAACGATACGGGGCGGCGGCCTGTGGCAGATCGAGGTCGACAGGGCCGAGCTTGAATCGGCACTTCTCAATCTTGCCATCAACGCGCGCGACGCGATGCCTTCGGGCGGCAAGCTGACAATCGAAACCGGCAATGCGTTCCTGGATGAAGCCTATTGCGCGACAGCCGATGGGGTAAAGCCCGGCCAGTACGTCATGATCGCGATATCGGATACCGGCATCGGCATGTCGCAGGAACTCATCAGCAAGGCGTTCGATCCGTTCTTCACGACAAAACCGGCCGGCTCGGGGACCGGTCTCGGCCTCAGCCAGGTCCACGGCTTCGTAAGACAGAGCGGCGGCCATGTCCGGATTTACAGCGAGGTCGGCGAAGGAACCACGGTCAAGATCTACCTGCCGCGCAGCTTTGCCGGCGCTCGCGAGGCGGCAAATGAAGCGAAGCCGCCGCCAAGCCCAAAGGGCAGCCTGGAAACGGTGCTGGTGGTGGAGGACGATGCCGAGGTCAGGTCCTTTGTCACCGAGACGTTGCGCGGTCTCAATTACCGGGTCCTGGAAGCGGCCGATGGCGACGGCGCGCTTGCGCTCGTTCGTCAGCCGGAACGGATCGACCTGCTGTTGACCGATGTCGTGATGCCCGGAATGAACGGACGCACCCTTGGCGACGCGGCGCAACAACATCGCCCGGGGCTGAAGGTGCTCTACATGACCGGTTACTCGCGAAATGCCATCGTGCATCAGGGGCGGCTTGATCCCGGCGTATCGCTGATCCAAAAGCCGTTCTCGGAGAGCGCGTTGGCAACCCGGGTTCACGGGCTTCTTACGGTGGGCGGGAATTGATGGAACACGGCCTGGAGAAGGGTGCTCGGAAACCTGGCCAGAGCCCCGTTCCGATGGAATCGGAACGGGGCTCCAGCTTTTTGTTTTGATCAGCCACACGCTGGCAAATCAGCATCAGCCTGGAAACGCCCGGCACACGCCGAATGCCGCCCAAATTCCGGGCTCGGGGAAAAAGTTGCAACGGGGTTCCACAAGCAGGAACCCTTGATGCTGCATTGCGTTGCCGATGGTCGATCCGCAACGATAGGGCCGTTTCCTTGAATCGCAGACACTTCCTTGTCGTTTCCGCTCTGCCGCTGGTATCGTTCGCGGCGCCAGGGCTATTGTCGTGCGCTCGCGCGGAGCCGATGCCGTTTGACCGATCTCTTGTGCGGCAAATGGCGCGAGAACTCGCCGGCAAATCGTTCAAGGCTGCCAACAACAAGTTGCCGGATAACTTGAAGGACCTGGATTACGACCACTACCGGGCGATTCGCTTTTTGCCTGAACGCGCCCTTTGGCATAACGAGAAGTTGCCGTTCGAAGTGCAGTTCTTTCATCGCGGATTTTTCTACACCAACAGTGTCGACATATTTGAGGTCAAGAACGGCCAGGCGACGAAAATCGCCTATCAACCCGAGCTTTTTTCATTCGGGGACCTGGCGCCGCCAAGTGCTGGCATCGACCTGGGATTTGCAGGCTTTCGGCTGCATGCTCCGATCAACAGGCCCGACTACTATGACGAGGTTTGCGTCTTTCTCGGCGCGAGCTACTTCCGCGCCGTCGCCAAGGGCCAGTTGTATGGGCTTTCGGCGCGAGGGCTCGCGATCAACACCGGCGAAGCCAAGGGCGAGGAGTTTCCGTCATTCAAGGCGTTCTGGATCGAAAAGCCGGCAGCGGACGCCAAATCGATCGTCGTGCACGCGCTGCTCGACAGCGAGAGCGCGGCGGCGGCTTATCGCTTCACCATCCGGCCCGGCGAAACGACCGTCTTCGATGTGGAGATGGCGATCTATCCGAGAGTAAATCTGGAACACGCCGGCCTCGCGCCAATGACAAGCATGTTCTTTTTCGGACCGAACGACCGAAAGGACGTCGAGGACTTTCGACCATCGGTGCACGATTCCGACGGGCTGGCGATCTTCAACGGCCGCGGCGAGGAGCTTTGGCGGCCGCTTCATAACCCGAAAGATCTTCAGATCAGCTCATTTGCGGACCTCAATCCGCGCGGCTTCGGGTTGATGCAACGTCAGAAAGACTTTTCGGCGTATCAGGACATCGAATCGAGCTTCGAGCGGCGGCCAAGTTTATGGGCGGAGCCGATCGGAGATTGGGGCGAAGGCTCGATCACGCTGGTTGAAATTCCGACCAAGGAAGAAATTCACGACAATATTGCCTGCTTCTGGCAGCCCAAGACGGCTTTGCAGGCGAAGGGCGAACATACCTACACCTATCGACTGAACTGGGGACCGGACATCCCTAAGCCGACGCCGCTTGCGCGATTTTCCCGCACCGGCATCGGCGCAAGGGGCGATAATGCCACGATATTCGTGCTGGACGCGATCGGGGACAGGTTGAAATCGACCGACCCGAAGCGGCTGCGTGGCGTCGTATCAGCCGAGAAGGCCAAGATCCGGAACATCGTCACCCAGCCAAATCCGGCTACCGGCGGCTGGCGCCTGAGTTTCGAACTCTCGAAGGAGAAGAACCCCGTCGAGATACGTGCATCGCTCATGCAGGAGAATGAGGCAGTATCAGAGCTCTGGGTATATCGATGGACACCCTAGCGAAAGTCCACGGATCCTTTCAGTCCGACTATCCGCCGTTGAATCAATTCCTCCCCCGGGAATCGCCAATGGAAATGGCGGTCGCGCCGTTGCGGCGGTTTCAGCCCGAATCTCGTGCTTCGGATTTCAACATGGCGTGGCCGCAACGTGGCTGCATTTTGGCCGGCACGGCCCTGCTGACCCTGGCGGGCTGCTATGAGATGTACGAAGTCCTTCAAGTGGGGGGCGTGACAATCCTGGAGGCGATCATCCTCGCGCTGTTCGTCCTGCTGTTCGCCTGGATTGCCTTTTCTTTCATGTCGGCCATTGCCGGCTTCTTCGTGCTGCTGTTTCGAAGAAAAGACGAACTCGGCATAGATGCCAGGGCAGCCTTGCCGGCGATCGAATGCCGGACTGCGATGTTGCTGCCCACCTATAACGAGGACCCCTATCGCGTGCTGGCCCGGCTGCGCGCCATCCAGCAATCGGTCGAGGAAACCGGGTGCGCTTGCCGGTTCGACTGGTTCGTTCTGAGCGACACTACCGATCCCACCATCTGGATCGCCGAAGAAAAGTGTTTTCTTCGACTTCGGCACGAAATTGGGCAGGCGGCCAGAATTTTCTATCGTCATCGTCAGGAAAACACCGCGCGCAAATCAGGCAATATCGAAGATTGGGTCAAGCGGTTTGGTTCCGACTACGAATGCATGCTCATCCTCGACGCAGACAGCCTGATGACCGGAGACGCCATCGTGCGACTTGTCGCGGCGATGGAAAATCATCGGAAGGTGGCGCTGATCCAGACGCTGCCGCTCGTGGTCAACGCCAGAACCTTATTCGCCCGATGGCAGCAGTTCGCCGGCCGGCTATACGGTCCGTTGATCGCCGCAGGCATTGCCTGGTGGCACGGCTCCGAAGGCAATTATTGGGGACACAACGCCATCATCCGCGTTCGCGCATTTGCTCAATGCGCGGGCCTTCCGGAACTGCGCGGCCGCAAGCCTTTCGGCGGGCACATCCTCAGCCATGACTTCATCGAGGCCGCATTGATGCGACGGGGCGGCTGGGCTATCCATATGGCACCGACGCTTGGGGGCAGTTACGAGGAGTGCCCGCCGTCGCTGCTGGATTTTACCGCCCGCGACAGACGATGGTGCCAGGGCAATCTGCAGCATCTGGCGGTGCTTCCGGCGCGCGGCTTTCACTGGGTCTCGCGGCTCCATCTCATGACTGGAATCGGATCCTATCTGACGGCACCGCTTTGGTTCGCTTTTCTGGCGCTCGGGATCCTGGTGTCGCTGCAGGCGCAATTCGTCAGGCCCGAGTATTTTCCAAAGGGGTTTTCACTGTTTCCTAATTGGCCGGCGCAGGACCCGATCCTCGCGGCCTGGGTCTTCGTCGGCACGATGGGAATGCTGATCCTGCCGAAACTGCTCGCCTACATCGTCATGCTCACCCGTCCCGAGGAACGAAAAAAGTTCGGCGGCGGCTTTCGCGCCCTTGTCGGCATCGTGGCCGAGACATTTCTTTCGGGATTGACGGCGCCGGTGATGATGATCTTCCAATCGTCCGCGGTTGGAGGGATCCTGCTGGGGCGCGATGCGGGCTGGCAGGTTCAACGCCGCGACGACGGGGCGGTGTCGCGCGAGGATACGCTTCGCAAATGCTCGGTTCCGACACTCTTTGGCCTCGCAATGGCCGTCAGCGCCTACGCGGTGTCGTTGCCGCTACTGCTATGGATGATGCCGGTGATCCTCGGCTTGCTGCTGGCGATTCCGCTTGCCATGCTGTCTTCCTCGGCACGCGCAGGATCCGCTACGAGCCTGTTCAGGACACCGGAGGAGACCTCGCCGCCGCAGGTCTTGCGGAGGGCCAACGAACTGGCCAACGCGTTGCACCGGACGGTGTCCTGCCCGCTTCTCGAACTTCGCCGCAACGCCGATTTGCGTGAGGCTCATCTGAATAATTTGTCCGGCCAAAGACCGCGCAATCGCGGCGAGGTCGATCCGCATCTGGCGATCGCGCGCGCCAAGATCGAAGATGCCGAAACCTTCGAGGAGGCAGTTGCTTTCCTCAGCCCCCGCGAGAAATTCGCCGTCCTTGGTTCGCAGATCGTGCTCGGCGCGCTGTTGAATTTGCCGGCCGACGATCGACGGGTAACCGGCACATCATCGGACGCGTAGCCGCGGTTTTCTTCCGCCGCCCGGAAATACGGGCAAGACGCGGACGATCTCCGGGCGACGCTCGCACGGCGTGCACCACGGCAATTCCCCGACCGCTTGCATTCACGATCAAAGCACGCCAACATCTGCGACAAAAGAACGCAGAAGAGAAGCCGGGATGGGAATCAAGAACATCGGCCAGCAGGGCATCGTCTTTGCGGTTTTTACCGCGCTGTTTGCCATCTTCGCGCTTGCCCTGCCCGGCTTCCTGACGGCGGCGAACATGTTGACGCTGCTGCAAAACGTTGCGGTGCTCGGCATCCTTGGGCTCGCAATGGCGATCGTCGTGATCGGCCGCGGCATCGACATTTCGCTGATCGCGGCGCTGGCGGTACCTCCGGGACTGGTTCTGCAAATGGTGCAGAACGGTCACTCGCTCCCCTTCTCGCTCGCAACCGCCTTTGCACTGACGGCGGTGTTCGGCCTCCTCAACGGCTGGCTGATCGCCTATGCCGAGGTGCCCTCGCTGTTCACGACGCTGGCCTCCGGACTGTTTCTCGCCGGCCTCGGCCAGGCCGCGCTGTTCGAGTTCGACGTCGTGCAGTGGAGCCCGGGGCTCGACGGCTTCGAGCATTTGGGCCAGGGCAACCTGCTCGGCATTCCGATGCCGGTGGTGATGTTCGCGCTCGCCTGCATCGCAGTCGCCTTCCTGCTGCGGCAGACCCGGCTCGGCGCCTACATCTACGCCATCGGCGACAATCCGAATGGCGCGCGCGTCACCGGCATCCCGACCCGTCCCATCATCGTGCTGCAATATGTACTGGCGGCGCTGATCGGCTGCGCGGCGGGCCTGATATTGGCGGCATCGGTCAACAGCATGCCGACGCGTATCTTCAATTCGACGCTGATCTACGACGTGATCCTGGTGGTGGTGCTCGGCGGCATCGGCCTGTCCGGCGGCCGCGGCGGCGTCGCCAACGTCATCATCGGAACGCTGGTGATCGGGACCATGCTCAACGGCATGACCATCATGGACGTCTCCTATTCCGCGCAGAACCTCGTCAAGGGCGTGGTGCTGCTGGTGGCCGTGATCGCGGATTCGTTCCTCAATCCACGCAACGAAGAGACGGCACAGCAAGGCGATATCTAGGCTGCAAATAAACTCAACGAACCATAACCGGGAGGATGACATGACACTCAAGACAATGCTGTTCGGAATTGGACTGGCCGCGGCGGCATGCACGCCGGCGCTGGCGCAGAAGGGTCTCGACGAACCGTTTCAGGGCGCGTTCAAGGACGCACTCAAGGGCAAGACCGTCGCCTACGTTCCGGTGGCGATGAACTTCGACCTCACCGAAGGCTGGTTCGCCGGCCTCAAGAAAGAACTCGAGCCCTACGGCATGAAGGTGATCGTGCGCGACGCCAACTGGAGCACCAACGCCGGTGCGCAGGCGGTGACCACGCTGATCACCGAAAAGCCGGCGGTGATGATCCTGCACAATCCCGACGTGCAGACCTACGCCAAGCTGGCGCAGCGCGCCGAGAACGAAGGCATCTACGTCATCCAGATCAACATGGGTTCGAGCTATCGCTCTTCGGCCTTCGTCGGCGCCAACTGGATCGAGATCGGCGAACGCGACACCGAGGCGGTGGTCAATTTCTGCAAGGGCAAATCCAACAAGATCGCGATCGTGCAGGGCGCATTGTCGGCGGCGGCCTCCGCCTACACGCTGAAGGGCGTCGAAAACGTGCTGGCCAAGAATCCCGACGTCAAGGTCGTCTCCAGCCAGGCCGCGGACTGGGATGCCGCCAAGGCCAAGGCGATCGTCCA
>Ga0310811_10012551_pt1 | contig 10995 bp, 9 predicted proteins | sample YCmetagenome_FD_207642 | JGI IMG/M metagenome (GOLD analysis project Ga0310811, IMG submission 207642) | Soil microbial communities from experimental microcosm in Duke University, North Carolina, United States - YC | ecosystem: Engineered > Artificial ecosystem > Soil microcosm > Unclassified ...
AAGCGACAAGTTCGCCAATGGTGCGGCTATCGTTCCGACAACGCGGCGAAAACTAGAGGATCGGCTGGCTAACGGCAACACCGAACCTCGATATCTGCCACGCAGTCGTGCGCTGGCGATCCGCAATTAACCACCGACAATCTGCGCAGATAGACCGTTGCGCTCAGACGGGGAAGCGAACCATCGCTCTCGGCCTTGACTAGCTAATCATGTACGTCGCGACGCGTCGGTGCTCAATGTGAGACCAGCGCGCCGACGTCCGCCGCCCGTTCATCGAATCTCCGCCAACTCTGCCACCGTACTGCCAGCCTTGGCAGTGACAGTCCTGAATCACATAAATCGACGTCAGCCACGCCCAACGACGACAACAAATATCCTTGTGCATCAAATAGTTGTGAGCAGGAGGTCACCTCAACGGAAATGGCACAGTACTTGCCGGTAAATGGAACATGATCCCCTTAACTTACGCTTTGATTTCACGAATATCGTCATGGCCTCTACTAACTTTCGAACAATCGATCACACGTCTGCGTCGGCAAGCCGTACCTTGTCGGGAACGGAGCAGACTGCCGAGCGCATCGCGGGACTTTCTCTAATTTCGATTCGTGTAATTCAAGGCTTCATCTATTGGGGCGGCGGCTCGCGGCGCTTCATTTACGCGCCGAGCAAGCTCGATCCCAATGCCACGCACTGGATGGCCAACAAGTTTCAAACCGCCATGCCGGGCGCGCTGCTTGGTACGGGCCATGTGATCAGCTACATGCTGCATCACTTCGTTTTGCTTTATGCCGGCGTCATCCTGTTCAGTGCCGCGGAGTTGGTGGCGGGCGTGATGCTGATGACGGGTCTGTACACGCGCGTCGCCGCGCTTGCGTCGATGGGCTTCTCCGTTGTGCTGATGCTGATGTTCGGCTGGCAGGGCGCGACCTGTATCGACGAATGGACGATGGCCTCGTGCAATCTCGCGATGGGCGCCACCCTGCTGCTCGGCGGCGGCGGAGCCTATGCACTCGACAACGTGCTGCTGCGTCGGAACCCGAAACTCGCGGACAACAGGCTGTTCCGCTGGGTCTCGGGATGCCTGCCACTGCCGGTTGCGGACGGCCAGTGGCGCACGCTCGCACTGCTTGTGCTCGCGTTCGTCGTCGTGTTCGATGTCAGCACGTACAGCTACTATCGCGGCTCGGTGCTCACGCCGTTCCACAGCGGTCCGGTGAGTCCGACGGCTCATCACGTCACGCTCACCGACGCCACTCTCGCCGCCGACGGCACGGTACGCTTCCATGCGACGCTCGATGCCGGCACGCCGGAAGCGCCGCTTCATATCGTGCGCGCCGCGCTACTCGATGCGAACAAGTCACCGATCGTAGAGTGGAATGCCGAGGCGCTCTCGAAGTTGCCCAAAGCGGCTTTTGCGAATGACTACGCCTACAACAAGTTCGGCCCCGGCCCGTTCGGACTCCGCGCGCCGATGGGAGCGGCCGCGTATATCACGCTGACTGTGCCCGCCGCACATGCCGCGGACACCGTACGCGCCGCGACGCTGGTGTTGACCGACGTCGACGGCCGGACGTTCTTAGCGACGCTCGGAGCGCCGAACCTGCTCGCGCGGTAACCCTGTACCCCTGAGTTGCGCAAGCAAATTGCGCAACCCGCTCTCGCGGAGCGACGGATAGGACCACCCCGCGGTTTCCTCCCGCCGAAGCTTATTCGACGTGGCCCAACGCGCCGCAGCACGGCACGTTCACAGCAATATGAATGAGGGCAGGCATCGAATAACTCTAAACGATCGCTGCCGAGCCCCCGTTGCGGCTGCTCGCCCTGAAGCGACCAGTCGCACACGCCGTTAGTAGTCAGTCAGCCCTGCACAACGGCCGACTACTCGAAGGCCAGCGAAAAGGTCCCGTTGATAGCTCAACAAGGAACGAATCTCTAACGCATAATCGCTCTGCCGAATACCTGCTAAAACAAACACGTTTTACCGGAGCGAGTTCAATGCAGCTTATCGATCATGTTTCGATCAGTGTTCCCGATCTTCAAGCGGCTCGCCCGTTCTACGATTCGATTATGCATGCCCTCGGGGCAACGAAGGTCTATGATCGTCCCACTGCACTGGGTTACGGGGAGCGTTGCACGGCAGACGATCAAGTATCGACCTATCTAGCCGTTTATTTGGATCCCGGCATGATCAATGACAACAAACGGCATTGGTGCTTCAAAGCCCAATCCCGCAAACATGTCGATGCATTTTTCACGGCAGGCCTTGCAGCAGGTGGGCGCTCCGGCGGCGACCCAGGGCTTCGGCCTCACTATCATCGCGACTACTACGCTGCGTTTCTCATTGACCCGGCAGGCAACCGGGTCGAGGCAGTTTGTCATTCAGCACCGGATTGACTCACTGCGCCGACCATCAAGCGCGTCCTCCCTAAGGGTGGCCGCGTGCCTCAGCTGATCGGGATTCAGCAGGCACGCGGGCTCGGCGGCCGTTTGCGGACGCACCGTTCGTCAGGTCATCCGCCCGTTCGCACAACGCCACTCCATCAACACATCAACGCTTGATCATCACCGATAGCGCTGCGCTTGCTGCGCAAAGCCCCGCGACAATCGGAAAGATGATGGACGTATGGCCGGTCGCATCGATGATGTGACCGATCACAGGTTCGCCGATACCCGCGAACATGTACGACATGGTGTTGAGTACGCCTGTCGCTGTACCCGCAGCGCGGCGGCCAAAAATGTCAGGGCACAGAGCCCAAAACGAAGACGCGGGGCCGAAGACAAAAAAGCCGCATAGAAACAGAAGCACGATCGCAAGCATGCTGCCGTGAGGTACGAACATCATGAAGATCGCAGTGGCGCAAGCCAACACCATGTAGCAGACGATGGCGATATAGCGGCGGCCTTGGAACAGCACGTCGGAGATCCAGCTATTCGACATTGAGCCAAGCGCCATGCCCACCGGTAATGCGACCGTGATCCACTTCGGATCGATCAGCGTCGACGAGGTCTTCCAGTCCGCGCCGAGAAAATGGACCGGCACCCAAACCACCAAGGCATACCGTGCGGCGTTCTGAAAGCCGATCGCGAAACCTGTGAGGTAGAGCCTCCAGTTTTTCATCACGAGCGCATAGCGCTGCGCGCTCGTCAGCGCATCATCCGACTCAGCAGGCGAGCCCTCGTCTTCCGATTTTTCTGCAGTCCTCAGATGAGCGGCAGGCCGTTCAGAAACGAACAGCAACAACACCAGTGCGCCAAGCAACATGGAGAGCGGCGCGAGACGGAAGATCCAGACCCACCCGAGGTGCATCGTACCCAGAATGACGACCGGGAGGATATAGGCGAGCACCGAAGAGAATCCGGAGAAGCCGACATAGATGCCATAAACAAAGCCGCGATGCTTTTGATCCCACCAGTCGGAAAGCAAGCGGCTGCCTGGCGCGAAGCCCATCGACTGGAAATAGCCATTGAGTCCCCACGCAAACAAAAAAAACAGGAACGTATGGCCAAAGCTGAACACCCAGTTCGCCGCCAGCGACAGGACTGCCCCGGCGATCATCATCGTCTTGCCGCCCAGTTTGTCGCCGAGGTTACCGTTGATGAGCTGGCCACCTGCATAGCACCAAAGCATCGTCGCGCTGATCCAGCCAATTTCGTACTTCGACAGGCCGTAATCGTGCTGAATGCCTGCAACTGCAAAACCCAGTGTCTGGCGGCCGGTGTAGTAGAAGAGGTAGCAGAAGGTCACACCGATCAGCGCACGCCACTTGTACTGCGCGAAAGTCGTGCTCCTGTTGCTGGACGTGTACTGCAATGCGTCGCGCGTATCTGGGGGCATTACTATTTCCATGCGGCGCGCGGCCTTTGCCGCGCTAACCGTTTTTTGTATCAGGCGAGGTGATTGAGTGCGAGTTCGATAATGTCGAAATTACGCAAGCGCCGCGTACCGTCGACACCGCTCAACTTGCGGTTGAAAATGAGCGGCACTTTCTGTTCGGACACGCCACCGTGAGAGCGCAACGGCACCGTGAGCCCGGACAAGTCATGTTTGTCGGCCGCCGTGCCGAGCACCGTGAGCCGTTCGCCAAGCACCACGAGCTCACCGATCCGATCTGCAGGCAACTCGAATCGCTCGCTCGCTTGTGCACGGGTCAATACGGCCTCGACGCCGTCGATACCCGAGAGAAACGCCATCACGTCGCGCTGCTGCGATTCGTCGTGACCGCGCAAGTAAACCGTGGCGTAGGAGCCGAGCGCGCCGTGATGCACGACATAAGGATCAGTGATCGGCAGGAGAACACGCGTGGTCTGCGCGCCATATTGCGCATCGAGCCGGTCTTGCAGGAACACGATGTTTGGCCGGCCGATTGCGTCGGTTTTCGCATTCATGCCGTGATCGGCAGTGATCGCCAGCACGGCGCCTTCAGCGTGCAGACGCTGTAGGTAGCCGTCCATCATCGCGTAGAAATCGTTCGCCTCCGGCGTGCCCGGTGCGTGTTTGTGCTGCACGTAATCGGTGGTGGACAGGTACATCAGGTCCGGGCGCTCTTCCCGCAGGATGGAGAGGCCTGCGGCAAACACAAATTCCGATAGCTCAGCGCTGTACACCGAAGGCACAGGCATGCCAACTCTCGCGAGGATGTTCTCGATGCCGTTCTGCTGCAGCGTCACCTCGTCGGCTTTTTCAGCCGAAAAGCAAATCCCCTCAAGCTGATGGCCGAGCAAGCTGCGCAGCTTGTCCTTCGCCGTAACGACGGCGACGCGCCGACCCGCGCGAGCCATCTCCGCAAGAATGGTGGGCGCGCGCAGGTACTTGGCGTCGTTCATCAGGACTTCCGTTTGCGTCTCCTCGTCGAAGAAGAAATTGCCGCAAATGCCATGTACCGATGGTGGCGCTCCGGTGACAATCGACAGATTGTTCGGGTTGGTGAACGTCGGCACCACGCAGTCCCCCGCCAGCACAGTGCCGGACGAACGCAAGCTAGCCAGAAACGGCGCCTTGCCTGCCAGGATCGCCTGATTGATGTAGTCCTGCTCGCAGCCGTCGACGCACACAACGACCGTCGGCGCAGAGGGCAATTGATAAGTCCGGGAATTGACGGTGATCTGCTGAGTCATGGGGGCGCCCTTCTGAATAGAGGGGCGTCAGCGTATGATGACCAATCGGCTCACACAATCGACAAATTTGTGCCGTGTTTGTTAAATAAACTCACACATGCGATCCAAGCTTCCTCCGCTCAATGCCTTGCGCGTGTTCGAAGTCGCCGCGCGCGCGGGCAGCTACTCCGCAGCCGCGCGGGAGCTCAACCTGACTCACGGCGCTGTGAGCCGTCATATCGCCATCCTTGAAGAATGGCTCGGCCAGTCGCTGTTCGTGCGCGACGGACAAAGCATGGTCGCGTCCGGGCACGCACGGGCATTCGCCCGCGAAATCAGCACGGCCTTTGACCATATTGCCGACGCAGCGGAACGGTATGGAAAGAGCCAGCACGTCAAGGTGATTCGAGTCAGCGCATCGGCGACGGTCGCGATGCGCTGGCTGATCCCTCGCTTGCCGATGTTCAGGGCGATCTGGCCTGATGTGGACGTACGCGTTTCCACGGCACTTTCCACCGATTCCGCGCTGCGCGGCAGTTTCGATCTGGCGATCCGCCGCGAGGCGCCAGCGGATGGACAATTTCAGGCGTGGCCGTTATTCGAGGAGCGCAATACGGTGATCGCGAATCCGGCGCTGATCGCGCAAACCGGCATTTCGTCCGTTCAACAGCTTGCCGATCAAACCTGGCTCACCACGGAGACGCGCCCGAGGGATTGGGAGACGTGGATCCACGCAGCCGGTCAACCTGCTCTTCGCGCTAGCCGAACCTTACGATTTGATCACTTTTTTGTGACCTTACAGGCCGTTATCGATGGTTTGGGTTTCGGTATCGGGCCATTTCCCACGCTCGATGCTGATTGCACCGCGGGGCGTCTGCAAAGGCCGTTCCCCAACCTGACGTCGAAGGGAGCAACGTACTACGCATTAGTACCGCTGGATGCCGATAAGCCGGTGCATATGAGGGATTTCGTCGATTGGCTGCGCTCAAGTGATGAGAACGATCGTTCTCGCAAATGATGAACCCTCGCTCGTACGCGGCTACTGCGCTTCTCCCGATTTGAGCACCGCCCGACGATTTATCGGGCGGGAGTACAACGCTCATTTCAACGATTTTAGTTTTTGGCGCGTTTATGCGGGGGCGCCACCACGATAAGGCTTGAAGCCGTAATTTTGGAAAATCTGCAACGCCTCGGGCGAGCGGATGAATTCCAGCCAGCGCTTTGCCGCCTGCGGATGCGGCGCATGCGCGGCGACGCCGCCTGCGTAAATCGCCGTGGTGTTGTCCGCCGGCGGAATCTCGACGTGGGTGATCGGGTGGCCGGCCTGTTCCTGAAACACAGCCTCGGACTGCCACGTCACGCCTGCCTGCACCTTGCCCTGCATGATCCATAGCGGCGTTTGCCGGTGATGGATGTGCGTGAGCAGCGTCGTCCCGTTGCTCACCTTGGTGCCGTAAACCGCGGTGACGAGCGCGTCTCCCCCTACGTGCGATAGCGATGCCTTGATCTGGCGTGCGATCCCCTCGAATGCCGGGTTCGGCATCGCGAGGCGCACGTCGGGCTTGCCGAGATCGGCGAGTCCCGTGATATGCGCAGGGTTACCCTTCGGCACCATGATCGTCAGCGTATTGGTGACGTACGGTACCGCGGGCGCCATGAGCATGCCGAGATCGATCTGCTTCTGTACCGCCTTCAGGCCCGCCAGATAAATGTCGGGTTTCACCGTCCACGTCATGTTGCCGACGGTAACCGTGCCACCGTTCTCCATCTGTTTCACGAGCAGCCCCGGCGGAAGCGTCTCCCAGTACACATGTCCGCGATACTCGGGATACTTGTCCTCGAACGCGTGCACGAGCGGCGCCATCGCAAAGAAATAGTTGCCGCCGACATAGAGCGCCAGCGCGGGGCGCACCGGATCGCCATGAAAATCGGCGAGGTTATCCGCGTCAGGCTCAGTGAACTCTAAGCCGCGCGTGGCTGCGTCGTTGTTCGCGCCGTGCTGCCATGGCGGAGCGATGCTTTGCGATGCGGCAGCGTCGCTGGTTTCGCCCTGACCGGCCGCATGGGCCAGCGGTGTACCAAGTACGCCAACCGCAGCGGCGACGATGTACGCACAGAGTGTGGTGTTGAAGGAAAACATGATCCGTATCCGGGATAGCAATGTTAAAGCGGCATGAGCACGTAACCCTGCGACTCGAGCGTAGTCACTGTCGTGAGGCCCGACAGCGCCATCGTGACATCGGATGCAACCGAGTCGTAGTCGAAGTGATGTTCGGCGACAGCCTGTCCGCACACGGCAACCGTCACGCCGGCTTTCTTTAATTCGGCAATCAACGGCAGATTCGGATTCGCGACGCCATAGGCCGCGCGGTAATGCGCGTCGTCGAGCACGAGCGGTGTAGCGGCGCCGTACGCGACGGCCACGAATTTCAGATGCGACAGCGGCACGCCAGCGGCCACATAGAGGTTGACGGACCGGGCCACGCGGTCAAGCGCCGGGTTGACGGCATCCGGAGTCTTGGAGCCCTGCGTAAGCGAGAAAACGATCTTGTAGTCGTGATCCGCCTGGGGCTTGAACGCTGCATCGGGCAGAAAGTGAATCGGCCCGTAGCCCTTGATGGTGGGCGTGGTCCAAAAGCCCTGCGGCTCGCCCTGCTGGGCATGGGCTGCGAACGATAGTGTCGAGGCGGCGATAAGCGTGGCGGTAGCGAGTGACTTGATAACTTTCATGAACGTTCCAATTTGTTCGAAACAGCTTGCCCGATGCGCTCAGCATCAGTGATGCGACCGAGGTCGGACAGGGCTCGCGCGTGAAGCTACGGATAGTAGACGAACTTTTTGCGCACGGCCTCGCCGAGATACTTTTGCTGCGGCGAGATGTGCGTGTGTAGTTCGATAGGCGAGCTCGCGGGAGTGACGGCGCGTGTGCCGTCTCACCCTTGCGACAAGGGCAGTCCCTTCATTTCACACGGCACCACCTCCAACGTCACCTCATCCAAGGCCCTGAACGGCGAAAGCAGCGCCTCGTTCGCCACCGGCGACGTAATCAAGCGCCACGGCCTTTGCAGCGGTGTCCAGTGCTGCTGGCGCGCGCGTCCGAGTTTCTCCGAGTCAGCCAACACAACGACGTTGGCCGCACGCGCAACGATGCGATCTTTGAGCCAAGCCTGTTCGGCAGTGGCTTCACATAGGCCAAAGCCCGCCACGACGCCGTCAGCCCCCAAAAATGCATGGTCGAAACTGAGCCGGCTTAACGTCAATTCGGCAAGCGGGCCCAGCGTGCTCATGCTCGAAGTACGAACGTCCCCCCCAAGCAGCGTGAGCCGCACTCCCGAGGCACTCCCGAGCGTCATTACGACCAGCAGATTGTTCGTCACCACATGCAATTCGTGCCTCGCCAGCAGATAGCGCGCAAGCCCTGCGCATGTCGTGCCGCCATCGAGAAACAGCGTGTCGCCATCGGCAACGTGCGCGGCGGCTACGCGGGCAATGGCGTCCTTTTGCTCGCGCTGCGCCGCTTTACGTTCTTCGAGCGATACTTCCGGCTCATGCGAGCCGATGAGCGCCGTTGCACCACCATAGGTGCGCACCACCCTGCGCTCTTTCGCAAGTTGTGCAAGATCGCGCCGAATCGTCGCTTCCGATACGCCAAGCGCAGCGCTGAGCTGCTCGACGTTCGCATCGCGTGAAACGACAAGATCAAGAATGACGCGATGGCGCTCGGACGCTTTCATGGCTTGGCTTTTCGTTTTTCGAGAGTCAGGGGCGTGTGCTCGGTCAAATCGCGATGGTACGGGAGCGTCACAAAGCCACGCTCAGTTGCGCCGCGTCGCGAGCTCCGCGCCTTGGCGGATCGCCTCGAGCATGCTGCCTTCGTCCACCTTGCCCGTACCCGCGATATCGAACGCCGTGCCATGATCGACGGACGTGCGGATCACTTCCAGGCCGACCGTCACGTTCACGCCGGCTTCAAGACCCAGCACTTTCACGGGACCATGGCCCTGGTCGTGATACATCGCGACAACAAGATCGAAGTCGCCGCGGCCCGCGCGGTAAAAGAGCGTATCGGCGGGCAGCGGGCCCGTAATGTCGAGCCCGCGCGCCTGCAGCACCTTCACAGCCGGCACGATCTTCTCCTCTTCCTCGCCATAGCCGAAAAGGCCGTTTTCCCCCGCATGCGGATTGATGCCGCATACGCCGATGCGTGGACGCTCAATGCCCGCCTTGACAAGCGTCGCATGACCGCGTTCGATCGTGCGCTGGACAAGGCCCGGCTCAATCTTGCGAATCGCATCGACGATGCCGATATGCGTCGTCACGTGAATGACGCGCAGCTGCGGCGCGACAAGCATCATCGACACTTCTTCCACGCCCGTCAGGTGCGCCAGCATCTCCGTATGGCCGGGAAACTTGTGACCGCCTGCATGAAGCGCCTCCTTGTTCAGCGGTGCGGTACAGATCGCATCGATTTGTGCGGCCTGTGCCAAGTCGACTGCCCGCTTGATGTATTGATACGAGGCGTCGCCGGCCATCGGCGAAAGTTGGCCGAACGGTAGATCGTCTGGAATCAATCCAAGATCGATACAGTCGATGGTGCCGCGCTCGAACCGGGCCTCGGCCGCGTTCGCAATGCTGCGCACCAGGATGTTGCCGCCGACGATGTCGTTTGCGCGCTCAAGCCGCCGCTTGTCGCCAATCACGAGCGGACGGCATTGGACATACACCGCTTCATGAGCAAGGCTCTTGACGATCACTTCCGCGCCAACGCCGGCAGCGTCGCCCATCGTGATACCGATTACGGGAAGGTAGTGGCTCATTGTTGACTCTTTGGGGTGCGTGATGGATGGTGTATGTGACGGGTTCGCGACGTCGTTCGATTCCGTGCGATCGCCAACTCAAACGTGTGCGGCATCTGAGGCCGCTTCGTGGCGCACACTCAGCCACGCGGCATAGAGCGCGTTGTCGCTGCCGAATGCGCCCGCTTTGGTGACGATGCACGGACAGTGCGTCGTGCGTGCCCCGAGCGGCCTGCCGATCGCGACGCCTGCTTCGACTTCGGCAATCAATTGCAAGCTGCTGATGCCTGCCACACTCAGCATGGCGCGCGCCGTCTCGCCGCCTGTCGCGATGAGCCCGCGCGCTTTCGCGAAATGCGGCTCAACGAGTGTCGCAAGCGACAGCGACAGTTGCGCGCCCTCTGCGGGATCGAATGCATCGTCGCGGCCGATTCGCAGCAGCACATCTCGTCCTGCCGCGAGCATCGCACCGATTTGATCGCGCAGCGGCATCCATTGCGCATGCACTGCGCCAGCCCGAAGCACGGCCGGCGCCACGCTCAGTTCCTCCATGCCAACGCGCTCACGCAACAGTGCAGCCTGCCGAGCGCTGACGGCCGACAAGCTCCCGACCATGACGAGAATCGGGGCATTCGCTGGACGATCTGCCGACGTGACATGAAAGCCTGCCGTTTGCTTGCCGACCGAACGCTGGCCACGCCGCTCGGTCAACGCGGCGATCTCGCGCGCGAGGCCGCCGGAGCCGACCCAAAACAGGTCGTTCGCGCTCTGCAGCGTCACCGTTGCAAGGGTGCGCAATGCATGCTCGGTCTGCGCATCCACCACAAGCGCCTGCACGCCGCTGGCGGCAATCTCCTCGAGTTGGGCAGAAAGCGCATCGGCATCGTCGCGTAACGCTTCCGCGTCGAGCACCTGCGTGGTCAGACCGGCATCGATGAGCATCGCGGCGACATCGGCATCGCGCCCCGCGTTTTCAAGCTGCCATGTTTCTGTGCTTTCGAGCGGCTTGCCGTGCACAAGTACTCGAGCGCCACGCACGGTGCGCCCCGTTGCGGGAAAAGCCGGCGTAACGATCGCGAGCCCCGCAAGTCGCTGGAGCGCAGCC
>Ga0310811_10012552_pt1 | contig 10995 bp, 8 predicted proteins | sample YCmetagenome_FD_207642 | JGI IMG/M metagenome (GOLD analysis project Ga0310811, IMG submission 207642) | Soil microbial communities from experimental microcosm in Duke University, North Carolina, United States - YC | ecosystem: Engineered > Artificial ecosystem > Soil microcosm > Unclassified ...
AGGCTTTGCGCGAAGCTATGAATGAAGAGATGCGGCGCGACGACCGGGTTTTCTTAATGGGAGAAGAGGTAGCAGAATACAATGGCGCCTACAAGGTGAGCCAGGGTATGCTGGATGAGTTTGGTCCGAAGCGCGTGATCGACACGCCCATTTCCGAGCTGGGTTTCGCAGCGGTAGGAGTAGGCGCTGCACAGAATGGTCTGCGCCCCGTCGTTGAATTCATGACCTGGAACTTTGCCGTCCTGGCGCTGGACCAGATCCTCAACACGGCCAGCAAGATGCTTGCGATGAGCGGCGGACAGTTGGGTTGCCCCATCGTCTTCCGTGGGCCCAATGGTTCCGCGGGTCAACTGGGTGCACAGCACTCCACGGCCTTCGAAAGCTACTACGCCAATATACCCGGGATCAAGGTCGTCTCCCCCAGCAATGGCTATGACGCCAAGGGGCTGCTGAAGCAGGCCATCCGCTATGAAGAAGACCCCGTCATCTTCATGGAAAGCGAAGTGATGTACGGTGACAAGTCCGAAGTTCCGGAAGAGGAATACTATATCGAACTGGGCAAGGCTGACGTGAAGAAGTCCGGTAAGGACGTGACTATCGTCAGCTTTAACAAGATGATGAAGGTGGCACTGGGCGCCGCTGCCGAGCTGGAGAAAGAGGGAGTCAGCGCGGAGGTCATCGATCTGCGTACCATCCGGCCCCTGGACTGGATGACGATCCTCGAAAGCGTGAAAAAGACCAACCGGCTCGTCATCGTGGAAGAGCAGTGGCCTTTTGCTTCGATCTCTTCCGAGATCAGCTATCGCATCCAGAAAGAAGGGTTCGACTATCTTGACGCGCCGATCCGCCGGATCACTGCTGCGGACGCGCCCCTGCACTATGCGCCCAACCTGGTGGCTGCTGCCCTGCCGGACGTGAGCCGCACCGTCAAGCTTGTGAAGGAAGTGATGTACATGAACAAATAAGCGCATTTACACATAGCAAAAAACCCGCCGTTTGGCGGGTTTTTTATTTAAGAGCGGATAAAGTCGTTATTATTTTATCGCGGCCAGGGCTGAATTGAACAGCACGAGGAAGCCGTAAACACAGCCTAGCAATACGCATCCGATAATAGTCAGTTTGAAAAGTACTTTGGTAGTGGCGGGAGCCTGAAGGTCGAGTTCATGCTTCATAGGGAAATCATTTTGGATTATTAAATAGGCGGTTTTTAATAGTAATTGGATACGGTAAAGATAAGTCATGTAAGAGTTTCCGTCAAGGGGTTTTCACGCGTAGAACTACGAGTAAGGGAAACTTTGTCCTATCTCGTAAGGTTGTCCATTAATTAATAGATTCTGCTTATTTGACGGATTCTGCGGCTGATCCTCACGGAATGCTTTGAGGCCGATCCTCAGGGGGTCCCCGTCCAGCTACATAACTCGCTGGTTCTGAATGTCCATTCTGGCGTCTGGATCAGAGAGCCGGGATTGTCGGCCCGGTACCAGGGGCTGAGTCCGCTGTCCGGCGAGTTTACGATATGGATGTCCTGGGCCGGCATATAGCTTTGCGCGAGTAAATAGATCCGGCGGCCATTGGCGTCCTCCGCGACGTCTGCAACCAGCATTGCGTGCCCCGGCGAACCCGCCCGGATCAGTACCTCGCCGGCGTCGATCGCGTGAAAATCCGCTACCGGCATCAACTGCCGTTTGAGTGTCCGGGTACTGCAATAGGTAAATACGGTAGTGAGGTACTTGTCAAACTCCGTTCTCCCTGCGACTCCGGGGTGCTGCTGCATCCACTCGCCGAAATTGAGTCTGCGTCCCTGTTCTGTGTAAAAGGTGATGGCGCCGGGGGCGCCCGACTTATAAAGCCATTCTGCCCGAAGCCGCATCACGGCGTCGGCACACTGCTGAAGGTCCTCATGTCCCACCGATATATCGAGCACTGCGAATTGGGCGTCCTGATTGCGTTTGGGGCTGCCATTGAAGAGGTAAACGGTCCGGTCCCTTTTCAGGGGGATATTCCTGAGCCATCCGGCGAAGCCCGGACTTGCTGCGGGCACCCGGTGATATCCGGCGGGAAGAGGGATCGTTCCAATGGTGGGATAGGGGTTGGTGGACTGGGCTGCTATCCGGGAGGAGCCCGTAAGCAGGAAAATTAATATTCCGGCATTGTAAGGGAGACGGCTGAGGTTCGATTGCATGTTGTAAATTTGAGGATTACAGGTGGGGAAGCCCGCCCGTTATTTTTCCATAAAAAAGATTGTTAAAACACATGTCGAATATTCTGATCATTGACGACGAGAAAGCGATCCGTAAGACTCTGAGTGAAATATTATCCTATGAAGGCTATAAGATCGACGAGGCGGGTGATGGTGAGGAAGGTCTGAAAAAGATAAAAGAGAAAGAGTACGATGTTATACTTTGTGATATCAAGATGCCGAAGATCGATGGTATCGAATTTCTGGAGAAAGCGAAAGAAACGAATCCCGATGTTCCCATCATCATGATCTCGGGGCACGGTACGATCGAGACCGCAGTGGAAGCCGTCAAAAAAGGGGCTTACGATTATATCTCCAAACCCCCGGATCTGAACCGGCTGCTGATCACCATTCGCAATGCCATGGACAAGACCACGCTGGTGGCGGAGACGAAAGTCCTGAAGCGCAAGGTGAGCAAGGTCCAGGAGATAGTAGGATCTTCCACTCCCATTCATAAGATAAAGGAGACCATCGACAAGGTAGCACCGACGGAAGCCCGTATTCTCGTCACGGGGGAGAACGGGGTTGGGAAGGAACTGGTGGCCCGTTGGGTGCACGAAAAGAGTAACCGGGCCAGCGGCGCCCTCGTCGAGGTCAACTGCGCCGCGATACCAAGCGAGCTCATTGAAAGCGAGCTTTTTGGTCACGAAAAGGGTTCTTTTACCTCTGCCGTCAAACAGCGGATCGGTAAATTCGAGCAGGCCAATGGCGGTACGCTGTTCCTGGACGAGATCGGCGATATGAGCCTGACCGCACAGGCCAAGGTGCTGCGCGCGCTGCAGGAAGGAAAGATCACCCGGGTAGGCGGAGACAAGGATATCAGCGTCGACGTGCGGGTAATAGCGGCAACCAATAAGGATCTCCTCAAAGAAGTGGACGAGAAGAACTTCCGGCTCGACCTTTATCACCGTCTCAGTGTGATCATCATTCATGTCCCTTCGCTGAACGAACGTAAAGACGATATCCCGTTGCTGGTTGAAAAATTCCTGGTAGATATTTGCGGCGACTACGGCATAGCGCGAAAGGCGATCGACGAAGAGGCCATCAAGGCGTTGCAGCTGCACAACTGGACGGGGAATATTCGCGAACTGCGGAACGTCGTGGAGCGGTTGATCATCCTGTCGGGAAAAACGATATCGGCGGCGGATGTGGAGAGCTACGTATTGCCCAAAAAATAATCAGTTATCCGAACTATCTATTGCATCAGTGGATTGGGCGCGGACAAGCGCATTTTTTCCCGTTTGGAGATACCGGGTGTCCGCCTTGTTCATTTGGAATGGTTCCTCCCGATCATCGGCGAACCGATAGAAGCTTATGCCCTTCGGATGCGTCTGAAGAATGGTATTTCTGAAGACGACCCCATACTGATGGGCGTTTCTTTTGGAGGAATGATGGCCGTCGAGGTCGCGAAGCATTTTCCTACTGCTACGGTCATTTTGATCTCCAGCGCCGGTACCCGGCGGCAGTTGCCCTGGTGGATGAAGATCGGCGGCAGGCTGGGGTTGAACCGGCTGTTACCGGCCCGTCCCGGAAGGAGGTTTCGGTGGCTGGAAGACTATTCCCTCGGTGTGGAGTCCAAAGACGACGCGAGGCTGGTTGAAGACTTCCGGGGGAAGGCCGATCCGCGTTATCTGCGCTGGGCATTGGGACAGGTCGTGAACTGGCAGAATGAATGGAGACCGCACCGTTGTTTTCATGTGCTGGGTGACAGGGACCGCCTATTTCCCCTGTCCCGGTCGGGGGCTACGCATGTCGTGGCCGGCGCCGGGCATTTTATGGTTTACAACCGTTCTTCGACGGTCAGCGGGATACTGACCGGCATCGTCAATTCCCTTTGACAAAATTTTCCATCTCCTCCTGACTTTGCAGCAGACGCACCTGCGGGTGGTCGTAGTGTATAGCGGCGCCGATATTGCCCGAGACGATGATCTGGCTGCCGGGAAAACTATCGATCAGCTTTTCCAGGTACTGGACCGGATCGTGGCGCAGCAGCTGGGTAACCAAATGAAAGTAGAGATGGGTGAAGGGGCGCTGGCTGCCGTAATAGCGCAGCTCTTCGAGGCTGGCGTTCCGGCCGAAATAGACGGTGTACATTCCCTGACGCTTCATGCGGTAGCGCATATATAAAAGTGGTATCTCGTGAAATTCGCCTTCGGGTGTGAAAAGCAGAAATTTTCTCGGGTCCGGCCTGGAGAGGTCTTCGAGGCCGGCGGTGGCGACCAGCAGCTTCTTGATGATGAGGGCGCTGGCGAAGTGCTCCTGCGCGGGGACGACATTGCCCGTCATCCATAGCAGTCCGATCTTTTCGAGAAAGGGATAAACGACCCGGGGAATGGCTTTTTCGAAGCCCATGTGCAGAATTATGTTATGGAGGATCCTGTCGAAGAGGTCCTGGTCGAAGTCGAGGGAGGCCTCGATCAGGTGGTTGATAAAGATCTCGTCGGCGCCGCCGGACGGCGGTATCATCAACGCCAGCCGGGATATCTCTTTTTCGTCAAGCAGGGCCAGCCGGGATATTTTGTGTCCGTTGTGATAAAGGAAGGCGATCCGTAACAGGTATTTGAGGTCTTCGTTGTCGTAGTACCGGTGGTTGCCGGCGTTCCGTCTGGGAATATGCAGCTGGTAGCGCTGTTCCCACATGCGAAGGGTATGCGCCTTTATCCCGCAGAGATTTTCTATGTCCCGGATGGAAAATTCGTTCATCGTGGGAAAACTACCACAATTTTGTAATATTTTGGTCAATGGCCCGACCAATTTATTGTTCCGCACGGGATCCAAAGGGACGGGCGGGGCCCAGTTAAAATCCCCTTCCGGCCAAAAATTAGTCTAAAAGGCTTAATTTGCCGGACTTCTTAAAAAAAATATAAGGAATGTCGACTCATCAGCTGCTGGTTCTTGTGCTTATCCAATTAGTCATTCTTCTGTTGCCCTCCGTTGGTCTGGCGAAACTCTTTGAAAAAGCGGGTGTTCCGGGGTGGAAGGCCTACGTTCCCTTCTATAATACATGGATCATGATGGAGCTGGCCCATCGCCCAAAGCACTGGGTTTTCTGGCAGCTGATCCCCGTAGTGGGCTGGTTTATCTCGCTGGGTATTTTCGTAGAATTTGTTAAAACTTATGGTAAATACAGGCTCTGGGAGCACGCGATGGCTTCCTTACTGCCCCTGATCTATTTTCCCATGATCGGCTTTGACCCCAGGGTCAAATTCCTGGGCCCGGACCAGGTACGCAAGCACAAGAAGGGTACGGCGCGTGAATGGATAGACGCCGGCGTTTTCGCCATCGTAGCGGCGACACTGATCAGGACCTTTGTATTCGAGGCATACACAATTCCTACCGGTTCAATGGAAAAGACCCTGCTGATCAACGATTTTCTGTTCGTCAGCAAGTTCAGCTACGGCCCCCGTATTCCGAACACGCCGCTGTCGATTCCCTTTGTTCACAATACGCTGCCGATAACCAATACCAACTCTTATGTGGAGTGGATCAGGATCCCGTATACGCGCTGGTTCCCCAGCCCGGTAAAGAGGGGGGACGTCGTCGTTTTTAACTTCCCGGCAGGGGATACTGTCATCAATCTCCCGGAATTCCAGTCCCAGTATACCTATTATGACGAGGCCCGCAAAAGGGGCAACGGCAATCTGGACTCCGGCCGCCAGATCGTGCTTGGCGATCCGGATACCTATCCGCTGGTCATCCGGCCGGTGGATAAGAAGGAGAACTATATCAAACGCTGCGTGGGCATTGCAGGCGACACCTTTCAGATAAAAGATCAGATCATCTACATCGATGGCAAGGCGCAGCCTTTACCTCCCGAGTCCCAGACCAATTATCTGGTAGAGCTGAAAAGCAACCAGCCGCTGGACGAGACGGTCATGCGCGATGAATACAATCTGGACATCAACAATGCCGAAGAGGTTCGTCCGACGGGCACGCCGAATCAGTACTATATGCTGCTGACCTGGGCGGCGCACGAGAAGTTGCTGCACAATGGCCTGGCCAAAACCATTACGCCGGATATCGACGCGGACCAGACCGTGTACCCCTATTCGAGATCCTATACGTGGACCCGGGACAATTACGGTCCGTTCTGGATCCCGGCGAAGGGCAAGAGCCTGACGCTGACGGCGGAGAACTATCCGATGTACGAAAGGGCCATACGGGTCTACGAAGGCAATAGCTTTGAAATGAAGGATGGGAAGTTCATCCTGAACGGGCAGCCTGTGACGCAGTATACGTTTAAGATGAACTACTACTGGATGATGGGCGACAACCGGCATGGCTCGCAGGACTCGAGATACTGGGGCTTTGTTCCGGAAGACCATGTGGTAGGCGAGGCCTGGCTGATCTGGATGAGCTGGAGCAAGGGCATCCGGTGGGGCCGGCTGTTCAAAAAGATCAAATAGTATTCCCCCTAAACCTATATGCATCGTATAATGATCCTGTTGTTCCTGCTGATGCCGGGACAGCTGCTGCTGGCGCAAAAAACTTACCTTTGAACTGATGAGCAAAAAAGAATACCGGTTCGCTTACGAAGAATTTGGTTCAGCCGATGAATTGGATGTCGAAGACGCGGCGTTGCTGAAGCGTGCGCAGGAGGTCACGGCGGATGCCTATGCTCCTTATTCCCATTTCCGGGTCGGAGCGGCCGCCAGGCTGGCCAATGGGGCGATTGTAACGGGTACCAACCAGGAGAACGCCTCCTTTCCGGCCGGTATCTGTGCCGAGCGGACCCTGCTGTCGGCTGCCGCAAGTCTGTTCCCCGGCGTAGGGGTGGAGGACCTGGCTGTAAGCTATTTCAATGAGAATGGGTCCAGCGACGAGCCGATCTCCCCCTGTGGCATCTGCCGCCAGTCCCTTCAGGAAATGGAACAACGCTCGGGAAGGCCGATCAGGCTCCTGCTGGGCGGACGGGGAGGAAAGGTATATATAATCCCTGAAGCCGGACAGCTGATGCCCTTTGCGTTTACCGGCGATGAGCTGAAATAATTGCCCGTTTACCGACCATAAAAAAAGGGGTCGCTCACAAAAAAATCAGTTCGATCCATCTCATTTATTTCAAACATTCACCAGACGGACCCGTCGCCCGGGAAGAAAGGTTTATTTTAATTGAATCTTAATGCTTTCTTTAAGCAAATGTTAATACAAAACCTAAAACTTCGCCGTGGAAATTGAGGGATGAAGTAGCGATTTTGGTGGACTTACCATTCATACAAATCCGCGACAGTGTCAATTCGATAGACATTAAATCTCTTTATATTTGTTCGCTTTCGGAGGCCGTCGGCAGTCCGAATTATTTTTTTAAAACTAACCTTAAATGGCTCGCCAAAGTTTGCTAACCTGTTTGACGGGTGTTTCCTGTTCATTTGTCGTTGTATCCCTATGTCTGTTCTCCTTCACTTCCTGTAAAGAAAATGCGGATGCCGCCAACAAGAGCAAGCGCCAGCCTGGTCAGTCGGGCAACGGTCCCACGATAGTTGACGTCATCGTCGCCACTCCGCATTCGATCGAGAATAAGATCGAGGCGAATGGCAGCGTCGTTGCCAATGAGTACGTCGAACTGCATCCGGAGATCAGCGGCCGTATCGTCTATCTGAATGTACCGGAAGGCGTCCATGTTGCGAAGGGGACCGTCATCGCCCGTATCAACGACGCCGACCTTCAGGCTACGCTGGAGAAGTCGAAAGCGCAGCTCGAGCTCTACAAAAAGACGGAGGAGAGGGCGCACAAGCTATTGGATATTAATGGCATTAACGAGGCCGACTACGATATTGCCGTCAACAATGTCAAGAGCACCCAGGCCGATATCGACTATACGGAGGCGCAGCTGGACAAGACGGTCATCCGGGCGCCTTTTGACGGTGTGGTAGGGCTGCGGCAGGTAAGTCCGGGCGCCTATGTCACGCCGGCAAATATCATCGCTACCGTTCAGCAGCTCGACAAAATCAAGGTAGATTTTACTATTCCCGAACAATATACTTCCGTCATCCGGAAGGGCGGGCTGGTCGACATCCAGCTGGATGCCACCAGCGGGCGGCGCAAGGGGCTTATCGTGGCCACCGAGCCGCAGATCAGTCTTTCCAGCCGTAACCTGAAGGTGAGGGCTCTGATGGAAAACGGTCCCGGGCATCCGGGTGCTTTCGTCAAGGTCTATGTGGAAGCGGGTCTCGACAAAAGGTCGATCATGGTGCCGACCAACTGTATCATACCGGAGGATAAGAACAATCAGGTGATCATCGTCAAACAGGGCAAGGCTCAGCTGGTCAACGTGACTACCGGTGTCAGGGAGGCGAACAATATCGAGATCACCAAAGGGCTTAACCCCGGCGATACCATCGTGGTCACGGGTGTGCTCTTCGCCAGACCCAATTCACCGGTTACGATCAGGAGCGTGAGGAGTCTGGATAGTGCAACTATCAGTCAAAATCAATAATTCAATTCCCGGAGATATTCCATCATGAACATATCTGAACTATCCCTCAAGCGACCAGTGCTGGCAACAGTGATGAATCTGTTGCTGATCCTGTTTGGCGTCGTAGGATATAATTTTCTGGCGGTACGGGATTATCCTGCCATCGATCCGCCCATCATCACCGTCCAGACTTCCTATACGGGTGCTAATCCTGACCTTATTGAAAGCCAGATCACCGAACCGCTGGAAAAAAATATCAACGGCATTCCCGGTATCCGGACCATCTCCTCCACGAGTAGTCTTGGGAGCAGCTATATTACCGTAGAGTTCAACCTTGGTGTGGACCTCGAGGCCGCGGCCAGTGACGTGCGCGACAAAGTGGGACAGGCGCAGCGTAGTTTGCCCCTGGATATCGACGCGCCTCCCGTCGTCGTAAAGTCTGACGCCAATAGTGATTTTATCCTCATTCTCGCCGTCCAGAGCCGGTCCAAGAGTCTGATGGAGCTGAGCGACTATGCGGACAACGTGTTGCAGCAGCAGCTGCAGACCATCGACCAGGTGAGCTCCGTCAACGTATTCGGGGACAAGAGCTACGCCATGCGCATCTGGCTGGATCAGGACAAAATGAATGCGTATGGGATAGCGTTCAACGACGTTTCCCAGGCCATGTCCAACGAGAACGTTGAGCTGCCGCCGGGTAAGATATACGGCAACAACACCGAGATGACCATCAAGACCCTGGGTCGTCTGACCACCGAAAAGGATTTCCGGGATGTGATCCTCCGGGAAGATAGCAGTGGTATCGTCAGGCTCAGCGACGTGGCCCGTATCGAGCTGGGTCCGCAGAACGAGGAGCAGAGCTGGAAGTACAATGGTGTGAATGCCGTCGGTCTGGCCATCGTTCCTCAGCCGGGCGCCAACAATATAGCTATCGCCGACGAGTTCAACCGCCGGCTGGAGGAGATAAAGAAGGCCAATAGGTCCGACCTGGAGTTCAGCGTTCTTATCGACAATACGAAGATCATCCGGCAGTCGCTGGACGAAGTAAAAGAGACCCTGCTGATCGCGTTCACGCTGGTGGTACTGGTGATCTTTTTCTTCTTCCGCAACTGGCTGATCGCGTTGCGTCCGCTGATCGACATCCCGATATCCCTTATAGCGACCTTCTTTATCATGTACATAGCGGGCTTTACCATCAATATCCTGACCCTGCTGGGCATCGTCCTGGCGACAGGGCTGGTGGTGGACGACGGTATTGTCGTGACAGAAAATATTTTCAGAAAGCTTGAACAGGGGTTCCCTATCCACAAGGCGGCGCTCGAGGGCAGCAAGGAGATCTTCTTTGCGGTCATTTCGACCTCGCTGACCCTGGCTGTGGTCTTCATGCCGGTGATCTTCCTGCAGGGTTTTGTGGGACGGCTGTTCCGGGAATTCGGGGTGGTGCTGGCGGCCGCGGTACTGATCTCCTCGTTCGTGTCGCTGACCATTACCCCCGTGCTCAACGTCTACCTGACCACCAGCAAGTCGGGCCACGGGTGGTTCTATAAGAAGACCGAGCCCTTTTTCACCGGTATGGAGAATGGGTATCTGAAGCTGCTTCGAGGGTTTATGAAAATACGGTGGATGGCCTTTGTGCTGATCGCTCTGTGTCTGGGGATGATCTGGCTGATCCTGCGCAATATGCAGAGCGAGATCGCTCCGCTGGAGGACCGCAACAGTGTCCGCTTTACCGTTACGCTGCCGGAAGGCGCCAGCTACAGCTATACCTCGGCGGTGACGGACCAGATAGCCAATTATCTGTATGATTCGGTGCCGGAGAGGGATTTCGTCTTCGCGCGTACGCCGGCGGGCAGCAGCGTGAATACATCCCAGCCGCGTATCGGTCTGGTTCCGGCCGACCGGAGAAAAAGGAGTCAGAATCAGATAGCCGCGGACCTTCAGAGGAAACTTGGCAGGTTCAACGACGCGCGCATCTTCGCCATCCAGGAGCAGACCATCGCGGTAGGCTCGGGGTCCAAGAGCAGTCTGCCGGTGCAATTCGTGCTGGAGAACCAGGACCTGGACAAGATGAAAAAGGTGTTGCCTGCCTTTCTTGATGCGGCGCGGAAGGACCATACCTTCTCCAACGTGGACGTCAATCTGAAGTTCAACAAGCCGGAGGTGCAGATCAGCGTCGACCGGATGAAGATCCGGGACCTGGGGCTCTCGACCAACGACGTCATCGGGGCGATGCAGTCGGCGTTCAGCGGCGGGCGGCTGGCCTATTTTATCATGAACGGCTATCAGTACTACGTGATCGCGCAGGTCGAACGCAAAGACCGTAACGATCCCACCGATATCAGCA
>Ga0310811_10012554_pt1 | contig 10994 bp, 6 predicted proteins | sample YCmetagenome_FD_207642 | JGI IMG/M metagenome (GOLD analysis project Ga0310811, IMG submission 207642) | Soil microbial communities from experimental microcosm in Duke University, North Carolina, United States - YC | ecosystem: Engineered > Artificial ecosystem > Soil microcosm > Unclassified ...
AGCTGACAACCGCCGCCTCGATAGGCGGTGCACTCAAACTGTGATGTAGGTCACATTCGACCACTTGATACCCGTCCCTCACCTCATCCGGCTCTACACAGAACTCAGCGGTTGTACACCTAGCGTTCAGCTCAACGACACCTTGCCGTAACCGCTGGTGGCTACGCAGCCGCGCGACATTCGCGCTGCGGGTTCGTCTCATTCCCGCGCTCACCCGGCACACCTTTCACCCGACACAGGAGCCCTGGTCGGCACTGCGCCGTGCGTTCGTGCGGCCGGCGCCGACGCTGCCGCGGGGCTCGACGCTGCCCGCCTTCCGACCTTCCTGGAGGTTCGCCTTGACCATGCTGGCCGATTTCGGTCTGTCCGACGACGACGCCGCCCCGCCGACCGACGGGACCGCCGCCTTGCCCCTTCTGCTGACAGTGCTTGTGCCGACGCGGAACGAGGAAGGCAATATCGGTCCGTTGCTGGATCGGCTGGACGCCGCGGTCGCCGGCATATCCGCGGAGATCGTGATCGTCGACGACAGCGACGACGCGACACCGAAGATCGTGGCTGAGCATGCGGCGGCTTCCGCGGTACCACTTCGTCTCATCTGCCGCCCGGAGGGCGAACGGCGGGGTGGCCTAGGCTCCGCCGTCGTCGAGGGTGCCCGTACCGCACAGGGCTCGTGGGTGCTGGTGTTGGACGCCGACCTGCAACATCCGCCGGAAGCGGCGGTCGCCATGGCGACCTCCGCGATCCGTCATGACGTCGACGTGGTCATCGGAACCCGGTACGCGGGCGCCGGCTCGGCGGAGGCGGGACTGGCCGGTGCGCACCGGACCTGGGCATCGTCTATGGCGACACGCCTGGCCAAGACACTGTTCCCGAGACGTCTCGCGACCGTCACCGACCCGATGAGCGGCCTCTTCGCGTTTCGCGCGAAGGCCGTTGACCTGGATCGCCTCGATCCGATCGGGTTCAAGATCCTGCTGGACATCCTGGTCCGGCATCCGTCCGCCCGGGTGGCCGAGGCCGCGTACCAGATGGAGCGCAGGCACACGGGCACGTCGAAGGCATCGATGCGCGAGGGGTTCGCCTTTCTGCGCCTGCTCGGACGGTTGCGCCGGCAACGCCTGGTGGGACAGCTGCGGGAAGGTCCGGCCACCGGCGCGCAGCGGCTGCGCCAACTGGGACGGATGATCGCGTTCGGGTTGGTCGGGCTGACCGGTCTCGCCGTCAACAGCGCCGCGCTCTGGGCCCTGTACGCCGTCGCGGGGATGCACCACCTGCTTGCGGCGGCCGTGGCGACCCAGGCATCGACGCTGTGGAACTTCGCACTCATCGAAACGCTGGTGTACCGCACGAAGACCGACGGCAAGTGGCACAGTCGCGGCATCCGGTTCCTCGTGATGAACAACCTGCTGCTCGCGGCGCGGCTGCCGGTGCTGCAACTGCTGGTGTGGGCCGGGCTCGGCCTACTGGTCGCGAATGCCGCGACGCTGGTGGCGCTGTTCCTGGTCCGGTTCCTGTTCAGCGACCGGGTGATCTACGGAGCCGCCAGGACCAGGCGCGATCCGGTCCGCCTGCTGATCGACGACGGCCCGGCTCAGCCGGCCGCCGCGAGCGCCCAGAAGCGCTCCAGCTACCTGAAGTACCGCTACGACGTCGCCGGCGCGGTCACCATCGGGTCGCAGATCCTCCTGCCGGAGCTGGAGTTCTTCCGTGCGCAGTGGATCGCCGACGACAAGGTGGACATCGCCGTCCGGGTCGGTGACGTCGGACCCCGACGGCCGCGCAAGCGGGCGTCGCTGACCGAGCACCGCAGTCCCGCCGCGCTCCGCTACGAGGAGCACTTCGGGCGCTTCGGCGCCAACTTCCAGGTCGAGCTCGGCCGGCCGATCAACATCGTGGTGGGTCCGCTGCTGGCGCGCTCCCCGCACGTGGTCTACACCAACATCATCGAGGCGCTGCTGCGGTTCGTCCTGGTCTCCCGGGGGCGGATGCTGCTGCACTCGGCGTGCGTCAGCTTCGGCGACACCGGCGTGATGCTCTCCGCGCTCACCGACACCGGCAAGACCGCGACCGTGCTGCGGCTCCTGCGCGACCACGATGGACGGTTCCTGTCCGACGACATGACGGTCATCTCGGCCGACGGGACTGCCGTGTGCTTCCCGAAGCCGCTCACCATCAGCTCCCACACGTTGCGGGCGGTCAAGGCCAACGAGCTGACCGCGAAGGAGTGGCGCCGGCTGCAACTGCAGAGCCGACTGCACTCCAAGGGTGGCCGCTCACTGGCGCTGACGCTCAGCCGGTTCAACCTGCCGATCATGGGCATCAACGCGCTGACCCAGATGCTCGTACCACCACCGAAGTACAACGTGGACCGGCTCGTGCCATGCCGCATGGGCAGCAGCACGCGGGTGTCGGAGCTGTACATCATCGAACGCGGAAAGCCGGGAATCCGCGACCTCGACCGCGAAACGACGCTCAAGCGCATGATCGAAAACACCGACGACGCTTACGGTTTCCCGCCGTTCCGGTACCTCGCACCGGGCCTCACGATCGACGGACTGGGCTACGCGGAGCTCCGGGCGAAGGAACGGGAGATCCTCACGGGGTTCCTCGCCGGCGTGCGGACGCAGGTGATCAGCTCCGACTGCTTCGGGTGGGCCGACGTCATCGCCCCCCTCGTCACGCCTTCACAGGCGACACCGGCGAAACCGGCGGTGCCGCGGCAGCCGACGGTGGCCGACGTATGGCCGCGCTGGGGCGCCCGCAAGGTGGAGCCCGAGCTGGGAGAAGCTACGTGACGGTATCGGTCATCGCCGATGCAAGCATGATGGATGGCGGGCGGCGACCGTGGCGTCGTCGCCCGGCCGGGCTGCTGCGGGCCGTCCCCGTCACCGGCGTCCTTGCACTCGCCACGGCGTTCCGCTTCGTCGCGCTGAGTCGCGAAGGGTTCAACAGCGACGAGGCCGTCTACGCCGGGACCGCCGCCTCGATCGCGGGCGACACCTCGCTCAGCGGCCTCTTCCCGGTGTTCCGCGCGCATCCGGTCCTGTTCCAGCTGCTCGTGTCGCTGGTGTACCGGGCGGGCGTCAGCGACTGGTCGGCGCGCGCGGTCGCCGCCGCGATCGGCGTGCTGACGGTCGCCGTCGTGTATGCCCTGGGCGTGCGGATGTACGGGCGCCGCGCCGGCCTGATCGCCGCCCTGCTGCTGGCCGTCATGCCGTACCACGTGGTCGTCAGCCGGCAGGTCCTGCTCGACGGGCTGATGACGTTCTTCGCGACGGTTCTGATCTACTGCGTCGTCCGGTACGCCGAGACGGCGGCGGGCCGTTGGCTCATCGCGGCAGGTGCGTCGCTGGGCGCCGCGATGCTCGCCAAGGAGACGGCGCTGGTCGTTCTCGGCGGCCTCTATGTGTTCTTCGCGCTCACCCCGATCGTCCGCATGCGCGCGCCCCACCTCGTCGGCGCGTTCGCGGTGCTCGGTCTGCTGGTCGCCGTGCCGGCGGCGGCCAAGGCGTACGCCGGCGCCGGCTCGAGCGGCCAGAGCTACCTGCTGTGGCAGCTCGTCCGCCCGGCGAACCACGAGCTCTCCTTCTACTTCACGACCGTCCCGTCCGCCGTGGGGCTGGGGACGCTGGGGACCGCCCTTGCCGGCCTGATCTGGCTGCGGCGCGAGTGGACCTGGCGGGAGCGGCTGCTGCTGTGCTGGGTGATCGTCCCGGTGGTGTTCTTCACGCTGTGGCCCGTCAAGGGGTACCAGTACCTGCTGCCGATCGCACCCGCGCTGGCCGTCCTCGCCGGGCGCACGCTGGACCGGCTCGGGCTGCGGGCCGGGCGGCTGGCGTTGATCGCCGCGACGCTCGTGGTGACGATCTCGCTGGCCGGGGCGAGCTGGCAGTCGATCCGCCCGCCGGAGGGCGGTACGTTCCTGGCCGGGACGGGCGGGCTGGCCGGCGGGCGGGAGGCCGGCCTCTGGGTGCGCGACAACGTGCCTGCCGGCGCGCAGTTGTTGACGATCGGCCCGTCGATGGCCAACGTCCTGCAGTTCTACGGCAAGCGGCGGGCGTACGCGCTGTCTGTGTCGCCCAACCCGAATCAACGCAACCCGTCATACGTGCCGGTGCCGAATCCGGACCGCGCCCTGCGTGACGGGCGGTTCCAGTACATCGTCTGGGACTCGTACACGGCGGGCCGGGCGGCGTTCTTCACCGCCAAGGCCCGCACGCTGATCGACCGGTTCCACGGCGTCGCCGTGTACAGCGGGACGGCCCGGGTCGGGCACGCGGACCAGATGGTGATCGTCATCTACCGGGTGCGTGCCCGGTGAGCGCGCGTATCTGTCTGCTGCTCGCCCTGGCCGGCGCATCGGTGCTGCTGCCCGCCGAGCCGGCGGCGGCCGCGCCCGCACGCTCGCCGATCTCCCACTTCATCTACCTGATGCAGGGCGGCCACACGTTCGACAACTACTTCGGCACCTACCCCGGCGTGGACGGGCTGCCGGACGACGCCTGTCAGGCGGTGGACCTCAAGCGGCCGGAGCGTGGTTGCGTGCAACCGTTCTCGCTGCACGGCGGGCCGCCCCCGGCACTCGACGCCGAACGCAGCCTCGTGGAGGCTCAGCTCGGCGGAGGCGCGATGAACGCTTTCGTCGCGGCCTACCAGGAGCGGGGCCGCGACGGCGCCCCGGCCATGGGCTACTACGACGACCGGGATCTGCCGTACTACTGGAACCTCGCCGACGAGTACGTGCTGTTCGACCGCTTCTTCTCCTCAGCGCCGTACGGAATCCGGCTCAACCGCTCGTACTGGGTGACCGGCCGCCAGACGCCCGGCGGTGGCGAACAGCTGCCGCAGCGAGGCTACGGCGATGAACCGACCATCTTCGACCGGCTGGAGGCCGCCGGGGTCAGCTGGAAGTTCTACGTCGAGGACTACAAGCCAGCCGAGACGTTCCGCACGGCGTCCACATCGGACGCCGCCGCGTCGCAGTCGGCTCGCGTGCCGCTGCTCAACTACGCGCGGTTCCTCGACGATCCGAAGCTCCGCGGCCACATCGTCGACCTCAGCGAGTACCACCGCGACATCGTGGCCGGGACCCTGCCGGCGGTGGCGTACGTGGCGAGCTCCGGTGCGAGCGAACGATCTGCCCGGTCGATCGAGGCCGGTCAGCGGCTGGTCCGGGACCTGGTCACCCAACTCCAGCTGAGCCCGTACTGGCGGGACTCGGCGTTCCTGTGGTCGTACGACGGCTCGGGCGGGTGGTACGACCACGTGGCGCCGCCCAGGATCGGCGAGCGCCAGCTCGGGCTGCGAGTACCGGCGCTGCTGGTCAGCCCATACGTCGCGCGGGGCAGGCCCGACCACACCACCCTCGACCCCACGGCCGCATTGCGGTTCGTGACCGACAACTGGGGCCTGAAGCCCCTGGACGTCGGTGCCGGGTCCAGTCTCGCGGCGGCCTTCGATTTCACCGCGCCGCCCCGTAAGGCAACGGTCGTCGGGACGGCTCGCACCCATGCCGCCGCGCCCGGCGTCGACGTCCGCCCGATCTACGGCTTCTACGGAGGCGCCGCACTCCTCGTCGTCCTGGCGCTGGTCTTCGCCGTGGTGCCGAAAGCCAAGAAGGTCAAGGTTACCGAGGTTGTGAAGGAGGCCAAGGTTGTGCAGGAGGCCGAGGTAGTCGAGGAAGCCGAGGAGGCCGACGTAGTCGAGGAAGCCGAGATAGTCGAGGAAGCCGAGATAGTCGAAGAAGCCGAGATAGTCGAAGAAGCCGAGATAGTCGAAGAAGCCGAGGCAGTCGAGGCAGTCGCGGCGGACCGGGGGGCCGACGCATGAGGCGCGTCGTCGCGGGAATGATGGCGCTCGTCGTCGCCGCGCTGGTCTGGGCCCCGGCCGGCGTCGCCCAGGCGAGCACGGCGCGCCCGCACCCGAAGCGGAAGCCGTGGCCGATCACGGTCACCGTGCGGACGGTCCCGGCGATCCCGGGCGTCCACCTCACCTTCGACGGTCGGTCGCTGGTCACCGGTGCCGGCGGCACCGCGTCGTACACCGCCGAGCACAATTTCGACAAGCACTCGATCACGCTGCAGGACACCGCGTTCGAGCGCCCCGACCGGCGGTACCGCTTCGTCCGGTGGGCCGGGCAGCGCGACCCCGGCCAGGCGTACCAGCCGACCATCACCGGCCTGCCGATGCGCGTCAACACCACCGTCACGGTCGCGTTCGCCGTGCAGTACCGGCTCACCGGCCAGTTCGTCGACGACGCCGGCACCGCCATCCCGGTGACCGACGGCACGGTCGCGAAGATCAAACGTTACGACGGCACGATCCTCGACCTCCCGGCGACCGGCTCGGTCTGGTTGGACGGCTCGGTGCCGGTGTACCACCAGAGCACGCTGCGCAGCGTCGACGTGTCGTACTCCGTGCAGAGCGTCACCGTTGCCGGCAGCAACGTCGTGGACGCGGGCCGGCAGCGCTTCGAGCCGGCCAGATCGACGACGGTCTCGGTACCGCTGCGCTTCCACGACCTGACCATCCGGGCCCGGCGCGCGCTGACAGGCGGGGCGACGCGCTCGACCGCGGTCGTGGTGTTCCCCGACGGCTCGTCGCGCACGGTGCCACTCGGCCCCGATGGCACGGCCGTCCTCACCAGCATCCCCCGCGGCGCGTACCGGGTGAAGCTTCACGCCAACGGCATCGTCCTCGACCGGTGGTTCGTGCTGTCTCGCGACCAGACCGTCGACGTGACGGTCATCGCCGTCCGCGAGATCGTCGTGGCGGGCACCGTGGCCCTGCTCGTGGCCCTGGGTCTGCTCCTGCTCGGCCGGCCCGCCTGGCGCCGCCGGCTGCACGGCGCCGCCCGCCGGATGGTGCGCCGATGAGGAGGCTGCTGATCCTGGCGCTCGCCGGTGCGTTCCTGGCCGCGGGGTTGTTCACCGGCAACGTCGCCAGCGGTGTCGTCATCGGCCCACCGCCATCCGCACCCGCGAGCGCCGCCGAGCCGGCGACGCCACTGCTGGCGTATTACTACGTGTGGTTCGACCCCTCGTCGTGGAACCGGGCGAAGATCGACTACCCGACTCTCGGCCGGTACTCCAGCGACGACACAGGCGTCATGCGCCAGCACATCGAGTGGGCGAAGTCCGCCGGCATCAAGGGGTTCATCGTCAGCTGGAAGAACACCGAGACCAACAACCGCCGGCTGCGCCTACTCATGGACGTCGCCCGAGCCGCCGACTTCAAGCTGGCGATGATCTACCAGGGGCTCGACTTCGAGCGGCACCCACAGCCCGTGAGCCGGGTCGCCGCCGACCTGTCCATGTTCCGCGACCAGTTCGCGCCGGACCCGGTCTTTCTCCGCCTCGGCGGCAAGCCACTGACCATCTTCAGCGGCACCTGGGAGTTCAGCCACGACGACGTGGCCAAGGCAACCGGACCCGTACGCCAGGACATGCTGGTCCTGTCGACGGAGAAGTCCGTCGACGGCTACCGGCGCCTCGCCGACGTCACCGACGGCGACGCCTACTACTGGTCGTCCGTCAACCCCGACAGCTATGGCGACCACAGCCCGAAGCTCGCCGCGATGAGCGACGCGATCCACCGGGACGGCAAGTACTGGGTCGCGCCGTTCGCGCCGGGATTCGACGCACGACTCGTCGGGGGCACCCGCACCGTCGACCGCAAGGACGGCGAGACGCTGCGAATCCAGTACTCGGCCGCGGTGCGCTCCGCACCTGACGTGCTCGGCCTGATCAGCTGGAACGAGTTCTCCGAGAACTCATACGTCGAGCCGTCGCAGAAGTACGGCACCCGGTCACTGGACGTCCTGCGGGACCTGCGGGCCGGCGCCGTGCCGAGCGCGCCTCCCGCCGCGCTCGACTCGAGCAGCCTCGCCGGCCGCGGCCTCGTCGCGGCCGGGGATGCCCGGCGGGGCAGCGCGCTGACCAACGTCGGGCTGCTGGCGGGGTTCCCGATCGTCCTCATCGTCACGGTGGGACTCATCGCCCGGCGCCAACGACGGCGCGGGCGGGAAATCCCCGCCCAACGCCTCCCATCCGACTCGAAAGGTACGTTGTGAGCAGGTCACGCTGGCGCCTCACCCGCGCCGATCAGGTGCTGGCCCTTGTCCTTGGCACAGCACTCGTCAGCTTCGCGCCCGCAACGGCACGGGCCGAACTTCCCGGCGCAGACGCCCAACTGGCCCGCGCCCCGTACCTCACCGACCTGACCGGCACCTCGGTCCAGGTCACCTGGGCGACCACGGTGCGCAGCCAGGGTGTGGTGAAGTTCGGCCAGGCCGGCAACTGCACCGCGTCGTCGGTCATGTCGGGCGCGCTCGGCAGTCCGATCACCGTCAACGGCGCCACCCGGTACCAGTCGTCGATCCGCGTCAGCGGGCTGCAGGCGGGTGTCACGTACTGTTACCGCGTCTACTCCGATGCGGGCACGGATCTGCTCGGCGACAACCCGTCGCCGTCCTTCACCACCCTCGAGCCCGCCGGCAGCACCAAGCCGTTCACGTTCGCGGTCTTCGGCGACTGGGGCGACACCACGAACGGCGGCGTCAACGACGGCACCCTGAACGCCAACCAGGCCGGGGTGCTCGCCCAGGTCGGCGCCAGCGGTGCACGGTTCGCGCTGCAGACCGGAGACCTCGGGTACCCGAGCGGCAGCCAGACCAACTTCGGCGACCTGCAGCAGGCCGGCGTCAACGTCAGTGCCGTGTTCGGCCCGGCGTACTGGGCCGGCCCGGGGCAGAAGGTCCCTTTGTACACCCTCAGCGCGAACCACGGCCGCAACGCCAACCTGCTGTCCACGTGGCCGCAGTCGTCGGTGACGGCAGCCTCCGGCGGGGTGTACGACATGGTGTCGTACCCGTCCATCGCCGGCACCGATCCGGCGAGCTATCCGACGTCGTACTACGCATTCTCGACCGGCGGCGTCCGCTTCTACCTTCTTGACGCGTCCTGGGCCGACCAGAACGTGGGCAACGCCACCGGCGGGGAATGCGGCTCGCACTGCGCGATGTACGAGATCGACCGCCAGGCGCACTGGACGCCCGCCTCGGCCGAGTACCAGTGGCTGCAACGGGATCTGGCCGCCCACCCGAGCGAGCTGAAGATGGCCGCGTTCCACTTCCCGCTGCGCTCCGACGACAACAGCCAGCCTGGGTCCCAGTACCTGCAGCACACGCCCGGAGCGACCGGCAGCCTCGAGAAGCTGCTCGCCGACGGCGGCGTCAAGCTCGTCTTCAACGGTCACTCGCACAGCTACCAGCGCCAGGCAGGCCCACCGGGCGGCGTGTTCAGCTACGTGACCGGGGGCGGCGGAGCGCGCCTCAGCTCCGTCAGCAGCTGTTCGCCGAACGACGGGTACGCCCTGGGCTGGTCGTACAGCAAGCAGAAGGGCTACGCGTGTGGCACCGCCCCGGTCCCGACCAGCGACGCTCAGGTCTTCCACTTCGTGCAGGTCCGGGTCGACAACAAGCGGATCACGGTGACCCCGACCGACGCGCAGGGCCGCACGTTCGACGTGCAGACCTACGACTTCGGCGCCGACAGCACTGCCCCGAGCGCACCACCCGGCCTCACCGCGACGAAGTCCGGCTCCACCAAGGTGCGTCTGCAATGGTCGGCGGCGACCGACAACGTCGGCGTCGCGGCCTACGACGTCTATCGCGACTCCCAGTACCTGGCGACCGTCCAAAGCGGCGGCAGGGAGTACATCGACGCCACCGCGGTCGTCGGCACCGGCTACACGTACCACGTTCAGGCGCGCGACCTCGCCGGCAACACCGGCACGGCGTCCGTGCCGTACGGCAACGGCACCCCGACCGACACCGTACCGCCGGCACAGCCCGCAGGCTTGACGGTGACGGGCACCGGCACAACAACGGTCTCGCTGTCGTGGTCGCCGTCGAGCGACAACGTCGGTGTCGCCGGCTACGACGTTCTCCGCAACGGAGTACCGGTCGCCACCGTCGCCGGTACCGGCTTCGGCGACGTGGGGCTCACCCCGGGGACCGAGTACTCGTACCGGGTCGTGGCCAAAGACGCCGCCGGCAACGCCTCGTCGCCGAGCGCGCCGGTCACCGTCACCACCGTCGCCGACACGTCCCCGCCGACCGCGCCCGGCTCACTCCGGTCCGCCGGCACCACCGCCAGCCAGGTGACATTGCAGTGGAGTGCGTCCACCGACAACGTCGGCGTCGTGCGCTACGACATCCGTCGCAACGGCGCCATCATCGGCACCGCCAGCGGAACGCGGTACACCGACACGACAGTGGCGCCCGGCACGAGCTACACCTACACGGTCACCGCGTTCGACACCGCCGGCAACCAGGCCACGAGCGCGCCCGTCTCGGTCACGACCCAACTCCAGGGCTCGGTGTTCTATGACGGCTTCGAGACCGGGGACCTGGGCCAATGGAGTCCGGTCGACGGGCTCACCGTACAGGGGAGCATCGTGCACACCGGCACCAACGCCGCTCGCGCCAGCGGTGCCGGAGCGGTCTCCTACGCGTACACCACCCTGAGCAACACCTACCAGGAGCTGTGGATGCGGGGCTGGGTCTTCGTGGCGAGCCGGGACACCTCGGTCAACCTGTTCGGCTTCCGGACCAGCACCGGCTCCTCGATCGTCAACGTGTATATCGACGCGAGCGGCAGGATCTCGTTGCGCAACAACGCCGGCGGAACCACGACGTACGGCAGCACCGTAGTGTCGCCCGGCGCGTGGCACCAGGTCGTGCTGCATGCTGCCGTCAACGGCACCGCCAGTACGGTCGACGTCACGCTGGACGGTGTCGCGGTGCCGGGCCTGACGCTCACCGGCCAGAATCTCGGCACAGCGCAGATCTGCCGGCTCCAGATCGGGGAGAGTACCGCCGGACGGACCTACGACGTCGTGCTCGACGACATCACCGTCTCGTCCACTCCGCTGACGGGTACCTGACGCCCACTCGCGCAGGGTCGGTCCGGTTGCATCACCCAGGCTTG
>Ga0310811_10012555_pt1 | contig 10994 bp, 7 predicted proteins | sample YCmetagenome_FD_207642 | JGI IMG/M metagenome (GOLD analysis project Ga0310811, IMG submission 207642) | Soil microbial communities from experimental microcosm in Duke University, North Carolina, United States - YC | ecosystem: Engineered > Artificial ecosystem > Soil microcosm > Unclassified ...
ACGTACTTCGCGCCGTCCCACATGACCAGCAGGTGCTGGCTGCCGGGCGCGATGTACGCGTGGCCCTGCTGGATCGGCTGGCCGTCGCGCGCTTCGCACACACGCATGGCCGAGCAGTTGTCCATGCGCGTGGCAAAGGGGCCGCTGAAGGCAGCAGGAATGTGTTGCGTGATGACGACCGGCGGTGCATCCGGCGGCATGGACTCCAGCACCACGCGAATGGCTTCGGTGCCACCGGTGGACGCGCCGATGGCGATGATCGGGCTGCCGCCACGCGTGCCGGCGGTCTGTGCGCGCGGCAGCACGGCATCGGCCGAAAGGCGCGGCGGCACGTCGAGCTTGCGCACGGCGGTGCGCTGGCGCGGCTTGGCCAGCGCGGCGAGCTTCACCTTGGTGCAGATCTCCTGCGCGCCTTCGGCGAAGGTGCTGGCGAGGTCGTTGCCCGGCTTGGTGAAAAAATCCACCGCGCCGAGTTCCAGCGCGCGCAGCGTCACTTCGGCCCCCGCCTCCGTCAGCGAGGACACCATCACCACCGGCATCGGGCGCAGGCGCATCAGGTTCTCGAGGAAGGTGATGCCATCCATGCGCGGCATTTCCACGTCGAGCGTGAGCACGTCGGGGTTGAGCTGCTTGATCTTCTCGCGGGCGATCAGCGGATCGGCGGCCGTGCCGACGACCTCGATGCCCGGATCGCACGAAAGCATGGTCGACAGCAGTTTCCGCACAAGTGCGGAATCATCGACCACCAGGACACGTACTCTTTCCATCGCTTTGAAGTCTCTGCCCGTCGTGCTGGCCCTTCGGGGCCGGTTACTGCGTTGGGAAGCCGCTGCGCCTTCGCGTCAGAACAGCTCCACCTCTCCCTTTATCGGATCGTTTGCCAAACGCTTGAGATATTGCTTCTCGCCATCCACCAGCACCGTGTCGGTACGGCCGCGCAGCTGCTTGACGCGCGCCTTGCCGGTATGGGGAAAGAACTGCACATGGCGCGGATGCACATCGCCAAGGTCTTCGGCACGCACCGCCAATCGTTCCGCGGCGAGATAGCGCCTCACGAATTCGATGTTGCGCTTGCCGATGTCGGTCATCGTGGCCAGTACGCGGCCACCGCCGAACACCTTCACTTCCAGGTTCGGACGCTGGCCGCCGGCCTTGAGGATGGCATTGATCAGCTGTTCCATCGCATCGTTGCCGTAGCGCGCCGCGCGGCCCACGGTATCGGCCCAACCGCCGCGCTCGCCGCCCATCGGTTCGGGCAGCATGAAGTGGTTCATGCCGCCGATGCCGCGCACCGGGTCGTAGATGCACGCGGAAACACAGGAGCCGAGCACCGTGGAGACCATCTCGCTCTGCGTGCTGACGTAATACTCGCCGGGCAGCACCTTCACCGTGACGCAAGCCTGCGCAGGGTCCCAGAACCGCCTCAGATGCTCGAAGCCGGGCAACACGCGCGCCGGGTCATAACCGGGGCCAGCGGGAAAGTTGACTGCAGGGACGCTCATGCACTGCGTTTCCGGTAGACCGTGCGTCCTATCAGGTCGAAATTATCGTTGAGCCCGTACATGGACTCAGAGTGGCCAAGGAAGAGGTAACCGCCCTCCGGCAAGAGGCCGGCATAACGCTGGAACAGGCGCTGCTTGGTGGGCTTGTCGAAATAGATGACGACGTTGCGGCAGAAGATCGCGTCGAACGGCCCTTGCATCGGCCAGTCGTGCAGCAGGTTGAGCGGAAGTATGCTCACCAGCTCGCGCAGGCGCGGATGCACACAGGCGTACTGGTCGTACTCGCCTTCGCCACGCAGGAACCATCGACGGCGACGCTCGGTGCTGACGCCTTCCAGGCGGTCGATCGGATAAACGCCCTTGCGCGCCGTTTCCAGTGCCTGCGGCGACAGGTCGGTGGCGAGGATCTTTGCATCGACATGGCTGCCGTGCTTTTCCAGCGCCTCGGCCAGCACCATGGCGAGCGTGTAGGGCTCCTCGCCGGTGGCGCAGCCGGCCGACCAGATGCGCAGGCGGCCGCCGTTCTTTTTCTCGGCGATCCAGCGCGGCAGCAGCTCGTTGGTGAGCAGGTCGAAGTGATGCGACTCGCGGAAGAACGCGGTGACGTTGGTGCTGATCGCGCTGGCCAGTTCGCCCAGCTCTCCCTGCGGATCGCGTCGCAGCAGTTCGCAGTAGCCGCCGAAGTCGCGCAGCTTCAGCGCGCGCAGCCGGCGTACCAGCCTGCCCTGCACCAGCTGGCGCTTGTGCTCGCCCAGCGAGATGCCGCAGTGCTCGTACACGAAGCTGCGCAGGAAATTGAACTCGGCCTCGCTCAGCGACGGACCATTCATGCCCGCCACAGCGGTGTTGCCATCGGCCATGGCGGGCATGCTCATGCTCAGAACTCCTTCCAGGCGCCGGCATCAGCGGCTTCCGCCGAACGCTGCGGGCGACTGGGGGCCGGCGTGTTGCGCACGGCGGCGAACACGGCTTCGGCTTCGGCCATCACGGTCTGCGAGCGTGCCTTTTCGGTCGGCACTTCGGCGGCGTCCTGGCCCAGCTGGAAGAACGACACCTGGCGGGCCAGTTCGCCGGCCTGCTCCTGCATCGCGCGGGCCGCGGCGGCGGCTTCTTCCACCAGCGCGGCGTTCTGCTGGGTCATCTCGTCCATCTGCAGCACGGCGTGGTTCACCTGGTCGATGCCGGCGGACTGCTCCTGCGAAGCGGCAGCGATCTCGGCGACGATGTCGGTGACCTTCTTCACGCTGTCCACGATCTCGGCCAGTGCCTTGCCCGACTGGTCCACCAGCGACGAACCCACGCGCACCTTCTCAGCGCTGTCGTTGATGAGACCCTTGATCTCCTTCGCCGCGCCTGCACTGCGCTGGGCGAGGTTGCGCACTTCGGTGGCGACCACCGCGAAACCGCGGCCCTGTTCGCCGGCGCGTGCCGCTTCCACCGCCGCGTTGAGCGCCAGCAGGTTGGTCTGGAAAGCGATCTCGTCGATCAGGCTGACGATTTCGGAGATCTTGCGGCTGGAGTCGTTGATTTCGCGCATCGCCGCACTGGCCTGCGACGCCACGTCGCCACCATGCTCGGCCTGGCGGCGCGTGGCCGAGGCGAGCTGGTTGGCGTGGCTGGCGTTCTCGGCGTTCTGCTTCACGGTGGAGGTCATTTCCTCCATCGACGAAGCGGTTTCCTCCAGGCTTGATGCCTGTTCCTGCGTACGCTGGCTGAGGTCGTCGTTGCCGCGGGCGATCTGCTGCGCGGCGGAGCTCACCGAGCCGGCACCGTGGCGAACTTCGCCCACAATGTTGCTGAGGCGGTCGTCCATCGTGCGCAGCGCGGTGAGCAGGTCGCCCAGTTCGTCCTTGCTGCGCACCTGGATGTCGTGACCCAGGCGGCCGCCGGCGATCTCGTTGGCGACCTTCACGGCCACGCCCAGCGCATTCATGATCGAACGCATCATCAGCAAGGCCATCGCGGCGGCCACGGCCAGGCCGGCCAGCAGGGCGAAGATGCTGAAGGAACGGATCAGCTTGAAGCGCGATACCTGGTCGTCGTAGATCTGCTTGGCATCGGCGCGCTGCGCGTCCACCAGCTTGGCCAGCGAATCCTGGCGCTGCATCATCAGGGGACGCACCTGCATTTCCAGCAGCTCGGAAGCGCCGGTGTCGCCCTGCTTGAGCGCGTCGACCAGCGAATCCTTGGCGTCCTTGTAGTCGGCATCGGTGGAGCGCCAGTCGGCAAAATGCTTCTTCACCGACTCGCTCATGGGGATGGCTTCGAACTGCTTCTTCAGCGCATCCATCTCCGACTGCATCTTCTCGTAGTCGGCGAGCTTGGCCTTCACCTGGTCGGCCTTGCCGACCAGCGAGCTGGATTCACCCAGCAGGATGAAGGACATCAGCGAGCGCTGCGAGATCTGCGAGATGAGCTGCGCGGGCACGATCTCCTGGTCGTAGATCTTGCCCATGCCCTCGTTCTGCAGCTGCATGCCGCCGAGGCCGACGACGGCGCCGCCGATCAGCATCACGCCCAGCAGGCCAAGCACAGCGCGCATGCGGTTGCGAACGGACAGCGCGGGGACTTTCAGTGTGAACTTCTTCATGATGATTCCACTTTCCTGCGATAAACGATCAGGCCACGGCTTTCACATCGGAGGCGGCGGGGAGCGCCGCTTCCAGCATCTGGGCATCCTGGGGCTGCAACAGCTTGTCCACGTCCAGCAGCAGCACCATGCGCTCGCCAGCCGAGGTCAGGCCCTTGAGGTATTCGGTGTCCACGGTGGTGCCCATGTCAGGCACCGGGCGGATGGCGTCGGCGGCCACGTCGAGCACATCGGACACCGCATCCACCACCACGCCGAAATTGCGGCCGGCCACGGTGATGATCACGGTTACTGTGGTTGCGCCGTACTCCTCGCGCGGCAGGCCGAAACGCAGGCGCATGTCGATCACCGGCACGATCGCGCCGCGCAGGTTGAGCACGCCCAGCACGTACTGCGGCGCCTGCGGAATGCGCGTCACCGGCGTCCAGCCGCGGATCTCGCGCACGGCCAGGATGTCGATGCCGTATTCCTCGTGGCCGAGGTTCACGGTGAGGTATTGCGACTGGAGCGCCTCGCTCCGGATGGGGTCGGACATGGGTAGCCTCTTCGTCGGGGCCGGTTGCGGTGGCCCCCTCTCTGGGTCTGGATCGGCGGCGGAAAGGGAAACTTGAGGGAGATCAAACGGTGATTCAGGGACCTCCGCACCCCCGTTGTGGGAGCGCACCCTGTGCGTGACTGCGGCACCCATGGCCGCCTCACCAGTCGGTGTTCGCGACAACCGGGGGGGGCCGCGGACGACCCTCGCGTCGCGGTCGCGCACAGGGCGCGCTCCCTCACGGGGCGAGTGTTTTTTGGCCTAGAACTCCGCCCAGCCGCCGGCCGTGGCCAGCTGAGGGGCCGCCTTCGGGGCGGCGGCCGGTGCCGATGGGCGCGGCCGAGCCGGACGACCCGGTGCGGCCGTCGCAGCACCCTCCTGCACGCGGAAGTAGCGGATCTGCCGCTCCAGCTCGTCGGCCTGCTCCTGCATGGCGCGGGCAGCGGCAGCAGCCTCTTCCACGAGAGCGGCGTTCTGCTGGGTCACCTCGTCCATCTGCATCACGGCGCGATTCACCTGGTCGATGCCGGACGACTGTTCCTGGCTGGCCGCGGCGATCTCGGCCACGATGTCGGTCACCTGCTTCACACTCTGCACGATGCCGGACAGCACCTGGCCGGACTCTTCCACCAACGCCGAACCGGCCTGCACCTTCTCCACGGTGTCGCCGATCAGCGCCTTGATTTCCTTGGCCGCGCCTGCACTGCGCTGGGCGAGGTTGCGCACTTCGGTGGCGACCACGGCGAAGCCGCGGCCCTGTTCGCCGGCGCGCGCCGCTTCCACCGCGGCGTTCAACGCCAGCAGGTTGGTCTGGAAGGCGATCTCGTCGATCAGGCTGACGATCTCGGTGATCTGACGGCTGGCCGCTTCGATCTCGCGCATGGCACCGCTGGTGCGCGTGGCGACTTCGCCGCCACGCTCGGCCTGCGTGCGGGCGCCGCGGGCCAATTGATCGGCATGCCCGGCGTTGTCGGCGCTCTGGCGCACGATGGAGGTCATCTCTTCCATCGATGCGGCCGTCTCTTCCAGGCTGGAGGCCTGTTCCTGCGTGCGGTGCGAGAGGTCGTCGTTGCCGCGCGAGATCTCCTGCGCCGCCGTCGAGACGATCTGTGAACCCTGCTGCACTTCGCTGACGATCTCCACCAGCTTGGTGCGCATGCGTTCCAGGGCGTGCAGCATGCTGCCTTCGCGGAACTGGAGCTCATCGTGCTTGGCCAAATCGCCATCGGCGATACGCGCCGCCATCGTCACCGCAAACGTCGGTTCACCGCCGATGCTCTGGCGGATGCTGCGCATGGAGCGCCACACCACGCCGATCACCAGCAGGCCGACGAGGCCGGCTTCCAGCAGGCTGATCATCAACGCATGCCGGAACTGCTGGTTGATGTCGACGAAGTACGCGCCGGTACCGATGTGCATATCCCAGGGCCTGAACCAGACGCTGTAGGTGATCTTGGGCACGACGATCTTGTCCGGCGGCATCGGCCAGCTGTACTCGGAGATGCCCGCGCCTTGCGCGCGGTCCACGGCGGCAATCATCTGCCACAGCGGCTTGCCGTCAGGGTCCTTGTCTTCGCGCACGTTCGTGCCTTCCTTCTCCGGGAAGATCGGGTGCATGCGCATGACGAAGTTGGAGTCGAACGCGAACATGTAACCGGAACCGTTGCCCCAGCGCATCTGGCGGAGCACCGCGAAGGCGCGATGCTGTGCCTCTTCTTCGCTGAACTCGCCAGCCTTGGCGCGATCGTAAAAACTCTGCACCACGGCGGTGGCGCTGGCGACGTGGTCCTGCAAGGCGTGCACGCGCGCCGCCATCTGCAGGCGGCGACTGTCGAATGCCGAAACGATGGTCAATGTCGCCAGGCCGGCGATCACGAACGCGATCACCAGCCAGACCTTGGCCGCCAGACCCAGGCGGTCAATCCAAACGAGGGGGGATTTCATGGTGAACCTTCAGAATGAAAAGGCTGTTCTGCGATTGCCCGGATTCGTTCCCTGCACTGCCCTTCGCCGGCATCCTGTCGGCGGCCACGGCTTCCTGTCGCGGCTAATCAATCATTGCGTTGTGTGTGGGAGCGCACCCTGTGCGCGACTGCTACGCGAAGGCGTCCATCGCCGCCTGGATGTCGCGATAACCGGCCGGCGAGGCGACGATGGGTGCCGCGGTCGCGCACAGGGTGCGCTCCCACAAGGTGTTTCGAGCGGCTAGGCAGCGATGGCCCCGCCCGCGACGAGACGCGAGTGCTGGCCCACCACCGCCTTGCCCTTGGTCTTTTCCTGCAAACGGAAGTAGCGGATCTGCCGCTCCAGCTCGTCGGCCTGCTCCTGCATGGCGCGCGCCGCGGCGGCGGCCTCTTCCACCAAGGCGGCGTTCTGCTGGGTCACCTCGTCCATCTGCATCACGGCGCGATTCACCTGGTCGATGCCGGACGACTGTTCCTGGCTGGCCGCGGCGATCTCGGCCACGATGTCGGTCACCTGCTTCACACTCTGCACGATGCCGGACAGCACCTGGCCGGACTCTTCCACCAACGCCGAACCGGCCTGCACCTTCTCCACGGTGTCGCCGATCAGCGCCTTGATTTCCTTGGCCGCGCCTGCACTGCGCTGGGCGAGGTTGCGCACTTCGGTGGCGACCACGGCGAAGCCGCGGCCCTGTTCGCCGGCGCGCGCCGCTTCCACCGCGGCGTTCAACGCCAGCAGGTTGGTCTGGAAGGCGATCTCGTCGATCAGGCTGACGATCTCGGTGATCTGGCGGCTGGCCGCTTCGATCTCGCGCATGGCACCGCTGGTGCGCGTGGCGACTTCGCCGCCACGCTCGGCCTGCGTGCGCGCGCTGCGGGCCAATTGATCGGCATGCCCGGCGTTATCGGCGCTCTGGCGCACGATGGAGGTCATCTCTTCCATCGATGCGGCCGTCTCTTCCAGGCTGGAGGCCTGTTCCTGCGTGCGGTGCGAGAGGTCGTCGTTGCCGCGCGAGATTTCCTGCGCTGCGGTCGACACGATCTGCGAGCCCTGCTGCACCTCGCTGACGATCTCCACCAGCTTCGAACGCATGCGCTCCAGGGCGTCGAGCATGCTGCCGGCAGTGAAGCGCGTTTCGCCGTGCGCGGCCAGGTCGCCGTCGGCGATGCGCGCGGCCATCGTCAATGCAAACGTGGGTTCACCGCCGATGCTCTGGCGGATGCTGCGCATGGAGCGCCACACGACACCGATCACCAGCAGGCCGACGAGGCCGGCTTCCAGCAGGCTCACCAGCAACGCATGGTGGAATTGCGCATTGATGTCGACAAAGTACGCACCCGAGGCCACGTGCAGATCCCACGGCTTGTACCAGGTGGTGTAGGTGATCTTGTGTTCGTCCTGCTTGCCGCCCGGCATCGGCCACATGTATTCGGTGGCGCCGAAACCGTCGCGCTGGTCGGCTTCCATCATATGGCGATACATGAAGGTGCCCTGCGAATCCGCCTCGTCGCGAATGCCCATGCCCACGCGCTTGGGCATGATGGGATGCATCTGCATGACGAAGTTCGAATCGAACGCGAATACATAGCCGGCGCCCTTGTTCCAGCGCAGCTTTGCCACGGCGGCCAGGCCGCGCTTCTTCGCTTCCTCGTCGCTCATCTCGCCGGCAAGCGCGCGCGCGTGGTAACTGTCGAGCAGCGAGATGGCGGTGTTCACCTCGTCGCTCAGCGCATTCACGCGGGCGTCCATCTGCAGGCGGCGGCTGTCGAGTGCGGACACGAGCGTCAACGTCGCCAGGCCCGCCACCACGAAAGCGATGACCAGCCACACCTTGGCGGCGAGACTCAGTTGGTCGAGGTAACGAAGCGGCGATGTCATGGTTTACGACCTTCAGAAATGAAATGGGCGGTTCTGCGATGGCCCGGATTCATTCCCTGCACTGCCATTCGCTGGCCGCATGCCAGCGGCCGCGGCTTCCTGTCGCGACTTGTTCGAGGTTGTCTGGACAGCGATGCCGATCGAGATCGACATCGCCACGAAAGACCAGGCCTGGGATCAGGCCGCCTTGCGTCGACTCTGCAGGCGCACGAGGCCCGCGATATCCACGATCAGCGCCACCGAACCATCGGCGAGGATGGTGGCGCCAGAAATCCCCTGCACGCGGCGATAGTTCGCTTCGAGCGACTTCACCACCGCCTGCTGCTGGCCGATCAGTCCATCGACGAACAGGCCCACGCGAGTGCCCTCGCCTTCGACCACGACCATCAGGCCTTCGTCGATGGCATGGATGGCGTCGCCGCAACCGAACACGTCGTGCAGGCGGATGACCGGCAGGTATTCGCCGCGGAAGCGGAACAGCTCGCCGCCACCGGCCACGCTGCGCACCGCCTCGGCCTTCAGCTGCACCGACTCCACGATGGATACCAGCGGCACGATGTAGCGCTCCTCACCCACCGCGGCAGTGAGGCCGTCGATGATGGCCAGCGTCAGCGGCAAGGTGATGGTGAACACGCTGCCCTTGCCCTGCGTGCTGCGGATGACCACGGTGCCGCCGAGATCGGACACGTTGCGCCGGACCACGTCCATGCCCACGCCACGGCCGGAAAGATCGGTGGTGACCGCGGCTGTGGAGAAACCCGGCTGGAAAATGAGTTCGGCCACGGCGTCATCGCTCATGCCCTCGGCGCTAGTGATCAGGCCGCGCTGCACCGCCTTCGCCACGATGGCGTCGCGATTGAGGCCTGCGCCATCGTCGGACACCTCCACCACGATGCTGCCGCCGCGATGCGAGGCAGACAGCGTCAGCGTGCCGGTGTCGCCCTTGCCTGCGGCGCGGCGCTTGTCCGGCGTTTCCAGGCCATGGTCGATCGCGTTGCGCACGAGGTGCACCATCGGGTCGCCGATCTTCTCCAGCACCGTCTTGTCCAGCTCGGTCTGCTCGCCGATCAGCTCCAGCTTCACCTGCTTGCCGAGCTTCTGGCTGATGTCGCGGACCATGCGCGGGAATCGGTTGAACACGGACGCGATGGGCAGCATGCGAATGCCCATGACGCTCTCCTGCAGCTCGCGCGTATGGCGCGCCAGCTGGGCCAGCCCGTGTTCGAGAACCGCCATGCGCGCGGCGTCGATCTCGCCTTCGCGGAAGGTGTCGAGCATCGACTGGGTAATCACCAGCTCGCCCACCAGGTTGATCAGTCCGTCGATCTTGTCGATCGACACGCGCACCGAGCTGGACTCGGCGCTGGCTTCGCGCTGTGCGCGGGCGGCGCCGGCATCGGCGACGTTGGCTGCGGGCGCTGCCGGTGCCGCGACCGGCACCGGAGCCACGTCGGCCACGACGTGCTTCGCGTCAATGGCGAGGTCGCATTCGCCTTCCACCCAGTCGAACACGCCGGCGATGTCGGCGCGCTTGGCCGGGCCCTTCAGTTCGATGGTCCAGCCGATATGGCATTCGGTCGGTTCGAGTTTGGCGAACTCGGGGACGCGATCCAGTTCCGCCGTCACCGTGAGCTCGCCGATGCCGGCGAGTTCGCGGATGAGGCGCAACGGTTCGTTGCCGCCCGCCAGCATGCCCGGGTGCGGACGGAAGCGGATGGTCCAGGCATCGGCCTGGTCCACGTTGCGGCGCGCCTGCACGCCGGCCGCCGGTACTCCGCGACCCATCATCGCGGCCAGCTCGTTGCGCAGGCCTTCGGCCACCGCATCGTTCAACGGTTCGCCGGCCTGCGCACGAGCGAACATGCTGCGCAGGCAATCGACCGTGCGCAGCAGCAGCTCGATGATGGCGCCATCGATGGCGCGCTTGCCGCTGCGCACTTCGTCCAGCAGTGATTCGGCCTCGTGCGTGAACGACGACATCTCCGGAAAACCGAAGGTCGCCGCGCCACCCTTGATCGAATGCGCCGCGCGGAAAATGGTGTGCACCAGTTCCCCGTCACCGCCGTTGTCGAGCGCGAGCAGCGACGACTCCATCGTGTCGAGTCCTTCCAGACTCTCCTCGATGAACACCTGTTGGAACTGCGCCAGACCGGCCTTGCTCATGGGGATGGTTCTCTAAATGAAACGATGACGTGCAGATCGAAACCCTTCTCCCTGTGGGAGAAGGTGCCGGCAGGCGGATGAGGGTGCGGGTCTTGCGCTTCGTTGAAGGTCGCGCAAGCGCCGTACCCTCTCCCCTCCCCTCTCCCGGAGGGAGAGGGGCTAAAAGGTCAGCCCAGCACGCGCTTGACGGTGGCCAGCAGCTGCTCGGGATCGAACGGCTTCACCAGCCAGCCCGTGGCGCCGGCGGCCTTGCCTTCCATCTTCTTGTCGGTATGCGACTCGGTGGTCAGCATCAAAATCGGCACGCCCTTGTATTCGGGCATCGTGCGCAGCTCGCGCACCATGCTGATGCCGTCCATCA
>Ga0310811_10012556_pt1 | contig 10994 bp, 10 predicted proteins | sample YCmetagenome_FD_207642 | JGI IMG/M metagenome (GOLD analysis project Ga0310811, IMG submission 207642) | Soil microbial communities from experimental microcosm in Duke University, North Carolina, United States - YC | ecosystem: Engineered > Artificial ecosystem > Soil microcosm > Unclassified ...
CGAGCGTGTCGAGGACCGTCGATTTGCCCGCCCCGGACATGCCGGTGACAAGCAGCAAGCGTGGCAGCCGGTTCGGCCGCCCCTCTGGCATCAGAACTTGAGGCCCATGCGGTCGAGAGCCAGCGCCACCTTCGACGGCGCGGAGGCGGTCATCGCATCGATGGTAACCAATGGGACCTTCACTCCGAGAATCAGCCGCTCGCGGCTGTCGTCGGGGAGCCGCTCGATGTCGCTGGTCAGCTCGACGACCAGCGCGACCGGCATGTCATCGGTCTGGTCCATGTCGACGATTCCGATCCCGCGAATCTCGAGCTTGCCGGCAATGTTCGGCGGCGCGGAAGCGATGAGCCGGTCGCCGTCGCGCTTCACGATCGTGCGGTCGTCGCTGACCAGGGCGAAGCCGCGGTCGAGCAGCCGCAATGCAAGGTCCGATTTGCCCGAGCCCGAGGAACCGGTAATCAACACGGCGCGGCCTCCCATCGCCACGGTGCTCGCGTGGAGCGTCTCCGCCGAGAGCCGCGGTCCCAATGGCGAGACCTGATTCATTCGCGGTCCGCCGCTGGCAGCCGGATCGTGAACCGGGCCCCGGAAGGTGCATCATCTCGGTCGTGCACGTCGATCTCCCCGTCGTGGCCTTTGACAATAGCCTGGGCGATGGCAAGGCCGAGACCCGAGTGGCGGCCGAAGCTCTCGCCCTCCGGCCTTACTGAGTGGAAGCGGTTAAAGATCGCTTCACGCGCCTCGGGCGGAACGCCTGGTCCTTCGTCGTCGATGCGGATGCGGATTTCATCGCCGACATGCGCAGCCGCAATCTCGACCAGGCCGCCCGGCGGCGAGAAGCTCACCGCGTTGTCGATGATCGCGTTGATCGCCCGCGCCAGCCTGTCGGGCTTGCCCATCACGACCGCCGTATCCTTCCTGGGCCTCGCGAACGCGATTCGAGCATCGCCGGTCTCGCGCCGGTTCTCCCAACTCGAAACGATCTGCTCGATGAGCGGTCCGAGGTCGACGCGTTCGAACGTCGCTCGCGCAAGCTCGGAGTCGGTGCGGGCTGCCTCGCTGATATCGTTGATCAGCCGGTCGAGCCTTCCGACGTCCTCGCGGGCGATAATCAGCAGCTTTGCGCGAAGATCCGGCTGCTCGACCCGCTCCAGCCCGTCCACGGCGGAGCGCAGCGATGCGAGGGGGTTCTTGAGCTCGTGGGTCACATCGGCGGCGAAGGCTTCGATGCTATCGATTCGCTGCCGAAGCGACTGGCTCATGTCCGACACGGCGCGGGCCAGAAGCCCGATCTCGTCAGTGCGTGACGGAAGGCGGGGGACATTGACCTCGCGCGACCGGCCCAGCCGCACCCGATGGGCGGCTATCGCGAGACGCCGCAGCGGGCGGACGATCGTTCGCGCCAGGAAAATCGACAAAAGGACCGAAATTGCGATCACCAGGCCCATCGCGCCGACGATGAGCGCGCGCTGCCGCCTCACGTCATGGGTGAAGGTGCGGTCGTTATCGGTTGCAAGGAGCACGTTGCCCTCGAACGGGACCGCCGAGGAAATCACGGGGGTGAGGTCGGGCGCGTTGCGCACCCTGGTCGTCGCACGATTCAACCTGCGAGCTCGCAGGCCTTCGGGCCAGGCCTGGAGGCTGTCGACTGCCGGCTCCGAATAATCTTCGAGCGTCTTCGCGCCGACGAGGAAGTTGAAGCCCTGGTCGAGAGCGCGGGCAACGTCCTTGGTCCATTTCTGGGTACTCGGGTCCTGCAACTCGTAGGTGGGACCGATGAGCCGCCAGCTGTCGATCTGAAGCTGTCCGTCGCGATCGTACAGACGGAAACGGTCTTCGGTCGTCTTCGACATGGCCCCAAGGATTCCGGGCCATTGCGCCCGTGGTACGTGACTAAGCGCGGTTGCCGCCGTCGCGGTTTCCAGCCGAATTTGCTGAGTCCGCTCCTTGCTCAAGCGGTTGCGGAACACGTCGAGGTAAAGGGTGCTGAGCGCGACGAGCAACACCGTCAGGATGTTGAGCGCGAGGATTCGGTGCCCCAACGTCCACCGCCCCGACCAACTCAGCCGGAGGTCGGGATCCTCATTGCTCGTCGAATCGGTATCCGACGCCATAGAGGGTCTCGATTGCATCGAATTCGGGGCTGACACTTCGGAACTTGCGCCGGATGCGCTTGATGTGGCTGTCGATGGTGCGGTCGTCGACATAAACATCGTCACTATAGGCCACATCGAGCAATTGATTGCGCGTTTTGACGACACCCGGACGCTGGGCGAGAGCCTCGAGGATCAGGAACTCGGTGACGGTGAGGCTGACGTCCCTGCCGTCCCACCGCACCTTGTGCCGCGCCGGGTCCATCACCAGCCGGCCGCGCTCGAGCAACGGCGGCTCCGGTTCGCTGCTATTCGCCGCCGCCTCTCCACGTTCCAGTTCCTGGCGCCGAAGAATCGCGCGGATGCGCGCGATCAACAGACGCTGTGAAAAAGGCTTCGAAATATAATCGTCCGCGCCCATCGCGAGGCCGAGAGCCTCGTCCAGCTCGTCGTCCTTCGACGTCAGGAAAATCACCGGCATGGACGAGAACTCGCGCACGCGCCGGAGCAGCTCCATCCCGTCGAGGTTCGGCATCTTGATGTCGAACACGCCGATGTCCGGCGCATTGTCGCCGATCGCTTTCAAAGCAGCCACCGGATCGGAATAGACCCGCGTTACGAAGCCCTCCTGCTGGAGAGCGATCGAGACCGATGTCAGGATGTTGCGGTCGTCGTCGACCAGCGCAATCACATGGCTCATCGGCCGCTCGCTGACTGCCCCTGCCGCTTCATCGGCACGCGATAACCAGCGCCAAGTGGAGACACAAGGCGGACCCAGGCGTTTTGACCCTGCGGCTTCTTCCGGTCTATAGGGCGTTCACGCATTGGGAAGCGGCGGCACGCCCGATTGGTCGCCGCCGCTTTTTGTTATTCGAGCGAAAGGAAAATCTGTCAGTGAACGACCGGGTTCCGCGTCGCGGACTTGAGGCGCTGGGTATCGTAACGGGCGCCGAAATCTTCTGGAATCTGACGACCGCGCCGCTCGTCGAGCATGCCGTTCGCCGCGGCGAGGGCCTGCTCGCAAAGGATGGCCCACTGGTCGTTCGCACCGGCAAGCACACGGGCCGAAGCGCGAAAGACAAGTTCACGGTCAAAGACGATCTCACCGACAAGGTGATCTGGTGGAACGACGGCAACAAGCCGATGGACCCCGCCGCGTTCGACCGTCTGTACGACGATTTCATGCTGGCGCTGGGCGACAAGGATCAGCTGTACGTCGCGGATCTCTACGGCGGCTCGCAGCCCGAGCATCGTGTTCGGGTGCGCGTCGTCAACGAGCTCGCATGGCACAACCTCTTCATCCGTACGCTCCTGGTCCGGCCCGAAACGGAAGAGCTGCCGGGATTCGACCCCGAGTTCCTGATCATCGACCTGCCGAGCTTCCGCGCCGATCCCGAGCGCCACGGTTCGCGCAGCGAGACCGTCGTGGCGGTCAACTTCTCCAAGAAGGTCATCCTGATCGGCGGCACCTCCTACGCGGGCGAGATGAAGAAGTCGGTGTTCGGCCTGCTGAATTTCATCCTTCCGCCGCAGGGCATCATGCCGATGCACTGCTCGGCCAACATCGGTCCGAAAGGGGATACGGCGATCTTCTTCGGCCTTTCGGGCACCGGCAAGACGACGCTGTCGGCCGACCCCAACCGCACGCTCATCGGCGACGACGAGCACGGCTGGTCGGACACGGCGGTCTTCAATTTCGAGGGCGGCTGCTATGCCAAGATGATCCGGCTTTCGGCCGAGTCCGAGCCCGAGATCTACGCGACGACCAAACGCTTCGGCACGGTCCTCGAGAATGTCGTGATGGACCCCGAAACGCGCGAATTGGACCTCGACGATCCGACTCTCGCCGAGAACAGTCGCGGCGCCTATCCGATCGACTTCATCCCGAACTCGTCGGACAAGAACATGGGTCCGCTGCCGAAGAACGTGGTCATGCTGACGGCGGACGCGTTCGGCGTTCTTCCGCCGATCGCCAAGCTGACGCCCGACCAGGCGATGTATCACTTTCTTTCGGGCTACACCGCCAAGGTCGCTGGCACCGAGATTGGCGTGACCGAGCCGCAGGCGACCTTCTCGACCTGCTTCGGCGCGCCCTTCATGCCGCGCCATCCGTCGGTCTACGGCGACCTGCTCAAGAAGCGGATCGCGGAGGCAGGTGTCGATTGCTGGCTGCTCAACACGGGCTGGACCGGCGGGAAGTACGGCGTCGGCAAGCGCATGCCGATCAAGGAAACGCGCGCGCTGCTCAACGCCGCGCTCGACGGATCCTTGAAGAACGTCGAATTCCGCAAGGATCCGAACTTCGGCTTCGAAGTGCCGGTTTCGGTGCCCGGCGTGGACAGCAAGCTGCTCGACCCGCGCGGCACCTGGGCCAACCCGGCGGACTATGACGCCATGGCGGCAAAGCTGGTCGACCTGTTCGTGTCCAATTTCGCGCAGTTCGCGGAGCACGTCGATGAGGGCGTTCGCCAAGCGGGTCCAACGGCTGGGCAGGGCCAGGCCCAACAAGCGCAGCAAGCCCAACAGCCCGGCGCAGCGCAAACCACAGCCGCTTAAGCCCGATCGCTGATCGGGCCCGCAAAGGACCCGATCAATGACCGACTATCGACCCCGACTTTTCACTTCCGACGCCGAGATCGCGAATCTCGGGGAAGGCATGGTCGCGCGCACGCTGCCGCGGCCCGAATGGACTCACGAAGCGCACCTCGCCGCGACGGCGTATTTGCTGCTGAGGCGGCCCGACATCGACCTCAACAAGGAACTGCCGGGGCTGATCCACCGCTACAATGAGAGCGTCGGAGGCGTGAACAGCGACACCGAAGGCTATCACGAGACAATCACCCGCGTGTTCCTGCACGGCGTGCGCCTGTTCCTCGCGGAAGCCGACACGAGCGAGCCGCTGCATGTGCTGGTGAACCAGCTGCTCCTGTCGCCGCTGGGCCGCCGCGACTGGCCGCTGCGGTTCTATTCGCGCGAGCGATTGTTTTCCGTCGAGGCGCGGCGGGAATTCGTTACGCCAAACATCGCCGCGCTGCCCTAAGCCTTCTTCGTCCGCGAAATGTAATCGTCGACGTTCTTGGCGAGCACATCCATCGGGACGTTGCCGCCTAGCACGACCGCATCGTCGAAGGCGCGGAGATCGTACTTCGCCCCAAGCTGCGCGTTGGCCTTGTCGCGAAGCCGGTCGATGGTCGTGTGGCCGACCTGGTACCCGCAGGCCTGACCCGGCCAGGCGCAATAGCGATCGACTTCGCTCGCGACTTCCATCGGGTTCGATCCGTTGACGTCGACGAAATAATCGACCGCCTGCTGGCGCGACCATTTCATCGCGTGGATGCCGGTGTCGACGATCAACCGGATCGCGCGGAATGCGATCGACTGGAGATAACCGAGCCTGCCGGCGGGATTCCCGTCATAAGCGCCAAGCTCATCGCCGAGCTGCTCGGCATAGAGCGCCCAGCCTTCGGAATAGGCATTGAAGGCGAGGAGCTGACGAATGAGCGGCTCCTTGTGCGTGTACTCACCCTGCCAGATGTGGCCCGGGATCGACTCGTGGAAGGTAAGGTCGGGCAGGTCGTACTTCCGGTGCAGGTCCGTGCTTCTGAGGTTGATCCAGAAGCGGCCCGGAATCTTGCCGTCGATCGAGCCCGCGCCGCCATAAGCGCTCGGCGCTCCCGGCTCTGCCTCGGGCGCCATCCTTTTCACTTCCATGTTCGGGTGGACGAGCGTGTTGAAGGCGCGCGGAAGCTGAGCGTTGATCCACTTCAGGCGGTCCTGGATGAACGCCATGATCTCGGCGCGGCCTGCGTCGCCGTCCGAGAATTTGTATTTCGGATCCTGAGCGAGCGCCTTCATTCGGTCGCCGACGCTACCCTGCGTGTAGCCGATCTGCTTGAGGATCGAGTCCATCTGGGCGTGGAGCTGCTGGACCTGCGTGAGGCCCATCTGGTGGATCTGCTCGGGCGAGAGGGTTGTCGTTGTCCCGGCCTTCAGCGCCCAGCGGTAATATTCATCGCCTTTCGGCCGGGCCCACATGCCGGCATCGTGGGTGGCTTTCTCCCGCTCCAGCTGAAGCTCGGCGATCTGCCGCTGGAGCGCGGGCGCAACCTGCTTTTCGAGGATGGCGCGAGCACGGGACTCCCAGTCGCCAGCAATACCCTTGGCCTTGGTCTTCTTGACCAGGGTATCGACCATTGCTCCGCCGGAAGCGGCGTCCTTTGCGGCTAGCGTCAGCGCGGGAATGGTCTTGTCGATGAGGAAGCTCGGAGGAACCAGCCCCATACCGCGCGCCGACTGAAGCCGCGCAACCTCTCCATCGAGCACTTTCGGAAATTCGGCGAGCCGCGCGAGATAAGCGTCGGCGTCGTCCTTGGTTTCGAGCGGCTGATCGTTGTTGAGCAGCTGGGGAATGTCGAGCCACGCGCCGACGTTTTGGATCACGACGTAAGGCGTGTTGCGCCAGCTGTTGCCGCCGACGACGGGGACGTCGCCATAGGGAAAGGCGAACCCTTCGAGCGCGGTCTCATAGGCGCTGCGGACCACCTCGAAATTGGTCCGCATCTGGAAGTCCAGACGGCTGGTGTCGAACGCCGTCGCGCGATCGAGATCGTCGCGAACCACGCTTGCCACCTGGTGCGTGCCCGCCGCGGAGCGGTCTTGGAGTTTCGAACGAAGAGGCGCCCTTGCGCCGGTGTCGACGCCGAGACTGGTTGCACTTTCGGGGCTGAGGTTAAGGAAATGATCCGCGAAACCGTCCAGCTCCGCCGTCGGATTGCCCGATCCGCCGCCGCCGGAAGTCGACATCCTGCAGCCCGCCAAGACCGGCATTGCCGCGCTCGCGGCGAGGGCGCCGATCGTTTGACGGCGCGTGAGCTTGGTCTGCGGCAAAAGCGACTCCGTTTCAGGCGTTGGAAAGTTGGCGGTCGGGCTCGACGATCAGGCAATTGCCGTCGACGCTGGTGATCCGAACCCTGTCACCGACGTTCGCCGGACCACCGCGAGCGCTCCATTCGCTGTCGCCGACTCGCACCCGCCCCTGGTGATCGTCCACGGCCACTGTCACGGTCACGACCTTGCCCACCAGCCGTTTCGACGGATCGTTGAGGAACGGAATGGCGCTCGAAGTCGGGTGGGTTGCGTAGAAGCGCTTGCCGAGCAGTACGGCGAGCACGGCGTAGAGTGCGAACAGCGCGAGCTGCGCGACGGTTCCGAGCCCGAAAAGGACCGTGAACAGTCCCGCGGCAATCGCCGCACCGCCGATGAAGAACAGGAAGAATCCAGGTGCGATGACCTCGGCGATCAGCAGGATCACCCCGCCGATCAGCCATAGCCATCCGGGCTGGAGTCCGCTCATTCGCCGGCTTTGGGAACGCCGGGCACCGCCTTCGGTTTGGGCGGGGCGGGTGGCCTCGCCGCGCCGCCAATCGCTTCCTTCGCCAGCTCGCCGATGCCGCCGAGCGTGCCGATGAGCTGCGTCGCCTCGACGGGAAACAAGATCGTCTTTGCATTGGGCGAACGGGCGAACTCGCTGACCGCCTCGACATATTTCTGGGCGATGAAATAGTTGATGGCCTGAGCGCTGCCGTGCTCGATTGCATCGCTGACGGCCTTGGTTGCCGCCGCCTCCGCCTGCGCTGAGCGCTCGCGCGCCTCGGCCTCGCGGAACGCCGCTTCACGGCCGCCTTCGGCCGAGAGAATCGCCGACTGCTTCTCGCCCTCAGCCTTGAGGATCGCCGACTGGCGCATGCCTTCCGCTTCGAGGATCACCGCCCGCTTTTCGCGCTCGGCTTTCATCTGGCGGGTCATGGCGTTGACGATATCCTGCGGCGGGCGGATGTCGCGAAGCTCGACGCGGGTGATCTTCACGCCCCAATTCTCGGTCGCATTGTCGACCACGGCGAGCAGCCGCGTGTTGATCTCGTCGCGCTTCGACAGGGTTTCGTCGAGGTCCATGGAGCCCATGACGGTACGCAAGTTGGTCGTCGAAAGCGCCATGATCGCCATGTAGAGGTCGGCGACTTCGTAGGCGGCCTTGGCTGCGTCGAGCACCTGGAAGAAGACGACGCCGTCGACCGCGACCATCGCATTGTCCTTGGTGATGATCTCCTGGCCCGGGATGTCGAGCACCTGCTCCATCATGTTGATGCGGCGGCCGACGCGGTAGAAGAACGGCGTCACATAGTTGAAGCCAGGCTCAGCCACTCGGACGAACTTGCCGAAATGCTCGATCGTGTAGCGATAACCCTGGCGGACGATCTTCACGCCCATCATCACGTAAAGCAGCACAAGGACCGCAACCGCGGTCATGAACGTCGTCAGCATCGATCTTCCCCGCTATCTCGTATCCGAGGCATGATGGGACGGTGATGAGCGAAGCGGAAGGAAAAAACGACAGAAGCGTCGACCTGTTCGCCGTGCGGTCGGTGCTGTTCCTGCCCGCATCCAACCCGCGCGCCATCGCCAAGGCGCGTGAGTCCGCCGCCGATTTCGTGGTGCTTGATCTCGAAGATGCGGTGAAGCTTGAGGACAAGGACATGGCGCGCCATGCCGCTGTGGACGCCGTCGCGAGCGAATGGCCGATGCCGGTCGCTATTCGAGTGAATGGCGTTGGAACCGAGTGGCATTCGCTCGACCTCGATGCCGTAGCGCGATCGAGTGCAGACTTCGCGGTCTTGCCGAGGGCGATTTCCGCGCACCTCGTGCACGGCGTTGCCGAAGCCGTTGGAAAGCCGGTGCTGGCGATGATCGAGACTGCTGCCGGAGTTCTCGCAGCGGAGGAGATTGCGCCGGAAACTGCCGCCCTGATTGCCGGCACAAACGATCTGCGCTCGGACCTCCGGCTCCCTCTCGATGCGACCCGAGGGCCGATCTCCGCGTCGCTGCAAATGATCGTGCTTGCGGCGCGCGCGGCCGGCGTCGCCGTATTCGACGGGGTTTTCAATCGCCTCGACGATCCCGATGCCTTCATCAAGGAGGCGGAGGACGGGCGGTGGCTCGGCTTCGACGGCAAGAGCCTCATCCATCCCAACCAGATTGAACCGTGTCATCGTGCATTCGCGCCGGGCACGGCGGAAGTGGAGCGAGCCAGGGCGCTGGTCGAGGCTTTCCATGGCGGCGCCGAGCGGTTCGGGGACGAGATGATCGAGCGCATGCATGTCGAGGCGGCGCAGCGGGTGCTGCAACGGGCAGGCGCCTAGCCGCCCACTTGGCGAATCGCGCTTTGCCTGTCATGGGCGAATATGGCCCGACTGACAGAAGCCTCTGAAATCCCGCTCGGACTGACGTTCGACGACGTCCTCCTGCAGCCGCTCGAATCGAGCGTCCTGCCGAGCCAGGCCGAGACGAAGACCTTCCTCACCCGCGAGATTCCGCTCAACATCCCGATCCTCTCGTCGGCGATGGATACCGTGACCGAAGCCGACATGGCGATTGCGCTCGCCCAGCTCGGCGGCATCGGCGTACTCCACCGCAACCTCAGCGTCGAAGAACAGGCGATCGCCGTGCGCCAGGTCAAGCGCTTCGAGAGCGGCATGGTGGTGAACCCGATCACCATGACTCCGGATCAGACGCTCGCCGAGGCCCTGGAGCTCATGAAGTCGCACCGCATCAGCGGCATCCCGATCGTCGAGAAGTCGGGCAAGTTGTGCGGCATCCTGACGAACCGTGACGTCCGCTTCGCCGAGAACCCGCGCCAGAAGGTCAGCGAGCTGATGACGCGCGACAATCTCGCGACAGTGCTGATCGGAACGACGGAGGCAGAAGCTCGCCGCATCCTCCACCAGCGCAGAATCGAGAAGCTCCTGGTGATCGACGAGGACAACCATTGCGTCGGTCTCATCACGGTCAAGGACATCGAGAAGTCCGTCGCGGCGCCGTTCGCGACGAAGGACGCCGAAGGCCGTCTCCGCGTCGCGGCGGCAACAACCGTGGGCGACAAGGGCTTCGAGCGCTCCGAAGCGCTGATCGACGCCGGGTGCGACTGCATCGTGATCGACACAGCGCACGGGCACAACACCGAAGTCGGCAAGGCCGTCGAACGCGTGAAGTCCTTGTCCAATTCCGTGCAGGTCATCGCTGGCAATATTGCGACGGCGGATGCTGCGAAGGCGCTGGTCGACGCCGGGGCGGACGCGATCAAGGTCGGCATCGGCCCCGGCTCGATCTGCACGACGCGGATCGTCGCGGGTGTCGGCGTTCCGCAACTGACGGCCGTGATGGATGCGGCGCGAGCGGCGAACGGCATCCCCGTCATCGCCGACGGCGGAATCCGCACCAGCGGCGACATCGCCAAGGCGCTCGCGGCGGGCGCGTCCAGCGTGATGGTGGGTTCGCTGCTCGCCGGAACGGAAGAGGCGCCGGGAGAGATCTTTCTTTACCAGGGACGCAGCTACAAATCCTATCGCGGCATGGGATCGGTCGGCGCAATGGCGCGCGGATCGGCCGACCGCTATTTCCAACAGGACATCCGCGACCATCTGAAACTGGTGCCCGAGGGGATCGAGGGGCAGGTGCCCTACAAGGGCCCGGTGCGCGATATCATCCACCAGCTCGTGGGCGGGGTGAAGGCGGCGATGGGGTACACGGGATCCAGCTCGATCGCAGAGCTTCAGGAGCGCGCGAAGTTCGTGCGCATTACCAATGCGGGCCTGTCCGAAAGCCATGTGCACGACGTCACGATCACGCGCGAGGCGCCCAACTATCCGACGCGCTGAGCGATGAGACCCGCCGCTCGCCTCCAGGCGGCGATCGAGGTGCTGGACGAGGTGATCGCTTCGGCCCGCGAGGACGGACCACCCGCCGACGCAATCGTCACCCGCTATTTCAAGCACCGGCGCTATGCCGGCTCGAAAGATCGCCGCGCCGTTCGTGAGCTTGTGTTCCGCGCAATTCGGCGAACCGCTG
>Ga0310811_10012557_pt1 | contig 10993 bp, 8 predicted proteins | sample YCmetagenome_FD_207642 | JGI IMG/M metagenome (GOLD analysis project Ga0310811, IMG submission 207642) | Soil microbial communities from experimental microcosm in Duke University, North Carolina, United States - YC | ecosystem: Engineered > Artificial ecosystem > Soil microcosm > Unclassified ...
CCTTCCGGAAATAGATGGGCGCAAACGCCTCTTTCTGGTTCAGTTCGAGCTGGCCTTCACGCACGAGCTCAAGCGCGGCGGCAAAGCTCGAGGCGAACACCGTCGCGCGCTGCGTCGGGTCGGCAACGTGCCGGACCAGGAAATCGTCGAGCACGCCCCAATCGTCCTGCTCGGTGATGCTGCCGACCAGCCGCTCCAGCGTGGCGCGAGCCTCGGCGAGCGACCACACCGTGCGCTTGGCCAGATGCACGCTCGCGAGCACGCGCGACTGGCGCTGCGAGGCATAGGCCGTGAGCAGGTCGTAAAGGGTCGCGGTGTATTTCGGATGCCTGATCTCGGCGATCTGCTCGGGCTCGCCGCGCGGGAAAATGTCGCGCAGCAATTGCTGCCGGTTCATCAGCCGGTTGGCCGCTTCACGAATGGCCTCGAGACGGCGAAGGCGATTGGCCAGCGCGGTCGCCATTTCCTCGGCGCTCGGACCTTCCGCGCTCGGCGGTTCCGGCAGCAGCAGACGCGACTTCAGGAAGGCGAGCCAGGCCGCCATGACCAGATAGTCGGCGGCCAGCTCGAGCCGGATCTTTCGCGCGGCTTCGATGAAGTGGAGATACTGGTCGGCCAGCGCCAGAATCGAGATCTTGGCGAGATCGACCTTCTGGTTACGCGCCAGCGCGAGCAACAGGTCGAGCGGGCCCTCGTAGCCCTCGACGTCGACGACCAGCGCCGGTTCGTCCTCGGCCAGCTCTGCGGGCCGCCCGGTTTCAAACGATAGAATTTCTGCGGTCATGCGGATGCCGTGTTTGCGGTCAATGCGTCCAGTTGCGCATTGTCATTGCTGTGACGCGGCGTACTGGCCGCGAACCTGGCGCGATTTTGCTCGCCAATGCTTCCCGCCAGCGCCTTCATCGGCACGTCATGACTCATTAACAAACCCTGGAATCCGATTGCGCCGCGAATCACCTGAGCAATCATTGTCGCAGAAGTCGTCACGGGATGGACCGGGTCGGCGGCGCCATCCACGGGAATGCTGAGACCGGCGAGATCGGCCTCAATCAGCCGCGCCGCCGTCAATTCCCCAACAGGAATCGTGACTTGAGTCGAAATCTCGAAGCTGAGCCTGAAGGGAATGAAGTCCCATGGGCGTTCGGCACGGTAAAACGCCCGCCCAGCGGCGGTCAGTTCCGTTCCGGATACGCCGGTAGTGAAGGCCCGCGTGCTCATAGGGCCGATTAACCCTGCCCCGGGAGGGGGTCAAGGAAACGGCCGCTAATTCCTCTGGACGAAGCAGGACGGCAGGCCAGCGGACTTCAGATTGTTGCAGGCCTGCACCGCCTCGTCGGCCGAGGCGTACGGCCCGGCGAAGGCGCGATAAACGATACCCTTGCCCTTGTCGGTCAGATCGACGCGCTTGATAACGGGCGAGCGGGAGCCGAGCACACTGCCATACTTGCTCTGGAGCACCCGGTACGAGGCATGCGCGCTATCCTCGCTCTGCTGCGAAGACACCTGCACGACGTAGCCGCCACCACTGCTCGCGGGCGCGATCTGAGTCGGGTTGGTCGCAGCCATCCGCTGCGGCGGTTCGGCCTGACCAGACTGCGGCGCCAGCGAGAGCGGCTGGTTCGCGCTGGCATTGGCCGAAGTCGGCGGCGTGTGCGGCACGGCCGCGGCGGGCTTCGCGGGCGCGGCCGGCTTGGCCGGGGCCGAGGCAGCACCTTGCGGCACGGCGCTATCGGTCTGGTCACCCTTCACGGCCACGGTCTTGATCGCGCGCGGCGCGCTGTTCGGCATCGTCCCGTTGCTCGGGATCGGACCGGCATTCGATGGCGGAATGTTGGACGGCGACACGCTCGCAACCGGCGGCGGGTTCGCATTCGGGTTCAGCGGCGGAAACACAACGCGCGGACCTGCCGCCTTGGCGTTGACGTCGACCGGCGCCTCTTCGCGCGGCACGATCTTCTCGCTGCCGTCGCCGCTCACCATGCGGTCCGGCACCTTGGCCGAGGAGTCCGTCGGCGCCGGCACGATCTTGGTCGGCGTGTTGTCGGCCTTGATGATCGGCGGCTCACCGCTGCGGGGCGAGCCGATATAGGTCTTGTAGGCGAAGGCTGCGCCGGTTCCGACGACGGCGAGCGCGAGAATTGCCGCGACCGTCATCATGCCGCCGCGCGATTTCCGGGGCTCGTCGAGATCGGCTTCGGGATAGTCGCTTTGGAATGCGTACGGATCGTCCGGATAGGCCGGCTCACGCTGGAAATCCTGCTCGCCCGACTCGAGCCGCCCGTACAGCGCATCATCATAGCGCGCCGGATCGGGCTGCTCTTCGTAAGCTTGATGCTGGGCCTGCCCCGGATGGTAGGCTTGATCCTGATAAGCCTGATCCTGATAGGCCTGCTGCTGCGGCTGATGATGCTGCGGCTCGGGCGCGGCCTGCTGGGCCGCATAACGATGCAGCGGATGAACCGGATTCACGGCAGCGGGATACTCAGGCTCGGGCGCCGGCTGCGGCTGCACATTGGCACGGCGCATCCATGAAGGCGGTCCCGGCTGAGGCGCCGTGGGCTGCTGCTCGGCGTAGTCTTGCGGGTAGTCGTCCTGCGCGTAGTCGTCGTCACGATAAGTCTGCGCGGGCGCTTGCGCGGCGGCCGGACGACCCTGCGCTGCGAACGGATCGGTCTGCCCGATCAGGCGGGCGAGTTCGGCCAAGGGGTCGTTGTCTGCCCTCCCATGCTGATCGGCGCCGCGACCATAGTCATCGGAAGGAAGAGCTCTGTCGTAATATCGATCGGCCATCGTGATGATGCGTCCCTTCGGGAAAGCCGCGCGCCCCTCGACCAAGGCACGGCTTTCGACCCACAAGGCTTTCAACCAAGTCTAAGCGATCCGGCTTCTGCCGGTACCCCCAATATTCCCCTTAAGTAGTTCGCCCCAAACTACCGCATCTCGTCCGGAGCATGGACGCCGAGGATGGCGAGGCCCGATGCCAAGACGGAGACGACGCCCTGGACCATGGCCAGCCGCGCCTTCGTTAGATCTGCATCATTATTGATAATGAAGCGTAAATAGGGCAAATCACGCCCCTTCGTCCAAAGTGCGTGAAATTCGCTCGCTAAGTCATAGAGATAAAAGGCAATACGGTGCGGTTCGTGGGCCGCCGCAGCGGCTTCCAGCATCCGCGGAAAAATTGCGAGCCGCTTAAGAAGATCGAGTTCGACCGGGTCTGACAGCCGTTCCACGGCCGACTCACTGAGCCAGGCGATGCGCTTGTCGGCATCCTCAGGGAGTTCCGGGAACACCTCGGCTCGCGCGTTGCGGAAGATCGAGTGGCCGCGGGCGTGGCCGTACTGGACGTAGAAAACCGGATTGTCGCGCGACTGTTCCATGACCTTGACGAGGTCGAAGTCGAGCACCGCGTCGTTCTTGCGGTAGAGCATCATGAAGCGGACGGCGTCCTGACCGACTTCATCCACCACCTCACGCAAGGTGACGAAGTCTCCGCTCCGCTTGGACATTTTCACCGGCTCGCCGTTGCGCAGCAACTTCACAAGCTGGACGATCTTGACGTCGAGTGCGCCCTTGCCTGACGTCGTCGCCTTCACCGCCGCCTGCATGCGCTTGATGTAGCCGCTATGGTCGGCGCCCCAGACGTCGATCATCTCCGCAAAACCACGGTCGAACTTGTTCTTGTGGTAGGCGATGTCGGAGGCGAAGTAGGTGTAGGAATTATCCGACTTGATCAGCGGACGATCGACGTCGTCGCCGTAAGCGGTCGCCTTGAACAGCAACTGCTCGCGGTCTTCCCAATCCTCGACCGGCGCGCCCTTCGGCGGCGGCAGCCGCCCCTCGTAGATGTCGCCCTTGGCCTTGAGGAAGTCGATGGTCTCAGCAACCTTGTTGTTGCCGCTCTCGATCAGCGAGCGCTCGGAGAAGAACACGTCGTGGCGGATGTTGAGGGCGGCAAGATCGTCCTTGATCTCGTCCATCATCATCGCGATCGCCTTGGCGCGCACCGTCGGCAGCCATTGCGCCTCGCTCATCGCGAGGAGCTTGTCGCCATGCTCTTTCGCAAGCGCCGCGCCCACAGGCTTCAGATAGTCGCCGGGATAGAGCCCTTCCGGGATCGCACCGATGTCCTCGCCGAGCGCCTCGCGGTAGCGCAGGAACGCGGACCGCGCGAGCACGTCGACCTGGGCACCGGCATCGTTGATGTAATATTCGCGGGTGACGTCATGGCCGCCGAACTGCAACAGGCTCGCCAGCGCGTCGCCGAACACGGCGCCACGGCAATGACCGACATGCATCGGCCCGGTCGGATTGGCGGAAACGTATTCGACATTGACCTTGGAGCCGCCGCGGACGCGGCCGTAATCGGCGCCCTCGCGCAGCACCGTGCGCAAAGCCTCCGCCCAGGCCGCCGGCTTCAGCGTCAGATTGATGAAGCCGGGACCGGCGACGTCGACCTTGGTGATCAGCGCATCGGCGCGCAGCCGCTCGGCGATCTGCTCGGCGAGATCGCGGGGCTTTGCCTTTGCCTCTTTCGCCAGCACCATCGCGGCGTTGGTCGCCATGTCGCCATGGGAGGCATCGCGCGGCGGCTCGACCACCACGCGCGAGAAATCGATGCCCTCGGGCCAGTTGGCTTCCACCGCGAGCGCGCGGCAGGCGGCATGCACGCGTGCAAGCACGTCGGCGAACAAATGCGGTGCTGGGGATGTGTCGGGCATGGCGCCGCCTAACGCAAATCCGGGGTCGAGTCAAAGAGCCGCTGGTGCTCGGTCAGGGCGAAACGGTCGGTCATTCCGGCGATGAAATTGCCGATCCGGCGGGCCCGCTCGCCCTCATTGTCCGTCTCGGCCCCGACCAGCCATTCCGGCGGCAGGTCGGCCGGCGACGTCAGGTATTTCGCGAACAGGTCGAACACGATCTGTTCCGCCTCGGCCATCACCCGCATCACCCGCTTGTGGCGGTACATGTGCCCGTAGAGGAAGCGCTTGATGGCGGCCTCCTCCTCGGCGACGTCAGGCGGGAACGCGATCAGGGCCCGGTTCTGCTGGCGGACGTCATTGGCCGATTGCGGCCTGACGGCGGCAATGTTCGTCTGCGCTTCCGCGAACACCGCGCCGATCAGATGCGAGATCAGTTCGCGCACCAGCTCGGCCCCGCGCCTGACGTCTTCGAGGTCAGGGTAATGCGCCGAGGTCTCGGCGATGATCTCGGCCGTGAGCGGCATGACCTTGAGATCGTCGAGGTGGAACAGGCCGGCACGCAGGCCGTCGTCGATATCGTGGGCGTCATAGGCGATATCGTCGGCGATCGCCGCGACCTGTGCCTCCATCGAGGCGAAGCTCCAGAGTTCGAGGTCATAGGTCTTGATGTAGTCGGCGATCCCGACGGGTACGCCGTGCTCACGATAGCGTCCGACCGGCGCGCCGCTGCGGTCGGTCAGCGGTCCGTTATGCTTGACGATGCCCTCGAGCGATTCCCAGGTCAGATTGAGCCCGTCGAATTCGGGATAGCGGTGCTCCAGCGAGCCGACGACGCGGAGCGCCTGGGCATTGTGGTCGAAGCCGCCGAAATCCTTGAGGCAGGCGTCCAGCGCCCGCTCGCCGGCATGGCCGAACGGCGGATGGCCGAGATCATGGGCGAGCGCCAGGGTTTCGGTAAGGTCCTCGTCGAGCCCAAGCTGCCGGGCCAGCGCGCGCGCGATCTGCGCCACCTCAAGCGAATGGGTCAGCCGGGTCCGGTAATGGTCGCCCTCGTGGAACACGAACACCTGGGTCTTGTACTTGAGGCGACGGAACGCGGTGGAATGGATCACGCGGTCGCAATCACGCCGGAACGGGCTCCGGGTCCGGCTCGGCGGCTCGGCGACCAGCCGGCCGCGGCTGCGCTCGGGGTCGCAGGCATAGGGCGCGCGAGGGGCTGCCATTCCGACGGACACGACGAATTTAGTCCCTATCCATTTGATTCTGCGTATCCTTGCACTTAACTATGCCGGACGCGGGATACCAAATGAATTGGGCAAGTGACCTTGGTATGACCGCGGGCCTATCGGAGACGAGCCATGACGACTGACGTGACCATCAGTGACCGCGCCGCACGCCGGATTGGGGAGATCCTCAAGGGCGAAGGCACAGGCGCGATGCTGCGCATTTCGGTCGAGGGCGGCGGCTGCTCCGGCTTCCAGTACAAGTTCGACATCGACCGCGACCGCACCGACGACGATCTCGTCATCGAGCAGGAGAATGCGGTGGTGCTGGTCGATTCCGCCTCGCAGCCGTTCCTGGCGGGCTCGCAGGTCGATTTCGTCGACGACCTGATCGGCGCCTCGTTCCGCGTCAACAATCCGAACGCGACGGCGTCCTGCGGCTGCGGGACCAGCTTCTCGATCTGACCCAACTCAAAATCTGAAAAACAACCCCATGCACAGTAGCCGGATGCCGGCACGGCACTCTTCGGTTTTTGCGAAAATGATTTGACGCGTCGGGCAAAACAGGGGTAAGGTGTGATCATCGCGAGGTCCCCGAGCGGAGCCCCGCCAGCCCGTAGCGTGGCCCAACACCCGCCCTTCAATCATTGCTGAAAGTTCGAATCTCGCGAGGACGCGCCGGACATGGCTCCGCGCGCGAGTTGCAGAAGCTGCAAGCCATCGCTGCCGGTCCGGACACCGCCGGCCATGGTCCAGAACGGCACCAAATTCACGATGATGAGGTAATATTGGCCGAATGCGATCGAACCGAGGTAGTCGTGCCCCGGGCCGTCCACGAGTGTCGCGTGGAGCGCCGTCACGAGGCCGATCAACACGCCATTCCCCAGCACTCCACCGAGCAAAAAGAGCAATCTCGAAAGCCTGTTGACGACGGGCTGCGGATAGCACTGCACGAAGCCCGCACAGGGCACCGCGCGCAGCTCAAATCGGGTTTCGCCTAGCCGGCCGTGCCATAGCACTGGGCCGATGCCGATCGACACCCGTAGGACTGGTGCTGACAGCAGCATAGCGCACAGCATATGTCCAAGTTCATGACACACGATACCGGCGGCCAGCCCGACGGCCGATGAGACGAGGAGAGCGGGAATCCGGTAGTCGCGAGTCAACACCCATATGCAGATCAGAACGATCGCAAGACAAAGCAAAGCGACGAACACGATCCATCGGGCCAACGGGTCCGTCGGCTCATGCATTGCGGCCATCCTAGCTTTCTGCATCGAACGGTTTCTCCTCACCGACTAAGCTCCCATACGAGAGGGTTGGCGCGAGTCGATCAGGTCAACATCCTGGTGGCCCGTGTCGGCTCCGTCGCCTTGTTCTTGAAAGCCTTGTCCTAGCGCCTTGGACGTTCTGATAGCCGAATGGGTTCAACATCGGCCGCGCGATGGGGACTTGCCCGGAAGGGCAACCCGGAGCACCATTCTGAAATCGTAGGCAGCGTCCGCGACTCGTTGCCCCGGCAATTGCAGTTTTACCGATTGCAGCGCGTTGCACGCTCCAGCATCATGGCAGCACGGCGAAAACAAAAATGCTCATGTTCGCCGGCCTCGGCGCCTATAGCGGTAGCAGATTATCAAATGCGCATGATCAATCATCTGCTCAGTTGCCTCGCCCTATTCCTCGCAATCGCAGCCACGCCGGCGCCTCCCGCGCACGCTGCTGAAACCTGCCCCTTCATCAGCGCCCAGGACCTCGCCGGCGCGATGCCGGCGCTCAAATGGTCGCTGGTTTCAAATCAGGACGGCCGCGGCTGCATCTACCAGGCCGGGCGCGGCGACACGATGATGCTGACCGTGTTTCGTAATCCCGACAACGACCGCGCCAGGGAATTGTACGCGACCTTCGTCAAGACGCTTGGCGAGCGCATGCCGCTGAGCGCCATGCCAGGGATCGGCGATGAAGGCCAGCGCGGGACGACCGCCGCCGACGCGCAGCGCCAGGAAGCCTCGGTCGTCGCCTTGTCCGGCGACTACATTCTGCAAGTTAGCGTCTATCCGATCGGCCGGCGCGCCGACGACACGCTGCTCAGCCCCCTCACCCTGGTCGCCCGCGCTGCGATTGGCAATGTGAGCAGGACCAGCGAGCGGTTCGGCGACTGCGAATGGCTTACTCCCGCGGATGCCGACGGTTTTCTCGACAAGAGCACGCTGCAGGTCCAGCGAACCGGCGCGGGCAGCTGCATGATGTTCGATCGCGAGGCCAACACCATGGCCGTCGCGGTCATCGCGACCTCGCGCACCACCGCAATCAGCATGATGAAACGCGCAGGTCCCTGCCAACATTTGGCGATCCCCGAACTCGGCAGTGAAGCGTTCGGCGAACACTCCTGCACCAAGGGCAACGGCAATGCCGTCAACATCTTTGTCTGGAAGAACGGCAGGCAGGCGTCGATCCTGTTCGCGCCGGTCAAGCCGCATCCGGAGTCCGGTTCGGTCGAGCGCCTGAAGGCTGTCGCTGCGCGAGTCTATGGCAAGCTGTAACGGCGCCGCGAGGACACGTCACGAGGAAAAAGTGGCCGTGAGTTGGGCGCGAACCAACAGCCATAACCCGATCGACCCGATCAGGCGCTATTTTGCTGGCAGGCGAAGGCTCGCGAGATCAGTGCCAACGATGATGTTTCCGGTGAAACCACTATAAGACACGGCGCGGCGTAGCCATTGGAGGCACCGCTCAGCAGCCAGGTGACCGCCAGCAGCGCGACTGCGACGAAACATCGAACCATGTCCCCTCCGCATCTGTCAGTGTCGAGAATAGGACCATGCTAGTGGGCTCTTACGCGCCCGTCATCTGCCTTTCCTCATCCGTCCACTCCACCTCATCAGGCATCAGCGCCGGCTGAAGCGGCGCGTCCTCCGTCATCGTCTGTCCGTCCAGCGCACGCAGAAGTGCGGCAGCGAGCGCGGGCTTGCGCAGCGGTTTTGCCAGGAAGTCCGACATGCCGGCCTCGCGGCAGATCTTGACGTCTTCGGCGAAGGCGTTGGCGGTCAGCGCGATGATCGGCAAGGCGTCGAAGCGCCCGCCTTGCGCGCGGATCGCGCGGGTTGCGGCAAGGCCGTCCATCTCCGGCATGCGCACGTCCATCAGCACGATGTCGAAATCGCCTTCGGACACGGCCGCGATGGCCTGGACGCCGTCGGTCACGACGCGCAGTTCGACGTCGAAGGCGCCGAGCATCTTGCTCACGACCATGCGATTGACGGCATCGTCCTCCGCGACCAGCACCTTCAGCGGCCGATCGAGTTCGGCGATGCGCGCCTTGAGCTCGTCGATCTCGTCGCGGCCCGCGTCCTGATCAGACGTCTGTGCCTGGCTCCACGGCAGCACCAGCGTGAAGCGGAAGGTCGAGCCCTCGCCCGGCGTCGAGGTGACGTCGATTGTGCCGCCCATCTGCTCGATGATGCGCCTGCTGATCGCAAGCCCGAGCCCCGTGCCGCCGAAACGGCGACTGATCGATGCATCGGCCTGGGCGAAGTCCGAGAACAACTGCCCGAGCTTCTCGGGCGCAATGCCGATGCCGCTGTCGGTCACGGTCCATTCGACGGTCGCGAGCAGATCGCGGCGCGCCTGGCACACGGCCTTGATCGTCACCTCGCCCGCGTCGGTGAACTTCACCGCATTGGAGGCGAGATTGAGCAGCACCTGACGGATGCGCGCGACGTCGCCGCGCAAGGTCGGCGGCAGGTTCGGATCGAGCTCGACCTTGACGGCGAGCCCTTTGTTCTTCGCGCTCGCGCGCATGACGGTCGCGACGGTCTCGACCAGCGTCTGCGGCGCAAAGTCGATCGCCTCGAACTGGAAGCGTCCGGCCTCGAGCTTGGACAGGTCGAGGATATCGTTGAGGATGCGCTGGAGGTTGTCGCCGGACTCGCGGATCGTGGTGACGGCCTCCCGTTGCTCCTGATCGAGTTTTGTTTCGAGCAGCATGCCGGCAAGCCCGAGCACGCCGTTCATGGGCGTGCGGATCTCGTGGCTCATCACCGCGAGAAAGTCCGACTTGGCACGGCTCTCCGCCTCGGCCTTTTCCGCCCGCCAGTGCTCGGTGACGTCGCGGCCGAAGCCGCGATAGCCCAGGAACTGGCCGTCGCGGTCATAGGCCGGCTTCGCGGTCAGCGACCACAGGCGCGCCTCGCCGCCGGCGACGACCTTGAGATTCATGTCGTGCAACGGCTCGGCATGTTCCATCAGGCCGACGACGTTGTAGGCGGCGGCCTTGTCTTCGGGACAGAGCATGTCGAGCACGTCGGCGAAGAGCGATCCTTTCAGCAACGGAAGCGGCAGTTGTGCGACGTCGGCAAAGCGTTGCGGAACGTCTGTGAGATGCCCTTCGGCATCGGTCTGCCACAGCCAATCGCTGGCGTTCTCCTGGAAGTCCTTCAGCAGCAGCGAGATGATCTCGGTCTGCCGCTCGAGCTCGATCCGGGCCTTGAGATTGCCGAGGAACAGATTGCCTTGCGCGACGATGTTGCGCGCCATGAAGAAGGCGAACAGCAGCAGGAACACCGCCGTCACCAGATAAGGCCCGCTGCCGCACAACAACAGCGCGCCGGTGCAGGCAATGGTCATGGTCGCGAGATAAATGAGGCCCGCACGCGGGAAGGTCGACAGCGTGAAGGCGCCGCCGGACATCATGCCGACCATCAGGCAGGCCAGGATGAGCTGGCTGGTCGGCTCGATCCGGCTGAACAGCGCAAGCGGCAGCGTGCCCCAGATCGCGGCGAGGAAGAACGCTTGCCGCAGCATCTGCCGCGCGGCGTGTGCCGACGCTTCCTGTGGCGGATTCTGATGCGAGCGCCGCCAGGCGCGCACTGCCAGCGAGGCGGTGACGGCCAGGGTCATCCCCCAGATCGCGAGGAAGTTGTTCCAGCCCCTGCCCCAGAACAGGATCAGCACGACAGCGGCGTTGAGCATGGTGACGGCCATCGCCACCGGGATGGTCCGCGTCACCGCGTCGATCTGCTTGGCGCGGAGGCGGCGAAGCTCGCGCTCGCTGAGATCAGCGGTCAGGCC
>Ga0310811_10012558_pt1 | contig 10992 bp, 11 predicted proteins | sample YCmetagenome_FD_207642 | JGI IMG/M metagenome (GOLD analysis project Ga0310811, IMG submission 207642) | Soil microbial communities from experimental microcosm in Duke University, North Carolina, United States - YC | ecosystem: Engineered > Artificial ecosystem > Soil microcosm > Unclassified ...
TCAGGGTCATGACGCAGGACGGCTTTCCCATCTACGACGAGTCCGAGACGCATCCCGGTGCCTTCGTGCTCTGCTGCCATTCGGGCGTCACGCTCGCGGCCAATCATGCGCTCACCGTGGCGCCGATGATCGCACGCGGCGCCCTCGACAAGACGCTGGTCGCCCCCTTCAGCGCGCGGAGGTTTCATGTTCAAGAGGCTGGGTGACGCCGCCGACACCCTTACCATCGAGATCGACGGCCAATCCGTCCGCGCCTGCCCGGGCGATACGGTCGCGGCGACCATGCTGGCCAATGGCATCGATCATTGCCGCACCACGCCTGTCAGCGGCGAACCGCGCGCGCCCTATTGCCTGATGGGTGTGTGCTTCGAATGCCTTGTAACCATCGACGGCGTCGGCAGCCGGCAGGGCTGTCTCGTGCCGGTGCGTGACGGCATGCGGATCGAGACACAGCAGGGCAAGCGGGAGGTCGGCCGGTGATTGGATCGACCCATTTTGTCATCCTGAGCGAAGCGAAGGATCTCGCGCCAGTCCCAACGACGTGCTGTGGCGCAAGCATGAGGTCTTTCGCTCCGCTCAAGACGACAGAAAAGAAAGGCGCCAAATGAACGCGTCCGATCTCGCCTCCTCGTACGACCTGGCCGTGATCGGCGGTGGGCCGGCGGGCCTTGCGGCGGCGGCATTGGCGGCGCGCGCCGGCGTGTCGACGGTGCTGTTCGACGAGAACCCCGGCGTCGGGGGGCAGATCTATCGCGGCATCACCTCGGCACCGATCAAGAATCGCGCGGTGCTCGGCGAGGACTATTGGGCGGGGGCGGAGCTTGCGGCCCAAGCGAAGGCGAGCGGCGCGTTGATCGTGACCGGCGCTACGGTCTGGAGCCTCGATCCGACACGACAGGTCGGTGTGTCGATCGCGGGCGAGGCGCGCATGATCGAGGCGCGGCGCGTGATCATCGCCACCGGATCATTGGAGCGGCCCTTTCCCATTCCCGGCTGGACCTTGCCCGGCGTCATGACTGCTGGTGCTGCACAAACGGCGCTCAAGGCGCACGGGCTGGTGCCAGACGGCCGTGTCCTTCTTGCCGGTTGCGGTCCATTGCTGTGGCTGCTGGCGGCGCAGATGCTGCGCGCCGGCGCCAGGATCGAGGCGATCCTCGACACCACGCTGCGTGCCAACTGGTTGCGGGCCGTGCCGCATCTCCCCGATTTCCTCCTGTCGCCCTATTGGTCCAAGGGACTCGCGCTTCTGCGGGAGGTGAGGACCAAGGTGCCGGTGATCCCGATTGAGCGCCTGTCGGCACGCGGCGACGGCAAGCTGCAGGAAATCGACTATGTGTCTCGCGGCAAGGACAGTCGTCGGCGGGCCGACCTGTTGCTGTTGCATCAAGGTGTCGTGCCGAATGTGAATCTCGCCCATGCGGCGGGCATCACGCACCGCTGGAACGAGCGGCAAATCTGCTTCGAACCGGTACTCGACGTTGACTTTGGCAGCTCCGTGCCTGGCATCGCGATCGCCGGTGACGGTGCGGGGATCGCCGGCGGTACGGCGGCCGCCGAGCGTGGCCGGATCGCCGCCATTGCCGCGGTGCGCGCCTTGAAGCCCAGCGCTTCGGTGCCCGATCCGCAGAGCGTGCGTCAAAAGCTGCAACGCGAGGAGCTGGGTCGCGGCTTCCTCGACACGCTCTATCGACCGGCCGATGCCTTCCGGCTGCCGGAAGGAGAGACGATCGCCTGTCGCTGCGAGGAGGTGACGGCGAAACAGATCCGCGACATGGCGGCGATCGGCTGCGAGGGCCCGAACCAGATGAAGGCCTTCCTGCGCTGCGGCATGGGGCCCTGCCAGGGCAGGCTCTGCGGCCTCACGGTCACGGAGCTGATCGCCGCTTCACGGCACACGCGGCCGGCCGATGTCGGTTACTACCGCCTGCGTCCACCCGTGAAGCCCATCACGCTTGCTGAGCTCGCTTCGCTACCGATCAGCGAGGCCGAGCGCAAGGCGGTGGAGCGGTAGGATGGCGCGCACCGCCGATGTCGTGGTGATCGGCGGCGGCCTGCATGGCTGCTCGACGGCGCTGCATCTCGCGCTGCGTGGCCTGAAGCCGATCCTGGTGGAGAAGGATTATGCCGGCCGCCACGCGTCGGGCGTGAATGCCGGCGGCGTGCGCCAGCTCGCGCGCGACATCGCCGAGATCCCGCTCTCGATCTCTTCCATGGCGATCTGGGAGCATATCGAGGAGCTGGTGGGCGACGATTGCGACTTTGCGAGCCATGGGACCGTGCTGGTGGCGGAGAGCGAAGCCGAGTTTGCCGATTTCCGGGCGCGCGTCGATGACCTGCGGCTGAAAGGCTTCACACACGAGGAGCTGATCGATCGTGCAGAGTTGAAGCGGCTGGTGCCGGCCGTGTCGGACCACTGTCCGGGCGGAGTGGTGTCGCGGCGCGATGGCGCAGCAGATCCGTTTCGCACCACGCAAGCCTTCCGCAAGCGTGCGATCGAGAAGGGGGCCGAGGTGATGGAAGGAACGACCGTCACTGGTCTTTCGCGCGTCGACAAGACGTGGCGCGTCGAGACCAGCGCCGGTCCGATCGAGGCGCCCAAGGTGGTGAATGCCGCCGGTGCCTGGGCTGATCGCATCGCCGCGATGCTGGGCGAGCCGGTACCGCTCGAGGTGATTGCGCCGATGCTGATGGTCACCAGCCGCCTGCCGGCGTTCATCGAGCCGGTCGTGATCCTGCGCAGCCGCAAGCTGTCGTTCAAGCAGCTCGGCAATGGCACGGTGGTGATCGGCGGTGGCCATCGCGCCATGCCGTTTCGCGATCAGAACCGCACGGTGCTCGATTGGGAGAAACTCGCCATCTCTGCGCGCACGGTGTGGGAGCTCTTCCCGGTCATGCGTGAAGCGACCATCGTGCGCGCCTGGGCCGGAATCGAAGCGCGCATGCCGGACGAGATCCCCGTCATCGGTCCAAGCTCGACCTCGGAAGGCGTCTACCATCAGTTCGGCTTCTCGGCGCATGGCTTCCAGCTCGGCCCGGGTACCGGCGCGATGATGGCCGAGCTCATTGCGACCGGCGCCACCAATGTGCCGATCGATGGATTGGGAATCGCTCGGTTCACGGCAAGATGAATCAGGCGTCCCGTCGTCCGCCGTCGCTTGCGGGCGGTCTCATTCTCTCCTGCGTCACGGTCGCCGTGTGCCTCCTGATCGGCGAGATCGTGGCGCGGACTATCGATCCTTCGGCATCGCTATGGCGCTATCCCAACTATATCCACGAAATGACGAAGCGGGTCGTTTGGGAGCACCAGATCGCCTATGACCCCGATTTAGGTTGGGAACCGATTCCCGGGGCCTCCGGAACGCTCGCGGGGCAGCCTTTTTCGGTGTCGCGCGAGGGGATGCGGGAACACGATCTCGATCGCCCCCCAGCCATTGGCCCCCTCATTCTCGCCCTCGGTGACTCCTTCACCGAAGGATTTGCCGTCGGCAATGACGACACCTGGCCGGCTTACCTGGAACGCCTGACCGGACGACGTGTGCTCAATGGCGGCGTGCGGGGCTACGGCATCGACCAGATGGTGCTGAGGGCCGAACGGCTCGTCCCGCAGCTCAAGCCGCAGACCGTGGTGCTGGCCTTCATCGCCGACGACGTCAACCGCACGGCACTTTCGGTTCGCGATTCGAAGGGGAAGCCCTATTTCGTTCCGGACGGCGCGGGCCTTGCTCTGCACAACGTGCCGGTGCCGACGACGCCCAATTCGCCGTGGCTCGCGGCCGCGCGCAACGTGCTGGGCCACTCCTACCTGCTGGATATTGTCATGACGCGACTCGGCGCCACTGAACTCTGGTATGGCGACACGGTCAGTACCGGCGTCGATGCGGGCGTCGTCTCGTGCCGACTCATGGATCGCTTCGCCGCTGTCGCCCGGCGCTACAATATAAAAGCTCTGGTGGTCGCCCTGCCACAATATCCCGGCTGGTCCGATCCTGTCGGTGCGGCAGCGGAGCATGATCTTGTCTCAGGTGTACTGGGCTGTGCCTCCAAAGCAGGCCTGCCGACGCTCGACGGTCTGCAGCCGTTCCAGAAGGAAGGCGTGGGCCACGACCCGGATGCCTATTATGTGCAGTATCACTTCACAGCGCGCGGAAACGAGCTTGCGGCACGATCGATTGCCGCTATCTTGGCCACGAACAATGAATAGAGAGGCTTACAGCTTTGCCGGCCACGCTTTGGTGAAGCAATCGCGTACCCATTCGATCACCACGCGGGCCGCGGGGTCGCGCCTGAGGTGATTTTGCACCAGAAGCCAAACGTCGCGTCGTGCCGGCAGTGGTGTAACCTGCAATTTTCGGTCTTTCAGGAGATCGGCGCACAGGTAATCCGGCAGGATGCCGGTCGCGGTGCGACTCTTGATCAACTCACGCATCACACGATAGTCGCCCGTTTTGCAGCGGGCCTTGACGTCGAGTCCCTTGGCCGCGAGGTATCGCGCATCAGGCGTGTGGTCGAGCTCTTCCGGAAAGCGACAAACGATCGGGTCGTCAATCGTGTTACGACGTGCAGCCGGTTCGAAGAGGTAGAGTTGCATATCCACGAGCTTGGTAATTGTGAAGTCGCCTTTGTCGGGCTTGCGTAATCGGATCGCGAGATCGGCCTCCCAGCGGGAAAAATTGACGTTCCCCGGGGAGGTCATGAACTCGAGACTCAATCCCGGATTGGCCGTCAGCAAACACGCGGCACGCGGCGCCAGGATCTGTTCGGCGATCGAGCTGGTCGAGGCAAGCCTGATCTTGCCGGTCGGTCCCCGCACGGCTTTACCGACACTGCCGATGTCGGCGATATGGCGAGTGATCGCATTTACATGTGAGAGCACCGCATCGCAGTGGGCGGTCGGCTTGCGCGTGCCGTCGACGGCATTGAACAGCACAACGCCGAGCGACGCCTGAAGCCGCGCCACACGTCGAGCGACGGTGGTTTCGTCGATCCGCAGCCGCACGCTGGCGGCAGCATAAGTGCCCTCGTCACGGACGGCGGCGATGATCCGGAGATCGTCCCAGTTCATGGTGGCAAGACTTTCCTTTTCGACCTGCAATTTTGCAGCCGTGGGTCGAGCAATACCTGCGTGACTGCCGGTAATGCCACGGGCAGGTTGCGCGCGCCAAGCCCCTCAACGACCGGTCGCTGCTGCACAACCTCTGCGTTGCCTGCGCCGATCGGAATGAAAAGGAGAACGCTATGCGTCATGCTGGCAGCTGCTTCTGCGGCGCGGTTCAGCTTCAGGTCGTCGGAGCGCCCGAGGCGATGGGCTATTGCCATTGCCGTTCCTGCCGCTCCTGGTCGGGCAGCCCGGTCAACGCTTTCACTCTGTGGAATCCGGAGGCCGTGCGGATTACGGCCGGCTCCGAAAGCATCGCGACGTCCCAGAAGACTCCGGTCAGCCAGCGAAAATACTGCAAGAAGTGCGGCGGTCATGTGATGACCCTTTATCCGCCCTTCGGCCTAGTTGATGTTTTCGCCGCGACTCTTCCCCATCTTGCTTTCAAGCCTGGCATTCACGTCAACTACGCCGAGACCGTGCTGCCTATGAACGACGGTCTGCCAAAGCTCAAGGACTTCCCCGCCGAGCTCGGTGGCTCCGGAGAAATGATCGCCGACTGACAGCGGTTGATCTGCTGACTTTCGCTCGGCGCTCGCTCTCGATCGTCGTCGGCCCACGGGCACGGCGCGTGGAGCGTCGATCGACGACCGCTATCCCATGAGTCTGAAACCGTGAACGCCATGATGCGCACCATTGACGCTCCATTGGACCGTCGTGTCAGCCGGCTGCACCGATGGGCCGTAGACGAGGGTCTACGCGGCGAGACCGCGCACGACCTGTTCGCGGGTTTCTGCCAGCACCTGCTGGCTGAAGGATTTCCACTTTGGCGTGGCTATGCGGCGCTCGAGACGCTGCACCCGAGATGGTGGGGCTCCGGCTTCACGTGGCAGCGCGGCCTCGCGTTCGTCAAGTTGGCTCAGTTCGGTCATGAGCACGCGACGACGGCGAGCTGGGTCGGCGGGGTCTTCCACCATCTCGCCGAACGCGCGAAAGCCGGCGAAGGCAACCCATGCATCCGCCGACGCCTGGCCAAGGGACCGCCGGAGCGTGACTTTCCCGCACTCGAACGTTTCCATGCCGCCGGCGCGACCGACTATCTGGCCGAGCTGTTCGATCATCGACGGAAAGGAACGTGTGGTTTGGGAGTTGCCTACTCCTTTATGACCGACCGGCCTGGAGGCTTCAGCGACAGCGACGTTCACCTGCTCCGCGCGGCGTTGCCGGCTGTGTCGCTGGCAATGAAAGCGCACGCCGGCCAGGTCAATGCATCGCGGCTGCTGCAGGTCTATCTGGGCGAGGATGCCGGCCGACGCGTGCACGGTGGCGAAGTGGAGCGTGGGTCGGTCGAGAGTCTTCGTGCCGTGCTGTGGTATGCCGACATCCGGGGCTTTACGGCGATCGCCGACGACGCTCCCGCCCATGCGGTTGTCGACCTGCTCGACGACGTCTTCGAGACCTTGGCGGGCGTGCTGCGCGAATATGGCGGCCAGGTCCTGAAGTTCATCGGCGACGGCATGCTGGCAACCTTCTCGTTCGATGAGGAGAGCTGTCAAGCTACCTGTCGCCGTGTGCTCGACGCTGCAGCGAAGGCGATGCACGCAATCGATACGCTCAATGCGGCGCGACGGTCTGCGGGCAAACTGACCGCCGCCGTCGATCTTGCCCTTCATGTGGGCGACGTCTTGTTTGGCAATGTCGGGGCGGTCGACCGGCTCGACTTCACCATGATCGGTCCTGCCGTCAACGAAGTCTCCCGCATCGAGGCGCTGTGTGTGCGACTCGGTCACAGGATCCTGATCTCCGCCGAGCTTGCCGCTGCCGCACAACCCGGGCCTGGCCGCCTGATGTCGGTCGGCTGCCATGACCTGCGCGGCGTGCGTGCGGAGCGCGAGATCTACGCTCTTCGTTTCTAGTGGCGAGACGTCATTTTATTCGCCGCCAATCGTAGCCCAGTCGCGGGAAGTGGACGGCGACCTCGCCGACCTCCGGATCGGAGCGCAGCAACGAGATCTCGTCTGTATCGATGAACGACACCTCGCCTTCGACCCAGTCCTTCGCATTGTCGGAAGCGCGCACGCGGGCGCGTTCGCCAGGCTTCGGATCGCCATTCTGCAAGTCCGATGTCCGGGGAGGGGCAGGGGTCGAGGACCGTGCGACGGCAAGGCCTTCGTCCGGCGCCACGTCGATGCGCTGGCCGTGGCCAATGGCCGCCATCCGATCGCGCCAGGCGATCAGCTTGGGATAGGGGTCGAGCTCCGCTCGGCAATCGATCCGGCGGCCGCGCAGGAACCAGACGACGTGATAGCAGGCAAAGTCCGCGATGCAGGGCTGCTCGCCGAGGAGATAGCCGCGTCCGTCGTTCAGCATGTCGGCCAGCCATTTGAGTTGCGGTCGTACAAGCGGCAGGTTGCGTATGGCGGCCGCGCGCACGGCCTCGATTGAGGGCGCAGGTACGCCATGGATGCGGGCCCGGTCGGCGTGTAGGCCCGCGGGCATGTGGTCGGCGTTGATACCGGAGACATAGAGCGCCATCGGCCGCATGAACTGATGCTCGGCCCACCAGGCGATCGCCTCTGCGGTGCCGCTCATCTCAGCCGGGAAGAGAGTCGGCAGGGGCACACGCCGCTCGAGCTCGCGAGCGATCAGGCGTGTGTCGCACCAGAGATCGGCCCCGTCCTGCAGGACGGGAATACGTCGATAGCCGCCCGTAAGGGGCGTGAGGCAAGGCTTGGGCGCGATCGGCGGCTGCTCGATCCCTCGCCAGGCGAGGCCCTTGAAGCCCAGCATCAATCGCGCCTTTTCGGCGAAATTCGAGAAGTCGTAGTGATGCAGGATTAGGGCCAAGGCTCTTTCATCTGCGTAGCGTCAGACATCATAGCAAAGTTGGCCGATCATGCCCGCTACGGATCCATCACGTAGTAGACCTTCTTCATCCGGCGCATGCCGAGGCGATCGTAGAAGCGCTGGGCACCCTCGTTGTGTTCGCCAGTCGTCCAGATGACCCGCGTGATTCCGCGTTCCTGGGCGAGCTCGCGGATGGCATCGATCAGCCGCTCGCCGACCCCGTCCGACCGAGCGTGGGCGGCAACATAGAGCTCCTTCAGGAAAAGGCCATGGCTGAGATGGGGCCCCGGAAAGTAGGGGTTGAGGACCGCGAAGCCCAGCAACTTCCCTTCCAGCTCCGCTACCAGGCACACCGGGCCGCCATGCGGGGGTGAGATCAGAAAGGACGCACCCGGGGTGCCCGCGCCATGCGGCACGGAATTGCCGTAGTGATGCTCATGTTCCTCGAGAAGACGAGCGAGCGGCGCTTCATCGCCCTTCTGCGCGTGCCTGATCTGCATGGCGGCTCGTCTAACATCGCTGGCCCGCCGCGGCAAAGCACGCCAAAATCCACACCATGGGAGAAGATGCATGAACGGCGTGGTCAACATCGACGACTTGCGCAAGCTTGCGAAGAAGCGGCTGCCCAAGATCGCTTACGACTTCATCGAAGGCGGCACCGACGACGAGGTGGGCCTGGTCACCAACGAACAGGCCTTTCGCAAGGCACGCATCGTGCCGCGCTATCTGGTCGATGTTTCGGTCCGCGACCAGTCGACGACTCTGTTCGGTCGCACCTATTCGAGCCCGATCGGCATCGCGCCGACCGGCATCGCCGGGCTGTTCCGCCGCGGTGCGGATTTGATGCTGGCGGAGGCGGCGCGCGAGGCCAATGTGCCCTTTATCATGTCGGGCACCAGCACCGCCTCGATCGAGGATCTCGCCAAGGTGGCGCCTGACCACGGCTGGTATCAGCTTTATTCAGCCAAGAACCAGCACGTCTCCGAGGACATGATCAAGCGCGTGGGCGACGCGGGTCTCAAGACCCTGGTCTTCACGGTCGACGTGCCCGAAGGCTCGAACCGCGAACGCAACGCGCGCAATGGCTGGGGCCGGCCGCTCAAGCTCACCTGGGAGACCAAGTTCGAGGCATTGCAGCATCCCGGCTGGATGATGGAGTGGATGAAGCACGGCACGCCCATGTTCAACAACTGGGCGAAATACGCCGGAGCCAATGCCAGCGCCGAGAAGGTGGCCGATTTCGTTGCCGAGCAGAATCGGGCGCCGATGACCTGGAAGCATGTCGAGCGTTATCGCGAGCTGTGGAAAGGCAACTTCGTGCTGAAGGGGATCATGCATCCTGATGATGCGGTCCGTGCCCATTCGCTGGGCGTCGACGGCATCATGGTCTCGAACCATGGTGCGCGTCAGCTCGACATTGCGCCGTCGCCGATCGAGGTGCTGCCGACCATTCGCGACGCGGTGGGCGACAAGATGACCTTGATGTTGGACGGCGGCATCCGTCGCGGCATGGATGTAGTCGTGGCGCTCTGCCTTGGCGCCAAGTTCTGCTTCGTTGGCCGGCCCACGCTCTACGGCGTGGCGGCCGGCGGCACGGCGGGGGCAACGAAGGCGCTGCAGATCTTCCGACGCGAGATCGATCTCACCCAGGCCCAGATCGGCGCACCCAAGATCGCCGACCTCGGGCCGCAGTTCATGATGTGGAAGGACGAGGAGGATCTGAGGCGGAATAGTCGATAAGCGTAGGCGGCTGCCGCGGCGGCCTGCGCCGCCGCACGGGGCGTCGCTCGCGGGTGAACGTGAATTCGGGTTCGCGGTGATCGGCTTCGACCGGCGGCAGCCAGGCCTGCAACGCCCAGATGGCGATGGCGGCGAAAGAGACGGTGAGCGGGATCATGCCGATCACGCGCCAGAAAACCATGGTGCGTTCACCGTCGATCCACACCCAATAGAACAGCAAGCCGCCGAGGCCGAGCACCGCCGGCAGCACGAGCCGAAGGATCCACTTGCAGACCGTATCGACGTACGAGTGCCGCACCGGCAGCCCATACGGATCCGCAGACCTTCCCTGATCCGCCAGAGCCATGGATGAACTCCACATCCCAACGGGCTTTCGCTGCCGAAAACCCGCATCCCAATATCGGGACGATAGGCGGCGCCTCCGAGGCCGGGAAGTGGAAGCAAGCAGGACACACAGCTTTGTCACGAGCGGGCCCCCGGCCTGCTCGTGACGGCTGGAATGGCCTCCTAGGCCGGCCGGCCGGCGGTCGCCGGATCGATGCCGATCGACTCCGCCAGAGACAGCGACCGGGCCTCGCGCGGCGCAGGACGTTCCTCGAGCAGGAGCTGGTCCAATTGCGCAAGACAGGCACGCCGCTGATCGACATCGGTCAAATCGGCGACGAAGGCGATGAGTTCGTTGATCTTTTCCCGAGCGCTCATGATGGTGAGGCCGTATTCAATTTCACCAAGAGGGATGTGCAATATACCTTCTTTTTGCCAAATTGTGAAATCTCGGGGATGGTAACCACCGTCGATTTCTACCTCGGCATCGGAAGCCGGTACTCCTATCTCGCCGCGAGCCAAATCGACCGGATCGAGGCGCAAACGGGCTGCCGTTTCGTCTGGAAACCCATTGCCAGTGGCTTGTTGATCGACCGCCGTGGCGACAATCCGTTTCGGGGCGCAACGGGCCCAGGGGTCGGGCCGGGACAGTACGACCAGACCTATCGCGAATATGATGCGAAGGGCTGGGCCGCTTTCTATGGCATTCCCTTCCACGAACCTTTTGCGCTCGAGGTCGATCCGATGCTGCCGGCACTGGCCTGTCTTGCCGCGGACAGGCAGGGCGCGCTGGTGGCCTGTTGCAGGCTCTTTCAGCAACTCATCTTCGCCGAAGGGAGAGTGATCGACGCGTTGACCATTGCCGCCTTGCCGGCGCGCCTCGGGTTGGAGGAGGGGGCATTTTGCCGCGATCTCGAAGGACCCCAGATTCAGGCCCGGCACGCGGCGTTGATCGACGAGGCCGCACAACGCGGCGCCTTCGGTGT
>Ga0310811_10012559_pt1 | contig 10992 bp, 10 predicted proteins | sample YCmetagenome_FD_207642 | JGI IMG/M metagenome (GOLD analysis project Ga0310811, IMG submission 207642) | Soil microbial communities from experimental microcosm in Duke University, North Carolina, United States - YC | ecosystem: Engineered > Artificial ecosystem > Soil microcosm > Unclassified ...
AAGACCCGCCTTTGGCGAGCACCTGCGAGCCCACGGTGCGCGACGCGCTGACCGCGCCCGCGCAACTCGACGTGATCGACTGCCAGGGTTTCGACGCATCACTCGGCTGCCACATCAACTTCGAGATTGATTTGCCGGACCCGAGCGTCGCCGAGCTCGCGCAGATCTCCACCGTCGTCGTGTGCGTCGTGCTGGCGGCACCGCCAGCCAGCGAGACGGTGAACGTGACCGTCGGCCCGTCGATGTACCCAGCCACGTAATCGGAGAGTGCCGGTTGATTGAACGTGGTCGTCGAGCCGCCGGTGATCGTGAGCGTCGTCGTCTGCGCTGCGACCGATGTGGCGCCCAGGGCGCTCGACATGGCGATGACTGCGGCCCCGACGAACCGGCGGGTCACGGGATCTCCAACCTCGCCTGCCCCGCCGCGATCTCCTGTCCGCCATAATCGAGCATGGCCAGGAGCACGTACCTGCCCGGCGGCAGTCTCGGAATTGCGATCTCGAGTCGGCGCGTCGCACCCGGAAGGGTGGGAAATTCCGGGATGTCGATCGTCGAGGCTACCGAGTTGTCGAGCCGCCTCACTTCGACAGTCCCGTGGGTCTCGGTTTGGCGCGGACCCGAATTGTGGAACGACACGTTCAGGACGCGCGCCGCGCTATCGCTTGCCGCGGTCGCGCCGTTCGCCGCGCTCGCGGCGCCTCGCGGCCCGATCTCGATCGCGGTCACCTCTCCGCTCGGCGGCGCGTCGGGCTCGACGTAGAGCTTTACGCCGTACCGAACACTGTACAGCAATCCCGACGAACTTGGCCCGTGCGTTCGCGCCGTCTCGACGAACAGGATCGCGTAGCAGCCGCGCGGAATGGCGTCGGCGCTGTCGACAGTTACCTGAATCGTCTGAACTGAGCGTGGCTCGAACCGGAGAACCGACGGGAAGACCCCGACGTGGCGTCCACAAGTGCCCGGCAAGCTGCCGAGTTGGTAATAGCGGTTCTCGCCGCGATCGCTTCGATCCCAGTCCTCGATCGAGATGGTTGCATTCGCCGGCACGTCGCCCGGATTGGCGGCGTGGAAGCTTCGCGACAGGCCGGTGGCGCCGGGCCGCAGCGGGACGTGCAACTCGAGTTCGTCGACGGCGATTTGCGCGGCAGCGCCGCGACCGATGAGCGCAAGCGCGACGACGAGGGCGATGTGCCGCCCCCGCCGCCGCGCGATGCGCGACGGACGGGTTTGCATGACTGCACCTCGCCCGCGATTACGGCGCGACGAGTGTGAACTTCACGTCCAGGGTGTACGTCCCCGGGACGTCTTGCAAAAAGTCGTAGTTCGTCTTGTAGAAGAGCCCGACGCTGGCGCTGCCTGCCGATGCGTTCTGTGCGTCCACGTCGGCGGCCGTCGTGCTGAGCGCCGCGAACGTCCCTGCTGCGCTCGTGGACCACGACACGTCGCTCGCCGGCTTGGCGTAGGTGGTCCCGCTGAATGCTGCGGCGGCCGCGCTGATCTGAACCTTGTACGGCCGGTTGGACTTGACTGTGAACGTGGGACCGGTGGTCGGAATCTGCACGGTCGACCCGGACCCGAAGTCCGCCACGCTCGTCGGCGCGGCGAGTGTCACCGACGTTCCCGACGTGAATCCCGCCATCGTCAATGCGAGCAACGAGGGCATGGTGAGCGAGTGCGTCGACGTGATCGTGCAAGGCGGCGGACTCGCCGCCGTGGAGCTGATGGAACACGTCTGCGCCCCTGCGCGGAGCGCGCTCGCCGCGATGGCGACGGCAACTGCGCCGCCGCGTACAACCAACTTGGCCTGCATGATGACTCCGGTGAATGGGTTAGCTGCGTCGCTAACGCGCTGCCGCCTGTCATACCGCGACAGCGCGATTCGCCGAGATCATGTGTTGTGCTCCGGGCGTCTGCCTGCCTCCACTCGACATCAGCGCCTCACGACATTGTGAGGCTACCTGCCGATAGCGGGGTCAGGCCGGAACGTACACGAGCTCGGTGATTTGACGCACCCCCGTGCGGCACCGTCACGAGCCTTTGCGTGTGGCCCCCAATTTGTCTCGTTTTGAAACATCCGAGACTCGTCGGATTGTAGGGATAAGTACGACAATCCGCGACCAAACATTCTCATGAGTAGGCACGAATGCCCGCGCCGGGCGCTAACGGATGGGCTGCGTTGTTCCCGGCAGACTGCTGGGATCTAGAACGCGAGGCCCAAAACGAAACGCGCCGTGAACGTCGGCTGGTCGATGCCGAACGGCGACCTGGCGTCGGAGCTCAGGAGCACGCGCTTCAACCCGATCCCGGTGCCGACGATGAACCGCCTCCGCGCGCCGAGGAGCCAATTGTAATCGGCGAGAAGACCCACCGTCCCGTAGTCCTTGGATCGGCGCGCCGAATCGACCGGCGTCGTGAAGTGCGTGCGGCCCAGGCTGAGGCCAAACGACAGCCCATCGAGGACGACTTCGGACGGGTAGTACCTGACGTTCAGATCGACGGTCGCGTACCGATCGTCGCCAATCGCCGTGTACGAGCCAACACCGCCGATGGTGGTGCCGTTCGCAACGCCGGACTCGATCTCGACGGACGCGACGTTGAAGGGAATGCCCATCGGGTTGATCGCCACGAACGTGGTGTAGGGAATCGGAACGTGCGCCGGGCTCTGAGCGTTCGACGGGCTCGCGATTGCGAGGCTCAAGCTGGCAATGAGAAGCGATCGACCGCGCACGCGAATCTCCCTCGGGATGGCTGTGAGTGTGACCTGCAACATAGTCCCAGGGCAACGGCTGTGCACCCGTGCCGGCACCGCATTGCGTCCTTCTCCCCGTTAACTTTCGCCCATGGAAACAGGCAACGTTGGCGACACAGCGCCGCGCGCACCCACGCACAATCCGATGAACATCGAGATCACGCCGAAGAAGACCGACGGTCTGGAGCGCCTGATCGAGGTTCGCGTTCCGATCGAGACGGTCCGGGACGCCGAAGACAAGGCGGCGCGGCGGTATGCGACGACCGTTCGCCTGCCCGGCTTCCGCCCCGGCAAGGCGCCGCCGGCGATGATCAAGAAGCGCTTCAAGGACGCGATCCGGCAGCAGGTAATCGAGTCGCTGGTCCAGGAAGCGTTCCAGGAAGTCATGGATCGCGAGCAGTTCAAGGTCGCCTCCCAGCCGCACGTCCACGATCTCAAGTTCGAGGAAGGTCAGCCCCTGAGCTTCGAGCTGCACGTGGAAGTGCGGCCCGAAGTCACGCTCGCGCGCACTCAGGGATTCCGCGTCACGCGAAGCCAGCCGGCGATCAACGAGGACCAGGTTCGCGAGCAGATCGAACAGCTCCGGGAGCAGAAGGCGTCGTGGACGCCGATCGACGACAAGCCGGCGCCGGGCGACATGGTTCGAGTCCAGCTCGCGACTGCCGACGACTCCGGCGAGTTCCCCGATCCTCGCGAGTATCCATTGGTGCTCGGCAGCGGTCAGGCGATTCCCGGTGTCGAAGAGCTCATCATGGAGCTCAAGCCCGGCGAGCAACTGGAGCGCGCCGTCCGCTGGCCCGAGGAGTTTCCCGACGAGAGCCAGCGTGGCAAGACCAAGCCTGTCCGAGTGACCCTGCTCGAGGCCAAGCGAAAGGCGCTGCCCGCCCTGGATGACGAGTTTGCGCGCGAGGTCGGCGACTTCGAAAGTCTGGACGCACTGAACGCGGCGGTGCGCAGCGACGTGGAAGACCACGCGAAGCGCGAAGCCGACGCCGCCGTGCGGCAACAGATCATCGATCAGATCGCTGCCGCGAATCCGTTCGACATCCCGCCGAGCTGGGTCAACCAGCTCATTGACGGCTACCTCCAAGCGTATCAGGTCCCGGAAGGTGAGCGGGACAAGTTCCGCTCGGAGTTCCGACCGGTCGCCGAACGCCAGGTCCGTCGCGATCTCATCGTCGACACCATCGCCGAGACTGAGGGTCTCAAGGCGACCGAGGCCGATATCGATGATCGCGTGGCCGAGGTCGCCGCGAAGCGAGGCGCCGACCCTGGTCAAGTCTACGCTTCGCTCCAGAAAGCCGGCCGTCTGCGGGAAATCGAGCAGTCGATCACGGAGGACAAAGTGTTCGCGTGGCTCCTGGCGCGGAACGAGATCGCGCAGGGGAGCTAAAGGGTTCGAAGGGTCGAAGGCTCGACGTCAGTTCGAGCCTCAGCCCTGTCACCGAGCCCTCGATCACCGAGCCACGGATCCCTCGATCACCACACCGAGCCTAAACCATCCATAAATTCCAGACATGCCAACTATTTATCCGCCCTATGTGATCGAGCGTTCGCCCCGCGGCGAGCGCAGCTACGACATCTTCAGCCGCTTGCTGATGGATCGGATCATCTTCCTCGGCACCCCGGTGAACGATGACGTCGCGAACATCATCATCGCGCAGATGCTGTTTCTCGAGGCGGACAATCCGGATCGCGACATCTTCCTGTACATCAACTCGCCGGGCGGCAGTGTCTCTGCCGGTCTCGCGATCTACGACACGATGCAATACCTCAAGTCCCCGGTGAACACGATCTGCATGGGACTGGCGGCGAGCATGGGGGCTTTCCTCCTCGCCGGCGGGCGCAAGGGCAAACGCTCGGCGCTTCCCCATTCGCGAATCATGATTCACCAGCCATCACAGCAGGGCGGCGGGGGAACGGCCTCGGACATCGAGATCCAGGCGAAGGAGATCCTCTACCTGCGAGGCAAGCTGAACGAGCTGTGGTCCAAGCACACCGGGCAGCCGCTCGAGCGCATCGAGCGCGACACCGACCGCGACCGCTACTTGTCCGCTGACGAGGCGCACGACTACGGTATAGTGGATAGCGTCATCACCCGGCGTGGCGAAGTCGTCGAGCCGAGCACGCTGCAAGCGGTCACTGGCTGACCAGGCGTCAAAACTTTTTCCAGGGCAGTTCGTCTCTTGCTTGACCGCGCTCGGACCTTTAACTCTCACCTGTCACCCGACCGGTCCGTCGTTCTTCGCCCTACCGCGTACGCTTCCGTCCGGCTCCCCGGGCCACCGCATCACCCCGCTGAGTGACTGTCATGTCGCACGACAAACACCTTCGCTGCTCGTTCTGCGGAAAGTCCAAGGATTCGGTTCGGAAGTTCATCTCCGGACCATCCGTCTACATCTGCAACGAGTGCATCGCGCTCTGCAATGAGATCCTCGCCGAGGACGAGGAGCGCGAGGTCGCCGAGGCGATCACTCAGGTCCCGACGCCGCAAGAGATCAAGGACACCCTCGACCAGTACGTGATCGGCCAGGAAAAGGCCAAAAAGGCGCTGTCGGTCGCGGTTTACAACCATTACAAGCGCATCAATTCCACGAGCGTCCGCGACGACGACGTCGAGCTGGACAAGTCGAACATCCTGCTGATCGGCCCGACCGGCGTCGGCAAGACCCTGCTCGCGCAGACGCTGGCCCGCATTCTCGACGTCCCATTCACGATCGCCGACGCGACGACGCTCACCGAAGCCGGATACGTCGGCGAAGACGTCGAGAACATTCTCGTCCGGTTGCTCCAGGCGGGCGATTTCAATGTGGCCGAATGCGAGCGTGGAATCGTCTACATCGATGAGATCGACAAGATCGCGCGCAAGTCGGAGAACCCGAGCATCACGCGCGACGTGTCGGGCGAAGGTGTGCAGCAGGCGCTGCTCAAGATCCTCGAGGGCACTGTGGCCTCGGTCCCGCCCCAGGGCGGCCGGAAGCATCCACAGCAGGAATACATCCAGATCAACACCAAAGACATCCTGTTCATCTGCGGCGGCGCGTTCGATGGCCTGGAAAAGATCATCGAGGCCCGCACGGGCCGCCGACAGATCGGCTTCAACAAGCTGGACGAGAGCCGCGGCCCGGTACAGGTGAAGAACCCGTTCGCCGAAGTCGAGCCCGACGATCTCCTGCGTTTCGGCTTGATTCCCGAGCTGGTCGGCCGATTGCCGGTCGCCGTAGCGCTCGAGGCGCTGGATGAAGACTCGCTCGTCCGGATCCTCAAGGAACCCAAGAACGCACTCACCAAGCAGTACGCCAAGCTGTTCGAGCTCGAGGAAGTGAAGCTGACCTTCGAGGACTCGGCGCTGCGTGCGATTGCCGGCAAGGCGCTCAAGCGCGGCACGGGCGCGCGCGGATTGCGGGCGATTCTCGAAGAGCTGCTCACGGAAGTGATGTTCGATCTTCCCACGCGCGAAGACGTCGTGGAAGTGAAGGTGACCGAGAGCTCGGTGTTGAACGGGACGCCGCCGCTGCTCGAGATCGCGCCGCAGCGGAAAAAGAAAGAGGCATAGGCGGCCTCGGAATGGTTCGAAGGTCAAAGGCCCGCGCAACAGCGCGGGCCTTTTGATCGGTACGGGCGCGGCGCTCCGCCAGGCGGTCGCCGGCCCCTGCTCCGCAGTACATTACGACCCATGCCCGATCCGCTCCGCCGTCCCGCCGTCCTGCCGTTACGCGACGTCGTCGTCTTTCCCAACGTCGCCATGCCGCTGCTCGTCGGCCGCCCGGCGTCTCTCGCCGCCATCGAGGCCGCCGCGTCAGACAACGGCCTGCTCTTCCTCGTGGCGCAGCGCAGCGCCGACACTGAAGAACCGGCTGCTGGCGACTTGCACCGCGTCGGCGTCCTGGCGCGGATCGTTCAGGCATCGCGTCAAGCCAACGGAACGGCGCGGATTCTCATCGAGGGCGTCGCCCGCGCCCGCGTCACGCGGTACGTGCCGGCGGCAGGCTACCTGCGCGCGACGCTCGCGGAAGATGCCGGGACCGCCGTCGACGATCAGGAGGCACTTCAGGTCCGCGCGCGCCGCGTGCTCGCCCTGTTCGAGGAGTACGTCTCGCTCCACCGCCGCATCCCGAACGAGATTGTGGCGCTCGTTCAGAGCGCCGACTCGATCGAGCGGCAGGCGTTCGGCATCGCCGCCCATCTCGCCGTCCGCGTCGACGTGCGGCAGACGTTGCTCGAGGCACCCAACGTCCCCGCTCTGGTCGAATCGCTCGGCCAGGTACTGGCCGGCGAGATCGAGCTGCTCCGGCTGGAGCGGAAGCTCGACGAGGAGGTTCGCGGCTCGCTGTTCCAGAACCAGCGCGAGTTCTACCTGCAGGAACAACTCAAGGCCATTCACCGAGAGCTCGGGCAGGACGATGCCGACGACGTGATGGACCTCGAGCGGCAGATCGAGTCGCGGAAGCTGCCGGAACCGGTGAAGGCGCGCGTGCTGCGCGAGGTCCGCAAGCTTCGCCGGATGTCGCCGCTGTCGCCGGAGTCGACTGTCGCGCGGAACTTCGTCGACTGGATCCTGGCGTTGCCCTGGTCGGAGCGGACGGACGACATCCTCGACGTGGCGCACGCGCGCCGCATTCTCGACGAAGATCATTATGGTCTCGACGAGGTGAAGGATCGCATCCTGGACTACATCGGCGTGCTGTCGCTCGTCGAGCGCATGGACGGGCCGATCCTTTGTCTCGTCGGGCCGCCCGGGGTCGGCAAGACGTCGCTCGGCCGGTCGATCGCGCGTGCGCTGGGGCGCAAATTCGTCCGCATGTCATTGGGCGGCGTCCGCGACGAAGCCGAGATTCGCGGACATCGCCGAACGTACGTGGGCTCCATGCCGGGCCGGGTCATCCAGGCGATGCGACGGGCCGAGGTCGTGAACCCGGTCATCCTGCTCGACGAGGTCGACAAGCTCGGCACCGACTATCGCGGCGACCCGGCCGCGGCGCTGCTCGAGGTGCTCGATCCCGAACAGAATCGGGCGTTCAACGATCACTATTTAGAGATCGATTACGACCTGTCGCAGGCGTTGTTCCTGACCACGGCCAACTATCTCCCGCAGGTGCCGGAGCCGCTCCGTGACCGGATGGAGATCATCCGGCTCTCCGGGTACGTGGATCAGGAGAAGTTCGCCATCGCGCGCCAGTTCCTCGCGCCGCGGCAGCTGCGGGCCAACGGGCTCGATCCTCAATCCGTCGAGTGGGAGAGCGACGTCCTGCCGGCCATCGTTCAACTGTACACGCGCGAAGCGGGCGTGCGCGAGCTCGAGCGCCGCATCGGCCGCATCGCACGCAAGCTCGCCCGGCGACGGGCCGAGTCGCTCGAGCGCGCGGCGCAGGGCACACAGTCCGGCGCGCCTGCGCCAACCGTCGTGCGCGCCGGCGATCTCAAGGAGCTGCTCGGATCCGCGCCCTATGATCCGTCACTCCTCACGCCCGATCACAAGGTTGGCGTGGTCGTGGGACTGGCGTACACCGCCGCCGGCGGCGACGTTCTCGAGATCGAGGTCAGCGTCGTGGGCGGGCGCGGTAAGCTGTCGCTCACCGGCACGTTGGGCGACGTCATGAAGGAATCGGCGACCGCGGCGCTCAGCTACGCGCGGACCCGTGCCGGCGTGCTCGGCATCGACCGGGACTTCTACCGCACGCGCGACCTGCACATCCACATTCCGGCGGGCGCCACGCCCAAGGATGGGCCGTCGGCCGGCATCGCGATCGCCACGGGGATCGTCAGCGCGCTCACGGGCATTCCGGTGCGCGGCGATGTGGCGATGACCGGCGAGATCACGCTGCGCGGTCGCGTGCTCGCCATTGGTGGCCTCAAGGAGAAGGCGGTCGCGGCGCATCGCAACGCCGTCCGACACGTCATCATCCCGTACCAGAACCTGCGCGACGTCGAGGAGCTGCCCGAGGAGGTTCGATCGTCGGTGACCTTCCACCCGGTCAAGACGATGGACGAAGTGCTGAGCCTCGCGCTTGCCCGCGTCGACGTGACGAGCGATCGGCCAGCGGTGGCGCCCAATTGATGGCCGCGCCGCCGCGCGAGCCGCTGGTCATTCGCTCGCTCGAATTCATGGGTGGAATGGCAACGGCCGCCGGCTGGCGTCCACAGGGCGGCCTGCCGGAGATCGCATTTGCCGGCCGATCGAACGTCGGTAAATCATCCCTCCTCAACCGACTCGTTCACCGGAAAAAGATCGCCCGCGTGAGCAACACGCCGGGACGGACGCGCGAGATCAACTTCTTCAAGGTGAACGACCAGTTCGTGCTGGTCGATCTGCCGGGCTACGGCTACGCGCGCGTCTCCAAGGAGCGCCACGCCGAGTGGCGGCCGCTCATCGAATCGTATCTGCGCGACAGCCGCGATCTGCGCGGCATCGTCCAGCTGCTCGACGTGCGGCACGATCCGACCCCCGACGATCGGCGGATGCTCGAGTTCCTGGGCGATGTGGGCGTGCCGACGATCGTGGTGCTCACCAAGACCGACAAGCTCACGCCCACGCAGCGGGCCAACCGCATTTCGGCCCTGGCCGCCGAGCTCGATCTCGACCCCGAGCAGCTCATTGCGTTCAGCGCCGTGACCGGCGACGGTCGAAATGATCTTGCCGAGGCGATCGAGTCGCTGCTCAGCCAACCACCCTGGCAGGAGTCGCGGTGAAGCACCGCGCCGCCATGCTCGCGGGCGCGATTTCGCTCGCCGGCGCGGGCTCGCTCGCCTGCGCGTCGGGCGCTGCGCCGCCGGTGCAGTCAGCGGCGGCGCCACTTGAACGCATCACCGCCGATTCTACCGCCGCGACTGCCCCCGCCGGCCTCGGCACTCTCAAACAGGACGATATCGCGATCGTGCTGCAGCCCCAGGGCGTGCGTGTCACGGCAATTCCGCTCGACGAGAATGTCATCCGCACGCTGGCGCCCGACTCCTATCGCAGCCTTCGCACCCTGCTCGAATCGCGAAGGCAGGACATCATGCGCCGCGCGGCGATGCACGGCGTCCACGAGCCGCGAGTGTGGTACGTGCTGTTCTACGGCCTCGCGCCCGACGCACGATTCATTCCGACCGACGTCACCGTGAGCTCGGGCGGACGCGACTATCGGCCGTTCGACGTCGTGGCCATCTCGCCCGCCTTCGGCACGCAACGCCTGCAGCCGCGCGAAACCCAAAAGGGCCTGCTGCTGTTTGACGAGGGCCTCGATGTCTCGCAGCCGGTCGTCGTGACGATGGGCGCCGAGCGGAACTCCGACTGGGGCAGCATTCTTCGTAAGATCGACGCCGAGCGCGCGGCGATCCGCGCGCGCGCCAGCGCACGCACAACGCGGCCGTAGCGACCAACACCACCGTACTCGGATGCGAACCATGCCATACCTTCCTCTGCGCAGCCTGGCCGACCGGCAGAGCCGGACGCTGGCGTCGGACTGGCTTACGTCGCTCGGCGCGGCGCTGGACGATCCCGGCGCCGACCGACCGGAGCTCTGCCGACAAACGCTCACGTCGCTGTTCTATCCCGAGTACGCCGAGAACTGGGAAACCGCCGTCGAAGACCCCAGGCTTCCCGCGCCGACGCGCCTCGCGCTCGCCGCCGCCGATCCGCGCAACGTGACGCTCGAGCCCGAGTACTATGGCGAGTGCGACGATGCGCGCTTTCAGCGCGTGAAGCCGTTGCTCTGGCTGTGGTACTCGTTCGATCGAAGCCTGCTCGGCGGACAGAACGTGTGGCTCGGCGTCGAGCTCCGTCGCCTCCTGGCGAAGCGCATCTTCAAGCGCTGCGGCGAGAACTTCAAAGCCTTTCAACACGTCGAGTTCTCGTTCGGCTACAACATGGAAGTGGGAGACAACGTGGTCGTGCATCGCCACGTGCTGCTGGACGATCGCGGCGGGATCATCCTCGGCAACGACGTGTCGGTGAGCGATTACGCGAACATCTACAGCCACACGCACAGCATCGTCGAGCAGAAGGACGTGACGAACGCGTGCACGGTGATCGAGGATGGCGTACGGATCACGTATCACGCCACGGTGCTCGCCGGGGTACGCGTCCACGAGCAAGGGATGGTCGGCGCCATGGCCGTCGCAACCAAGGACGTGCGACCGTACCATGTCTACGTCGGCATTCCCGCCAAGAGCGTGCGCGTCAAGCCCAACGCGCCGGCCGCGGCGAACGTGCTGCGGACGAGCAGGGATCGCCAGGCGGACGCGGGCTGAGCCGAGAATAC
>Ga0310811_10012560_pt1 | contig 10991 bp, 6 predicted proteins | sample YCmetagenome_FD_207642 | JGI IMG/M metagenome (GOLD analysis project Ga0310811, IMG submission 207642) | Soil microbial communities from experimental microcosm in Duke University, North Carolina, United States - YC | ecosystem: Engineered > Artificial ecosystem > Soil microcosm > Unclassified ...
AGGAATTCGCACCGCGCCTGATGCTGCCGCTGTCGCTCAGCTACGACCACCGCGTGATCGACGGCGCGCTCGCCGCGCGCTTCGCCTCCTACCTCGCGCAGCAGCTGGGCGACATCCGCCGCCTGCTCCTGTAATTGCTCCCTCTCCCTGTGGGAGAGGGTTGGGGTGAGGGTGCGGACTTGCGCCGCCCCTCCCGCGTAGCGAAAAGAAATTCCAAGGATCCCCCATGGCAAGCACCATCGAAATCAAAGTCCCCGACATCGGCGGCCACGACAACGTGCCGGTGATCGAGGTACTGGTGAAGGTCGGCGACACGGTCGCCAAGGAACAGAGCCTGATCACGCTCGAATCGGACAAGGCGACGATGGAAATCCCGTCGAGCGCCGCCGGCGTGATCAAGGAGCTGAAGGTCAAGGTCGGCGACGAAGTCTCCGAAGGCGCGCTGATTGCCGTGCTTGAAACCGCTGACGGCGCCGCCGCTTCTGCTCCCTCTCCCCAGCGGGGAGAGGGCCGGGGTGAGGGGGCAGCCTCGCCTCAGTCTGCCGGTAGCAGCGTTTCTACAAGCCCGGCCCCCTCTCCCCAACCCTCTCCCACGAGGGGAGAGGGAGTAAAGGCGCCGCAAGCCGCCGGCACCTCCGGACGCACGCCCGACATCGAATGCAAACTCGTCGTGCTGGGCTCCGGCCCAGGCGGCTACACCGCCGCGTTCCGCGCCGCCGACCTCGACGTCGACACCGTGCTCGTCGAGCGCTACGCGTCGCTCGGCGGCGTTTGCCTCAACGTGGGCTGCATCCCGTCCAAGGCGCTGCTGCACGCCGCCGCCGTGATCGATGAAGCGGAAGCGATGGCCGCGCACGGCGTCAGCTTCGGCGCGCCGAAGATCGACATCGACAAGCTGCGCGACTTCAAGACCAAGGTGGTCGGCAAGCTCACCGGCGGCCTGTCCGGCATGGCCAAGCAGCGCAAGGTGCGTACCGTGCAGGGCGTGGGCAGCTTCATCTCGCCCAACGAAATGGAAGTCCAGACGGCCGAAGGCACCAAGCTCATCCGTTTCGAGTACGCCATCATTGCGGCCGGCTCGCAGGCCGTGCGCCTGCCCGCGTTCCCGTGGGACGACGAGCGCATCATCGACTCGACCGGTGCGCTGGAACTGAAGGACGTGCCGAAGAAGCTGCTCGTCGTCGGCGGCGGCATCATCGGCCTGGAAATGGCCACCGTGTACTCGGCACTCGGCAGCGAAGTGACCGTGGTCGAGTTCATGGACCAGATCATCCCGGGCGCAGACACCGACCTGATCAAGCCGCTGGCGCAGCGTCTGGCGAAGAAGCTCAAGGGCGTGCACCTGAAGACCAAGGTGGTCGAGGCCAAGGCCACCAAGAAGGGCATTGAGGTCAGTTACGAAGGCGAGAGCATTCCCGAGACCAAGCTGTTCGATCGGGTGCTGGTCGCCGTGGGCCGTTCGCCCAACGGCAACAAGATCGGCGCCGACAAGGCCGGCGTGGCCGTGACCGATCGTGGCTTCATCAACGTCGACACGCAGATGCGCACCAACGTGAAGCACATCTTCGCCATCGGCGACCTGGTGGGCCAGCCGATGCTGGCGCACAAGGCCACGCACGAAGCGCGCGTGGCCGCTGAAGTCGTGTCGGGCATGAAGAGCCACTTCGATGCGCGCGTGATCCCCTCGGTGGCCTACACCGATCCCGAGATCGCGTGGGTCGGCGTCACCGAGCGCGAGGCCAAGGAAAAGGGCCTCAAGATCGGCGTGGGCAAGTTCCCGTGGGCCGCCAGCGGACGCGCGATCGGCATTGACCGCACCGAAGGCTTCACCAAGCTCATCTTTGATGAGGAAACCCATCGCATCGTCGGCGCCGGCATCGTCGGTCCGCACGCGGGCGACCTGATCAGCGAGCTGTGCCTGGCGATCGAGATGGGCGCGGAAGCGGCCGACATCGGCCTCACCATCCACCCGCATCCCACGCTGGGCGAGTCGGTGGGCATGGCGGCCGAGGCCTACGAAGGCACCATCACCGACCTGTACATCCCGAAGAAGAAAAAGTAAGCCCCACGTCGCGGCTGACACCGAGAAAGCCCGGGATTTCCCGGGCTTTCTCGTATCCAAAGCCCGCGCTCAGTTCGACTCGGTGAACTGGATCGATGGCGACGTGCCGCTGCTGGCGGTGCAGCTGCCGAGGTTGAGGTTGTTGCTCTCGCCGGTGGTGCCGGAGTTCGCCACGCAGGCCGGCGCTGCGGTCGAACCATCGCTCACCGCCACCTTCACTGTGATCGACGAGCCGCTGTTGAACACGGCTTCCGATCCGCCGGCATTGCCGACCACGTTGAACTCCGACTCCTTCCACACCTGGGCGAGGTACAGCACGCTGTCCTTGCCGCTGGAGCTGTAGGCCTGCGTGCCGTTGGTGAACACCACGGTGTCATTGCCACCCGCCGTGACCGAGCCCGTGAGTTTCACGTTGGCCAACTGCGTGGCCGGTACATCAGGTGCCGTGGCTGCTGCGCTGTTCTTGTAGCAGTCGCCGGCGCCATCGCTGCCCCAGCCGCTCGGGCAACGGCGGCCGCCGTAACCGATCAGCCAGTACTGCATGAACACCGCCGCCTGCCCGCTGACTTCGTAATCGGGCGCATACACGAATTGCTGCCATACCGTGCAACCGGAGTGGCCACCGCATGCCGCCGTGGTGTCGTTGAAGCTGGAATTGATCTGCAGCGAGTACTCGTTGGGACCAAGGATGCCGCCGCCGCCGTACGCAGCGACGCCTTGACCGGTCTCCGACGTGACACCCGTTACCGACGGGAAGCTGCCCACCGTCTGCGTGATGAGGCTGGTGGTCTGCAAGGTGTAGTCGTTGCCGTTGCCTGCCGTTTCGGAAGCGCCCAGCAGCGACCATCGCGGCAAGGGATGCACGCGTGGCGCCACGGCATGGCAAGCGACCTGGTGCCAGACGATGCTGGGATAGCTGGCCTGGAAGCAACCTTCCGATGGCGTGGCGATGTGCGCGATATCCTCTCGCCAGTTGGCGCGTGCCTGCGCCTCCAGCGGCCCGACGATTTCGGTGGGCGCCTGGAGGGATGTCCCATTGGCGGGTGCGGCCTGGACAGGAAGCCAGGCGGTGGCGACGAGGCTGGCAAGCAACGCGAGCTTCACTTTGGTCTGCATGAATATCTCCCTGGTGTTCGAATGGCTATCGGTTTCGGCCTGGGCGATCCAAGGCCGATGACGCGGACAACAACTCTCCATCGCCGGCAACTGGATCAGTTGCAGCGAGTCACGCGGTAGAACATGGGCCTCGGAAAGCGAGCCGAGGTTGCAGCGATGACGCATCCCCAAATGCGCAGCGCTCGACGTCTCGACGCGGGCGCTGCGGCGGCCTTCGTAACGCATTCGACTCACGCTTGCAAATCGAAAAAAGGTGCGTGAAGCCGCGACAGAAAAACGCAAGTCAACGCGGTTGCCGTCGCAACGTGAGATGCCTTGCGAATGAAGCGATTGTCAGCGGTTAGTACGTCGCACCGGCCTCGTGTTCGCCTTCACGCTTCGCAAATTTGCGCGAACACTTTTCGTTGACAATGCGCGCGATGCCCGCACGCGCATGCGGCCATCGCCCAGGTCATGCATTGTGTGCTGCGTGAAGAAAAGGCTTATTTTCAGGCTTTTTCTTGCGCCATGTCACAAAAGCGGAGGCGCGCGACCAGCCTGGCAGTTACGGCTGCTTCGCGTCGTTTGCCAAGGCGCGTTCGATCGGCTTCGCCGTCTGTTCCAGGTGCTTGCTCGTCTCGGCGGAGGTGTTGATCATCTGTTGCAGGATGCCGAGGAACTCGACCGGGTCGACGTCCTTGCCCAGGCCGATGCGCGTGCGCAGTTCCACCATGCGCGGTCCGTTGAGCGCGATGGTGCTGTCATGCGTCACCCAGTTGGAAGCATCGCGCTGTGCCGCATAAGCCGTGGCGTAGTTGCGCAGGTGATCGATGTCGATCCACGTGGCGGATTGATTGGCAACGGCGACGTCCCATGATTGCGTGGCGAACGACGGCCAGCTCACGCTGAGCACGAAATCGTTCTTCAGTTCGCGGATGTGCTGGTTGATCTGGGCATCGGGCAGGCCGCGCCTGACGTCATCGCTGATGGCTTCTTTCATCGCCCGTAGCGGCGCGATCTCTTGCGCGTTGCTGGCGAGCGCGCCATGGATGCTGTCGAGCGTGCTGCGCAGTTCCACCTCGATCTGCTCTCCGGCTTGTTCCGCCGCATGACGATGATGTGTGCGCTCGATCCATTGCTCCAGCCCCAGCGCGGTGAGGATGGACAGCACGATCATGAAGTAATGCTGGGCGAATTCGCGCAGGGAATGCATGCGGACCTTGGGCACTTCGAAATGCATACGAACTCCGTTCAATGCAGGCAGGCGCGCAGGGTAGCCGATCCTCCGGCTGTCTTCATGCCTCGTAGCCGAGACGCTCCAGCATCGGTTGCAGGATGGGCAAGATGGGCTCGAAATGCTCGCGATAGGCGTGCCAGCGGTTGACTGCCTTGCGATGGATGCCCTGCGTCACCTGCGCGTAGCTTGGCGTGCTGATGAAGCCCTTGGTACGCGCGTGCTCGGCAAACTGCGCCATGGGCGAGGCGTCGGCCACGTCCAGGAACCGGCCAAGGCGCGCGACGTGGTCGTCGAAACGGCTGACCACCGATTCATAGCGCCATTCCAGCACGCGCGGCGCGAACACTTCCACGTGCCTGTACCACTGCTCGAAGGACTGCACGTAGCCTTCGGCGAGCCGCTTGAGCGAGGAGCACAGCACCATGAAAGGTGGCGCGCGGAACGGAAGCATGTAGCAGCTGAGCAGCACGTCGCAGGGATGACGCAGGCACATGATGATGCGCGCTTCCGGAAACAGGCGCGCGATCATCGGCAGGCAAAGCATGTTGAGGGGATTTTTATCGACGAGGCGTCGCGCGCCGAGGTCAGGAAGCACGCGGCGGGCCATGCCGAAGTAGAGCTCGCGCAGTTGGCCTGCCTCGCCCTGGGTCAGGTTGGCCAGATCCTGGGGATAGGCTTGTCCTGCCTGTTGCATGCGATGGATCAACTCGTAGACGAAGTCCCGTTCATCCATGGAGCGGAATTCGGGATGCGCGTCGAGCATCTGCTCGAGCAGCGTGGTGCCCGAGCGTGGAAACCCTACGACAAAGACGGGGCTGTCTTCGCTGCGAGGTGCATCCAGCGTCGTCCACCGATCGAACTCGGCGTGGGTCACGCGATGGCTGGCGGTGGCCAACGGCTGGCTGCCTTCGACGGTCAGTTCGGGCACGAGTGCGCCGGCGATTTCCCATTGCGCGGTGTGCGCGATGCTTGCCGCACGCCAGGCATCCTCGTGGCGGCCCTGCTTGTTCATCACGCTCGCCAGGCCGAAAGCGGCCGTGGCGCGGGTTTCCGGGCCATCGCTGGCCGCGAGCATGCGCTCGTAAAGGCCGGCTGCGCGCTCTGCGTCGCCGCGCTGCGCAGCGACGGCCGCATGTGCCTGCCAGGCCGCCGTGGCGAGCAGGGGAGACGACGGCGCTACCGCCTCCAGCTCATCCAGGGGAATCTGTTCGAGCTCGGCCTCGGCGAGACGAAGCTGGTTGCTGCGCTCATGCATCGACGCGCGCAACGCCGCGATGCGCCAGCGCATGAGCCGCGACTCGTCACCCTCGGGCAGGATGGCCCGCTCGATGACCTGGAACGCCGTTGCCTGCTCGCCCTGCGCCGCGAGCATGGTGGCGAGCAGCAGTGCCTGATCGGCCGGTTGCGGCGGCCAGTCGCCTGCGCCTTCCAGCATTGCCTGCTCGCCGCGATGATCGCCGCAGGCGTAGCAGGCGTTGGCCGCCTGCAGGCGCGCATCGATGAATCCAGGCACCAGCGCCACGGCATCGAATAAGGCGTCGCGCGCCTGCATCCATCGCCGCTGTTCGGCGTAGAGCAGGCCGAGGTTGTAGTGGATTTGTGCTTCCTGCGGGGCCAGCGCCACGGCACGGCGCAGGGCATCTTCAGCCGCATCCGTCTCGCCCATTTGGCGAGCGACCACGGCGAGGTTGTTCCAGTATTCGGCAGCGGCGGGCTTGCGTTGCACCAGGCGACGGAAGGTCGCCATGGCCTCGTGCAGGCGTTCGCTGGATTGCTGTGCGGCGCCCAGCAGCAGCAGGGCGGTTTCGTCCACGTCGTCGAGCGCGGCGATCGGTTCGCCCAGCGCGAGCACGGCGGCGAGATCGCCGCGATGGTAGGCCGCGAGCATGCGCGCGGTGAGGTCGGCGGAGGATGGCGAGTTCGGTTCCGTCATCCTGGAATCCTAGCAGCGGGATGGTCGCGGCAAGCGCCGCGACCATCCGCCTTGTTGCAGTCAGATCAGAACTTCACCGTGGCGCGAGCCCAGAAGTAGCGGCCCATCACGTCGTACGTCGCCGTATCGACGTTGTAGTTCGAGCCGTTCTGGTAGGCCAGCGGCGGGATCTTGTCGCTGAGGTTGTCGATACCCACGTCGAAGCGGGTATGGATCTTCGCCCACTCGTAGCCACCCTGGATCGAGTGGTACAGCACCGACGCCATCGGTGCGCTGGCACCCGTGTCGAGGTTCGCGTTCAGGTTGGTCACGTTGTGGATGTAACGCGACTGCCACTGTGCGCTCCAGTCACCCAGTGCCCAGTTGAGCGTGAACGTGCCACGCCAACGCGGGATATTGCCGAACTGCAGGCCGTACGTACCGGCGTAGTTGATCGACCCCGAACCCGGCTGGCCGGGTGTGGCGTTGTTCTTGTACGTCGAGACATACGTGGTGTTGAGGCCGGCCTTGAAGTTACCCGGATCCACGCTGCCCACGTTGAAGTGCGGAATGGCGTAGTTGAAGGTGAAGTCGACGCCGGTGGTGCTCAGGTTGCCCAGGTTGACCACGGGCGTGTTGATGTAATTGACCGCACCGGCCAGCTTGTTGGTGTTGTCGTAGCGGTTGATGTACGAGCAGTACGGGCTGTTGCCGTTGGCGAAGCACGCGTTGACCACGGTCTGCGCCTGGATCGGCGTGAGCGTGTCGGACAGGTAGATGTGCCAGAAGTCCAACGTGCTCGACGCACCTTCCCACCAGCTCGGCGAATACACAAAGCCGAGGTCGATGGACTTGCCCTGTTCCGGCTTCAGCGTGCTGCCGATGGCGGCCGCGCCCGAGTAGTACGCGGTCACCTGGCCGATCGGGTTGCCCGACCAGTTCGGCGGCACGTACTGGCAGGCCGTCGGATGCGCGGCCAACTCGGCGGCACTCAGATGCACGCACGGATCGGTGAGGTTGGGGCCGGCGACGGTGCGGCCGTCGTACAACTCGTCCATGTTCGGCGCGCGGAACACCTGCGAAACCGTGCCGCGCACCAGCAGGTCGGCGATCGGGCGGTATTCGATGGCGATCTTGCCGTTGGTCGTGCTGCCCGAGGTGTCGTAGTCGGAGTAGCGCAGGCCCACGTCGACGTTCAGCGAGTAGGCCCACGGCTGCTCGTTGAGCAGCGGGATCAGCGTTTCCGCGAACAGTTCCTTCACCGTATCGCTGCCGCCGCCCGGCGAACCGCAGGCTTCGGACAGCACCACGCAGGTGTTCGTGGTCGGGTCGAGGATCGCGTCGGCGGTGACGTTGTAGTTCATCGACGTCTTGCGATACAGCGCACCGGTCGACAGCTGCATGGTGCCGGCCGGCAGATCCCAGATATCGCCCGAAGCAGTGAACTGACCCTGCTTCATGGTGTTGGTCATGGTGTACTGCGGAGCATCCACACCCTTCTTCAACAACGCGGTAACCGCCGGATCGGCCTGGTTGAAGATGTTGGCGCCGGCGTCGATGGCGGCCTGGAAGGCCGGCACGTTCACTTCGTTGTAGTTGGTCTGGATACGGCGCGAATGGCCGTAATCGAAGCTGGCATCCCAGCTCCAGGTGCTCTGGCCGAAGTTGCCACGCAGGCCCGCATTGATCTCTTCATTGGTGGTCGTGAAGGTATGCAGGCGGGTGCCCAGGCCGGTGAGGCGGGTGTTGAAGGCATAGCCGCTATCGGCGCCCGGTGCGTTCGGATCGGCGAGCGTGCCCTGGCTGAAGGTGACGCCGAACGGATTGTTCGGGTTGCTCGCCAGCACGTGCCAGCCGTCGCCCACGCCCGTCGGTGCCGGCGCATCCTGGCCGGACGAATTGGTGTGGTTGTAGAACGCGTCGGCGTAGAACGTCACGTAGTCGTTGATCTTGTAGTTGCCGATCACGAAGACGTTGGTGCGTTCCTGCTGCTGCTGGATGTAGTTGTAGGCGTTGTAGTTGTACGTGTCGTTCGCGTTGCTGAAGCAGCGATAGTTGCCGAGGCTGTTGCCGACACCGTTGGCCAGCGTCACGTACGCATTGCCCTGCGAGTTCACTTCGCAACCACCCGGGGTGAGAGCCTGTGGAACCAGCAGGCGACCGGTCGGAATGGTGTGCGAACCCGACGGCTGCGGGCCGCCGTTGTACAGGTACAGCTGGCGTGCCGAGAAGTCGCGGCGCGGCGCCAGCACCGGGTTGTACTTGTTGTAGTCGATACCGGCGACGATGTTGCCTTGTTCGCCGGTGGCGCCCACGGTGAACTGCGCGCCATGGCGCTGGCCGTCACCGTGGCTGGAGATGCCATCGTTGACGCTCAGCTCCGCGCCCTTGTAATCCTTGCGCAGGAGGATGTTCACCACACCGCCCACGGCGTCGGAGCCGTAGACCGTGGACGAACCGTTGGCGAGCACGTCCACGCGCTCCACCATGTTCTGCGGAATCATGTTGAGGTCGGCGTTGGCGAGACGCTGGCCGTCCACCAGCATCAGCGTGCGGTTCACGCCCAGGCCGCGCAGTGACACGCGGGCTGCACCGTCACCGCCTTCCAGCGTCGGGCCTGCGCCGCCGCCGCCGTTGCTGTTGTTCTGTGTATTGGTCGCGTTGCCCGCGATGGCCGGCAGCGACTGCAGCACGTTGCCCAGGGTCGGACTGCCGTTATTGGTGATCGCAGCGCGATCGAGCGTGACCACCGGGTTGGCCGTCTCCGCGTCCACGCGGCGAATCAGCGAGCCGGTGACGGACACGGCGGTCAGAGTCTTGGCATTGGCCTGCTTGGGTTGTTCAGTGGTGCCCTGCGTGGTCGTCTGGTCTTGCGCCGCGGGTCCGTTCTTATTTGCGTTGGCGTCCTGTGCCTGTGCCAGTGCGGCGGTCGATGCGATACCAACAGTAAGAGCCAAACGTACCGCTACTGATAGGCGATTGAGATTGGACTGCATGATGTCTCCCCGATTTTTGAAGGCAAAAGGGACCCGCTATGGGCGCCTAGACGTCCATAGGTGTCGTGTTGCCATTGGTTCCCCCAACCCAACTCTTTCAGGAAATGCGGGACGAGTAAAGGCCTTTTTAACGTGTATTTCGGCATAGGCAGCCGGCAAGCACGCAAGCTTCATGCAAGGTTGTCGAATAGATCGGTCTGGGCCACGAAACTGTCCACGTCTACAAAGCCGGCCAGGCCCACGCCCACCAGGCGGTAGCGTGTATCGGCAGGACGGTCCACGCGTTCACGCAACGCACACGCAATCTCGGCCAATTCCCTTACCGAGTCGGGACGTGTAGATGGCGTGAAACTGCGCGTGAGCGTCTGGAAGTCCGACGTCTTCAGCTTCAGCACCACGGTGCGCGCAACGCGTCCGTCCTGTACTTCCCGTTGATGCCCCGCCCAAGTCTTTTCCGCGAGGCGATGGATATGGGGAGCGAGTTCACCCAGGGGGAGATCGTGCTCGAACGTGTCCTCGGCGGAGACCTGAAGGGTTGGGCGATCCGGTTCGACCGGATGCTCGTCGATACCGAGCGACAGTTCATGCAACCGCCGTCCCCAGCGGCCAAAGCGCTGCTCCAACTCCTGCGCGGGGAAGGTACGCAGATCGCCCACGGTGGCGATGCCCAGCTCGGCGAGGCGTGTTTCCATCACCTTGCCCACGCCGGGCAGGCGAGCTACGGCCAGCGGCGCCAGGAATTCGGCGACCTGATGCGGGCGCACGACGAACAGGCCATCAGGCTTGCGCCAGTCCGAGGCGATTTTCGCCAGGAACTTGTTGGGCGCCACGCCCGCCGATGCGGTGAGCTGGGTTTCTTCACGGATGGCCGCGCGAATCGCTTCCGCCGTGGCCGTGGCCGAGGGCAGCTGCGTATGCGTGGTCGTGACGTCCAGATAGGCCTCGTCCAGCGAAAGCGGCTCGATCAGGTCGGTATGGCGCGCGAAGATCTCCCGCACCTGCCGTGACACCGCTTTATACCGGGTGAAATCCGGCGGCACGAAGATCGCCCGCGGGCATAGCCGCTCCGCACGCACGGCGGGCATCGCCGAGCGCACGCCGAACTTGCGCGCCTCGTAGCTGGCGGCGCACACCACCGAGCGCGCACCACGCCACGCGACAACCACGGGCTTGCCACGCAACGATGGATCGTCGCGCTGCTCTACCGATGCGTAGAACGCATCCATGTCGACGTGGATGATTTTGCGGGCTGGCGTGGGCACGGCATGAAGTGCTGGAACGGCGGCGCACAGTCAACCACGAACGCGCGCCACCTGGGTACTGCCCCTCATTTTTATAGGAGCGCACCCTGTGCGCGACACCCGACGAAGCGAAACACCCCATCGCCCAGTCGCGCACAGGGTGCGCTCCCACAAAAAAAGGCCGGTGACGGCAGCCATCAGCGCCACTGCGTCTGCAGCGTCTCATCCACCAGTGCGTTCTCGAACGCCACGAAACTGTCGAGGTTGAGCGTGTCGAGGCGAAACCGCTGGGCCGCGGTGAAGAACGCCAGCAGCGACAGAACCCGCTGCGGATTCCTCGCCCACGGCGGCACGTACACGGCGCGGGTGATCAATCCGGTCGCCAGGTAGGGCGACAGCGTGATCACATCCGTGGTCGTGACGCGGCCGGCGAACAGCAGCGGCAGGA
>Ga0310811_10012561_pt1 | contig 10990 bp, 10 predicted proteins | sample YCmetagenome_FD_207642 | JGI IMG/M metagenome (GOLD analysis project Ga0310811, IMG submission 207642) | Soil microbial communities from experimental microcosm in Duke University, North Carolina, United States - YC | ecosystem: Engineered > Artificial ecosystem > Soil microcosm > Unclassified ...
TCGCCGATCCGGGTGCGGCGCAAAGACAACTATCAAAGCATGAACGTCGAAGGCCTGTATCCCGCCGGCGAAGGCGCAGGTTATGCGGGCGGCATCTATTCGGCGGCGATCGACGGCATCGAAGTTGCGCAGGCGTTGGCGCTCAATCTGACCTAGGCGAGCGCGTGCTGACCTCCTGGTTCCCGAGCGGCGACGCGATCCGCAGCCGGCGTGTCAGCGACATCGTGCTATCAGGCAACGTCGACGTGCCCGTACTCCCTGCCCGCCTGCTGGCCGATTGGGAAAGGGAAATCGCCTCGCGCATGGTGCTCGAACCGGGCGACGTCGAGCCCATGCCTTTGCCGCGAGCGCGGGCACGCTGGCCCGACTATCCGCGCTTCGTGCAGGCCATGTCCGGCTGGACCAGCGCGCTTGGATTGCCCGACGTACTCGCCGAAAGTGACGTCGCGCTGATGGCCTGCCGCGGCGCGCGGTACCACCATGACGGCAATCAATACGGCGACGCGGCCTTTTGCAATCTCTTCCTGAGCGAGGACAGGGGTCTGGACGTGCATTTCCCCGCCCTGGAGCGTCGCATTCCGCTGCGCCGCGGCACAGCCGTGATATTCGATACGGGCCAGCCGCACGGCGTGATTCGGCGCGACAGCAGCGGGTTCGATGCGGCCGACTTCGCGACGGACCAGGATTGCGTGCAGATATTCCTGACGTGGGAGCTGCCCATCGAACATGCGCAGGTTGCGCGCGCATTGCAGGTTGCGTTCGATGTCGCTCCCGCGACCACTCTGCAACCGGACGAAGAGCAGGTTTTGCTGGATGGCGAACGGGTGCTTGTCTGCCCGGAATCTGGCCGCTGGCTGCGGGCCGGCTAGGCTGTCAAAACCGTTCGCCTTCAGCAAACAGCGAGCAGCGAGCGGCCAGCTCGCGCCGGCCTGTCGATCAGGCCGCGGTCGACTGGAAGCATGCCTCGGCGGTCACACGCTCCCACCATTCGCCGACGCGCGGCAACGCCACGATCTCATCCCAATGCGGCGTAAGCGCGACGTAGGCCATGATCGGCGCCAGGTAAAGATCGGCGATGCTCAACGCGCTACCCGCGAGATACGGCGCATCGCCCTTGATGCGCATCAGCTCGTTGAGCACGAGGCGACTCTTTTCCAGCGCGGCTTTGAGCGCATCGTCGTGCTGCCCGCCGATGAAATCCGGAAACAGGTAGTAGCCGGCGACATTCAGCAACGCGCCGTAGCCATAGGAGTCGACGATGCTCGTTACCATGTCCATGCGAGCGCGGTCCTTCGGCGCCGTGGGGGTAAGCGACGGGCCGGGCAACACGGTGTCGAGATAGCGCATGATGGCGGTCGTCTCGATGATCCGGAAGCCGTCCACATCGACCACCGGCACCTTGCCGAACGGATGGCGTGCGCGATGCTCGTCTTCGCGCGGCTCACCCTTCAAAACGTTGATGGGAACCTGTTCGTAATCCGTAACCTGCTTCTCGGCGAGCAGCATGCGCACGGTCCGGACATAGGTCGATCCGTTGAACCCCCAAAGCTTGATCTTGACGGTCATTCCTGCTTCCTGAGTTGGGTTGCCACTCCGTGGGAGTAGCGATTGCAATGATGATGAAAGCACCGCACGCGGGCGAGTGGCTGCGTAGGTGGGCCGACGCGGAATCAATGATACGTGGTCGTCGACGATTGCAGCGGCGTCAGCACACCGCGCCTGAAGCGGAACCAGCCTTGCGAACCTTGCATCACGACTTCGTCGCCCTGCCAGAACACCCGCTTGACCGAGATGCGCCTGCCCGCGCGCTGCACGAGCGGTGGACGCTGACGAAAGTCATACAGCACCGGGCCCGAATCGGTCAGCACAAGCGTGCGTGTGACGGTGTCGCCCGTGTTGCCGACGTCATCGAAATGCGTGAGCGTGTTCGCGCCAAAGCGATCGAACACCGCGTTATCGAGCATCCCCACGAAGTCGCGATCGGCGCGTGCGAATTGCAGCGTGCCCGCGGGCGTGACGAGCGGGCCGGAATCGTTGCTTTGCGCATACACGCAGGTTGCGAAACAGGTGGCTGCGAGCGCAGCGACAAACCGTTGCTTCATGTTCGGGTGACTCCGCTTCGACCGGTTTTTTCAGTGAAGCGATTATGGCGGCGCCGCGCGTTCCCCGCCACCCTGGCCGTCAGGCGACGCTGGCGCGCGCCGTCAGGCCTGCCGCACACGACGCCTGTGCACGCTTGCCGCGCCGCAGTTTTGCGCCGCCTGCGCGCGGCAGCCACGGCTGTTGCAAGGTCGACGCATGCAGAAGGTCCAGAAAGCGCTGCGCGCGCAGCGAGCGGCCATGCCGCGAGCTGATCAGCGCAACGATATCTGCGTTCGGTTGCGCCCATGCCTCCAGCAGCGAGACCAGCCGCCCGCTGTGCAGATGCTCGGCGACGTCCCATTCCGAGCGCGCAATGATGCCCAGCCCCGCCAGCGCCCAGTCGCGCACGGTGCCGCCATCGTTGCTGGTCAGCATCGGCTCGATCCTGACGTTCGAAGGGATCCCCTGGTCTTTCGACGTGAAGCGCCACATCGTCACGTCTTCATCGTTTTCGCGCAGCGCGATGCAATCGTGCGTGAGCAGGTCTTCCGGGTGCCGAGGTTCGCCGCGACGCGCCAGATAGCTCGGCGCCGCGCACAGGATGCGCCGGTTCGGTGCAAGGCGCCGGCTGACCAGCGACGAATCGCGCAACTCGCCGATATGCACCATCAGATCCCACATGTCGTCCGAGATGCGCGCGGGGCGATCGGACAGCATCAGGCTCGCGCTCACTTCCGGGTAGAGGCCATGAAACTGTGCAATCGCAGGCGCGACGTAACGCTGCCCGAATCCGAGCGGCGCGATCACGCGCAAATGTCCGGCCACCGTGCCGCGGCGCGAGGCCAGCGTGTCCGACAGACTGCCCATGTCGTCGCAGATCCGGCGCCCGCGCACCGCCAGCAGTTCGCCCTCGTCGGTGAGCACCATGCGGCGGCCCGAGCGGTCGATCAGGCGCATGCCCAGGCGGTTCTCCAGCAGACGAAGCCGCTGCGTGACCGCAGGCGGCGTGACATCGAGTTTGCGTGCAGCATCCGCCAGCGACACGGCGCTCGCAAGCGCGATGAAAAAGTGCAGATCCTCGGTCGAGATCATGGACGTGGACGTGGGCGCAGCGACCCGGCGATCGTAGTCCGCGGTTTTTTTGATCGCCATTACTTTTTTGCGCCTCGCATGAGCGATTCCTGCCCACCCTAAAGGTTCACCGCGGCCGCATCAATGCGTAAGCACGCGTGACAGGAAGGTACGCGTGCGTTCATGCACCGGATGGTCGAAGATGGCCGCCGGCTGACCCTGCTCAAGCACCTTGCCGTCGTCCATGTAGATGATCCGGTCCGCCACTTCGCGGGCAAAGCCCATTTCATGCGTGACGATGATCATCGTCATACCTGAACGCGCGAGTTCACGCATCACTTCAAGCACCTCGCCGACCATTTCCGGATCGAGTGCCGAAGTCGGTTCGTCAAACAGCATCAGACGCGGTTCCATCGCGAGCGAACGGGCGATCGCGACGCGCTGCTGTTGTCCGCCCGAAAGCTGCGACGGGTACTTGTCGATATGATCGCGCAGCCCAACCCGCTCGAGCAGCTTGCGGGCCGTCGCTTCGGCGCGTGCACGCGGCCACTTGCGTACGCGCACGGGCGCGAGCATCACATTTTCCAGCACGGTCTTGTGGGGAAACAGATTGAAGTGCTGAAACACCATGCCGACTTCCTTGCGGATCCCGGCCAGTTCCTTGCGGGACGTGCCGAAGCCGTCCTCCGACGGCGCCAGCTCGATGCCGTCCACCACCAGCTGGCCCGCGCCGAAATGCTCCAGACCGTTGACGCAACGAATCAAGGTCGACTTGCCCGACCCGCTCGCACCGATGATGACCACCACCTCACCGCTCTGGATTTGCAGATCGATGTCTTTCAACACGTGAAACGCACCGTACGACTTGTTCAGTCTGTGCATCTGGACAATCGCGGACATCGCCACTCCTTCGTCAAATTGCTTCGTCAGGCGCCTAGCGCGCCCCCTGGCTCATCTTTCCTTCGATACGGCGCGCTCCATACGAGATCAACGAACCGATCGCGAGATAAGCCGCGAACATGAACACATAGATTTCGTACTGGGAACCGCTGTATTGCGGATTGGCGAGCACGGTTTGCCCCGCCTTCAGGAAATCGGTGAGGCCGATGATGAAGAGTGCGGGGACGTTGTTGAACAGGTCGAGTACGTTGCCGACGAGTGCAGGAATCACCGCCCTCAACGCTTGCGGAAGAACAACGATGAAACTCTCGTCGAGCGCACTGAAACCCAATGACTGAGCCGCCTCCGACTGTCCGCGCGGCACGCCCTGGATGCCGGAGCGTACGTACTCGGCCGCATATGCCGCGTAGAACAGCACGAAGCCAGCGACGCCGCGGGCCAGGTCTGGAATGTGAACCTGTGGCGGAAACACCAGCGGGATGATGATCCACGACCAGTAGACCGTGCAGACCAGCGGTACGGAGCGCAGCAGTTCGATGTAACCGGTGGACGCGAGCCGCAGGCTGGCGAACCGGCTGTTTCTGGCAAATGCCAGCGCGATACCCACGGGCAAACTCAGCAACGTGGCGATCGCCGTGACCAGCACGCTCAGCAGCAGCCCGCCCCACCGGTCGACGCCGGCGGGCGCCAGCAGCGCGCAGATCGCGCCCACGCCCAGCAGCCACAACAAACCCATGCCACGCCCGACCCGCGGCCACCGGCTGGTCGCCGCGCACGCGCAGAACGCAATGGCGAGGCAACCGAGCGCGCCGGCAATCCACTGAAAATGCGTGGCATACGATACCGCCGCGACAACAGCCAGAACTGCGCCGGCAATCGCATAACCCTTCCAGCGCTGCGTCAGCAACACGAGACCGATCGTCATGCCGAACAACGCACTGAGACCGGCGCCGGCGAGCATCGCGCGCCAGACCTGCTCGAGAGGAAAGGTTCCAACCAGCAGCACGGCGAGATTGTCGGCTACGACTGCCCAATGCGCCGAGAACAGCGCCCAGCGTGCAATCAGGAAACCAACATACAGCGTCAACGGAATCGACACCAGCGACAGCAGCGAACTGGACGGGCTTGCGAACAGGTTGTGCCGCGTCCAGCGGCCAATGGTCATCGCCATTACCGTGCTCCCTTTTTCATCACGCGGCGGTTGTACAGATTCACGATCGCACTGATGGACAGGCTGATCAGCAGATAAACCACCATCACGATCAGGATGCCTTCGAGCGCGCGGCCGGTCTGGTTGCCGACGGTCCCATAGACACTGAACATATCGGGGAAGCCGATCGCAATCGCAAACGACGTGCTCTTCGCGATGGTGACGTACAGGTTGCCCAGCGAAGGCACAATCACGCGCACCGCTTGCGGCAAGACCACCACCCACAGCGATTCGCGATGACCCAGACCCAATGCCGCGGCCGCCTCCCACTGCCCTTTGTCGATCGATTGCAGCGCACCGCGAACCACTTCCGCCACATACGCTGCGAAATTCACACCGAGCGCGATGATCAGACTGGCCATTTCCGGAGAGAAGCCGGCGCCGCCCGATACCGAAAATGAACTCGCTTCCGGCATCTCGATGCTGAATGGCCACCCGGTGAAAGCAAGCCCAAGCGCGAGGATCGCTGCACTCGCCACAAAGGCCACGCGCCGCCGGCGCGGCGTGCCAACCAGCACGCCGAGCGCAGACACCGCCACCGCGAGTCCCACAAACCACGCGTAGTGGGATGCCGCCGCAGTCGCCGCCGGCCATGCGAAGAACACGCCCTGCCGGCTCGCGATCAACGCTCCATGCAACAGCGAAGCATCCGCAAGACCCGGCATCTGCAGCAGCACCGCGAAATACCAGAAGATGATCTGGATCAGCAGCGGCGTATTCCGGATCAGTTCGACGAACGCCCACGCCCAGTTTTTGACGACCCAGTTGCGCGACATCCGTCCAACCCCGACCAGCACCCCCAGCACGGTCGCCAGCACGATCGATATGAGCGTCACCACGAGCGTGTTGTACAGCCCCGCGAGCAATGCCTGGGCGTAGGTCTGCTGCGAATTGAACGGCACCAGCGTAAGACCATGCGGACCTTGCGCAACCGTCAGACCTTCACTGATGTTGAAGCCGGCGGGCTGGTCGAGAAAATCGAGACTAAAGCCGATACCGTGGCGTTGCAGACCTGCCCATATCAGTCCCACGAACGCCAGTACGGCCGCGACGATGACCGCGAGGATCAGCGTCTGGATCGCCGCCGCCCGTGCGCGGGCCCCGCTTCGCAGCCTCAGTGGCGCGCCTGAAGCCGGCACAGGCGTACTGCCAAACGGCCGGCTTTCCGTGCTGGACAGCTTGAATTGCGACACGGTTCCTTCTCCACTGACGTCAAACGACGCAGGATGATCGGGCAGTTGATCAGGTTTCATATCCACCGTTCACTGAAGCCGGCGGCGAGGCGCTCGCCGCCGGCGTAGCTCGATTTGCGTTGCCTTAGTACCAGGGCGGTGAATACGTCATGCCGCCGTCGTTCCATGCCGCGTTCAGAGAGCCCTTGCGTTCGATCGCATAAGGCGTCTTCGGGCCGATGTTGCGGTCGTAGATTTCCCCGTAGTTGCCCTCAGACGCGATGATCTTCTGCACAAAATCCGGCTGCAACCCGAAGTCCTTGCCGAGCGTGCCGTTCACGCCGAGGAATTTCTGCAGGTACGGGTCGGTCGTCTTCACGAAGGTCGGCAGGTTCGCCGACGTGATGCCGTGTTCTTCCGCTTCGAAGGTCGCATTGACGACCCACGTCAACGCAGCGTGCCAGCGCGGATCGTCCTGCGAGACAAACCCGGCGAGCGGTGACTTGTCGAACGCTTCGGGCAGAATCTGGAACTCCGCCGGATTGCTGGCATTGCCACGCCAGCCTGCCAGCGCGGACTTGTCCGTCACCATCGCATCGCAACGCCCGGAATTCAGCGCGTCGAACAGCTTGCTGGTGTCCTGATAGGTCAACGACTTGGTCGACGCTTTCCAGTTGTGCGCCTTGAAATAGCCGGCCAGCATCTGTTCCGTTTCCGAACCCTGGGTCGTGCAGAAGGTCGCGCCGTTGAGGTCGCTGATGTGTTTGACCTTCAATGCCGTCTTGACGAGCACGCCGGTACCGTCATAGAAGTTGATCGGCAGGAACGAAATGCTGAGTGCAGCGGATTCGCGCGTCGGCGTGATGGTGCTATGCGCGAATATCACGTCGGCCTGCCCGGTGCGCAGCGCGTTGAAACGGCTGCGGTCGGTGACGATCACGAACTGCACCTTGTTCGGGTCGCCCAGCACGGCGGCCGCGGCGGCCCGGCACAGATCGACGTCCATGCCTTCCATCTTGCCGGTCTTCGTATTCAGATAACCAAAGCCTGGCGTGGCATTGTCCGTGCCGCACAACAGCGTGCCGCGCTTGACCACCGTGCTCAGGTGATCTTCTTCGGCGTGCGCAGCGGACATGCCGAGCGTCGCGGCAGCGCAACTCACCGCCAGACAGGCGAACAGACGGGCCGCGGAAAAGCGATTCTTCATGCTATTTCTCCTGCCCGGAAAGAGGACGTCGACCCGCCTGTTCCGGGCATCTTCGGCGCGACGTAATGACACAAACGAATATCGATTCATGGCGAGCGCTCACCAGCCCCGGAATCGCGGCCATTGCGCGGCGATTTCCCGTGAGCCCGTGCGAGTGAGTTCATAGTGGCCATGCTGCGCGGCGGTCGCGCAAGCGTGATTCGGCAGGATGCGCACCAGCGAACCGATCGGCAACTGGGGCAACGACGCGTCGCTGCCGCTGCGCACCGCGATAATCCCCTGCTCCTGATTGGCCTGAACCATCAGCAGGTCCGGGTACGGCACGCCATCGACGCTGCACACGATGCCGTAGCCCTGGTCGACACGCTGCGAGGCCGTGCCGCGATCGCGCGACATTGCCATCCAGCCCGCGTCGACCAGAATCCACCCCTTGTCTGCCTGATGGCCGATGACGGTGGCCAGCACGCTGAGTGCAATGTCGTCGACGGTGCAGACTTCGAGACCCGCCATCACGAGATCGAAGAACACGAACACACCGGCACGCACTTCGGTCACACCCGTCAGGTCGGTCGCGAAATGGGCCGTCGGCGTCGACCCCACGCTCACCACGGGCGCCGGCAGCCCCGCGTCGCGCAGCACCGTGGCACAGCCGACTGCGGCGGCCCGTTCGCGTTCGGCGATCGCTTCGATTTCCTGAGGGCTTCGGCACGAATACGATTCGCCGGCATGGGTCATCACACCGCGCAATTGCGCGCCGCAGTGATGCAGCGTGTCGGCGATGGCCAGCAGGTTGACCGTATCTTCGAGCCGCACGCCGGCGCGATGGCCGTCCGAATCGATCTCGATCAGCGTCGGGATGCGGTCGGCCGTGCGCCGCGAATGTGCAGCCACTGCGCGCGCCGCATCGATGTTGTCGACCACCAGCGACAGGTCGACGCCCTGCCGGCGCAACGCCGTCACACGGTCGAGCTTGCTCGGCACGACGCCGACGCCGTAGAGAATGTCGCGCAGACCACCGGCGGCAAACTGCTCCGCTTCCAGCAACGTGGACACGGTGACCGGTCCGCCCAGACCATCGATCACGCGGTGCGCGACTTCGATCGATTTCGGCGTCTTCAGATGCGGGCGCAGCGCGACACCGTGTCCGGCGAGACGTCCCCGTAGCCGTGCGATGTTGCGCATCATGCGGCTCTCGTCGAGCAACAAGGCTGGCGTGGCTAACGAGTCGATCGAAGCGGCTTTCGATGTTGCTGTGCGCAACGGGGCGCCGGAGCCAGGCTCAGCGGATTCCGGCGATAAACGTAGAGTGCTCGACATGGAGAACGACTTTGAAATGAGTGGGGACGCTTACAGCGCGACGACGCCGGTCTTGATCTGCGCGAAACTGCGCAGTCCTTCCGCACCTTTCTCGCGCCCGTAGCCCGAGCGCTTGAAGCCGCCGAACGGCAGCTCGACTCCGCCGGAAGCGCCGTACGTGTTGACGAAAACCTGCCCCGCGAGCACTTCGCGGATCATCCGGTGCGCGGTGCCGAGATCGCGCGTCCAGACACCGGCCACCAGACCGTAGTCGGTGCCGTTGGCGAGCCGCACCGCTTCGTCGATGTCGCCGAACTTCGTCACCGCCAGCACCGGCCCGAAGACTTCTTCCTGGCCAAGCGGGCTGTCCGGGTCGACGTCGTCGATCAGGGTGGGCTGCAGGAAGAAGCCCTTGCCGTACACGCCGCCGTTCAGCGCGTCGCCGCCGCAGACGATCTTCGCGCCCTGACCGCTCGCTTGTTCCAGGAAGGACAACACGCGGCTGCGTTGCGCGTGCGAAATGAGGGGCCCGAGGGTCGGGTCGCTCAGCGCGGGACCGATCGTCACGCCGGCAAAGGCTTCCTTGACACGTTCGACCAGGATGTCGTGCACGCTTTCGTGAACCAGCAGCCGCGAACCGGCCGAGCATGTCTGGCCGGCCATTTGCAGAATCGCATTGACTACGCCCGGCACGGCACGCTCGAGGTCCGCATCGGCGAATACGATGTTGGGCGACTTGCCGCCCAGTTCCAGCGTGACGGGAATCACGCGATTGGCCGCGGCGCGAGCGATCAGTCGGCCCACTTCGACCGAACCGGTGAACGAGATATGGTCGATATCGCCATGGCCCGTCAACGCGGCGCCCGCCGTTTCGCCGTAGCCGGTCACGACGTTCAGCGCACCGGCGGGCAGACCCGCTTCGAGCGCGAGCCACGCCAGCCGCAGCGCCGTCAACGGGGCTTCTTCAGCAGGCTTCAATACGCAGCAGTTGCCCATCGCCAGCGCGGGGGCGATGGTGCGCGCGAAGATCTGCATCGGGTAATTCCACGGGATGATGTGCGCAGTGACACCGTGGGGCTCCCATTGCGTGAAGATCATCGTTTCCGCGTTCAGCGGAATCGACGAACCGTAGTGTGTTTCGACTGCGCTCGCGTAGAAATCGAAGTAGCGCGCGGTAAGCTCGGCATCGCGCCGCGCCTGCCGCAAAGGCTTGCCCGTCTGCAGCGCCTCGAGATGCCCCAACTCATCGCGGTCGCGTTCGATCAGTTGCGCGAAGCGGCGCAGAATGCGGGCACGCTCGGCCACCGCCACGTTGCGCCACTGCTGCGACGCGCGCCGCGCCGCGCCAACCGCCAGATCGATCTCCGCGGGACCGCAGTCCGGCGTCTGCGCAAAGGCTTCACCCGTGGAGGGATCCAGCACGGGTACCGTATTACATGTCTCAATCGACACACCGTTGATGACCGCCGCTGCCTGCTGCATTGCGTGACTCCTCGATCGTTCGTGGAGAGGCCTGCGCTGCGAGGCGTCGACCCGTCCATGGAAATGCGTCCTTACTTGGTGCGACCGAGTATCACTAGTCAAAATGCATCCCGGGTTAACGCCGCTTAACTCCATCCTTAACCTGCGTATTAACGCTGCGGACATGGCAGGCGCGGTTTCAGGGGTCTGCGCAACAGCAATACCGTGTTGTGGTTGCGCGAAATGCGGATGGCAAGGGATGCTGACGAAGGTGGCGACAATCGTCGCGGAAAGCAGAAGGAGAACGATGGCAGTGCCGGGCGGGTTCAGCTTCGCCATCGACGTGTCCAGCCCGACAGCGTGGACAGCCGGCTCGCCGATCACGTGGCTTTCGATGCATTCCTCGGCATATATCGACGGCCTAGCCAGGACTGGCACCGAGGCTGCAAGGCGCTCCTAGCGAGGTCCCGCGGTGACAGGCTCCCCCGCGATCCGCAACGAACCGCGCACCCGCTTGGGCAAAGGTAAAAACCGCACCAGCAGCAAAACCAGCGCGCCCAGTGCCGGGCACCAGCGGAAATCAGTCTGGAC
>Ga0310811_10012563_pt1 | contig 10990 bp, 13 predicted proteins | sample YCmetagenome_FD_207642 | JGI IMG/M metagenome (GOLD analysis project Ga0310811, IMG submission 207642) | Soil microbial communities from experimental microcosm in Duke University, North Carolina, United States - YC | ecosystem: Engineered > Artificial ecosystem > Soil microcosm > Unclassified ...
CAGACCGCCTTGCCCTCCGTGGTGAGCACCGAACCACGGCTGCCCCGGTCCACGAGGGCAAGCCGCAGCCGCCGCTCCAGCATGGCCAGGCGCTTGCTCGCGGCGGGCTGGCTGATCCCCATCCGCTCGGCGGCCTGCCCGAGACTGCCCAACTCCGCGACGAGGGTCAACAGCAGGAGGCTCTCGAAATCCGGCGGCGTCCCACCCATAACTGCAGGTTATTACCTCATTCCTGATTGACGGCTACCGGCCTCGAGCATCCCTGGCCAGGATCGTGGCGATGGCCTGCCGGCGGCTCCGCGCCACGCATCCGGCCCCCTTCAGCGGCCACTTCCTGCCCTGCTGGATCATTCAGAGAAAGCGAGTGCGACATGTCCCATCACCTCGATTCGCCGATCGCTCGCCAGGACCCGCGCTTGGACATCACCGATCTCTATGTCTTCCGGGGAGAGCGCGGCACCGTTTTCATCACGAACCACAGTCACTCGCTCGCCGGCGACGACATTCCCCGGGGCCTGCACCCGGAGGGCACGTACGAGTTCAAGATCGATGCGAACGGTGACGCCGTCGAGGACCTGACCTACCGCTTCACCTTCGGCGAGCGCGACGGGCAGGGAACGCAGACGTACCAGGTGCGGCGCCTGGCCGGCCCCGAGGCGCCCGAGGCCTTCGCCGCCGGAACGTTGATCGCCCAGGGCCGTACCGGTGAGACCGTGGAGCTTGACGGTGGCGGCCGGGTGTGGGTCGGCGAGGCCGGTGACCCGTTCTGGATCGAGCCGGACGTCCTGCACGCGGTCGGCAGGGCGTTCCAGGAAGGGACCACGATCGACCTTTCCGGCTGGAACCCCGAGAAGGCGAAGAACGCGTTCGCCGGGCACACGGTCTACTCCATCGTGCTGGAGATCGCCGACGAGGAACTGCTGCCGGTGGCCGGCCCGGACCGCGCACTGGGGGTGTGGGGCCTGGCCTCCCTCGCCACCGACGCAGGAGGCCGGCGCCCGATCAACCGGGCCGGCCTGCCCATGATCCATCCGCTGTTCACCCAGCTCAACGAGGACCTCGGCGACTGGCTGAACACCAACCGGCCGGCCGAGGACATGGAGATCCACGGCGAGACGGTCGCCGACATGGTGGCCGGCGTCGTGCGGGCGTACGGCACCGCCGAGAACCCGGAGGCCTACGCGCGGACCGTCGTCGGAAGGATCTTCCCCAACGTGCTGCCCTACATCGTCGGCACCCCTGCCTCCTTCGGCTTCGCCGGATGGAACGGCCGCTCGCTCACCGACAACGCACCGGACGTCATGTTCTCCTTCGCCGGCAACACCCCGGTCACCCTCGGCATCACCAAGGAGTCGGTCACGGCCAAGCCGACGCGGAACTTCCCCTACCTGCCACCCGCACTCTGACGGCGGTTCTGAGGAGGTGTGACATTTGTCCTCACCTGTCGCGTATTGATCGTTCTGTTGCCAAGGATCTCGCGCTGAGAGCCTTGATCCATCAGATCGGATCGTTGAGAGTCGCGATGTGGCAGCGGGAACGTACACCGGAATTGACCGAGCGGCAGGGCGCGGCGAGCGTACGGGCGGTGGCACTGGTGCTGCCCGGCGGTTCGATGAACAGCCGCGGGCGTCATCTGAAGATCGTCGAATGGGGCCTGCGGAGTCTGATGGCGCAGATCGCTGACCAGGGCGCTGAGGACGGCATAGCGGTGCATCTGCTCCGTTACCGCTATCGAGGGTGGAACGGCGGTGAAGCTCACACCGCCGTCGACACGCAGTGGGCTCTGGGGGAGATCCAACAGCGGTACGGCGAGGTGCCGGTGGCGCTCATAGGCAACTCTCTCGGTGGCCGCGCCGCCTTCTGGACGGCAGGCCATCCCAGTGTCGTCAGCGTCACCGGAGTCGCCCCGTGGCTCCCGGCCGGGGACGCGGCCGAACAACTCGCCGGCCGCAAGGTACTGATCATGCACGGGGACGGGGACCGCAGCCAGGCGACTCCCGAACAGTCTCTCGCCTATGCCGAGCGCGCCCGGCGGATCACTCCTGACGTGTGCAGGTTCGAGGTGGCCGGCGCCAACCACTATCTGCTCAACAGGGCCCCGGATTGTTGGGCGCTCGCCACCGACTTCGTCCTGGCCACCATCGGCTCCCGTCCCTTGAACCCCGTGATCGTTCAGGCGATGTCCGTAGCCGCCGGCCTTCGTATGCCCCTGCCTGTCGGGTTCGGCCGCCGAATGGTCGCGGCCGGCTGAAAACTCCGGCCGATCCGGCTGCGGGATGAGCGCCACGTCCAGAAGCCGAGGCGTGGTCCCGCGGGTCATGCGCGAACGAAACGATTGCGTACACTTCGTCTTCGGAGTACCGTACGAAACGGTTTCGTTTCGAATCGGGGTGACGGCGATGGAGACGCCCAGGCGTAGCGAGTTGCGCGAGGAGGCGATCCTGACGGCCACGCTGGCGCTGCTGGCCGAGGTCGGTTACGACCAGATGACCATGGACGCCGTGGCCGCGCGGGCCCAGGCCAGCAAGGCCACCATCTACCGAAAATGGCCAGGAAAGGCCGAGTTGGTGGTGACCGCGGTCAGGCGGCGCGCCGGCAATCCGGCGAAGTCACCGCCCGACACCGGCGACCTGCGCGAGGACCTGCTGGCGGTCCTGCACCTCATGCGGGACAACCTGGTCGGTCAGGACGCCGCCCTCATCCTCGGCCTCATGATCGCGATGCACCGGGATCAGGGGCTCGCCGGAACAGTGCGAGCACAACTCGTCGATGACAAGCGCGAGGTCTTCGGCGCGGTCATCGCCCAGGCCGTCGGACGGGGAGAGCTCTCCGCGTCGGTCGACGACACCCTGTTCGTGGAGATCAGTTCGGCCATGTTGTTCTCGAGACTGTTCGTCACCGGCGAACCACTCGACGACGCCTTCATCCGCCACCTGGTCGACGCCGTGCTTCTCCCTCTCCTCGATCACCAGTCCAGCGCCCCTTAAGGAGACGCCGTGGGTCAGACGATCATCCTCAGCTTTCTCGGGGGAGTGATGGGCGGGAACGCCCTCCCTCATTTCGTACGTGGCATCACCAGGGAGCGTTATCCGAACATGACCGGCAATGGACCGGTGACCAATTTCATCAGCGGGTGGGCCGGGCTCGTCCTGGCGGTGCTGCTCGTCGGCTGGGCGCATGCCGACCGCCATCCCGTCTGGGCCTTCGGCTCCGCCGCGTTCGGCGTACTTCTCATCGGCCTGTTCCACGCCGGACCGGGCGCCTTCGGCCGAAGGGAACCCCAGCGCACAGGCCCGGCCAACGAGACGCCTCGTTCCGCGTAGATCCCGTTTGTTCTGGCCGCGGATCGGCCGGTGCGGGCACAATGGTCGTATGACCTCCGACCTCGACGAGCTCCGGCGGCTGCGGCGGGCCCGCGACCGGATGGACCGCGAGTACGCGCGACCCCTCGATGTGCCCGCGCTCGCTCGTACGGCGCTGATGTCGACCGCGCATTTCAGTCGCCGCTTCCGCGACGCCTACGGCGAAACCCCGTACGCCTATCTCATGACGCGGCGCATCGAGCGGGCGAAGGCGCTGCTGCGCCGCGGCGACCTGAGCGTGACGGACGTCTGCTTCGCGGTCGGCTGCACGAGCCTCGGATCCTTCAGCGCCCGCTTCACCGAGCTCGTCGGGCAGACGCCGAGCGCGTACCGCGCGGGCGACCACGACGACCTCCGCCTCCTGTCGGGCTGCCAGGCGATGGTGCTGACCCGGCCGCGGCGGGGGCGCGGGCAGCAGAACACTTCATCCGTCGCCGCGTCCGCCTAATGTCAGGGGCATGACAGTTTCACTCAGTGGCGTGCATGTCCTCGTCGACGATCCCGACGCCGCCCTCGTCTTCTACCGCGACACGCTGGGTCTGACCGTGCGCAACGAGGTCGCCCGCGAAGGTTTCCGGTGGATCACCCTCGTCACCGACAGCCAGCCCGAGATCACGATCGTGCTCTCGCAGCCGCACGCCGGCCGCTCCCAGGAGGACGGTGACGCCCTCGCCGCCCTGCTCGCCAAAGGCGAGCTGCAGATGATCCAGTTCCGCGCCGACGACCTCGACGCGACCTTCGAGAAGGTCGTCGCCGCGCCCGGCGCCGAGGTGCTGGAGGAGCCCGCCAGCCGGCCGTGGGGCGCCCGTGACGCCGCCGTGCGTGACCCCGCGGGCAACCTGGTCCGCATCGATCAGGGCTGACTTCGCGGCTGATGCGCTGAGCTCGCCGCACGTACAGGAGCCCCGGAACGCGTAAACCGTTTGGTGGCCTGGCCTGCGCGCCGTACGGTCATGTGACCTACGACCTGGGGAACGAAGAGATGTCCATCCGTACGACTGAGATCTGCCGCCTGTCACCCGAGGACTGGGCGTTGTTCCGCGACGTCCGGCTGGAGGCCTTGGCCGAGTCTCCAGATGCCTTCTCCTCCACGCTGGAACGGGAGCAGGCGTACGACGAGGAACATTGGCGCGACTGGATGCGGCCCGAGCGTGGGTTGAAGGCGGTCGCACGCGCCGGTGAGACGGCGGTCGGGCTGGTCGGCGGCTGGCTTCCCGAAGATCGGGGCGGGGCGGTCGAGTTGTACAGCATGTGGGTCAGCCCCGCCGCGCGGAAAAGGGGCGTCGGGGCGCTCCTGGTGGAGGAGGTCGTCGCCTGGGCGGCCGCAGAGGGTCACCCTGTGGTCGAGCTGTGGGTGGTGGACGGGAACGACCAGGCTGAACGGCTCTATGCGCGGAGCGGGTTCACGATGACCGGGGAGACACAGCCTCATCCGAACGATCCCGGACTCCGCGAGCGGCTGATGGTCCGTCCGCTCGACGGCTGAGACCCGACCTCACCGTGTGGGTTCGTTTCGTCGCTGATCACGGTGGCATGCTGTTCTCGTGCCGAGGGAACTCGTCGAACTGGCGTTACGAGAGTTTCGCGTGGCCGCCGAGCGGCGCGACGTGCGGGTCGAATCCCGGTCCGGCGCCGGAGTCCATGCCGTACGGACGATCGACGGTGAGGCCGCGTACCTCAAGACCACGTCGGCCACGCTGGGTACGCAGTCGCTGGCGGCCGCCCGGCGGGAGTTGCGCTTCTACCGGTACCTCGCACCGACGGCTCCCGTGTGCACCCCACGCCTCCTCGACTTTCTGGACATCGAGGAGGGTGTGGCCGTACTGCTCGCGGCGGCAGGCCGGCCACGAGGCGTCGCGTCATGGACTCCGGGCATGTGGGCCGACCTGGGCAGGCACCTGGCCGCCCTGCACAGCATGCCGCTGCCGACAGCGGGCGACTGGAACCGGCCCGATGCGCTGCTGGAGGCCCTCGCCGCCCGGAATCTCACGGAGATCACCGCCTTCTGGGCGGCCACGCTTCCCCAGCTTCGCGAGCTCATCGCCCGTCGCGCCGAACTTCGGGATCAGATCAGTGCGCTACCGCCGGTCTTCGTCCACGGGGACTGTCACACCGACAACATCGTGCACGCCGCGGGCCCGCCGGTATTTTGCGACTGGCAGTCGGCCGGAGTCGGCCGGGCCGTATCCGACCTGGCCTTTCTCAGCGTGCGCGCGACCCCCTCGGGCGTGGTCGTCCCCTCGGCGCTGATCCATGCCTACTTGGACCGTCGCCCCGGGGACCGCAAGGCTCTGGAATGCGCTCTGGTGGCGGAAGAACTCGCCGTCCTGGTCTTCCTCTGGCCGCCTTACGCCGCGTTCAACAGCCCGACGGGGATCGCTCGCGTCCGCTCCAGGGCACGCGAACTCGCGGAGCGGTACCTCGGCGAGGCGGCCCACGAGAGAGGGTTGATGTGATCGTGGGCACTGCCGACGATCCCCGAGCCCGACGCTGCTCTTTGCTCGAAACGGCGTCTATTGCCCAACGATCAGACTGTGCCGTTTCGAGGAGAATGCTTATGGTTCAAACGTAATCACATGCCGGGGGAGACGTGCGCCTGCAGCAGGAAACGCTGATCATGCGGGAGCCGTATCGGATCGTGGGCTTGTGGGTGCGTGTGGTCCTTCTGGTCGTGCTGCTCTGGGGGGCTCTTTTAACCGTTCTCAGTGCGAATCCCCGGGAGCGTTCTGCCACGGACTTCCAGGCGGCGCTACGCGCTGGGCAGATCACGTACGTGATCTACGAGGCCAGTGATGATCACTTGCGTGGTTTGCGCTGGTCCAGTGGCCCTCTGTTCTGGTACCAGGCGAAAGGGCCGTCGACGCTGACCTATATGAGGCGCGATCTGGCGGACGATCTCAGCGCGGTGGCTCCACGTCCGGTGGTGCGGTGGGGTTCAAGCGATGACGACGGCGAGGGGCTGTTTCCTGATTGGCCGTTCCAGGTTCCCGTTCCGCACGTGGGCTGGCTGGTCAAGGTGGCATGGATCGCCACGTTCGTGATCATGATCGGTACGGCACGGCCCCGTCTGGGCAATCGGTGGGCGTGGTTCTGGCTTTTCACGGTCGGAGACATCGGTGCCATCTTGTTCCTGTTCTTCGAGCCTCGTGCGGTGTGGCGCGGGCTCGGACCCCAGGGACCTGCATCTGGCCGGATGGCCGGCGGTCAAGGCTGCCTGATGGCCATCTGTCTTCACTTCCTGATCGCTGCCTTCGCCGCTGTGGAGATCTTTGGCGGGGTGCAGACCTTGTTCGAGGTGCTGGCGCGTTCCTGAACAAGGATGAGCCCGCGCCCAGGTGGTGGGCCTATCCACTCACCTCTACGGCCGGCAGGATCACGATTCCGGCTCGGGCGCACGTTCTGGAGAGGATGCATGCGCGTTGTCGGCCACGACACCGAGAGGCACGCCACGCAGGCTGAGCAGCATGAGAACGGCACAGCCCCCGGTGAGCGCGATGTCGGCGACGTTGCCGACGAACAGGCCGCCATAGTCGATGAAGTCGACGACGTGCCCCTGGGCGAAGCCGGGAGCGCGGAAGAGCCGGTCGAGCAGATGGGAGGCGGCGCCGCCCAGCAATGCGGCCAGCACGATGGTCCAGGCGGTCGATTGCAGCCGACGCGCGACATACAGGATGACGGCGACCGCGGCGGCCGCGGCCAAGGTGAACACCCACGTCGACCCCTCGCCGATCGAGAACGCGGCACCGGGGTTCAACAACAGCCGGAACCGGATCACCTGCGGGATCACCGTGATGTGCTCGCCATCTGAAAGCGCCGAGATCGCCCAGAACTTGGAGATCTGGTCTGCGAGCAGAACTATTGCGGCCAGCGTGAGCATCCACCCATATCGCCGGAGTTCCAGCCTCGTCACCCGCGAACCTCGTTCCTTCCCGACACCTCTACCCCGCAATCTATTGACCTTCTAGCATCGAATCGATCGAAACGACCCTCAGCAGAGCATGCAGTACAAGGCGGCGGCATCCTGCCGTGTCTTCGTGTGTGGAGCGGGTGGCGGGAATCGAACCCGCGCCGTCTACGTGGGAAGTCTTCAACAGCATGCGCTCTGAGCTGCAGAAACGCTGACCTGGTTACCTCCCCGTTCTGCGCCCCTGATTCGCCTGTTGACGGTCGACATGGCATTTCATACGTTGCGCGTGGGCCTTCCCCTGGTGCCCGGAACCGGAAGGGGTTGCGATGACCACCGAGCTGGATCCGAACGGAACTTGGCCGGATATCGTGCCGGGACCACTTGCGACGCCGTCACCGGAGTTCGCCCGCAGGCGGGAGTCGGGGCCGCTGGAGCCGGCACCCATGCCCAGCGGCGACCGTGTCCCAGTGGCCGTCAGGTACGAGGACGTCCGGGCCCTGCTGGCCTCGCCCACCTCCAGCCGCAACCTGCGTCTGCCGGGGTTGCCGCGGTTCGTGAGCGGCGTCGGCATCGACGACGACCCGGACGCGCTGATCAATCAGGACCCGCCGGACCACACCCGCTACCGCCGGATCATGCACGGCACCTTCACCCCGCGCCAGATCGAACCGTGGCGCCCTCGCATTGCGAAGATCGCCCGAGAGCTCCTCGACGGCTTGGGCGACGACTTCGATCTGGTCGAGGGATACGCGCTGCAGTTACCAGGCCGCGTCATCTGCGAGATGCTCGGCGTGCCGATGGACGACTACGAGCAGTTCGTCCGGTGGACGGACATGTTCCTGACCACCTCCACGGCCACCGAGCAGGCGCGTTACGAGGGCTACACCGAATTCATGGCCTATGCCGCGGAACTGGTCGCCCAGCATCGGGCCAAGCCCGGCAGGGACCTCATCGACCTGCTCATCCAGGCCAGGGACGAGGATGACCGGCTGTCAGAGGGCGAGCTGGTCAACACCGTCTTCTCTCTCATCACGGCCGGTCACGAGACGACGGCGTCGATGATCGGCCGTGGGGTCTTCCGGCTGCTTCTGCATCCCGGACAGTGGGCCGAGCTGGTCGCGGACCCGGCCCTGGCGGCGACCGCCGTCGAGGAGATCCTGCGCTTTGACGGGCCACCCGCCAGTGCCTTCATGCGCCGGATCACGGAAGACACCGACGTCCCCGGCGGCTCGCTGAGCGCGGGGACGGTCGTGATGCCGAACCTGAACGCGGCCAATCACGATCCGCAGGCGTTTCCCGACCCGGGCAGGTTCGACATCCACCGCTTCACCGACCACCCTCCCAACCCGCATGTGGCATTCGGTTACGGCCCACACCGTTGTCTGGCCGCCAGCCTCGCCAGGGTCGAGCTCACCGAGGCGATCAGAGCTCTGGTCATGCAGCGGCCCACTCTCCGTCTGACGATTTCGCCCGAGGCGGTGACCTGGACCGATGGTCTGGTCTACCGGCCGGTCGCCATGCCCGTCACCATCGGAGGTCGAAGTAGAGGCCAGGCGTAGGAACCGCGGTGGTCGGCGATCGGAACGGCATCGTGGAAACAAAGCTCCGCGATGCCGTTCCGGCAGGGCCACTGTTCAGCTCGAACCGACGCCGCGGTCTTCGCGTCGCATGTCTCCGACGCCGGGGGTTCCCGCACCCAGGCCGTAACGCAGGAGCACAGCGCCTGTGGACGAGGTGACGGGTGGTTCGAGGAGCATCAGGTTGGCAGGCACCACACCACCGTCGAACACCTTTTTGCCGACACCGAGCACGAGGGGGAAGAGCCACAGGTCGAGCCGGTCGAAGAGGCGCTCGTGCAGGAGGGTCTGCACCAGGTTCAGGCTTCCGATCACGTGGACGTGCTCGTGCTTGTCACGCAGTTCGTGCACGGCGCTCACCAAGTCGGGTGCCAACTGCGTCGAGCCCGCCCATTCCAGATCCGGGTTGCCTCGCGTGGCGACGTACTTCGGGAGGCTGTTGAACAGCGTGGCGATCCCGCCGTCGACGCCGTCGACCTGGTTCGGCCAGAACGCGGCGAAGATGTCGTAGGTCTTGCGGCCCAGCAGCAGGGCGTCCATGCCCTCCATTCCGGCACCGACGTGCCGGCCGACCGTCTCGTCGAACAAGGGCGCCTGCCATCCCCCGAACGGAAAGCCGTCGGGGTCCTCCTCGGAATCACCCGGCGCCTGGCCGACCAGGTCGAGCGTCGCGAACAGGTCGATGTGGATTGTGCCCATGGTGTCCTCCTCCTTGCGTTCCGGCTTGTTCCGGCACGAACGTAGACCGGCGTCCGGACGCAAACTCATCGAACGATCGCCGAGGACTCGACCGACAGACGATAGGCGACAGCCGCTACCGGGAGGGCAAGGCTCGTGGGCGTGTCTGCGCCACGCCGGCGTCGACGTCCCGTGGCCGAAGGTGACGCGGCCGGTACGACGACGCGACCGTACGGGCCGTCCGCCCCAGTAGGGACGGCCCGTACGGTCAAGCCCGGCTGAGTCCCGGGCGCCGAGTGTGGATCAGAACTTGCCGGCCTTGACGTCGGCCACCGTCACCCGGGAGACCTTGAAGGTGGTCACGGACGAGGGCTTCTTCCCTGGGGCGCCGACCGCAGAGCGGATCGGCATCCCGGTCTTGGCGTCGATCGTCAGCACCTGTTCGTCGCTGCCGAGGAACAGCGCCCGTCCCGCCGTGAGGGTCAGCGTGGGCTGCCCGCCGGTCGTCGAATCCTTGACGGTGACATCGGGAATGGTGGAGATCAGGCGGAGCACGCCCGCCCGGATCTTCGGGTTGGCCGCCCCGCGTGCCAGCGCGTCGACGCTGTTGATCCAGAGATGGTTGTTGATGAGGTTCTGCAGGGCCTTGCCGGTGGGCTGCTTCGGCGGGGTCGTGACCCCCTTCTGCTTCAGAATGCGCGCCTCCTCGGCCAGGGCCTTGTCCCATGCCGCCTTCTGCTCGGCGGGGCTGAGGCCCAGCCCGAACGGGTTGGGCGTGGCGTTGACCATCTGCTTGCGAGCGGTGTCGAGGTCGCCCGTCGCCGCGAAGCGCGCCGCCGCCACCTCACGGGCGTTCACGTCCTCGGCGAGGTTGTCATGACCGGCGATCGCCGCAGGGAGGGCGCTCTCGGCGTCCGTCACGTAGTACTCGCCGCTGTCGGTGTACAGGCTGTAGGTGATGTACGGCGCTCTGCCGTTGACGGTCTGGTTGTTCACGACCAGCGACGCGTCTCCCGACAGGGAGCCGTCACTTGCCTTGATGTCGGTCACCAGGGCCACCAGCTTGATGTTGCCTGTGGGCGCCTGGGAGGTCGACCCGGCCGGCGCCGCGGGCTGGGGCGTCGAGGGGGCGACGACCACGATGGCAGCCGCGGCCGCGAGCGCGCCGATGCCGGCGCCGATGCTCACCTTGCCCAGAATGCCCAAGCGGCGGTTACGCGTCCCGGAGAGTCTCCCTCTCCGCGCCGGAACCGCGCCGGCCACTGGAGCCATCTCCTGCACCTGTGCGGGCTCGGACTCGGCCATCGCTCCTCGCAGCGTCATCCGCGCTCGCTCGTACGCCTCGGGCCGCAGGGGTGCGGCTTCCTTCAGCTGACTGACCAGGTCCATCTCGTCCACGATCACTTGCTCTCCTTCACACTGTTGAGATCGGTCAATAGCGCGGCCACTTCCGGCGCGCTCCGAAG
>Ga0310811_10012564_pt1 | contig 10990 bp, 8 predicted proteins | sample YCmetagenome_FD_207642 | JGI IMG/M metagenome (GOLD analysis project Ga0310811, IMG submission 207642) | Soil microbial communities from experimental microcosm in Duke University, North Carolina, United States - YC | ecosystem: Engineered > Artificial ecosystem > Soil microcosm > Unclassified ...
GCGCGTCCACCCGAACGTTGCGGTCTGCTGCCGCGTGCGCTGTGCCGCCTGCGCCAGTGGCCGCAACTCGACGTCGAGCGGTGTGTTGGGGATTTCGAGGTTTGCGCCGTCGGCCATGACGATGATGGTGAATGCGCCGGCGCGTTCGCGATTGGTGTCGAGCCGCGCAAAGAAGTGACCGCCGCGGGCGGAATCGTGGATCGCCTGTGGATCCGGAGGACTCAGAAACCGATCGGATTCGAACGTGTCACCAAACAGGTAATAGCCGAACGCGCCCCGATGGCCGCCGACGTCGCCGGCAAGCTGCCGTCTCCCGGCGCTCCCACCGCTGAATGCCACGGAGCCCCGCTCGCTCATCCTGAGTCCCGACTTGGTCACGATGTCGACGACCCCGCCGAAGCGGTTACCGTACTCGGCCGGGAAGCCGCCGGTCATGACGTTGGCGGTGTCGACGATTTCCGGACTCAGACCCGCGGAGAACACCGCATGTGCGTTCTCCCAGAACGAGACGCCGTTGATCAGCGGATTCAGCGCGATTTCGTGTCCGCGAATGTGCACGAAGTCGTCGTGCCCGCGAATCATTCCCGGCGCCGAGGTGGCGATCGCGTCCGTCAGGCTCACCCGCTGAAACGCCGGGAGGTCGTCAATCCGTTCTGACGTCAGGATCGTCGAGCTCGGTGAGTGCGTGCCCGTGAGTGTTGAGGCATCGGCCGTGACATCAACCGAGACGTTGACGCGGCCGACCTGCAGGGACAACGCGACCGTCCTCACCTCGCGTGGTTCGATCGCCACTCGCAACGATCGGGTTTCGAATCCGGTGAGTCCGGCCGAGAGGACGTAGGTCCCGGGTTCAACTCGAGCAAAGACGAACCGGCCGTCCCCGTCGGTCGTCACCTGACGGGCCTGCTCTGAGCGACCGGGATCCAACGTGATGGTGGCGCCCGGAAGCGCGAAGCCATCGGCAGCCCGCAACTGCCCTTGAACGATCGCGTCACTCTGCGCAAACGACGGTGTGGTCCACAGGAGGACACCTGTCGCGACCAATACCCAGATGGACGAATGAAAGGATGCCGCCATGAGACACTCCACCACTTTGGACTCAGTCGGTACGTCACAGGTGGAGGACCGATGGCCGAAGCCTCCGGCGGAACCCGCCCCACAACGGTTCGATCCGCCGTGGGGGTGCAGCTGCGACGCGGTTGTTACGCGATGAGCGGGCGGGGAGGGGGAGTGCGCGGTGCGGCGTGACGTTCGAGCGGCGACGTTGTGGCTACGAACGACTCAACGCGGGTGACCGACGGGCCTGCGACGGAGAGCGGGCTCGAGACGAGGGCGCTGCCGACGATCAGGAACGCCGGAATCTCCGACGAGCATCCGCAGGCGAGCTGCGCGCCAGCATCAGTGGCCGGTTCCGAATGATGGTGGTGTTCATGGCCCGCCGGCTGTGACGCCGGTGCGTCATGACCGTGGTGCATCGGACAGTCGGGTGCAGGGCGGCCGTTGTGCGTGTGCTGCGTGTTCGCGCAGACGACGAGGGCTCCCGAGGCCGTGAGCGTGAGCTGCACAGCCATCGTGACCAGCGCGGCAACGGTGGTGAACCTGCGGGCAGCCATCGAGCTTACTCCGCCGTGGCCTGCATCGTCGTCGAGCCCTTACCGGCGGGACCGTCCCACTCGAGCTTGAGCTGCCAGCCCCCGGACATGCTCAAGTCGGTGTCGGCCTTGTAACGACCGGGCACGTCCCCGCGTTCAAGGAACACGCTGCCCAGCATCGGTGGCATTCCTGCCATGATCATCGCCGCGCCGACTTTCACCGTTCCGACATCGACGAGGTTATTCCCGCGTCTGAATTCCAGCGTGACCGCGTCTTTGCCGTGGGTCAGATTCCCATCGCTGGAGAGCAACACAACGTCGAGGTCACCGGAGTGGACGCGTCGCAGTTCCTTCAGGTCGGAGGCGGAACTCTTGCCACTGCAGGCCGCGCCCGCCAGGACGACGGCAACGATGAGAGGAACGGAAACGAGTTTCACGTTTCAATTGTAGTGTCGATCAGGCAATCGCCTCGACGGCGCGGGCGCGCCGTCGCGCCCACCAGCGCCGTATGTCGTCGGAGATGACGAACAGGCACGGCGTCATGAACAGCACGTGGAGCGTCGAGGTAATCATGCCGCCGATGCTCGGCGCGGCAATAGGCTTCATGATCTCCATCCCCGGGCCGGACGACAGAGGGATGAGCGAGAGCGACAGGATGATCGTCGCCACCGTCATCAGCTTTGGCCGCAGCCGTGCGGTGGAACCCGCGATGACGGCATCGACGAGCGACTGATCGGCCGGCTTCGCGTCGAGCGCTTCGCGGATGAAGATCACCATGATGATGCCGGTCTGCACGGCCACCGCGAAAACCGAGATGTAGCCGATGATCACGGCGGTAGTCATGGCATAGCCGAGCGCCCACTGCAGCAGCACACCGCCCGCCATGGCGAAGGGCACAGACATGGCCACGAGAATGGCTTCGCTCACCGACTTGAAGGCCATCACCAGCAGCCCGAAGATGATGATCAGAGTCAGCGGGACGATGAAGTTCAGGCGCGCGCTCGCTGCCGTGGTGTATTCATACAGGCCGGTCCATTCGAGCGCGTAGCCGGTCGGCAGGGCGATGCCTTTCAACGCCTGCTGGGCGCGTTCGACATAGTCCGTCGCCGTGACACCCTGGATGTCGACGTAGATATAGCCGGACAGGGCGCCGTTGTCGTTGCGAATCATCTCCGGCAGCTTGCGCACGGAGACGTTGCCAAGCTCGCTGAGCGGGACCGGCCCGTTGGCACCGACCACCGGCGTGTTGCGCACTTTCTCCAGCGTGTCGAGGTACTCCGCCGAATACTGGATCGCCAGCGGCACCACGATGCCGTCGGTCTGCTTGATACCAAGCAGGTTGTCGCCGCCGATGCCATAACGCACGGCGAGCATCGCCTCGTCGGCGGTGATTCCGTGTTCACCCAGTCGCGCGAGCTGGAACTGGACGTCGGTGTAATAGCCCTCCGAGATGCGCTCGGCCAGCACGTACTTCGTGCCCGGCACCTCGCGCAACGCCTGTTCGAGCTGCTTCGAGATCTTCTCGATCTCGGCGACATCGGTGCCCTTCACCTTGATCCCCACCGGCGTCTGGATGCCGGTCGTCTGCATCATCACGCGGGCGCGAATCGGCTGCACCCAGGTATTGACGTAGCCGACAATCTGCATCGCCTTGTCCATCTCCGCGACCAGCGAGTCTTTCGTGGTCCCCGGACGCCAGGCGGCCTTTGGCTTCAGGGTGATCGTCGTCTCGATCATGGACACCGGCGCCGGATCGGTAGAGGTGTCCGCTCGTCCGAGCTTGGCGAAGACGCGGTCGACTTCCGGGATCGCCTTCAGCTTGCGGTCCATCTGCTGCACGATCCAGCCGGCTTCGCGCGTCGGCAGACCGGGGAGCGTCGTCGGCATGTACAAGACCGCGCCTTCATCCACATCGGGCAGGAAGTCGCGCTGGAAGTTTCGCAGCATCAGCGCCGCGACGACGACGACGAGGGCGCCGGCGGCCGTGAACGCGTAGCGATGCTGGATCGTCCAGCGCAGGATCGCTGCGTACACCCGCACCGGTCGGGTGCCCTGAATCGAGTGTGGCTCGCCCGCGCCGCGTTTCATCAGCGCCCACACGACGACGATGGCGGACAGGAACGCGATCAGCTCGTAGACCTCGACGCGGAACTCCAGGTCAACTGCACGGGCGACGGCGGCGCCGGCGATCACAATGCCCGCCACGATGATTCCGGCAAGGGCGAACCGATGGTTCGACAGGCGCTGCACTCTTTCAAGGCCGAGTCGGCGCACTGACGAGGTGACGCGCGCCGCCAGCGCGTCCCGCTCGAAGACCCACACCATGATGATCGGCAGGAGCATGATCGTCAGGATGGTTGACAGCGCCACCGCGAAGGTCTTGCTGTAGGCGAGTGGATCGAAGAGTCGTGCTTCGCGCGCCTCGAGGAAGAACACTGGAATGAATGACGCGACGATGATGACAAGCGAGTAGAGCAGCGGACGGGCGACGCGGGCGATCGAATGCAGGATGATCGGCCGCCGCGCACGACCGCGGACAAGTGGCTGCAGCGCCAGCTCCGACACGCAGTTCTCCACGATGACGATCGTCGCGTCCTCGATCGCGCCGATGGCGATGCAGAGACCCGCCAGCGAAAAGAGGTTGATCGTCTGGCCGAAACCGGCCAGCGGCAGCACGGTGAAGAGCGTGCTCAGCAGCAGAATCGCAATCGGACCAACCGCGGACCGGAAATTCCCCAGGAACAGGACCGTGACCAGGATGAGCACGACCAGCTCGGACAGCAGCGTCCCGATGAACTGCTTGAGCGTTGCCCAGATCCACGCCGCGCGATCGTAGGTGGTGACGATCTCCACTCCCTTTGGCAGCGACGACCGGAGCATCTCCAGCCGCTGGTTGAGCGTGCGCGTGATGGCGAGGACGTTCTGATCCTGCTCCATGACGACAATGCCGCCGACGACTTCGCCGGCGCCATCGAGGTCTGCCGTACTGCGGCGCAAGTCGTATCCAACTTGCACGTAGCCGACGTCCTTCAAGGCGATCGGCCGGCCCTCACGGTCGCGCCCCAGAATCAGATGTTCGAGCTGCTCGATGTCGCCGCTGTCGAGCACGGCGCGGAGTTGGTACTCGCGATTGGTCACCTCGATCGTGCGCCCGCCGACCTCCTGATAGGCCGTGCCAAGCGCATCGACCACATTGCGCAGCGACAGGCCGAAACTGGCCAGCAGCGGCGGGAACAGCTTCACCTGATACTGCTTTTCCAGACCGCCGACAGACGCCACTTCCGCGATACCCGACACCGCCTGCAGCGCCGGTTTGACCTGGCTCTCGTTCAGCAGCCGCAATTCACGCAGATCACGCACGCCTTCGCGGTCCACGAGCGCGTACTGATAGACCCAGCCCATGCTGCTGGCATTGGGTCCCAGCGACACGAGCGCATCCGCGGGCAGCTGTGGTCGCAGCGCGTTGACACGGGTGTTGACCAGATCACGGACCCGGGCGCGATTGGCGCCGCTTTCGAGGATGACATAGATGAACGAATACCCCATGTGCGAGGTACCGCGGATCGACTGCACGCCGGGCGCGCCGACGAGGGCGCGAATGATCGGCTCGTTGACGTTCGACTCGAGCAGTTGCGGACTTCGCGGCCACTTCACGTAGACGACCACTTGCGGATCGGAGATGTCTGGAATGGCGTCGAGTGGAGCACGGGTGAGCATGAATGCGCTGGCCGCGACGGCCGCTGCCACCAGTGCCCAGATGACCGTTTTGAAGCGGAGAACAAATCCGAGCAGCCGGACGATCATTGACTCTGAGCCCCTCCCTTCAGCTTGTATTCAGAATCGATGAAGAAGCTGCCGAAGGTGACCACCTTGTCACCGTCCTTGACCCCGCCGGTAATCTGCGTATAGAGCTCGCCTTGCAGCCCGGCCGTGATCGTCTGCGGCTCGTAGTGGCCCTCGTCGCGCTGAACGTAGACGATGCGCGCGTGGCCTTCCTCGATGATGGCTTCATTGGGGACCGATAGATGGTCGCCGCGGTCGGTGATGATTTCCGCGACGTAGCGCCGCGCGCCGTCGCGTCCCGGACCGTTCAGCGTGATTCGCACGGTCGCCGAGCCGCCCGCGGCCGGCGTGACACGCGTGACGAACGCCTGAAACATCGAGGAGCGCGATTCGACAGGGAACGTCCGCACGCGCTGACCAACTTTCACGAACGGTGCGTCGCTTGCCGGCACAGTCGTATCGAGCGTCCGCGAATCCGTACCGACGAGGGCCGCCGTCCGGACCCAGACCTGAATCGGGCGCGTCGTCACTGGCGTGACGGTGAGTGTGAGATCGACTGCCTGATCTTTGGTGATCGGCGTGCGTTTATCAGGACTGAGCCGAATGCGGTCGCGAATACCCTGGGCCGTCGCGCCGGTCGCTAGGAGGAGGGTCAGAAGAACGATGGCGGCGCGTCGGGTTCCCTGCATGTTCAACGGCACTCGTGAAGGAGTGCCCTACGGCGAGCTGCTGCGGAAAATTCCGCAGCAGCCCTGCGTCACTCCGATCTCAGTGACAGTAATTATCCTTGCTGTCCATGATGTGCGTACCCCACGGATACAGCCCGACGTTCTTGACGCGCTCGATCGAGTTGTCCTTCGAGTCGATGATGACCACTTCGTGGTTCGTCGATTCGGCAAGGTAGATCTTGCGATCCTCCGTGTCCGTCGTTGCCGTTTCGAGCTGGATGTTCGTGCCGACCTTGATCCGTCCGGCTGATTTCAGGCTCGACATGTCGTAGACGTAGACCATGCCGCTGGTCGAGCTGATGACATACGCCTTGCCGCCCGCGTAGTTGACGCCAGTCATGTTCGGGCCGGCCTCGAGCGTCGCCTCCACGCAGTTGCACTTGGTCCCGATGATCGAGATCGTCTGATCGCCGTTATTGGGGGTGATGCCGTACTTGCCGTCGTGGCTCATGTAGATGCGCCACGGATCCTTGCCGACGCGGATCGTCTTGATCACCTTGTCTTCGCGCGTGTCGATGACGCCGACAATACCCAGGTCGCCGTCTGCGGCGTAGAGATACTTGCCGTCGACCGACGGGGCCGCGATGTTGATGCCCTTGATCTCGCCAAGGTACTTGGACGGATCGAGCTTGGCGACCGAGGGCACGCTGCCGACCTGAATCTTCTTCAGCAGCTCATGCCGGCGCACGTCGACGACGCCGACCCAGTGCGCACCGTAGTTGCCGACGTAGGCCTTCGAGCCGTCAGGCGTGAAGGTGACGTTCAGCGGCTCCACGAAACCGGGGATCGTCTTGACCTTGCTCAGCGACTGCATGTCGATGACCGAGATCGAGTCGCCCTCGGGGTTGCCCTGGTAGTACCAGCGGCTGTCTGGAGAGAACGCCAGGTGCTCCGGTGCGATGTCAACCGGGATCACCTTCACCAGCTGCAGCGTCTTGGTGTCGATGATGAACGCCTTGTTGGCCCGGGTACCACCCGTGACCACGTAACGGCCATCGGGCGACATCATCACCATGTGCGGGTTGACGTTGTTCCCCAGGAAGACGTTCTTGATGATCTTGTGGGTGGCGATATCCATGAACCCGATGTCGTTCGAATCGCGGTTCACGATCATCACCACCTTGGTGGGGTCCGGAACCAGGACGCCCTGTGCGTCGAGGGTAGTGCCGCGGCCGGTGAGGCCTGCGGCGGCAAGTGCAAGCGTGCCGATGAGGATGCGACGTGCGCTGTTGAACATGACGAATGCCCCCTGACGATTAGAACGCGGCCTGTATCTTGATGCCCGGCAGCAGGTAGCCGTATTTCTCGCCGCCCACCGGTGTCTCGAGCGCATGGATCACGTTGAAAGTCATACGCAGCCGATCAGTGAGGAGCAGGTTGTAGTACCCCTCCACCAGCTTCTCACGCTGACCGTCGAAAAGCTTGGTCTCGGCGTAGCCGACGCCCCAGGTGTCCTGGGGATTGAAGACGTGGCGGTTTTGCACGCCCACGCCGGCGCTCCAGTAATGATCGCGCTGGTCGAATTCGAAACCTTGCGTGCCGTAGCGTCCGAACAGCCCGAAGGCGTTGGTGAGCTTCTGATCGATGCTGACGCCGACCGCCTTCTCCAGGATCTGTTCCGAGGCGTTGTTCGTCCGGAACCACAGCCGGTAGCTTCCCTCTGGCAGAGAAAACGGCGTGAACGTGTAACCGACCTCGCTCAACGTGAACAGCGACTCGGAGAGGTTGGTCGCGTTGTCGTTGCTCTGCTGCAGGCCGAACTTGGCTCGGAAGCCGTTCTTCGGATCGAACTCGGCGGCAACGCCGGTGCCGTTGCTCTCCAGTCCGAGCATCTGGTTGTTGACCAGCGCGTCGGCGAGGAACTGGGTGCTCTCGTCGTTCGCAAACGCGTTGTTGTCGAAGTAGTTGGTGAGGTCGAGACGCCCGGTCGTGAGCGCGAGACGGTTGCTGAATAGTTCCGTCCGCAGCCAGACCTCGCGCAGGTTCAGCTGGTTTTGCGCGACCAGGCGTGCCGTGTAGCCGTTCAGCAGCGTCAGGGTGTCGATCTCGGCGTTCGGCGCCGTTCCGGACAGCGCGACGATGTCAGCAAAGAAGATGGTGTTCTGGGCGATGCCGGCGGTGAAGAACAGGTCAGCGGAAGCCAGCCCGTACGCGTGCCGGTTGATCGGCGCAACCTCGTCGTTCCCTTTGGTTCGCTGCGCGTACTGCGTCATGACGGCGGCGTCAACGCCGATCTTGACGTTGTGCTCTTCGGCCGCGGCGATCGCCTCTTCAACCTTCTCGTTGATCGTTTGTCGGCGGTAGACGCGCTCGCGACGATAGGTGATGGCTTTCTTCGCGCCCGGCACCGGTTCGTCGTGCTCGTTGCCGTTCTGGTCAACGAACACCTCGACCCGCTTCACACGAGTCTCCGGCTCCGACAGCACGGCACTCGATTCGAGATCAGTGACGCGTTGTCTGAGCTCGGCCAACTCCTCGAGCAGCACCTGGCGTTCTGTATCGGCGGCCTGTTGCGCAGAGGCGGCGTCAAGGGTGATGTCGAGGGTGACGTTCTGATCAGCCGTCACCTGTACACCCTGGCGGCGGAACGCCGTCAGGCCGGCCGACACCACGGTGATGTTATAGCCGCCAACCGGCAGTGCACCGAACGAGTAATTGCCCTGGGCGTCGGTCGTCGCTTCGAATTTTGCGCCGTTCGTCGCGCTCACTGCGGTCACGATCGTATCTGGGACCCCTGCCTTGTTGGCGTTGCGCACCGTGCCGCGAATGCCGCCGCGCATATCCATGCCCGGCATATTCGGCATCGGCGCCTGTGCCGGCGCCTGCTGTGCGAGTGCCGCGACCGCGGATCCGAGAACCATCAACCCGACGGCGGCGACGCGCGCCAGCCGGTACCTCTGCAAACTCATGCAACGCCCTCCTACGGGCGCCGCATCTGCATAGCGCGCCCACATCCCGCGATTCTAGGAGTCGCGGTGGGGCGCCGCATCTGAAGAGTTCCTGAAACTTTCGTCAGGAAAGCAGCACGAGAACGGCATCGCGAGGCACGCCCCTGATCACCGTGCCGGCGGGCAGCCGCAATCGCGTGCGGAGGAGGAACGGGTGGGCGTAGCGAGGGTCATAGCCGTGCAACCAGAGGAGCGGTTCGACGTGGCCCTCCGGCAGCACCGCGACCACCTGAAACGACTGTCCCGGCTGGACCTGCTCCGGGAACAGGCCGTCAAGGAGCACGCTTCGATCGAGCGTGATCGTGCCGCTGACTCGAATGCCGCCACTGGTGGGAGCCTCAGGCACCGGTTTGAATTCAAACGGCTTCGGGAGCATGCCCGGGTTGTTGCCGCGCCTGATACCGCCATCCACCCATTTCGTAACCAGCTCGATCTGCTCCTGCGACAGGCTCTGATCGTTGCGGAAATTGCCAAATCCTTTGACCGCGCCCCAGGGCGGCATCGTTCGCGCGAGCACTGAGGCTTTGATGGCCGTGGCGTGCGGCTGCACGTCCTTGTACGTCAGAAGGGGAAACGCTGAGCCATCGGGCCGATGACATGAGGCACATTTGTCGAGCACGAGCCGCGAGATCTCCCGGTTCCAGGTGATCGCGTTGCCGCTGCCGTGTGCCGAGAGCACGGCCCCACCGTACGCCAACGACGCGGCGACGAGCAGCACATGCCTCATCTGGCCACAGCGTAGCAGCACGAGGTCGCGCAGAGCGAATGCGGTTGGTGATACAAAGGAAGAAAGAAATGGTGGCGCGCACGCTGGCGCTCGTTGCGGTGTTCGGCTGGTCGGCGATGGCACGATCGGATCCGACGCTCGTCATCGAGCCCGTGTCTGCCGCGCCAATCGTGAACAGCAACGTCCCTGCTGATCCGACGCAACAGGCGGTCTACATCTGTCCGATGGATCCGGATGTGCGCTCGGATCGCGCAGGCAAATGCCGCCGCTGCGGCATGACGCTGATCACGGGAGTTCCGGAGCCGACGGAATTTCACGTTGACGTCACGTCGATCCCTGCATCGCCAGAGCCCGGTCGTCCAGCGGTGCTGCAGTATGCGGTGCACGATCCCTGGAAGAACAGGCCGGTAGCCTCATTCAACATCGTCCACGAGAAACTGTTTCACACGTTCGTGGTCAGCCAGGATCTCGAGTTCTTCGTCCACGGCCATCCGTCGCTCATCGCCAACGGCCTATTCCAGTTTCCGCTGACCTTTCCCAAGCCCGGCGTCTACCGCGTGCTCGGTGACTTCTATCCGCTTGGCAGTCTCCCGCAGCTCGCAAGCGAGACCGTCATTGTGCCGGGCGAGCCGCCTGCGCCAGTAACGCTGGGCCGCGACTATTCGCCCAAGGACGGATCGAACGTTCACGTGTCGATGGAGACGATTCCGGATCAGCCCACGGCTACCAACCGCACCCAGCTGCGCTTCGTCGTCAACGGGGCACATCCGCTCGAGAAGTACCTCGGTGCCTGGGGTCATATGTTGGTGGCCAGCAACGATCTGATCGACATGATGCACGAGCACCCGTTCCTGGCCGACGGCGGTCCACAGGTCGAGTACGAAGTGGTCTTTCCGCGCGCTGGTGCGTACCGCATCTGGGTGCAGTTTCAGAGTGCCGGTGTGGTGAACACCGTCCGATTCGACATACCCGTCGCCCCAGCCCCGGAAGATCCGCCCGACTAGCTCCGCCGTAGGGGCCCTACAGCCGCGCTCCAAGCGGTACAGATCATGAAGCTCTCCGCCTTCGGTGCGCGTGCACCAACTGGAGAGTTTCATGAAGGTCAGCCGAATTGTCATCGTCGCGGCGTTGGCGGCGTCGTGTAGCCGCGGAACGCCGTCGGACCGCTCGGAGAAGCCAAACCACGAGGCCCCGCCTGTCGCCACGTCTGGT
>Ga0310811_10012565_pt1 | contig 10989 bp, 5 predicted proteins | sample YCmetagenome_FD_207642 | JGI IMG/M metagenome (GOLD analysis project Ga0310811, IMG submission 207642) | Soil microbial communities from experimental microcosm in Duke University, North Carolina, United States - YC | ecosystem: Engineered > Artificial ecosystem > Soil microcosm > Unclassified ...
CATACCAGCCTGTGAACCTTAACAATCCTAATTATGGATGGGCCAGCAAACAGGCGCTGAACCTCTCGCTGGATCTGGGTTTCTTCCATGACCGGCTCCTGGTGAACGGCACCTGGTACCAGAACCGCACGGGTAATCAATTGACCAGCTATCCCCTTCCTTCGCAGGCCGGCATGTCCTCGGTGGTAGAGAACTTCAATGCAACCCTGCAGGACAGAGGATGGGAATTCTCTTTTACCTCTACGAATATCAAAACGAAGGATTTCAAGTGGTCGACCTCCTTCAATATCTCTGCCAACCACAATAAGCTGGTGGCTTTTCCGAATATTGAAAAGTCTTCTTATAACGGGATCTACCAGGTAGGTAAATCAACCAACCTGCAGTACGGGTTCAAGTTCGCGGGCATCAATGATACCACGGGGGTCTTCCAGTTTTACAATGCAAAGGGTGCCCGTGTGTATAACGGTCTCTCCTATAGCAGGGCAAGCCAGGGCGGAGATCAGATAGAGCTGGGGAATACAGAGGCGAAATACTTTGGCGGTATGGGCAACACATTCGGTTACAAAGGCTGGAGCCTGACCCTGTTCCTTCATTTCTCCAATGCGCTGGCGCATAACTGGCTCTCCGGCGTATACTCCGGGTCGATACCGGGTAGCCTGAGCAATCTGCCGGCCCGGTTGAAAATGAGCGATTTCTGGCAAAAGCCGGGTGATAACGTCTCCCTGGAAAGGCTCACTACCGGCTCGTACTATGCGAACACCAATGGAACCCTGGCGCAGCGGTCTACCAACTATTTCGGCTCTTCTTCCGCCGTCTACGGGAATGACTTTTATGTCAGGCTGCAGAATGTCGCCCTGTCGTATACCCTGCCGGCCAATGCCCTTAAAAAAGCAGGCGTTAAGAATTGCAGCATTTATGTCAACGCGCAAAACCTGTTCACATTCACCAACTATAAGTTCGGTGACCCGGAGACACCTGGCTCTTTTGTCAGCATTCCCCTGCAACGGATCATTACAGGCGGCCTGACACTTGACTTCTGATGGGATCACCGATCCATCGGAAAGGCCCGTCATTAACCTAAAATGCAAAAACTGAATGTCATGAACGAACTACTTTTTATATATAAAAGAACGCTGACCCTTTTATTATTCCTTTCCCTGTTGTCGGCCTCCTGCCGGAAGCTGATCTCCATCCCTCCGAACCCGCCTTCGCAGATACCCCAGACGCAGGTATTTGCTGACAGTGCAGATATCCAGGCTGCAGTAGCAGGTATCTATGCCAACTTTAAAACTTCAGGCGCCTCCGCCTCCTGGGTGAATGGCGCAATTACGATCAGCGGTGGTCTGTCTGCCGATGAAATACGGGGTACCTCTTCGTATGATCTGGTGGCGCCTCAGTTTTACAAGGATGCCGTCCTCATCGATAATTCAACCGTAGCAGCCATGTGGAAACAGGCCTACCTGGATCTTTATCAAATGAATGTTTGCCTGGACGGCATTGCAGGCACCACTGCAATCAGCGACTCCCTGAAGCGGATCCTGACGGGTCAGATCAAAGTGATAAGAGCCTTGTATTATTTCAATATGGTGAATTTATGGGGAGGCGTGCCTGTGGTGACGAACAGTGATTATGCGGCCAATGCCAACCTGCCCAGAGCAACGACGGACAGCGTTTATTCCCGTATCAAGGCAGACCTGACAGATGCAACGACGTTGCTGCCTGCTCAATATCTCTCGGCCGGCAGGTCGCGCCCAAATCTCTATACGGCGGAGGCGTTGCTGGCCAAAGTAAATCTTTACCGGCAGGATTGGGACAATGCCGCTATTATGGCGGGCAACGTGATCAATTCCGGCGTTTACGGCCTGGAGACAAACCCCAATAATGTATTCCTCCATGGCAGTAAGGAAGCTATCTGGCAATTGCCTGCTAAAGGGCAGAGTTACCAGACTGTGGAAGGGTACAGTTTCAACCTTGCCTTTACGAGCCTTCCTCCATATGTAATGACCGATGCCCTGCTGAACGCCTTTGAAACAGGGGACCTGCGTAAAACAGCCTGGGTAGGAAGCAGCGTCAACCTCGGCACCACCTATTATTACCCTCATAAATATAAGAACAGGGCTGCCACCGCCACACCCCTCGAAGATTACATGGTCCTGCGGCTGGGCGAGTTATACCTCATCCTTGCGGAAGCCCTGGCCCACAAGAACCAGCTGAACGATGCCGTGACCAGCCTGAATACCGTGCGCAGCCGGGCAGGCCTCTCCGGCAGCACGGCCGCCACACAGACGGATGTGCTGAATGCCATCCTGCATGAACGGCAGACGGAGCTGTTCTGCGAATGGGGCAACCGCTGGTATGATCTGAAAAGAACAGGGTATGCCGACAGCGTGCTGAATGCGGAAAAGCCGGGTATATGGCAACCTTATGCACAACTGTATCCCATCCCCAAAGCGGAGATACTGACTAATTCTTTTTTAATCCAGAACACAGGCTACTAAGCTATTTCAACATACAACTACATGCAAGAACAGACAACCCGGGAACCAATCGTAAGAATTGAGCATTTGTCTCATAGGTATAACAGCAATTGGGCGATACGGGATATTAACATGACGATCAGCCAGACAGGCATCGTCGGGTTGCTGGGCTCTAACGGAGCAGGTAAATCGACGACGATGAACATCCTCTGCGGGGTGCTGAACCAGACGGAAGGATCGGTGTACATCGACGGCATCGATCTGCGCAGGGAGCCGGAACGGGCTAAGCAGCAGATAGGATTTTTGCCGCAGACGCCGCCCCTCTATATGGATTTTACCGTAGACGAGTACCTGACGAACTGCGCCTACCTGCGATCGATGGAAAAGCCGGAAGTCCCGGCCGCCCTGGAAGAGGCGAAAGAACGCTGCGGGATAGCCCATTTCAGCAAGCGGCTGATCCGGAATTTATCCGGCGGCTATCGCCAGCGTGTGGGCATCGCGCAAGCCATCATCCATCGTCCGAAGCTGGTGGTGCTGGACGAACCGACCAATGGCCTGGATCCTAACCAGATCATCGAGGTCAGGAGCCTGATCAAGGAGATAGCGACGAGCCATGCAGTGATATTCTCCACGCATATCCTGTCCGAAGTGCAGGTGTTGTGCAGGGATATCCAGATGATAGAGGGGGGAAGGATCGTCTTCTCGGATACGATGGACGCCTTATCTAACTATGTGGCGCCCCATAGTGTGCTGGCTTTCATGGAAGAACCTCCTGCCGCGGAGGAACTGGAAAAGATAGAGGGCGTCGTTAAAGCGGATTTCCTTACAGAACGCCAGGTGCGCCTTTATTTCAGCGGTGAAAGGACCGTCGCCGAAAGGATCATTGCGGCAAGTGTGCAGGGCGGCTGGCGCCTGCAGGAGATCAACCTGGAAAAGAGCTCGCTGGACGAAATATTTGCGGAATTGTCCAATACAAAAGGACGTAAAAAATAAAATTTTTGATGAAAAAGACTTTACGGATCGCGCGGATCGAGCTCAGTACGCTGTTTTTCTCCCCTATTGCCTGGTTTTTACTGATCGTACTAATGATACAGGTGGGCCTGGGCTATACCACCGCGATGGAATGGATGGAGCAATCCAAACAGCTGAGCGGCAACTTCGGAGCGCTGACCGCCCAACTATTCGCAGGTGCTTTCGGATCAGGCGTGCTGTCGGGAATACTCAGCAAGCTGTACCTGTATATTCCACTGATCACCATGGGGCTGATGAGCCGGGAGTTCAGCAGCGGAACGATCAAACTGCTGTATTCCTCTCCGATAAAAGTGCGTGAGATCATTTACGGCAAATTCGTCGCCATGATGGTCTACAACTTACTGCTAATAGGGGTATTGTTATTGTTTATAATAGCGGGGATCATCACCGTGCCGCATTTTGATTATGGTTTGATCCTCTCCGGCCTGCTGGGCATATACCTGTTGTTATGCGCCTATTCAGCCATCGGGTTGTTTATGTCCTGCCTGACAGCTTACCAGGTGGTAGCTGCTATCAGCACCTTCGTCATTTTCGCCTTTTTGGGCTATATCGGGACGATGTGGCAGGAGATAGATTTTGTAAGGGACCTGACCTATTCCCTGGCTATGACAGGCCGTTCGGAGAAGATGATCGCCGGGCTTATCACCACAAAGGACCTGGCCTATTTCGGAGTTATTATCTATCTTTTCCTGGCGCTTTCCATCCTTAAATTAAGGTCGGCGAGAGAGTCCCGGCCTGTCCTTGTCCGCATAGGGCAATATACCTTCATCGTCGTCTCCGCCATCCTGATCGGGTATCTCACCTCCCGGCCGGGGTTCATAGGCTACTGTGACGCCACCGACACGAAGTCAAATACGCTGAGCGAGAATACCCAGCAGATCATTAAGGGAATGGGCGATGACCCGATAGAGGTGACCACTTATATCAATTTCCTTGACAGGACTTATGGGCGTGATCAACCGAGCCAGCGGAATGCGGACATGGACCGGTGGGAGCCGTATATACGGTTCAAATCCAACATCAAATTCAGGTATGTTTATTATTATGACAGCGTCATCTCCGAGCCCAATTTTTATAAATGGATGAAAGGGAAGACCAATAAGGAGATCGTTGAAATGCGGACGAAGGCGTATAAAATGGATATGAATACGCTGATGAGACCTGAAGAGATCAGGAAGATCATCGACCTGCGGCCCGAGGGTAACAGGCTGGTGATGCAGGTGAAATACAAAGACAAAGCCACTTTCCTGCGGGTCTTTGATGATATGGAATTCTGGCCGGGGGAAACGGAAGTGTGTGCGGCTTTCAAGCGTATGACCGTCAAGCTGCCGAAGATCGCCTTCCTCGACGGAGGATTTGAACGCAGCATCTATAAGGCCGGTGACAGGGAATATAAAACCCTGACCAACCAGAAATCTTTCCGGTATGCCCTTATCAACCAGGGTTTCGACGTGGATACGGTGAATGCGGAGGACAGGGATATCCCCACGGATATTGCAGCGCTGGTGATCGGGGATCCCAAAACCAATTTCAGCCCCCAGGCCCAAGCCAGGATCCAGCGGTATATAGACGGGGGCGGCAATCTGCTGATTGCCGGCGAGCCGGGCAAACAGGCTGTGGTCAATCCCCTGTTAAAGGGCCTGGGTGTGCAATTGATGGATGGCGCCCTCGTACAGCGCAGCAGGGACTATTCCCCCACCCTGGTATTGCCCTATCTCACTGCCGCCGGGGCAGGTCTTTCTAAAAGATTGGACAACGACTTCCAGGACAGCGTCCGGATGTCCATGCCCACCGCTGTGGGATTGACCTATGACAGCAGCGGCGCCTACACGATCAGACCGTTGCTGATGACGGACGAAAAGGTGAGCTGGAATAAAAAAAGGGCGTTTGTGATGGATTCCGCCGAAGTGGCGTATTCTCCCGCGGAAGGCGACGAGAAAAGGGCCATCCCTACCGCACTGGCTTTGACGCGGAAGGTGGGCGGCAGGGAACAGCGAATTGTCGTGACGGGCGATGCCGACTATTTAAGCAATTCAGAGCTGGGAAGGAACAATGTGAGGACGGACAACTTTCATTTTAATACGGCCTTGTTCGGGTGGTTTGCCAATGGGGAGTTCCCGATAGAAACGACCCGGCGGAGGTCGAAGGATAACCATTTAATCCTGAATGCCCTGGGCGTAAATGTTTTGAAAGCGCTGTTCCTGGGCATATTGCCCGGACTGTTGCTGATCGGCGGAGCGATTTTTTTGATCAGGCGTAAAAGGAAATAAATTCATCATGAGGTTCATTACGGACAATCAGACGTTGGAAGACCTTCAGCTAACGGGGCGGGGGAATCATTCGGTCATAAGTATATTCAACCGGACAGTGACCCGCGGCGGTGCAGAACTGCTGGATGAGCTGTTCCGTTACCCGCTGTCCGATGCAAACGCTATCAACCATCGCAGCAGCATCATTCAGTATTTTGCATCGATAAAGGCCGTATTTCCCTTTTCGGGCGAGCTGTTCGATGTATTGGAACAATATCTTTCCAATACCGATGAGCGGACCCGGCTTTCGCCGGACGAGCATACGCTGGGGAAAAAGCTGACCCATTTAATCGCGGAAGAAACCGAATATAAGAACATCTATAAAGGGGTCACCGCCATCATTGACATCCTGCATGGTCTCCGGAGTTTTATCGATTCCATGGGGCAGGCAGACGAATTTCCTTACCGCGACGAAAAGAATGTCCTTGCTGAGCTGCTGTCCGATCCGGCGCTGGCGCTATTGATGAAAGAACCATCGAATAGAAAAATACCGTATAACAGGGTGGCCGCTTATGATACGCTCATACGGTTCCGTCACCGCGATGTCATAAAGAAAATAGTGCGCCCGATCTATCACCTGGATGTATATATCTCCATAGCAAAGGTGGCGCTGCAGCGCGGCTTCGTATTTCCCCGGGCCTTGCCTAAGGAGCAGCATACCCTTCAGTTGGAAGGTGTTTATCATCCGCAGTTGAAAGACCCTGTTGCCAATACGCTCCGTATGGCGCCGGACAGCAACCTGGTCTTCCTCACCGGCGCCAACATGGCCGGTAAAAGCACTTTTATGAAGTCGCTTGGCATAACCCTGTTCCTGGCGCACATGGGTTTCCCTGTCCCGGCAAGGAAAATGACCTTCTCCGTCTTCGATGGCCTCTATACCACTATTAACCTGCCGGATAACCTGGGCCTGGGCGCCAGCCATTTCTATGCGGAAGTGCTGCGGGTAAAAAAACTGGCGAAAGAACTGAGCCTCTCCAAAGATCTCTTCATCATCTTCGATGAGCTGTTCCGGGGTACCAACGTAAAAGATGCATACGAGGCCACGATAGCCATTACAGGGGCATTTGCGCAGCGTCGCAACAGCATGTTCGTGATCTCTACCCATATCATGGAGGCAGGCGAAGTACTGCGGCAACGGTTCGGGAATATCAGCTTTTTATACCTGCCCACGCGGATGAATGGGAAGGATCCCGTATATACCTATACGCTGGAGGCGGGGATTACGGATGACCGGCACGGGATGGTCATTATCCGCAGCGAGGGCATTATCGAACTACTGAAGAACGGAAAAAAGAAAATCTCCTGACTATGAGCTTTACGGCCGATAAACAGACATTGGACGACCTGAGCCTGTTGGGCAAATACAAGCCAGATTCCATCTACAGTCTTTTCAACCGGGTGCATACCGCCGGCGGGGAGAAATTACTGGAGGCCTTGTTTCAGCATCCATTGACCGATGCGGATGAAATTAACCGGCGCAGTGAGCTCTTCCGGTATTTTCAGCAGAAGAAGCTGGCATTTCCATTGGTTGGCGAGTCCCTGAACGTCATGGAAAACTACCTGGGGGCAGGAGGCGGAGAGAATTTCCTGATGGCAATGGCCGGCACTGCCCGAAGAAAGCTGCTGGACTCCATCGTCCGCGACGAAGCCTATGTCCGGATAAAGACCGGGCTGCTGACCACCATCGGGACGTTAAGAACCTTTTTCGATTTTATGAACAGGCTGGAAAGGGAGGATGGATTGGACGGCCCTTTCGGGGAGCAGCTCCGAAGCGTAAAAAAGATCTTTCAAAACAGGCGGCTGGAAGGACTTCGGACAGCATGGGAAAGGGGAGATTGGGAGGCGAAAGAGCTGCCATGGCTCAAAGTGGCCCGATACGATCACCTGCTAAGAAGGTTGCTGCAAATGGAAATGGCGACCCTGACAGGGATCATTTACCAACTGGATGTGTATATGGCCGTCGGATATGTGGCCGCTGTAAAAGGGTTCACTTATGCGCATGCTTTGCCGGCAGCGTCGAATACCATTCGCGCCACCGGGTTGCGCCATCCACGACTGGAAAGAGCGGTGGGCAATCCCCTATCGCTGCACCAGGATAAGAATATGCTGTTCCTGACGGGAGCCAACATGGCGGGGAAGTCCACCCTGATGAAAGCATTCGGGATCTCCGTCTATCTTGCGCACATGGGCTTTCCCCTCGCGGCGGAGGAAATGACCTTCTCTGTAAAAGACGGGATCTATTCCTCCATCAATGTCCCGGATAATCTCAGCCTTGGGCATAGCCACTTTTATGCGGAAGTGCTCCGGGTAAAAAAAGTGGCCCTGGAGGTGAGCTTGTCCAAAGACCTGGTAGTGATCTTCGACGAGCTGTTTAAAGGCACCAATGTGAAAGACGCCTATGATGCCACCCTGGCCGTTACGGAGGCGCTGTCTGAATACAGGAACTGCTGCTTCATCATCTCCACCCATATTATCGAAGTGGGGGAGACCTTACGGGAGAGACACGCCAACATCCAATTTGCCCGTTTGCCTACCATCATGGAAGGGATGACTCCCCGGTACTTATATAAATTGGAGGAAGGCATTACCGCCGATCGTCATGGCATGATGATCATTGAGAATGAAGGGATCCTGGGGATCCTTAGCGGCCATTTATTCACTTAATGTTTTTTATTTATTTAATCTATCAGTATGTTAACAAAACGATCATGGATCTATCCGTGTACCCTCGCCATTGCCCTGTCCCTGGCTGGTAACGGTCACGCACAACGTAGACAGGGACCGCCTCCCGGAAACATGGGCGCCCATCCCCCGGACAGTACTCAACGACATTCAGACACGGCCAGAAGGATGCCGCCTCCCATCCGTCCCTATAAGGAAGTGATCACCCCGGATATGCAGACCTACAAGGGATTCTTTACGGTACACCGCAAAGAAGACAAATACTATTTCGAGATACCGACCTCCCTCTTTGGCAGGGATATCCTCATCGTGAACAGGGTCGCCAAGGCTGCCGCGGATATGCGCAACGGTCCTTATGGATATGCCGGCGACCAGATAGGAGAATCCGTATACCGCTGGGAAATGGGTCCTTCGAAGAAATTGTTCCTGCGCCGCATCTCCTTCTCCGAATATGCTAATGACAGCACCCGGTCCATGTTTGCCGCCGTGCAGAAGAATAATGTGCAGGCCATCGCCATGGCCTTTCCCATTGCCGCCTTCCGGCCCGACTCTACGGCCATTGTCGTGGATGCCACGGAGCTGCTCAACAGCGACAACGATATCCTCTACTTCGAACGAAAGGCGTTTAAGGACCGGGCGGGCATGGGCGCCCAGCAGAACGACCGCTGTTATATCGACTACGTCCATACCTATTCCGCCAACGTTGACATACGGGCGGTAAAGACCTATTCAGCCGGTATGAACCCCACTTCCTCCAATTATACCGTCGAGCTGAACTCCTCGCTGGTCCTTCTCCCTGAAAAGCCGATGACCGCCCGGCTCCAGGATAAAAGAGTAGGTTATTTCACCACGCAATATAAGGACTTCGATGCAGACCCACAGGGCGTTAAACAAACGGTTTACGTGAAAAGATGGCGCCTGGAACCCCGGCCCGAAGATATGGAGAAATATAAGAGGGGTGAACTGGTTGAACCCGTGAAACCCATCGTCTTTTATATCGACCCGGTAACCCCCAAAAAATGGGTGCCCTACCTGATACAGGGAGTCAACGACTGGCAAAAAGCCTTCGAACAGGCCGGTTTTAAAAATGCTATTATCGCCAAAGTGGCGCCGACGAAGGAGGAGGACAGCACCTGGAGCATCGACGACGCCAGCCATTCGGCCCTCATCTACCGGCCATCTGCCATCGCCAATGCCATGGGGCCCAGCGTAGCCGACCCCCGCAGCGGTGAGATCATAGAAAGCCATATCTTCTGGTATCACAATGTAATGTCCCTGTTGCATGACTGGTATCTCGTCCAGTGCGGAGCCGTCGACCCCCGCGCGCGGAAACCCCTGTTGGACGACGAACTGATGGGCAACCTCATCCGCTTCGTCAGCTCCCACGAAGTGGGACATACCCTGGGGCTCTTGCATAATTTCGGGTCCAGCTCCACGGTGCCGGTTGAAAAATTGCGGGACAAGGCCTGGGTAGAGGCGCACGGACATACCCCCTCCATCATGGACTATGCCCGTTTCAACTATGTCGCCCAGCCGGAAGATCATATCGGGGAAGCCGGCCTCTTTCCCCGCATCGGCGACTATGATAAATGGGCCATCCAATGGGCCTATACCTTTCACCCGGAATATAAAACTCCCGAGGAAGAGAGCAAGGCCCTGGTGGGCATCGTGACGGACAGCCTGAAGCAAAATCACCGCCTGTGGTTCGGCGACAATCCCTACGATGCCAGGTGCCAGTCGGAAGACCTGGGCGATAATGCCGTAAAAGCCGGCGGCTATGGCATTAAGAACCTGAAAAGAATATTCCCTGAGCTCATCAGCTGGACCTCGGTCCCCGGAGATGGTTACGAAAACCTGATGCGTTATACCAGGGCTGTATTCCAGCAATACGAATTTTACCTGAGCCATGTCATGGCTAATATCGGCACGATCTACCATACGGAACGAATAGCCCCGGATGAGGCTCCTGCCTTCGAGATGGCTCCCTATGCCGTCCACAAAGAAGCTGTCCGTTTTGTCAACGAACAGTTATTCACGACCCCGCTCTGGCTCAATAATGAAGAGGTGATGAATAAATTGCCCGTGAGCTTTGGTGTGGAATTGAACAAACTTCAGGCGGATGCTATCAACCTGATCCTTACCCGCGACCGCATGAGCAGGCTCCTCTGGGCGGAGCAGTCTTCCACCGGCCGGCCGGCCTCCTCCGGAACGAAAAAGACCTATACCGTGAGCGAGTTGCTGGATGACCTGAACAAAGGCATCTTCCGGGAGTTGTATGAAGGTAAAAATGTGGACGCCTATCGCCGCAACCTGCAGAAGATCTATGTCGGCAGACTGATCGAACAGGCTTTTGCGCCCGCGGACCTCAACTTCGTGCTGGCGGCTACCACTTATCATATTTCACAGACGGACCTGGTGGCCCTGCTGAAGGACGCCCTCCGGCAACAGCAACAGTTGATCAGAAAGGCGCTGGCTAGTCCCTCTCCCGA
>Ga0310811_10012567_pt1 | contig 10989 bp, 14 predicted proteins | sample YCmetagenome_FD_207642 | JGI IMG/M metagenome (GOLD analysis project Ga0310811, IMG submission 207642) | Soil microbial communities from experimental microcosm in Duke University, North Carolina, United States - YC | ecosystem: Engineered > Artificial ecosystem > Soil microcosm > Unclassified ...
ACGCACGTCCACTGAGCCAAACGTGGACGTGCTGCGCAATTCGACGCCTGCCTCGGAAAGATCCCGCTGCAGGGCTTCTCCCAGGAAGCGCGCGTTACGGGCCACCTCCTCCCGCATGTCGCTCCCGGCCTGCGCCCGGAACGTCGCGAGCAGGATTCCCGTGGCGGACATGAATACGACGACGCCCACCACCATCGCGATGAGAAGCTCGATGATCGTGAACCCGCCGCGCCCTCGAGGCCTGGTCGTGGACGGGTTCATGACGACGGCCGGTAGACGAGTGAGACCAACTCGAGCGATCCCGTAGTGCGCGGGACGCTCACGAGCACGCGGAGGCGCAGGAGATTGGCTCCCGCTTGGGTGACTTCGACCGAGCCGCTGTAAGCCCCGCCCGGCACGATGTCTCCGCGCTCATTCAATGAAACCGGACCTTCGTTGGCCAGCGTCGCCGGATCGCGAGCGCGCAGCTCCTCCATGTAGCCGCGAGCCACGCCGAGGGCGACCGAGCGATTGTCGGCGATGTTCCGCGCCGACAGCAGCGCCGTCTGGGTCTTGGCCAGCGCGGTCAGGCCCACCGCGAGGATGATGAGCGCGACCGTCACGGCAATGAGGGTGTTGCCTCGCTCGTTGCGGGTCATTGCCATGTCCCTCCCTTGTACAACCAGACGCGGAACGACGCCGCCCCGGTCGCAGTCACCGCAGCTACCGTGTTGGGATCCTTTGCATCCCGGAGGTAGATCGTGCCGCGGCTGTTCAACGGCCGGGTCAGGCCCGCGGCGTCGAAATCGATCCGGCCGTTCGGCAGCGTCACCGCCCGGTCGATCGAATCGTTCGGCATCATCGGCGCGCTGCCTCGGCCGAAGAGCACGCCGTCCGGGAGATGACGCTGCCGGGCGCCGCCGAGCGCCGATGCCTCGGCATCGGAGTAAGCGAACACGGTGTCGCCGTCGGTGTCGAGATAGCCGGTGTAGGTGCCGCCGGCGGTGTCGAACACCAGCCGCGCGATTCGCTTCGACGCCAGGGCCTTGGTGCGGGCGAGCTCGAGGTCGAGCGTGATCTGACGGGCTGCACCCCGCGTCCGCATGCCGGCCGTCATCGCCAGGCGCGGCGTCGCGATCGCGGCCAGAATGGCCAACACCGCGATCACGACTACCATCTCGATCAGAGTGAACCCGCGCCGCTCAGCCATGATCCGCCTCAGTACACGGTTCGGAACGAGGTCTGGGCGATGTTGCCCACAACCGGCGTCGACGGCGGCAGGTTGACGGGGTCCTGGAAGCGGAGCTCGAACTGCCAGTCACGGTTGGGCGGACTGTAGTAGCTCTGCCAGCTCCACCGCCGGCGCGCGGCGTATTGACTCTCGAACAGCGACACCAGAGAGCCGCGGTAGGTAAACGTTCTCCCACCCCAGTTCTCGAGGAACCGGGGGAAATTCTCCAGACCGCCCCCGTAGCTCCCATTCGGCGTGGGCGGCGGGAATGCGGGGACCGCGCAACCGGACACCTGCCAATCGCAGGGAGTGGCCGAGTGTCCGGCTGCGATCGCTGCGTAGACCGTCGTGGACGCGGCATTAGTGACCGGGTACGCGTGGTTCGCGTTCGGGTCCCAGGCCGGGTCCCAGCGGTGGGAGTCACCCGGGTTGGTGCCCTCGGCCCATCCGTTGGAGAGGAAAGTGATCTCGTCCGCTGCCAACGCTGCGGGCTGCCAGATACCGGCGTTGTAGTCTCCCCAGACGTAGAGCGGCCGGTCGGTTGCGACCGTCAGCGGATTGGGCAACTGGGCCCCGTTCTTAAGGCGAAGCACCGGATAGTCGCGGCCGGTCGTCCCGTCGCTGTTGATGAATGTGATGTAGAACGTCATCGTCCGCCGCGTGGCATTCAGGCCGACCCAGTTGCTGAGCTGCGCAATGTCGACCTGGAACACATCCGCGCCGATGTTTTCCCGACCCTCGTAGAACGCGTTCGGAATCCCTTGGAAGATCAGGGCGCACGTAGCCGCGTCCGGAAGCTGCATGCCGGCGGGCCGAACGTGCGTCATCGCCCCGGCGGCGCAGACGTTGCCGAGCTGGGCGAGGTCCACCGTGATGTACCAGTCCGCCTTCCAGGAAAACTTGACGCCCTGGACATCGGACGCGTCCCCTGCGTTCCTTGGCCGGACCAGCTCGATGGGATCCATGCCGGTCGGCAAGGGCAGACGGAGCGGTTTGACGCCAAAGGCCGAGGTCATCAGCCGGCCGTCGAAATCGCTATTGCTGCGGGCCACGAAGCCCGCGGAATCCACGCTCCGGCTATCGAACGTGAGCTGCATCGGATTGCCGGCTGCGTTGTTGATCTTGACGCCGTTCAATCGCTCGTCGTAGGCCTTCCGCTCCCAGTAGACGTTCTTTGGCGTGGTGATGATGCTCTGGAAGAAGGTGTTGGCCGAGCTCAGGTACAGGTTGCCGTTGGTATGGACCCACCCCGCAAAGGTCATTGGCGGACCGTTGTGAATCTCCAGGTCCTTCTCGTAGAAGACGCCGAACTGGAAGATCGGAATCGACTGCGCGTTCACGCCCAGGATGAGCCGCGACGTGTTGTTGAGCGGGTCGCGGGCGGTGAGGTCGAGGTCGATCCGCTGATTGAGCGCGAAGAGCCCCGCAAATGGCCCGTCGGTAATCGGGCGGACCAGTGGGGCACCTATTCGCTGCGCGTTCATGCTTTCAAAGGTGAAGCCTGGGAGGCTCGGCGGGGTCACCGCGGCGAGGTCCGCATCGGTGATCGCGCCGTCCGTCATGGCGGGCGCCAGTTGCGCCAGCATCGCGTCGGTACCACCCTCGGCTGCGTACGCGGCTCGGGTGCTCCGATAGTCCAGATTGGCGGTCCGCAGCGTGAGGATCAGCTGGGCCGCCGCATAGCCGAGCAACAGCGTGAGCAGGACGAGCGCAACGAGGGTGACCTCGAGCGTAAAGCCTCGCCGATCGCTTCGGCTGCGGCCAATTGGAACAGGTACGCCTGCGCGGTGCGCCATTTCGTGTTGCCTCCAGACGGCCGGGCGATCTCGAGGAGACCCCTTAGCTTTGCGTCCCGCCGTCGCCGACGGTTTGCCCTGTACTGGATCGCGACACCTACGCCGAGCATTGGCTTGGGGTGTGGCGAGTCCCCTCCAGGGAATGCAAGAGCCGCACCGAAGAGGGCATGTTTTGCGCGAACGCGAAGTGGGGGAGAGGCTTACGGAGTGAGTTGGGAAATGCCCTCGGGGGCCAAAACGCTGCAACCAACGTCAACTTGCAGTGGGCTGGTGCTACGGACTGCAGCGGTGTTAGACCACGATACCGTCGGTGGTGAGTCCTTCTATGATGCGCTGAACGTTGGCTCGCAGCGCATCGCGGTCGGGGTGGTCAATCGAGCCGGCCACGGCATCAGCGATGTCGACCGGATCGTGACTCCCATCGCAATAAGTGAGAACCAGGGCGGAGGTGAAATCGAGATGGTTGGGTGTGGTGCCGGCACCGTCGCGCAGCTGAAAGCGGCCGCCCACGGAGTGGAAGCGGATGTCAGAGCGGGCCCGGGGGTAGCGGCGGCGCGGTTCTTTGTGCACATCACAAAACTATCCATGAGCGGAAGCCACGCAACCCCTGATTTTTCAATTATTAACACTATGTGGAGTAATCTGTGGAGAACAGTGTGGAAAGGTCCGCCGATTGCCGCCGCGACCCCCCTCCATCTATTTTCCGCGGCTTTGGCCGCCCCCGTGGTCTTCCTCGCACCCGGATCCTGATGGCCGACACCACCCTCATGGACAAGCTCGTGTCGCTCTCCAAGCGACGCGGTTTCATCTTCCAATCCTCCGAGATCTACGGCGGCCTCGGCTCCGTGTGGGACTACGGCCCGCTTGGCGTGGAGCTCAAGAAGAACGTCAAGGACCGCTGGTGGCACGCGATGGTCCACGCCCGCGAAGACATCGAGGGGCTCGACGCGGCCATTCTGATGCATCCGAAGGTGTGGGAGGCATCCGGGCACGTCGCCGGGTTTACCGATCCGTTGGTGGACTGCCGTCACTGCAAGAATCGCTTTCGCGCTGACGATCCCCGCATCAAAGGGACACCGGGCCAACCCGATGCTCAATGTCCCGTGTGCGGCAGCAAGGGCACCCTGACCGAACCGCGCCTCTTCAATCTCATGTTCAAGACTTTCATGGGGCCGGTGGAGGACCAGGCGGCCATCGTCTATCTCCGCCCGGAGACGGCGCAGGGCATTTACGTCAACTACCTGAACGTGCTCAACTCGTCCCGCCAGAAAGTGCCGTTCGGGATCGCGCAGATCGGCAAGGCGTTCCGCAACGAGATTACGCCGGGGAACTTCATCTTCCGGACCCGCGAGTTCGAGCAGATGGAGATGCAGTTCTTCGTGAAGCCCGGCACCGACGTCGAGTGGTTCGAGCGCTGGCGCGCGTGGCGCATGGAGTGGTGTCAGGAGCTGGGCCTCACAGCGGCCAAACTGCGGTTTCATCAGCACGGACCCGACGAGCTGGCTCACTACGCGAAGGCGGCGTTCGACATCCAGTACGAGTTTCCCTTCGGGTGGCAGGAGATCGAGGGGGTGCACAACCGCACCGACTTCGACCTGGGGCGGCACCAGCAGTACTCCGGGAAAAAGCTCGAGTATTTCGACCAGGCGGCCAATGAGCGCTACATCCCCTACATCGTCGAAACCTCGGCCGGCGCCGATCGCGTCACGCTCACGGTGATGGTGGACGCCTACCGGGAGGAGGCTGTCGAGGGTGAGACCCGAGTAGTCCTCGGCTTCCATCCTGCCCTGGCGCCCATCAAGGCGGGGGTGTTCCCGCTGGTCAAGAAGGATGGAATGCCCGAGCTCGCGACCGAGGTGTATCACGGGCTCAAGCGGCGCTTCCCGGTGTTCTACGACGACAGCGGAGCCATCGGCCGACGCTATCGCCGGATGGACGAAGCCGGCACTCCGTTCTGTGTCACCATTGACGGGGAAACTGTCGCGAACCGGACGGTGACGGTGCGCTACCGCGATTCGATGGCGCAGGACCGAGTAGGGCTGGACCAACTGGAAGCCTACCTCCGTGAGCGACTGACTGCGTGAACAGTGGACAGGCGCTTCGTTTCTGCATGGAGCCCCCGTTTACCGTTTACCGTTCACTGTTCACCGTTCACGCTTTCGTTGGTTGCATGCGCCTCTCCGACTTCGAAGCGCTGGTCCGCCGGCTCGTCGCGGAAGTTCCTCCCGACTTCCTCGACGGCATTGCCGACGTTTCGGTCTCGCCCAAGAGTCTGCCCCATCCTACCCGAGCCGAGATCTATACCATGGGAGAGTGCATCCCCCTTCCGGCACCGGTCGGTGCGTCCGGGGATGCGGTGCAGAGTCGGGTGGTGCTCTACCACGGTTCTTTCGCCAACCTCGCCCGCCTCGACCCGGAATTCGACTGGCGCACCGAAACATGGGAAACGCTGACTCACGAGCTGCGCCATCACGTGGAGTGGCGTGCTCAAGCGCCCAAGCTCGAGGCCTATGACCGTGCCGCCGAACAGAACTTCGCCCGCCAGGAGGGCGAGCCGTTCGATCCCGGCTTCTACTTCGATGGGGAGTCTTCAGCGCCGGATGTGTACGAGGTGGATGGGGACTTCTTTCTCGATCGGATCGTCGGAGCGGTTCCTGGCGAGCTGCTGCTCAATTGGCACGGCGCCGCGTATCGAGCGCCGGCGCCGTCCGGCCTTAGGCTGCCCGCATTTCTCACTCTCGATGGTGTAACCGAACCGCCTCCCGGCGATCTGGTCCTCGTGTTACGCCGGAAGCCGCAGGTCGCCGATCTTTTTCGTCGTGGCGAGCCCTTCAGGGCTGTCGTGACGGTCACGCCGGTTGCCGACGCTCCGGTTCAGAGATAGCTCAGCCAGGCATCCCGCCGCCGCTGCTTGAGGCGGCCGAACCAGCGGCAGGCGGGATAGAGGGCCGCAACGACTGCCAGGGTCACGCCGTAAACCACCACGAGTGAATAGCCGTATCCCGACTGCGGGTCGATCGGCGGGTTGCTGACCAGCCACGGCACCACGGTTCCGTATCGCACGAGTGAGAGCCCCACGGCCACCGCGTGAATCAGCGGAACGTGAAGCAGCCAGAAGAAGAGCGGCACCCGCCCGATGGTGCGGATCATCTCGGCCAGCCGGCTGTGCCCTTGATTCAGCCATGGCAGAACCGCCAGCGCCGGCCCCACAGTCATCAGCAGAAACTGGAGGGAAGGGGGGTACTTGGTGGTTGCGAGAAAGGCGAACACAGTGCGGTCCACGCCCGCGTGCACCGTCCAGGGCGTTGGATCGCCGTATTCGTTCAACCATCTAAGCACGACGAAAGCGACGCTCATGCCGAGGCCCGCGCGCAGCAGGATACGGTCGCGTACCGCGGATGGTGCCTGGAACAACGGGCCGAGCACGTAGCCGCCTGCCATGACCCCGATCCAGGGCACCAGCGGGTACCACACGTCGAACACGTATCCGTCGCCGAGCTGAATGGGGCCGGGGACGTGCAGGATGGTCCGGACCCACGCCCAGCGACCCAAGCTTTCGGGGGTCACACCGTCTAGCCCGTTGTGTCCCACGATCAGGCAAAACGAGAGTGCGGCAATGACAGGGCGGGGAAGCCAAACGATCGCGGCGAGTGCCATCATGCACCAGCCCAGCGCCCAGAGGACCAGGGCGCTGGTGTAGCGGTAATCCAGGTTGAACATCCAACCCAGCCGGGCGACCGTCAGCTCGAGCACGACCAGCCACAGCCCGCGAGTCAGGAGGAACCAAGACAGCGTCGCCCGGTCGCGGCCGCGGCTCAGGGACAGATGCGCGCCCACACCCGCGAGCACCATGAAGGTCGGGGCGCAGAAATGAGTGACCCACCGCGTAAGGAAGAGGGCGGCCGTGGTGTGATCCGGGTCGGTCGGATCGAACCTCGCATCGGACAGGAAATAGCGAACGTGGTCGAGGACCATCAGCACGATGACGATGCCGCGGAGCAGGTCCACGCCGGGGGCACGTTCTCTCCGGTTCGCCCGATCGACGGGCAGCTGGGCCGCGTCCTCCGCGACCCGAGTAGTCGCGGTCACGAAGACTGCTCGAGCACGCTGGTCACCGTAGCCTCGCTATCGAAAAGGCTCTGGTTAGGTTGGATAGTGGCTTGGGCCATTCGCGAGCGCTTCCAGATTCTTGCGCTGGCGCAAGGAGGAAGGCTGATGCAGTCGCGGGTCAGGTTGCTGTTCGACGGCGGGTTGTTCCGGGTCGTGGACTGGCGCTGCGCGGGCCATGGGCCCGAGCCGTTCGGCGCGGAAGAGTGGAACCATACGCCCGAAGTGGTGGTCGTCCGCCGTGGTGTGTTCGTTCGCCGCTCGGCCGGCCGTGATGTGTTCGTCGATCCGAGCACGGTCGCGTTCAATCAGGCGCACGAGTCGTATCGAGTGAGGCATCCTCTCCCCGACGGCGACGCATGCTCCGCCTTTTGTCTGTCCCCCCGTGTGGTTGTGGAGTTGGGCGGCGGGTTTGATCCCGATGAGGCGGTCCCCGATCGCGTCCGATTCCCGGTTCCGTCCGCGCCGCTCGACGGAAGGGCCTTTCTTCTGCACCGTCTCGCGCTGCACGCCGCGACCACGCCGGGCGTGATGGCTCTCGAGGTGGAGGAACGAGCCGACGCGTTTCTCCGGGCTGCCATGAGCGCCGCGTGGAATGGCCGGCCACGTGGTCAGGCTCGCAGGCCTACCCGGCAGGCCGAATACGTTGCGAGGGTGCGTGAAGTAGCAGCCCGGCGCTATCGTGAGCCACTGACGCTCGACGCTATTGCCCGGGAGGTCGGGTGCTCGCCCTTTCATCTTCACCGGGCATTCCGGCGCGAGACCGGGGTGCCGATTCATCGCCTCGTGCTTCGACTTCGCCTGCGAGACGCACTCGAGCGCCTGCTGGAAACCGCTGAGGGCATTTCGAGCGTAGCCTACGCAACCGGCTTTGCATCGCACGGCCACCTGACTGACGCATTCAAGCGGGAGTACGGGTCTCCGCCCAGTGCGGTGCGCCGGCTGGCAGCTCGCGACCTGCGCCCCCTTCGCCGGCGCGCAAGAATTCGGTAGCGGCGCCGACCGGGTTGCCGCACTGTTCCGGCAATGGCATCGAAGATCAGGGTCCTACCTGTGACCCCGAAGCGGTGGCGCGATCTGGCCGCGTTGTTCGGGGCTCGGGGCGCGTGTGGCGGTTGCTGGTGTATGTACTGGCGCCGGGCCGCTGCCGATTTCAACCGAGGGAAGGGTCGAGCCAATCGCGCGTCGTTGCGGGGCCTGGTGGCCTCCGGCCAACTCCCGGGTTTGCTCGCCTATCTCGACGGCGCCCCGGTGGGCTGGTGCTCAGTCGCGCCGCGCAATGCATTCCCGCGACTCGAGCGGGCCCGCGCGCTCCAGCGAATCGATGCAGAACCGGTGTGGTCGGTGGTGTGCTTCTACGTCGCCCGGGCGCATCGCCGCCAGGGTGTTTCGGTGGCGTTGCTCGAGGGCGCCGCATGGCTTGCCCGGCGCCGAGGCGCCCGGATTCTCGAGGGATATCCGGTTGATCCCCGCGAGTCGGACTATGCCGATGCGTTCGCCTGGACTGGCACAGCCGCGGCGTTCCGGGCGGCCGGCTTTACCGAAGCCCGCCGCGTCTCCCCCGTTCGCCCCATCATGCGGCGCGAGCTCGGTGCGTGACTGGTCCGCAGACCCGGCGACTTCGTATATTTCGCGACCATGACATATCAAACGGTGACCACCCTGAGCGCGGCGGAGGTGCTGATTCGTGCTAAGCGGTTCTTTGCCGAGCGGATTCCGCTCGCAGCCACCTTCCCGGAAAAGGAAGGGCCGACCTTCCTGGTCTTGCGCGGACAGGGTGGGGAGGAGATCGCGATTGCCGTGACCCCCGCGCCCGGCGGCAATCGAGTGCGCGGATCGACCCTGCTGTTCGACCAGGCGCTAGACCGGTTTCTCTCGACTCTGCCAACGCCGGACGAGTTCTCCGCATGAACCCGGAACTGCCGGTGCGCGTGATGGTCACAGACGTCTGGAACGCGGTGCTGCTCGATCTCGCGCCCTCGACCTCGCTGGCGGATCTCAAGCGCGAGGCATTGAGGCGCACCCTTGTTCGGCGCGACCCGGGGGAGTATGTCGTCAAGTTCCGCGGGGCGGAGGTGCTCGATGAATCAGCTACCCTCAAGGCCGTCGGCGTCCCGCCCAACGCAGAGCTCATCGTGCTGCCGCGTCGGCGCCGGCCGGTGAGATAGCCGGTGTTGCTCACCACCAGCGCCAACCGCACGCTGACGCTGCTCGCCGCTGCGTTTCTGGGTTTCGACGGTGCCGCGCTGCTGGTCTTTGGAATCTGGTCGCGCCACGCACTGCTCGCGCTGATCGGCGCGGCGCTGTTCGTCTCCTCCGGACTCGTCCTTCTGTACTGGCGCTGGCACCAGCGACAGTTGGAGGAGATCGCCGCGGCTCGCCGCGCTCTCCGGGAAGAGACGGAATCTCTGCGGGAGCTCCTCCGCGGGAATTGAGTCGGTGCCCGTCGCGATCTTTACCCACCCGGATTGCCTTCGCCACGACCCAGGGCAGGACCACCCGGAGACTCCGGCCCGCCTCCAGGTCCTACTCGACCGACTTCGCACTGAACCGTCAGCGGCCCTGCACAATGCCCCCCCGGCAGACCGCGCGTCGCTGTTGGCGGTGCACAGGGACAGCTATCTCCGATCGGTCGAGGCGCTGAGCGAAGCCGGCGGCGGCGCCCTCTTTCTGGATACCATTCTCAACCGGTCGAGCTGGGCTGCGGCCTTGGGAGCGGCCGGCGCTGTCGTCGCGGGCGTGGACCACGTCCATACCGGCAAGGGGCACGCCTTCGCCGCAGTGCGGCCGCCGGGTCACCACGCGCTCGCCTCGGTCGGCATGGGATTCTGCCTGGTCAATAACGCGGTCGTCGGGGCCCGGCATGCGCAGAGGCTCGGGCGGGAGCGCGTACTGATCGTGGATTGGGATGTCCATCACGGGAACGGCACCCAGGCTCTGGTGGAGCAGGATGAGACTATCCGTTATGTCTCGCTGCACCAGTCGCCCTGGTATCCCGGGACGGGCGCCGCCGACGAGCGGGGCGTGGGCAACGTGTTCAACGTGCCACGTGGTCCAGGCAAACCGGCCGAGCTCTACGTCGGCGATCTCTGGGCCGCCATCGTAGCCGCGACCATGGACTGGACCCCGGCACTGGTGCTGATCTCTGCCGGGTTCGACGCGATGCGGGGCGACCCGCTCGGCGGGTTCACCTTGGAGCCCGCCCACTACGCCGACCTGACCCACCGGCTCCGCGAGCGACTGCCCGATGCTCCGATCGTGGGCCTGCTCGAGGGTGGGTACATTCCGTCCCGCGTCGCCGCCGGCGCGGTCGCCCACATTCAGGCGTTGGGAGAGTAACCGTGGCCCTGCATCTCGAAGCCGAAGTGCTCGAGCTGACCACCCGGCATCCATTTCTGATCGCACGGGGTGGGCAGGCGCTGCACCACACCGTTTGGGTCCGCGTGCGTGACGACGACGGCTGTGTAGGCTGGGGAGAGGCCGCGCCTACTACGTACTATGGCGAAAGCCCGGAGACGGTCCTCGCGGCGCTCAAGCTGTATGCTCCGCACCTGCCTCGGGATCCCTTCGACCTCGAGAGCACGGAACGCGCGCTCAGGAACACGCTGGCCGACAATCCGTCGGCTCGGGCCGCGCTCTCGACCGCGCTTCACGATCTGGTCGGAAAGCGGCTGGGTGTGCCGCTCTATCGGCTGTGGGGCCTCGACCCCGCGGCGACGCCGATCTCGACGTTCACGATCGGGCTGGACACAGCGGACAAGATGCGGGCCAAGGTGCTGGAGGCCGAGCCGTATCCCGTACTCAAGGTGAAGCTCGGGACGAACCGGGACGACGAGATTCTGCGCACCATCCGCGGCGCCACCGACAAGGAGCTTC
>Ga0310811_10012568_pt1 | contig 10989 bp, 10 predicted proteins | sample YCmetagenome_FD_207642 | JGI IMG/M metagenome (GOLD analysis project Ga0310811, IMG submission 207642) | Soil microbial communities from experimental microcosm in Duke University, North Carolina, United States - YC | ecosystem: Engineered > Artificial ecosystem > Soil microcosm > Unclassified ...
GCTCATCGAGCGCTTTCCCGGCCTCGCGCTCGCGGTGCCGCCCGGCGAGCTGACGTGGCTGCCCATCACGTTCCTGCGCGCGCTCATCAGCGTGCCCGTTTCGACTACCACGAAAGGATCGATATGACCGTCGAAGCCAGCACCCGCACCGTCGCGGAGGAAGTATTGCTGCGCAGCCTTGTCCTATTGGAGAACGGCGATGCCCGCGGTTGGGTCGACCTGTTCCACGACGACGGCGTCCTGGAGTTCCCCTACGCCCCGCCCGGCTGGTCGACGGTGTTCGCCGGCCGCGACGCCATCTGGAACCACATGCGGAACTTCCCCGAGCACCTCACGGTCAGCTTCAGCGATGTGGTGTTCCACGAGACCGCGAGCCCGGACTTCACGGTCGCGGAGTTCCACGGCGAAGGTAGCGCCTCCACCGGCCTGCCGTTCAGCCAGGACTACGTGTCGCTCCTGTGGGTCCACGACGGCCGCATCACCCGCTACCGCGACTTCTGGAACCCGTTGCAGCACCTCAAGGCCCTCGGCGGCGTCGAGGCGGCCGCGCAGATCGTGCAGAGCTGAGCACACTCCCGGAGGACTCCCGTGCACACCGCACCTCGGCGCGCCGCCGTGCTCGCCGGACTCGGCACCTACCTTCCGCCCGACGTGGTCACCAACGACATGCTGGCCCAGGAGCTGGACACCTCCGACGCCTGGATCAGGACCCGCACCGGCATCGCCCAGCGGCACATCGCGGGCGCCGGGGTGCGCACCAGCGACCTCGCCGAGCAGGCGGGCGCCCGCGCGCTCGCCTCCGCCGGGGTCGCCAGGACCGACGCGGTCGTCCTCGCCACCACCACGCCCGATCAGTCCTGTCCGGCGACCGCCCCGCAGGTCGCGCACCGCCTCGGCATGGGTGGTGCACCCGCGCTGGACGTGTCCGCCGCCTGCACCGGTTTCGTCTACGGGCTGGCCACCGCCTCGTCGATGATCACCGCCGGGCTGTTCGACAGCGTGCTGCTCATCGGCGCGGACACCTTCTCCCGCACCCTCGACCCCGCCGACCGGTCCACCCGGGCCCTCATCGGCGACGGTTCCGGCGCGGTCGTGCTGCGCGCGGGTGACAGCGCGGAGGACGGGGCACTGCTCGACTTCGATCTGGGCAGTGACGGCAGCCGGTTGGAGCTGCTGTACGTGCCCGCGGTCAGCCGCGCCGAGCGGGCCGCGGGGGTGGCGAACAACTACTTCCAGATGGCGGGAAAGGCGGTCTTCACCACCGCCGTGGTCACCATGACCGAGTCGGTCACCCGGCTCCTGCGGCGGGTCGGGTGGTCGGTCGGCGAGGTCGCGCATCTGGTGCCGCACCAGGCCAACGCCCGCATCCTCACCGCGGTCGCCGACCAGCTCGACCTGCCCGCGGAGCGGCTCGTCACCAACATGGCCGAGGTCGGCAACACCGTCGCCGCCTCCATCCCGCTGGCGTTCGCGCACGCGTCGCGCCGGCAGCGCCTGCGGCCCGGCGACCGGGTCGTCATCACCGGCTTCGGCGCGGGCCTGACCTGGGGATCGGCCGCCCTGCGCTGGCCGAAGGTCACTGAAATCGCGAACTGAAGGGGACCACCGTGAACTCCCGGACGACCGACCTCGAGACCGCGCTCCTCGCCCTGATCAGCGACATCGGGGACGTGCCCACCGACGACCTGACCCGCGAGACGACCCTGGACGAGCTGGGGTTCGACTCGCTGGTCCTCGTCGAGCTGGCGATGAAGCTGCGCAAGCAGTTCGGGCTCATCGCCGACGACGACCGGCTGAACGAGGTCGAGACCGTCGGTGAACTGCTCGACCTGGCTGTCACTGCGGCAAAAGCATGACCGACTCCGTCACCCGGCGGACCCGGGCCTTCGCCAAGGAGCGACTGCTCGGCGGGGCCAAGGATGCCGAGGACGCCGACGATGCCTTGGCTGCCGAGGACACGGCCGCCGGCCGGCACGAGGCGTTGCGCGCGGCCGGCCTGCACCGGTGGTGGCTGCCGCCCACGCTCGGCGGCCTTTCCCTGCGCGATGGCGTCGACCTGATCGACGAGCTGGCCTACGGCGATGCGAGCTACGCGTTCAGTTCGCTGGTCTCGGTCATTGGCGCCTCGGTGACCTGGCTCTACGGCGAGGGTGGGCTGGCCGAGCGGCTGCTGCCGGGTCTCGCCGAGCGCGGCGGCCGGTTCGCCACCGTGGCCACCGAGCGTGCCGCGGGCAGCGAGCTGGACCGGATCACCACCACCGCCACGCACAAGGACGACACCGTCGCGGTCACGGGCGAGAAACTGTTCTCCACCAACGCGGCCGAGGCCGAACTGCTGCTCGTGGCCGCTCGCCGGGAGGGCGGCGGCGCCGATGCCGCGCCCTTCGTCCTGGTCGTCGTCCCCGGCGACACCGAGGGGGTGACGGTGGGGCCGCGGTGGCGCACGTCGGGGCTGGCCGCATCGCCGGTGCACCCGGTCACCTTCGCCGACTGCCGGGTGCCGCACGGCAATGTCCTTGCCGGGCACGGCCTGCGGCTGCTGGAGGTCGGGCTCAACGCCAGCCGGGTGCTCATCGCCGCCACCGCCGTCGGCATCGCCCGTCGCCTGCGGGATCTCTGCCTCGACTACGCCACGAAGAAGACCGTCGGTGGCTCGCCGCTGGCGCGCCATCCGCTCTTCGGCGACAAGATGGCCCGCGCCGAGGTCACCATCGAGGCCATGCGCGCACTCTGCCGCACCGCCGCGACCGAGTACGACGCGATCATGGCGGGGCCCGATCCGGCGACCGTCTTCGCCCGGCGCGGCGCGCTCAAGTCCGCGATCGTCGCCAAGGTCTTCTGCGGCAGCGCCGGCCAGTCGGTCGCGAGCGTGGCCTCGGAGGTCTTCGGCGGGATCGGCTACACCGACGAAGTCCCGATCGGCGCCCTGCTCCGCGACATGCGCTACGTCGGTCTGGTCGAAGGCGGCGAGGACGTGCTCCGGGACCTGATCTACCGCCGCCACGTCGTACCGCAGACGCGCCGCGCGTGACCGCGACCCCGTCCCCGATCGTCCCGCCCAGTTTCCGATGGAGCCCGGAGTGCATGAGGAATTCCTGACCAGCGGGCCCCTGGTGGCCGTGGACAACGCCGAGAAGCCCTCGTTCTACGAGCGGTCCTCTGCCGCCGCGACCATCATGACGCTCGCCAACTTCCCCGACGACGTGCTGCCGTTGCTGCAGATGGAGGCGCTCACCGCGTTCGAGGCGATGTCCTTCCTCGAGTGCACCGCGCTGGTGGAAATGGGGTGCTACGACGGCAGGGCGCTGGAGATCGCCAGGATGCTCGGCACCCGCTACCTCGGCGTCGACCTCGATGCGCGGGCCATCGACACGCTGCGGGCCCGCATCCTGCGCGAAGGCTTCGCCGACCGCGCGCACACCATCGTCGACGATGTCCGCAACCACGACACCTGGGCTCCCGCGCTGCTCGGCGAAAAGCCGCTCTATCTCCTGCCGTTCAACCTGCTGGGCAACTTCCCGGATCCCGCGGCGATGCTCGGCTCGCTGTCGGCGACCGCGGGCGCGGCGGTGATCTCGGTGTTCGGCGAGAGCGACGAGGCCACCCGGGTGCGGCAGGCCTACTACTCCCGGTGCGGCGTCCGGATGCTCGACCACGGTCGGACGGCGGACGGCGGCGTGCTGTTCACCGGAGACGGCGGGTTCTATTCGGAGTCCTATACCGACGACGGCTTCCGGGCACTGCTGATCGGCAGCGGTCTCGCCGTCGTACGGATGACGACGAACTCGCTCGGTTATTGCGCGACGGTATTGCTCGGCGCGGGATCGCGATGACGGTGATTTCTCCGGGTTGTTGCCGCCGGCCGCCGGCTGACCGAGCCCCTGGACGACTTCGTTCGCCCGTGGTGAAAGCGGCCTCGCGCGAGTTGATGGGCAGAGTCGATCACGCTACGGTCTGTAGCCGTGGGAAGTCTCTTTTCCACGAGAATGTGAATGGAGTGGAAAGCGTTGGACATCTCGTCTCTGGTCCGGGCCCGATCGAACGGTGACGGGCCCATGCTGCACGATCCGGTATTCGAGCAGCTGCTGAAATCGCGCATCATCTTCCTCGGATCGGAGGTCAACGACGAAGTCGCGAACCGGCTGTCCATGCAGCTGCTGTTGCTCGCGGCCGAGGACGACGAGTCCGACATCACGCTCTACATCAACTCGCCGGGCGGTTCGGTGACGGCGGGCATGGCGCTTTACGACACGATGAACCACATCAAGCCGGACGTCGCCACGATCGGTCTCGGCTTCGTGGCGTCGATGGGCCAGTTCCTGCTCTCCTCCGGCCAGCGGGGTAAGCGCAGCCTGCTGCCCAGCACCCGCGTGCTGATGCACCAGCCCTCCGCCGGTGTGGGTGGCACCGCGACCGACGTCGAGATCCAGGCGACCATCTTCAACCAGATGAAGAAGCGCATGGCCCGCATCACCGCCGAACAGACGGGTCAGACGGTGGAGCAGATCGAGAAGGACGCCGACCGCGACAAGTGGTTCACCGCCGAGGAGGCGCTGTCGTACGGCTTCGTCGACCGCGTGATCGAGGCGGGCGAGGCCCCCTAACCCGCACCACGCACGGACCGGCAGCACCGACAGGGGAGGTCATCGTCATGCCGTCATCCGGTAGCAGAGCGCTGCCGTTCGTCGTCTACGTCCTCGGGGTGGGCATCTTCGCGCTCACCACCAGCGAGTACATGGTCTCGGGGCTGATGCCCGCCCTGTCCGGCCAGTTCGGGGTGTCCTTCGCCGCGATCGGATACCTGGTGACCGCCTACGCGGGCGCCATGGCGATCGGCGGTCCACTCCTGACCGTCGCCCTCCTGCGCCTGTCCCGCAAGAACGCGCTGGTGCTGCTGGTCGCCGCGTTCGTCGCCGGCCAGATCCTGGGCGCCGCCGCGAACAGCTACCCGATGCTGCTCCTCGCCCGCGTGATCACCGGCATCGCCGCCGCGGCCTTCTTCGGCGTCGCCCTCACCTCATGTGCCGAACTGGTCGAGGGCGCCCTGTTCGGCAGGGCGTCCTCGATCGTGCTGGGCGGACTCATGGTCGGCACCGTCCTCGGCCTGCCGGCCGCCACCTTCATCGGCGAGGCGGTGAGCTGGCGCGTCAGCTTCCTGGCCGTGGCCGCCGTCGCGCTGCTCGCGGGTCTCGCGGTGCTGCGGTTCATGCCCGCGGCTCCGCCGCCCGGAATCGTCGGAGTCCGCGCCGAACTGGCGGCCTTCCGCAACGGCAAGCTGTGGGCGGTCTACGCCACCAGCCTGCTGCTGATCGGTGCCACCTTCGCCGCGTTCACCTACTTCGTCCCGATCCTCACCCAGGTCAGCGGTTTTCCCGACGGCGTCGTCCCGGTCCTCCTGCTGGCCTACGGGCTGGCCGCCATCGGGGGCAACATCCTCGTCGGCAGGCTTGCCGACCGCTACACCATTCCCGTGCTGCTCGGCGGTCTCGCCGTCACCACCGCGGCTCTCCTGCTGTTCGCCCTGTTCGCCGGTGTCCCGGCCGTCGCCGCCATCGCGGTCGCGGCCATCGGCCTCGCGGGCGTGTCGATGAATCCCGCGCTGGTCACCCGCGGCGCGCGGGTCGGCAACAACAGCATGCTGGTCAACTCCGTCCACACCGCCTGCATCATGCTCGGCGTCGTGATCGGCTCCTGGGTCGGTGGCCTCGGCATCAGCATGGGCATGGGGCTGCGCGGCCCGCTCTGGATCGGCATCGTCCTGGCGCTGCTGGCCGTCTTGACCCTGATCCCCGACACCGTGGCGCTGCGCCGCGCCGGCCGGTCCACCCCCGACCCCGCACTGGACGCGGCCTGACCACCGCGTGCTGACCATTTTCGCGGACGGGCAACCGGAAGCACGGCCCGTGCGTGTCCGGGGGTATGGAACCTGGGGGACTTTCCCGACGCTCGTTTCTCGCCACCGCGGGCCTGCTCGCCGGTGGCCTCGCACTGGGGGCGGCGCCGGCCGCGCTCGCCGCGACGAACGGCACCGTCGCACCGTTTCGCCCGGCGGTCGCGCTCGACGTCAACGGCAAGATGACCTTCGTCGTCAACCTCTACAACGGGCCCTACTACACCTTTCTCCACGGCTGGCAGGTCGCGCCGGGGACCGGGCCCTTCGACACCACCCAGATCGCCGCGGAATTCCGGTTCGTCTACACCCAGCCCGTCACGGCGCTGGACGTGAACGGCCGCCTCACCTACTTCGCGGTGCAGAAGTTCGACTCGCTCGTGCACGGCTGGCAGAGCGCACCCGGTACCGGCCCGTTCGAGTCGACCACGATTTCCAACCTGGCCGCGCTGCCCGGCGTCTGCCTCGACGCCACCGGACGGCTGGCCGGGATCTACGCCTTCGGCGACTCGCTGACCCTCATCCGTCAGCACACGCCCGGTTCGGGCCCGTGGGATTTCACCACGATCGCTACCCCTGCCCGGCCCGGACGACCCGCCGTGCTCAAGGACGCGTCCGGCCGGCTGGCCTTCTTCAGCCGTCTCGAGGACGAAACCCTCCTGTACGGCGTCGAGCAGGAATACGGGGGGAGCTGGGATACCACGGTCGTGGCGACGAGTGTGAGCGACGAGCCGGCAGCGGTCCTGGATCCCTTCGGCAGACTGGTGTTCTTCGCGCGCTTCGGCGACATCTTGTCGATGGGACAGCAGGACCAGCCCGGTGGCACGGCGTTCCCGCTCACCGTCGCCGGCGAGGGCATCCAGGGAAGCCCAGCCGGCGCGCTCGACGTCAACGGGAAGCTCACGTTCTTCATTCGGGAAACGACCGGGGAACTCCTGCACGGCTGGCAGGTTTCGCCGGACGGTGGCTGGAGCGGCACCACCCTCGCCACCGGCCTCATCGGTGACGTCGGGGTGAGCCTGGACGCGTACGGGAAGCTGACCTATTTCGTGGCCATCGAGGGCGGAAAGCTGTTGCACGGCTGGCAGGACGCGCCGGGCACCGGCCCCTGGCATTCCACCGTCCTGCTCTGACGGGATGTCTCGGCGTGGGCCGACACCGCCCCGGACAACGTCCCCGCCCTCGCCGCCGGGACACAGGCGGGTCGCTCACCCGGCCCCGACCGGCTTCTCGGTGCGGGGACAGGACCTTCGCGGGGGCCTGGGCGCCCTCCTGCCACGCCCAGGCCCCGACTGCGCTCAGCGGTGCGAAGTGAACTGGACCACCTGCTGGTAGGTCGGCCGGTTCTGCCAGGTGATCGAGGGATCGGTGATGCCACCCATCGGCCGCTGGATGATCGAGTCGGCGCACCACTGGTCACCGGCCGAACAGGACGAGTCCGCGGGGTAGACGGTCGAAGCCGGCTCGGCACCGGCCTGGCTGAGGCTGGTCAGCAACGCCGTGCGGCAGGCGGAGAGATCGCCGCCACCGCAGTATTCCTGCGCCAGCCCGCCGGAGACCCCTTGTCCCAGCACGGCACGCAGGTCCTTGTCCACATAGGACCACCAGCCGTACTGGAACGAAGATCCCTTGTGGGTCACCGACTGGTTGACGTCCGAGGACCCGGCACTGGGGCCGGTCTGCCCGCCGGAGGGTGATTCGTTGATCTGGATCGCATTCACCATGGCCGTGAACAGGTCGTTGCCCATGCCCGGCTGGAACTCCGCCTGCACGAGCAGCGGCCACCAGGCGTCCAGCACCCGGATCGCCGCCGCGTCGGCGTAGGTGTGACTGCCCGGTGTGGTTTCCACCCGCTTGGCTCCGTGCGCGAGCCAGGTCTGGAGCTCGTTCACCAGCGCGGCCTGGCCGGAGTCGGTCACCGGCTGGCTGGTGATCACCTTCAGCAGCGTGGGCAGCACGTCCTCGCCACGCAGGTCGGTCACGGCGGCATCCTCCATGGCCTGCACCACGTCCGCGCGGCTGATCTTCTTTCCACTGGTCACCAGTGCCTTCACCCGGGAGTCCAGCAGGTCGGCGCGGTGCACGCTGCCGTCGCCGAACGCGGCCGAGGTGTAGTCCAGCGCCTGCTTGTTGTTCCAGGACACGTAATAGTCCTGATCGATCGACTGCGGATGCGCGGAGGAGGGCGTGTAGTCGGCGGTGAACGTGTCAGGACTCCAGTTCTGCCACTCGTACTGGCTGTCGATCGGCAGATTCGGGTCCACAGTGGACGGGCGGACGGGGTTCCAGCCGGAGTTGTAGTAAGCCGTCTGGGACGAGTTCACGTAGAACCAGTTGAACGTGTAGTTCACGTGGGACGCGGACGCCTGGAACTCCTGTGCCGTGGCCATGTCGTCCGGATTGTTGAACATCTGGAAACCGATGATCGACGAGGCCTCGTGCTGATAGCTCGACCGCTGGCTGGTGTAGACCACGGGTTTCCCGCCGACGGTCGCGCGGTACTGCACGAGACCGTACTTCGTGCGGTAGACGATCAGCTTGTAGGAGCCGGCCGCGGTGCTGTCGGCGACCGTGGGGCTCCACGAGTCGTCCACCTCCAACGGTTCCATGGCCGTGCACTGTCCGTCGTAGAGGTAGTAGTTCGAGTCCTTGGCCGGGCTGGACCCGTCCGGCTCACACAACGGCACCGCGAACGTGTCGGTGACGTCCTGTCCGGCCGAGGTCGCGCTCCACGAGTAGTCCTCGCCGCGACCCAGCTCGACGTAGAAGTTGGTGCCCGCGAACGAAACGCCGCGCGCACTGATCCCGGGGCCCTGTAACTCCTCCATCATCAGCAACTGAGGGGCGAAGTATCCGGTCTGGGGGCCGAAGACCGCGATCGGATGGCCGTCATCGGTGTATTTCCCGGAGACCACCAAAGCATTGGACATACCGTGCTTGGCGGAAAGCAGGTCGCCGGGGAGCACACCGGCCGCCGCCGTGGGTGCGGTGGATGCCGCGGAACCCGTGGGGTCGTAGATTTCCTGTTGCGGCGTCACGGATCCGGGGTCGGGCATCGCGACACCCTGCGGGTCACCCGGGCTTGCCGCGTAGGGGAAGCTTTGCCCGTCGTGGACGGTCAGGGTCGCTTCCGGGTCGTTCTGTTCGCGGAAGGACTGCCACACCTGGTCGCCGAGCGCGGTGCCGTAGCGGGCGTCGGCCGCCTGCTTGACCAGCGCGGACTGCACCTCGCCGCCACCACCGCTGCCGAACAACGCGCCGACGACACCGGCGATCGCGATCAGGTCGGTCGCCGTGAAGGGCGCGATGCCGCCGGCGTTGGTGATCGAGTCCACATGCCCGGTCAGCACGTACTCGCCGGGGAAGTAGCGGCCCTGATACGCCTGGCTGATGTAGGAGTTGAGGCCGTCGAGGTAGCTGTTGATGTCCGCCAGGGCCTGCGCACCGGCCGGGCCGCTGTTGGCGATGGCCGTGACCTGGTTCTGGAGGTCCTGCTCGGTGTAGGGAGCGGCGGCCCAGAAGGTCTGCTCCAACTGCCGGTTCGCCGAGGCACCGCCCGCGAAACCGCTCAGCTGCCCGCGCCCGACGTGGCGGAAGACGTCCATCAGCCACAACCGGTCCTGCCCCGCCGCGTACCCGGCGCCGAACTCCGTGCCGGACCTGGTGGTGCCATAGATGTGCGGGACACCCAGAGTCTTGTCCCGCACGATGGTCACGTCGGAGCGCGGCTGGATCGTGCTCTCGACCTGGTCGGCGGGGACGCCGAAGGATGCGTCGTCGAAGAACTGGCCGAGGTTGGCGTTGGTGAGAGACCGGTAGCCGTCGGCGAGGGAGCCGTAGGTGGAAAGCTGGTCGTCGGTGTGCGCGGGCCGCGTGCCGAGCGCCTTGTTCGCCAGGATGTCGGCGAGCGTCGCGTTCCCGTTCTCACCGGGCGGCAGAATATCGTTGCATTGTCCGCCGCAGTAGTCGTTAGGCTGGGCCGCGACGGCGGCCGGGGCGGACACCCCGAGCGCCAATCCGGTGACCGCGGCGACCAGTGCCACCGCCACGCGACGAGCTGTTCCGGGCATCAGTGTGCTCCTCTGTCCGACCGTGCACGGCACTGTGCGTTCCGTCACGCTAACGTGGTGCGGGAAAATGCGAAAGTCCCTCATGTTTAGTTTCCGCCGAAAGTCCCATCGGCAGACGGGCATCGGCTAACTCCCGGCGACGCCCTGGCATCCCCCGATCACGCTACGCAGCCACGGGTCCCCAGCCATGCCGCCGGGATCGCACCGCGACGGTCCCGTGACCGCTCAGCCTCCCGTTCCCCGCAGGTAGTGGCCCAGGGATTCGTCAGGCGGCCTCGGTCACGCCGGTTGGGTACCGTGAAACAGATGGAGACCTGGGACGCTATCCGTTCCCGGCGCAACGTCCGGGAGTACACCGACGAACCCATCGCCCGCGAACAGCTGGCACAAATCCTCGAAGCCGGGCGGCGCTCACCGTCCTCCCGGAACTGGCAGCCCTGGGATTTCGTGGTCGTCACCGACCGTGACCAGCTCGGGGAGTTGTCGAAGGTATGGCAAGGCGCCGGCCACGTCGCCAGGTCCGCCGCCACCATCGCACTCGTCGCCCCGGCCCCCGGCGAAGACTCCTTCACCAACCCCGCCCAGTACGACCTCGGCCAGGCGACCATGTGCATCATGCTGGCCGCCACGGACCTCGGCATCGGCACCGGCCACTCCGCGGTCTCCGACCAGCCGCTGGCCAGGCAGATCCTGGGCTTTCCCGAGGACAAGGTCGCGGCCTACCTCATCGCCCTCGGCCACCCCGCGAACCGCCCGCTGACCCCCATCCGCACCCCGAACCGCCGGCCCTTCGACGAGGTCGTGCACTGGAGCAAGTGGTGACCCGACCCCGGCCGCACGCATCCGCCCACCGCAAGACCCACGGCGGAAGGCCCCACGCTCCCCGCTAGACTACGGGCACGGGCCGTTAGCTCAATTGGTAGAGCTGTGGACTTTTAATCCATAGGTTCCGGGTTCGAGCCCCGGGCGGCCCACTCTTCCCCCTGGTCAGGGCGTTGTGAGCCGCCCGGCGCAAGATCATCTCCCCGT
>Ga0310811_10012569_pt1 | contig 10989 bp, 12 predicted proteins | sample YCmetagenome_FD_207642 | JGI IMG/M metagenome (GOLD analysis project Ga0310811, IMG submission 207642) | Soil microbial communities from experimental microcosm in Duke University, North Carolina, United States - YC | ecosystem: Engineered > Artificial ecosystem > Soil microcosm > Unclassified ...
TGGAGAAGTAGAAGCATTATGGTTTCGTGTAAAGCGCATCGTTTTTCGATCCTTTCAGTAACGGGCCAATACCAACTCAGTGAATAAAAGTATCCCCCAATGATGGGAAAAAACAGTGCTCTTTCCGGATTTTGTCAGGTCATTGTGTGCATAGCATACGATCACCGTATGCTTGTTGCTGGTGTTTTGCGCGGCGGTAGTGTTTCTCCCTCTCTGAATGTCAGCATTGCTCAATTAGCACCATGATTATAATAGAAAAACACGAGCATAGTGTTTGTGTCAGATTTAAAGGATAAAAAGAAGGAACAATATAGTTCCCTGCATTTTATTGCTAGAGAAGCTTTAAGAATTTCATATATTTCTATGAAACTTACCGTTATAACATATAGTAATTAATACCAGAATGATTTATTCTTGTCAACGTTTTTTATACTTAAAAATAGTTATTTATAGACTCCCTGTCGAGAAACTCAGTAGAAATACAGTAATGACGTGTAGTGTGCTCTCAATAAAGAGAACGCTCATATCAAGTACACGTGTAGCCAACCGGGGGGGATAGAGCATCATTTGACCCTGGGGAGTGAGGCAATCGGTGTATGCGTATTTCTTGCTGTCGCCAGGGAGTACTCTCTACTTCTTGCCGCAGATTCGTGTGTTCCCTATTGCATATATTGTGATGAAATAGCTCATTTATGCTTGATTTATGATGAAATATTACGAAAAAATACGCATATTTATGAATTGTATAGATCTTTAATCTCAAGTATAATGGTCATACATCTTGAATTTTTTTATTGGTTAAAGGTAATTGACTCCCATTTTATAGCTGATTTATGGCAATATGAGAAAGCGTGAACTATTGTATATGCATATCCATTCATAGATGCATCCTCTGTCCGGGCAAATAAGCAACCCTTCTATACCAGTGACCCTACCCGTCAGTAATAACGATTACTGTTTTCTCTCCCATGCTGTTCTTCGTCCTGTGGTAGTTCTTTTTCAGAGGAGGATATAAAAGTGAACACGTTCTTTGATGAGAATGCACGTTGCTCTATCCGTTTGGTTCCCTCAACTGGCAAGAGCAGGTATGACAAAAACCTGCTCTTGCATGGTAGATCCGAAATATATGGATTGCCTGCTCTCTCAAGTTCCGTTCTTGCTGTTGTTTCTACTGAACTGAACGATCACGCTGTGAAATCTTCGACCACCCGCGCTGGCAAACTCTATGCATCTCTGCTTCAGGCGCAACAGCAGTATTGTACTGATTTCGCACAAATTGAAGCAGATATCGTGTTTGCTCGTTTGATTCGTATTGTGCGGATGCGTTTAAAAAATGTAGTGATTAAATCACGACACGCTGATGGCACACCAAATGGTATGCCACTCTTCTTTCATGTGTTGGAAGATGAGCTGTTTGCCTGTGTGCATGCGATGAAATATGAGGCTAGAGAGCGGCGCTTACAGGCGACGCTCAAGCGTTTGCAGCAGGGGGCGGTGCCGTTGCTGACGGCGGAGGAAATGGTGCGTGAAATGCTCCGCTTGCATGGCAAGATCAATGATGAGGAGCTGCGGCAGTTGTTGAGGGGTAATGCGCCCGGCGGGTTGATGGATGCTGTTCTGGAAGCTATTCGTGTGTTATGGATACAGGAGATCCTTGATAAATTAGCAAAATAACCGATTACAGGGAGCATGGATATCATGCTCTCTTCCGATGAAATGATGAAAACATTTTTATTGAGTAAAATGAGCATTGATGAATATTCAATTATTGTGCAATACTATAGGCAATAAAGAACAAACACATAGTATTTCTTTTTCGCAAAAGGACGTTACATATGTAGAATACTTCTATGCTGAAATGGGAGCGTTTTTATGGGCGAATCAACCGAACAACGACCGGATTGGCAGCCTGATCTCCCGGTCGATGGTGGTTCTTTAGGGTATACACAAGGGGTAGAATATCAGCATTTGCACCAGACTCAGCCCGTTCGCTTACACCCAGATACGCGTACATCACGATTGCAGGTCTGGCATTTGCCTGTACCGTTGCTACATGGTGTATATGCGCAGATTGCTCGCTTGTTTCGCCTGAGTGATGGCTCCGGTGGGATGAGTGTTAGCCATGCCGCTCTTATTCTGACATTTGCTACATTCGCGGCGCGTTTTATGGGTTTGATGCGTACTTCGCTCTTTGCATCTGTCTTTGGCTCAAATGCCTATACAGATGCGTATAATCTGGCTTTTAACCTTCCTGATTTTATTTATAATATTATCGCGGGCGGAGCATTATTATCAGCATTTATTCCTGTCTTTAATATCTATATGGTAGGTCGCCGGGATGAACGTACGGCCTGGCATATTACGAGTGCTGCTTTAAATATCACGACGGTATTGCTGATATTTCTGGCGTTAGTAGGTATGATTTTTGCGCGTCCAATTGTTCAGCTTTACTATTTTGGTGAGTCTGCACAACAACTGGATCTGGTTGCATCATTGATGCGCGTGATGTTTCTGCAATCAGTGGTGATGGGAGTTGGGGTAATTATCAGTTCGGTGTTGAATGCCCGGCAGCATTTTCTATTGCCCGCGATTGGCAGTGTCTTATATCCAATCGGATTGATTATCGGGTTGCTACCGGGCTTACTTTTGAAGGAGTGGCATCCACAGGCGCTGGCACAGAATGATTATACTGGTATCTATTGGGCATCGTGGGGAGTCGTGCTGGGGGCGATTTTAATGGTTGTGGTGCAGATTCCGGGGCTGCGTCGTGTGGGGATGCGTTATCATCCGACATGGGATTGGCGACATCCGGGCATCTGGCAGATTGCGCGACAGATGGTTCCACGTATGATTAATGCAGGGATGATTACTTTTTCACAATACGTGGATTTTACCCTGATTGGTTTCCTGGTATTATATGTTCATTCAGCCGGTCTGGTGACGCAATATCGTTACGCGCTGACGATTGTAACGATTCCTCTGGGGGTGATTACGCCGCTGGCAACTGCCGCGTTCCCGCGTATGGCGTCCTATGTCGCTGAAGAGCGCTTTGAGGATCTGAGTTTGATTATCCGTGAAGCATTGCAGAGTGTGCTTTTTATTGCTTTGCCTGCGTGTGTTGCTTTGATTATTCTGGCATTGCCGATCATCCAGGTCTTGTTTGAACATGGTGCTTTTACGCTGAGTGATGCGCAATCAACAATGTTGCCACTGATGTGTTATACAGTAGGTCTACCTGGTCTGGCGCTGGTTGAAATTCTGACGCGCCCATTTTATGCTTTGCGTCTAAGTAAGCTCCCGGTCTATGTCAGTGTGGCGCAGTTTTTGCTTAAGATTGTACTTGGTTTATCGCTGCTCTATCCTGCTGTCTGGTGTGTGCAGGCTGGTCTGGGACGTTTGACGCCGACATCGTTACCATCCTTATTGCTGGCTGGTTCCTGGGGAATGGGCGCGTTAGCCTTATCGACTTCGGTGGCTGGCACACTGGAGGCTGTGGTTTTGCTCTGGCTCCTGCATCGACGTCTAGCGGGTTTGCAGTTACGTGTCTTGCTGGCTTTTACCTTACGTGTGCTACTGGCGGCTGGCGCAATGGCAGTAACGATCTTCGTTGTCTATACCGTTGTCGATGATCTATTGTTACCGGATCTGATGGCTGGTGCGAGATCACTGAGTCTGGTAAGAGCGGCATTGATCGCGCTGAAGGTGTGCCTTGCCTGTCTTGCTGGCGCTCTGGTCTATCTACGTACTGCTCGTCTCCTGCGCCTGTTGGAACGAGAGGAGTTGCGCCCCGTTAATCGACTGTTGACGCGGCTACGTCTTGCCTGGATTTAAGGGTAAGGGAAAATTCCTCATGCATTGTATGTAGCAAGGTAGCAGGGATGGCGCGATTGAAGCACAAACTACTGCTCAGCGTATGCGCTCTGATGCACAACTTTTGTTCTGGCTGGCTGATCGCTCTTTCCCAGTATCCGTTGCAGTTTTGTGCGTGTGATGGTATCGGGTGTGTAGATGACTGTTTTAACGTCTGGATCACTGGGTAATTGTAGTGTCACATGTTCGAATTTGAGTTTACCCAGTGTTTCATGCATTGTGAATTTATGACTATCCATTGTGCGGGTTGGATGATATTCAGGCCACCACTGACGAAATTCAGAGCTGATCGCTTTCAGATCCTCGATCAATTCTTCGAACCAGGGATCGCCAGGATAGCGGATACTGGCGGCGTGAAACTCCGTTAAGATTTCCAGCGCTAAACCTTCCCAGTCAGGATAGCGTTTCTTACTGCCTGGATTGGCGAAGAAGCGCCAGACCTGATTATTGGTGTGGGGTGGTATTGATTGATCAATACCAAACACATGCTCGGCTGCGTTGTTCCACGCCAGGTAATCCCATCGACGCCCCAGGACATACGCGGGGCAGAGTGTCAATTCAGAGAGTAACTGCTGAAGAGCAGGACTGATGGGTTCTTCTAAAGGAAAAGCATGAGGAGGGAGTGGTTCTCCGGCAAGGAGAAACAGGTGCCTCCGTTCATTCAGTGTGAGTTTGAGCGCTTGCGCCAGACTTTCCAGTACAGAGACTGATGGGTGGACATCACGACCCTGTTCCAGCCTGACGTACCAGGAGCTGCCAATATTGGCAAGTTGAGCTACTTCTTCACGGCGCAATCCTGGCGTTCGTCGACGCATGCCAGCGGATAATCCGACATCCTCGGGCGAAAGACGGGATCGCTGTGTACGTAAAAAATCGGCAAGGGTCTGACGTCGCTCATGCTCATTCATCTCAATTTCTCTTTATCCTGGTACTCAGAAGCCTATGATCAAGAAGGTCTGGTTGATGGTATTACCAGTCGAGTATACTCAAGTTGAATGCACGGGTCAACATAACATAAAAAGTGGAATGGCTGATCAGGTGCAAGGACAGAGAAGGTATTTAAAACTAATCTTTGAGTTGTTTGAACGCAACTGGATTATACAGATGTAAAGGATATTGCTAATGAGTGCTGTTACTGCGCGGAGTATCGTTGAGTCGCAAGCACAGAAATTTATTGCGGCGCTACAAGAACGCAATGCAGCAAAGATCGCTGCCTTTCACACTATGAATGTTCGTGTGTTACCCCCTGGAAGTCCTATGTTGCAAGGACGAGAGGCTGTTCAGGGATTCTACCAGTATTTGCTGGATAATGGTGTCAAAGATATGCGGTTTGAAACCATTGATGCTGAATTTTTGAGTGAGAACACGATTCAGGAGATTAACCATTCCTTTACCACAATTCAAGGACCTGATGGAGCCACGCAGGTGATAAAAGGCACCGCTGTGGTGCTCTGGCAATTGGAAGATGGTGAGTTCAAATTGAACGTCGATATCTGGAATAATTAAAGTATTAGCATAGAGCAGGGGTACATTCGTGAATATACACGAATGTACCCCTGCTTGCTAACAACTTATTCAGGCTCGTTTAAAGCATTCTTTTAGAAAGAAACAATACACTTGCTTATCGTCAATTATTTGCTACTATTCATAGAATAAACGTATGAGCATGGAATATCTTCTTTTTATACTTTTCAGCGCACCTATTTTCAGCGATTATTTCAACAGCCACTTGTGTAGTTTTATTTACATGCCGCGCTGTAATGTGATGCTACCACTGCCAGTTTTCGCGGTGACCTGAGCGCGTGGACCTGCTGCATCTGCTCCTTTGCTGGCAAAGTCGTTGACAACTTTACCGGAGCCTGTTTGCGCCTGCAATTCAATGGCTTCCTGATTATTCAAGAGCATGCGAATGGAGCCACTGCCTGTTTGCATGTGATAGGTCCCGCGTGGGTCGAGTGAGCCATCCAGATCGATACCGCCGCTCCCTGTTCTGATTGTTGAGTTGCCTGCCAGATTGGTCTGGGTCATATGGATACCACCACTGCCAGTGACGACCTGAGCGCTCCCTGAAACTGCGTTCAGGTGAATGCCGCCGCTGCCTGTGCGCAGGTGTGTATTGCCTGTGATCGCTCCTGCTGTGATAGGGCCGCTGCCTGTGCGTAGGGTGATATCGCCTGTGAGTTGGTCAGCGTTCATGGAGCCGCTCCCCGTTTTAATTTCGATGCGCCCATCGAGCTGTGCGACATCCACTCGGCCACTGCCTGTAACGAAGGTGATCTGGCCTTGAAGTGCTCTGGCGTTAATGCTGCCACTGCCTGTGCGGAGCTGAAGTGCGCCATTGATATCCTGTACGTCGATCTTGTAGCGGCGACCAATGAATATTGCTGATGGCGCTGATCATGTCGCCGCGCTGGTTATAATTAATCTGCATATTTTCAGCCGTGATCCAGGGGCCGCTGGCACGTTTGGTTGCGGCGATTGTGACGACGTTCTGTTCCCCCCTGCGAATGGTGACATTGCCTGAAGCATTATTAATTTCCAATCGTGCATGTTCCTGAATAGAAAATGTCTGTTCGGGTATCGGAAATGTGACGACGTGCCAGTTTGAGATAATGGCGAAGGCGGCCAGTACAACCAGGATAGAGATAGTCGTCCAGGTAAGCCAGCTCATGAGCAGACCGAAGCCATGTCCTAGCGCAATTCCTACGCAGAGTGCGACCAGAACAAGGATGATGGTTCCTGGTCCTCGTTGTTCTTTTTTCTGTGGTTGTAGCTTTTCCCCTTCCTGAAACCAGTTATCCTGTGCGTAGTGGTTCAGATAATCATCACTCTCTCTCCCGGTGTAGCCATCCGCGTAACTTCGTTCTTCATACGGTGGTGATGGGGTTGCTGATGGTTGTTGTTCATTGGGATCATTATTGATCGTGCGCTCAACTGGCGGTGTTTGGGCATGATCATAATAGTTATGTTCCTGACTCTGCATAATGCATTCACTCCTCAGATACGTATCGATAAAATCGTGCAAATAAATAATACCCGCATACTATACGCTTCAAAGATGTAATGGTTTGAATGTTTTGCCGGTGTAGTGAAAAAGAACCAGTCAAATGTTCCTTATCCTGGTACTCAGAGGCCTATGATCAAGAAGGTCTGGTTATCACTTTTTGGGCTGCGTATACTCATACTGAAAAATCTATCAATATAACACGAAAGTGGAATATCGGATCTGGTGATTAAATGCAGCAATTTATTAAAAAAATGATACGGATTTGATGGATTTTTCGAAAAAAATCCTGTAATAGAAAAGCTTTTAAGTAGAATTTTTGGTGCTGCTACCCCTGTTACATTGCTTTCTATTGTTATGATTCTGAAAAGGTTTATTGATATGAGTACATATGTTCTTGTTCATGGAGCCTGGCATGGGGCCTGGTGCTGGTATCGTATTATCCCTCTGTTAGAGAAGCAAGGCCATAAGGTGATTGCTCCTGATTTACCAGGACATGGAGCCGATCGAAGTGTTACTATTGCTGCTGGAACTCTTCGCTCCTATACTGATCGCATTAAAAGCATTGTAGAAGCACAAGATGAGCCAGTAATTCTGGTGGGTCATTCACTGGGGGGGGCTGTTATTAGCCAGGTAGCAGAAGAAGTACCTGCGTCTGTTAAGAAATTGGTGTATCTTTCAGCTTTTCTCTTGCCTGATGGGGCGATGATTGCAAGGGATGAGAATAATGCACAGCAGCAGCATGAGCAATCGGAAGCTGAAGGCCCTGGCCCTTATCTTTTTGATGAAGCAACCGGATTGATAACAATCAATCCAGATTATCTGGTAGATCTGTACTATCACGATTGCAATGAAAGTGACATTGCTCTGGCTAAGTTGGTAGTGTGTGCAGAGCCTGGAATAACCCTATATACTGGAATACATGTCAATGATAATTTTGCTCGCATTCCACGTTTCTACATTGAAACAACCAATGATCAGGCAATTCCAGTGACGGTGCAACGTAACATGTATACCGTTTTGCCTTGTGAGCATGTGTATACGCTTCCAACTGGTCACTCTTCTTTCCTTGTCGATCCTGAAGGTTTAGGAGAGATACTCACCGCGATCGATGCATACGCTGTATAAAAGCGTTGTCTGTCTGTCTGTTCTCTCAGGCAGAGCACGGTGAGTAGACCTTTACCGTGAGTATACATTTATTGAATGTTGATATCTTGAATTATGTGGTTTAAACAAGCAATAGAGAAAGTTAGAAATTCATGGCAGATACGATACAGCATCCGGCTCAAGCCAGTGGAGTATTAACGCTTGGTGGAGATCTTCGTGTTACACGTTTTGGTTTTGGTGCCATGCGTCTTACTGGTGAAGGCGTCTGGGGACTTCCAAAGGATAAAGCAGAGGCGCTTGCCGTGTTGCGCAGAGCGTTAGACCTGGGCATCAACCTGATAGATACAGCAGATTGTTATGGTCCAAATGTGAGTGAAGAGATTATTGCAGAGGCGCTCTATCCTTATCCAAAGGATCTTGTCATTGCGACTAAAGGTGGCGTGATACATCCTGGTCCAACTGCTCCGGCTCCCTGGCCGACTGATGGTAGTCCGAAGCATCTGCGTGAAGCCCTGGAGGGGAGCTTGCGCCGTTTACGAGTTGACCAGATTGATATTTATCAACTTCATGGTCCAGATCCCAAAGTTCCGTTTGAGGACTCCATTGGTGAGATTGCGAAGATGAAGGCCGAAGGGAAGATCCGTCATGTCGGCCTCTCAAATGTGACTGCGGATCATCTTGTTCGTGCTCAGCAGATTGTTGAAATTGTGACTGTGCAGAACTTTTATAATCTGGCGAGTCGTGCTATTAGCGGATTTGCGGATGTGACTCCCCAAATGGCTGAAGAGCTTGTTGATAGTTGCGCTCGTCAGGGGATTGGTTTTATTCCCTGGTTCCCTCTGGCGGCTGGCGCATTGGCTCAACCCGGAGGCGCATTGGATCAGATTGCTAAAAAGTATCAGGCCACTGTTGGTCAGGTTGCTCTGGCCTGGCTATTGCAGCGTTCCAGCACAATGTTGCCAATTGCTGGTACTTCCTCAGTGAAACATCTGGAAGAGAATGTACAGGGGGCAACTCTCAAGCTGACACAGGAAGAGTTTGATACACTTGATCAGATCAGTAAACAGTAGTTTATGGTCTGATGAACATAGGTGTGCAGTATGAGCATTGCGAGCAGGAGGACTTGCTGTCCTCCTGCTTTTTTTATCTATACTAGAGTTGTCCGATTAAGCGCATCAGGCGTTTCTGCTCATCGGCTTCATCTGTGACTGCGAGCTGAGTCACAATCAATTCATCCAGGCCAGAACTGAGCAATTCCTGTATACGTGCGGTGATGGCTGCTTCATTGCCAGTGATGACCAGACTATCGACCAGCCCATCAGAAATGTTGCCATCGGTGACCGGGAAACCAGCATCGGCGAACATATTGGCATAGAACGGCAAGACCTTATAGTAGTTGAGCATCTGACGCCCTTTTTCGATACCCAGTGAGCGATCATTATTCAGTGCGATGATCACATGGGCGACCAGTGGCGGAGCTGTTCGTTGCTTGCTCTCGGCACCTGCTTTGAGTGCTGGCAGGCCAGTTTTGAGCAGGTATGGTACCGGACAGATCCAGGAAATAGCACCATCTGAGACTTCACCAGCTAACCGGAATGCTCCTTCGCGTAACGCGGAAATGAGAATTGGCACCTGTGTTGTCCGTGGCTCTGTGAAGGTGACGTTGAAGAAGCGACCATGATGATCGATATTCCCCTCCCAGAGCGCGGCACGCAGAACCTCCACATATTCACGCTGGTAGGCCATTGGGGCGGTGAGATCCAGACCATAGACGCCTTCGATGATTGGTCGATGGCTGGGTCCAATTCCCAGACGCAAACGGCCAGGAGCGATATCATTGATGGTTATGGCCTGTTGCGCCATCACCAGTGGATGGCGTGGATAGAATGGCACGATTGATGTGCCCAGACGCACACTTTTTGTGCGTGATGCAGCGGCAGCAAAGATTGATAATGAATCGATCACTGGTCCCTGTGTCATCCAGACCTGTGTGACACCAGCGTCTTCAGCGGCTACGATAGTATCAATTGCTTCCGGTGCGGTATTCCCCGCGACAACAAGTCCCACGCGATCACGGAGTGCTGTTTGTGTCATCGTTTCTAACCTCTACTTTTTGTAGTATTGGACATTCCTTTTTTATCAGCATCAAGTTTAGACTAAAGAAGTAAACAATATGAAGTAAAATTGTATTTCCTATTTTAACGAAGATACTTACTATGCATGAGTGAGTTGTGAGGCTGGCTGAAGCATCATCTTTATTTATGGGTTTATAACTTTTTCTATAGTGCAATGATTTTTAGTTGCAAAAATCCCAATAATTCGTTATGGTTACACATATCAGGATAAAAAACGAATTCTGCTGTGAAATGATCGTGGAAAGCTATAATCTGATCAGTACTGGTAGAAAACCAGAAATGAGGAGTATGCCTTTACTCGATGAAGAGCACGGGGAAGGCCATGTGTTGGCCTGTCTATACGGGAAGGTAGTATGCATGAACAGGCGTATTTTGCAGGGGGCATTGGGCATTGTTGCCATTCTTACTTCAATTTGTTCGTATGTCATTATACTGATGGGCGCGATTGTCACAAACACGGGTTCGGGTACGGGATGCGGCACTTCGTGGCCTATCTGTCAGGGACAACTGGTGCCAGACACAATGACGCGTGCCGCGTTTATTGAATATAGTCATCGTGTTGTGTCAGGTCTGGATGGTTTTTTCATCTTTATACTGGCGTTATGTGCCTGGTTGATGTATCATCGTGATTTTCGTGTTAAATTATTCGCGTGCATGAGTGTGTTTTTTGTTGTTTTGCAGGGTGGATTGGGAGCGTTAACAGTGGTATATGAAAACACATTCGCGCAGTCATATCTGCTGGCGCTCCATTTTGGTTTCTCCTTGATTGCTTTTGCCAGTGTAGTTCTGTTAACTGTGCGTTTATTTCAGTTAGCGAAGGAAGAGCGGGGTCAGCAAAGAGCGCCTGCGCGGACTGGTAGTAAAGGATTGCGT
>Ga0310811_10012570_pt1 | contig 10988 bp, 5 predicted proteins | sample YCmetagenome_FD_207642 | JGI IMG/M metagenome (GOLD analysis project Ga0310811, IMG submission 207642) | Soil microbial communities from experimental microcosm in Duke University, North Carolina, United States - YC | ecosystem: Engineered > Artificial ecosystem > Soil microcosm > Unclassified ...
CCCGATCACCATCCGTGTGCAGGCCGCGTTCGATCCGATGACGCCGTGCAACACCACCAGTGGCGTGCTCGGCGGCGCGGGGCCGAACGCGATCGACTCCGATTTCCCGGGCTCGGCGTTCGCCGCCACCTGGTACAACAGCGCCGAGGCGAACCGGCTCGCCGGCATCGACCTCGACCCGCTCGACGACGACATCGGCGCCGAGTTCAACTCCAACGTCGGCACCGCAGGCTGCCTGCCGACGCGGTCGTGGTACTACGGCTTCGACGGCAACGAGGGCGCGAACGGCCTCGACCTGCTGCCCGTGCTCCTGCACGAGTTCGGCCACGGCCTTGGCTTCATGACGCTCACCGACGATGTCACCGGCGCCGTCTTCTCCGGCCAGCCGAGCATCTGGGACCGCTACCTGATGGACAACGTCTCCGGTAAGCACTGGTACCAGATGACGGACGCCGAGCGCGTCGCCAGCGCCATCAACACCGGGCACCTGGTGTGGGACGGGCCATCCGTGAATGCCGCCGCGCCCCACTTCCTCGGCCCGCGCGCGCGCGTGGTCACGACCGGTGCGATCAGCGGTGATTTCACGAGCGGCCAGGGCGTCTTCTACCCGCCGCTGACGACCGGTGGCTTCGCCCACCCGGTCGTGCTCGTGAACGACGGTGTGGGCACGACCACGGACGGCTGCAGCACGCCGTTTACGAACGCGGCGGCGATGGTGAACTCTATCGCCCTCATGGATCGCAGCGCCACGTGCTCCATGGCTCAGCAGGCGGCGAACGCGCAGGCGAACGGCGCGCTCGGCGCCATCATCATCAACAACGTCGCCGGGCCCGAGCCGCCGCTGCGCGGCTCCTCGCCCACGGTGACGATCCCGGTCGCATCGCTGTCGCTGACCGACGGGAACGCGATCAAGGCCGCGCTCGGCTCCGGCGTGGTCAACGCCACGCTGAAGCTCGACGCCACGAAGCTCGCGGGCACCGACAACCAGCCCACGAACCGCATGCGCCTCTTCGACCCGAACCCGGACCAGCCGGGCTCGAGCGTGTCGCACTACGACGTGTCGGCGTTCCCGAACCTGCTGATGGAGCCGGCGATCAACCCCGATCTCTCGCAGAAGGTGGACATGACGTTCCACAACTTCTACGACATCGGCTGGTTCCCGCAGCTCGCGGGCGTACAGGGGCCGGGGATCTCGGCCGGGCTCTGGTTCACGCACGGGCCGAACCCCACGAGCGACGGCGGCACGATGCACATCCGCCTCGCGCAGCCGCAGCGCGTCGAGCTGAGCCTCTACGACCTCGCCGGCCGGCGCGTGGCGAAGCTCGTGGACGAGCGCATGGACGCCGGCGATCACGACGTGCGCTGGAGCCGCACCGATGACCGCGGGCACCGGGTGGCCGCGGGCATCTACCGCGCGCAGCTCCGGACCGGTGGCGAGGAGAAGACGCTGGCCGTCGTGCTGGTGGATTAGGGAAGGGCCCAGCACGACCTCGCGAGCGGAGCACGGGCCGCGGGCCGATCGCGGCCGCGGCCCGGCACCGCTCGCCTCGGCACCGCCGTGGTGGACGCGCGCGCTGATGGCGCTGTTCGTGGTGTCGCTGGCGTGGAAGCTCTACTGCCTCCACCGCCTGCTCGCGTCCCCGCTCTACGGAAGCCTCACCGCGGACTCCGAGGCGTATTGGACGTGGGCGCAGGTCCTGGTGCGGAACGGCTGGGTGGGGAAGAACCCGTTCTTCCTGGGGCCGCTCTACCCCTACCTGCTGGCGGTGCTCGAGCCCACCGCGACAGCGAGCTACGTCGCGCCGCTGATCGTGCAGTGCGTGCTGGGCGCCGCCACGGTGGTGTTGATCGGCGAAGCCGCCCGATCCGTGTGCGCTCCACGCTTCGCGTTTGGTTCGAGCGTGCTGGCGAGCGGGTACGCCATGGCCACGTTCATGGACCTCTCCGTCCTCTCGGAGAGCCTGCTGTGGTTCCTGGGAGCCGGGTTCCTCTGCCTCCAGCTGCGCGCGGTCTCCAAGGGACCCGGGCGGGCGTTCCCGGCGGTCTCCGGGCTGCTCACCGGGATCATGAGCCTGGCGAGACCCAGCTTCATGTTCCTCTTGGCACCCACCGTGGTATCCGTCGCCGCGAGCCGCGGCACGCGCGGCGCGCTCCGGGCGTTCGCGATCGCCCTCGCCTGCGCCGTCGGCGTGTGCGTTCCCGTCCTCGCCCGACACCTCGCGCTCGGACACGGATGGATCCTCAATACCTACAGCCTGGGATTCAATGCCTACGTGGGCAACGGCCCGCGTTCGACGGGCACCTACACGCTCATTCCCGAGGCGGCGAACGACGCGCTGACCGCGGCCGGCATGGAAGGCGGCGCCGACGGCGATGGGCGCGTCTACATCCTGCGGAAGGAAGGCGTGTGGCTGTCCCCCACGGCCAGCTCGGCGTGGTGGCTCGAGCGGACGTGGGAGCAGGCCAGCGCTCACCCCCTCCGCGCGCTTCGCCTGCTCGCGTGGAAGGGCATCGCGAGCCTCAATCACGTCGAAGCCTCCCAGTTGGACAGCATCGACGTCCACGAGCGGATCGAAGGGCCGCTGGGGCTGCCGTGGCTGGGTGCGTTCGGTGTCGTGGGTGTGCTGGGACTGTTCGGGCTCTACTGCCTGCGTCGTTCAGCCGGTGGCCACGTGCTGCTCGCGCACGCGATCGCCGTCTGGGCTCCTCTCGTCCTCTTCTTCGTCACCGACCGCTACCGTCACCACGTGGCGCTGCCGCTGCTCGTCGCCAGCGGGCCGGCGTTCGAGGCGCTGTGGGGCCTGCTGCGCACACCCTCGGCGCAGGGCCGCGTCACCTCGCTCGTCGCCGTGCTCGCAGCGGGAGTCGTCGTCTGGTTGCCGCTCTTCCACTACCAGCGCGAGCAGGTCGAGTTCGCGGTGCACCAGTCGCTCGGCGAGGCGTATCTCAGGAAGGGAGACTTCGTCGCGGGCGAGTCGGAGCTCCAGGAGTGCGTCGCGCCCTCGCTGCTCGGGAAGCTGCCCCTGCGCGAGTCCATGACCGTGCGCATGGCGGTCGCCGGCGCGATGTCGTCGCTCGCGGACTCGTACGTGGAACGTGGGTCGCCGGCCCAGGGCGAGCTGGCGCTGCGAAGCGCGGTGGAGCTCGCGCCCGAGGATCGGGAGCTGAGGCGCAACCACGCGATGCTCCTCGCCATGACCGGTCGCTCGCGCGAAGCCGAAGCGGAGCTCGAGGTTCTCGGGGCGCCGCGCACACTGCTGCTGAACGACCTGCTCGAGGCGGCACGGAAGGCGGTCACCCGCTCGTCCTGGACCGCTGCGGAGCAGGCGCTGCGAGCCGCGATCGACGTCGACAGCACGAGCGAGGCCGCGAACGTCGTCCTGCTTCGCCTCCTCCGCTCTCAGGGCCGTGTGCCCGAGGCGGAGGCGCTCATCGCGCGGATGCGCATGAGAGGGGTGTCTCCGGCGGTGATCGCGCGGGAGTCGGGTCCCCCCGCGGAGCGTCACTAGGCTCGCGGCTGGCCTCCCGCCGCCGCCCGCTCTAATGTGCGCGGCGTTTCCCCACCCATCCACGAAAGGGACGCGAATGATTGGGTCTTCTCTGTTCACGCGCCTCCAGCGCGCAGCGCTCGTGTCGCTGGCGCTCGTGGCGGGCGCTGCCCCGGCGCTGGCCGGCGGGCCGACGCTTTCGCCCGAGCAGGATCCGCTCGTGCGCAACATGGACGCTTCGGTCTCCCCCGGCACCGACTTCTTCAAGTACGCCTGCGGGCGCTGGATCAAGGAGAACCCCATCCCCGCCTCCGAGCGCGGCTGGGGGATCGGGAACCTGGTGAACGAGGAGACCTACCGCCAGCGGCTCTCCATCTGCCAGGAGGCGGCGAGATCCAAGGCGGCGAAGGGCACGAACGAGCAGAAGATCGGCGACTACTGGGCCACCGGCATGGACTCGGTGACCGTGGACAAGCAGGGCATCGAGCCCTTGCGGCCCTGGCTCGCGCAGATCGCGAACGTGCACACCCGCACCGAGATGCTGGGGCTGATCGCCAAGCTGCAGGCCATCGGCGTCAACGCCGGCTACGGCATGTACGTGGGGCAGGACGAGAAGAACAGCAGCCAGTACATCGTGCACATGTACCAGTCCGGGCTCCACATGCCCGACCGCGACTACTACTTCGGCACCGACGAAGACACCAAGCGCGTGCGTGACGAGTACGGCAAGCACCTGGTCGCGGTATTCAAGCTGCTGGGCGAGGACTCGACCCGCTCCGCCACGTCCGGCGCCGCGGTGCTGAAGCTCGAGACCGCGTTCGCCGCCAAATCGCGCACGCTCGAGCAGCGGCGCGACCCGTGGGCGAACTATCACAAGATGAGCCTGGCCGAGTTCTCGAAGCTCACTCCCACGATCGACTGGAAGGCGCAGTTCGTCGGCATGGGCGTGCCCGTGCAGGACTCGGTCGTCGTCGGCCAGCCGGAGTTCTTCAAGCAGGTGGATTCGTGCCTGAGCGTGGCACGGCTCTCCGAGTGGCAGGCGTACCTGCGCCTGGGCCTCGTCACCACGTTCGCGGCGAACCTCTCCAAGCCGATCGACCAGGAGAACTTCCACTTCTACGGCACCGTGCTCTCGGGCACCAAGGCGCAGCGCCCGCGCTGGAAGCGCATGCTGGACGAGACCGAGAACGCGATGGGCGAGCTGGTGGGCCAGGTGTGGGTGCAGAAGTACTGCTCGCCCGCCACCAAGGCGCGCTACGAGAAGCTCACCGCGGACATCATCGCGGTCTATCGCGAGCGCATCCAGAAGGAGCCGTGGATGAGCGAAGCCACCCGGCAGCGGGCGCTCGTCAAGCTCGACAAGGTGGCGCGCAAGGTCGCCTACCCCGACCACTGGCGTGATTTCTCCGCGCTGACACTCGACCGCACCTCGTTCGTCGCCAACCAGGTGCGGGTGAACGAGTGGTGGTTCCGCTTCGAGGCGAACAAGCTCGGCAAGCCCATCGACCGCACGCTCTGGGACATGACGCCGCAGACGTACAACGCCTACTACGACGGCTCGAAGGTGGAGATCGTGCTCCCGGCGGCGGCGTTCATGCTGCCCGGCATCCCCGATTCGCTCGTGGACGACGCCATCCTCTACTCGTACGCGGGCGGCTCCACGATCGGCCACGAGATCACGCACGGCTTCGACGACGAGGGCCGGCAGTTCGACGAGAACGGCAACCTGAACCCGTGGTGGACCGAGAGCGACTCGGTGGCGTTCGCCACGCGCGCGAAGAAGCTCGCCGACCAGTTCAGCGCCTACGTGATCGGCGACAAGCACGTGCGCGGCCAGGCGACACTGGGCGAGAACATCGCCGACCTGGGCGGCGTCGTCCTCGGCTACGAGGCGTTCAAACGCACGGAACAGTACAGGCGCGGTGAAAAGATCAACGGGCTCACGCCAGACCAGCGTTACTTCCTCGGCTACGCGCTGTCGTGGCTGGGCCAGCGCCGGCCGGAGGCGCTCCAGAACCAGATCATGACCGACGTCCACGCGCCGGCGTTCCTGCGCGTCAACGGGCCGCTCGCGAACATCCCCGAGTTCTACGCGGCGTTCGGCATCAAGCCCGGCGACGCCATGTACCGCGGCGACGACGTCCGCGTGACCATCTGGTGAGCGCGCACCGCGCGGCTCGCGGCCCGGGCAGGACGACCCGGGTCCGCAAGCCGGCGGTGCGTTCGCACCTGCCGCCGCCGCGGGGCCTCGGCGACCCGTGGGCGTGGGCGAGCGTGCTCGCGGTGCTGCCGCTCGCGATCGCGATGCGCGGCGCGCCGTGGGGCGAGCCGGTGGCGGAGGATTTCGACTTCCTCCACCGCGCGCTGTTCCAGGGCATGGGGTCGCTGCTCGACGGCGGCGGCTCGCAGGCGTTCTGGCGGCCGATCCCCCACCAGCTCTACTACGCCGCGCTCGGCCGCCTGATCCTGTCGGCGCCCGCGGCGGTGACCACGCTCCACCTGGCGCTGCTCGCGCTCGGCGCCCTGCTCATCTACCGCGCGCTCCGGCGCGAGTGGAGCGGAGCGCTGGCGTGCGCCGCGGCATCGTTCACGCTGTTCTCCGAGAGCACGCGCACGATCGCCGGCTGGGCGACGCAGTTCGTGGACCTCGGCCTGTTCGTGTTCAGCGCGCTGGCGGTGCACGAGGCGTCGCGGCGCCGCCCGCTCACCGCGCTCGCCGCCGCACTCGGCGCGCTGCTCTGCAAGGAGGTCGCGGTCGTGACCGCGGTGCTGCTGCCGTTCGTGCCCGGAGCGGCGCGCGACCGCCGCGAGCGGGTGCGCTTGGCACTCGGGAGCGCGCTGCTCCTGCTCGCCTGGGGCGCCGCCACGCTCGTCGTGCGGCGCTCGGCGCACCTGGAGCTGCCCGGGCGCATCACCGGCGCGAGCACGGCTCTGGGCGCCCACTGGCCGGCGAAGCTGGCGTGGGCGTTCGACGGCACCGTGCGCGCGCTCGCGAGCCTGCCCCGGTTGCCGGGGGCGCACGACGGCGCGATCGTCGCGGCCGGCGCCGTCCTGGCGCTGGCGGCGGCCGCGGTGTTCGCGCTCCACCGCCCGGCGCGCGCCCGGCTCGCGCGCGCCGCGCCGTGGTGCGCCTGGGGCCTCGCCTGGTTCGCGCTCGCCACGGCCACGCTCACCCCGATCTTCCCGTCGTGGCAGCCGAACCGCAGCCAGTACGGCGGCGCCGGCTTCGGCGTCTGCGCCGTGGGCGCGCTCGGGGCCGCGCATCCCGCGCTCGCGGGCACGCTCGTGGCCGGGCGGCTGCTGCTCCTCGAGCGCGCCCCGCGCGCGGTGAGCGTGGTCACCGACTCGCTCGCCGAGACCGGGGCGTTCATGGACTGGCCGCACCTGACGCGCCTCCAGCGCTTCCTGCGCGCGGCGCGACGGACGCTCGCCGCGCGCTACCCCACGCTTCCCCACGGCGCGATCGTGGTGCAGGAGAACCTCCCCCACCAGCTCGAGTACGCGCTCGGCGGGGATCGCGCGCTCCAGGCATGGTACCGAGACCCCACGCTCCGCTGGATGCGGTTCGACGCCTTCCGCGATTCGCTCTCGACGCCGGTCACGGTGATCGTCCAGGGCGAGGGTGGGCACACGCCCGAGGTGGCGCTCGTCGAGCCCGAGGCGGTGCGGATGCTGTTCGAGGCGCGGCCGCTCATGCGCGCCGGGCGCTACGCCGATGCGCTCGCGTCGCTCGATCGCGCCGACTCGCTGCAACGCGACCGCAACGCGGTCAAGTATTTCGTCACCAGCGGCGCGTGGCGCGCATACGCCTGGGTCGAGACGCACCGCGATTCGGAGGCGGTCCTGCTCGCCCGCCACGTCCTGGAAATGGATCCGCGCTACGTGCTCGGGCACCAGGTGCTGGCCCTCTCGCTCGCGTACCGCCACGACTTCGTGGGTGCATTGCGCGAGCTGGACGTGGTCGACCGGCTGGAACCCGGCGATCCCGCGGCGGCCGCGCTCCGCGAGCAGATCGAGGCGAGGCTGGGCGCGGGCTTCAGGCCGCCGGCGGTGGCTCCCGCTTCGCCACCAGGACGGTGATGTCGTCGGCGGGCCCGCGCTCGCCCTCGAACGCGCGCACCTCGCGCACGATGCGCGTGGCGATGTCGCGCGCGCTGGACGCTGCCGCCGAACGGAGCAGGGCCGCGAGCCGCTCCTCGCCCCACATCTCGTTCGCGGCGTTCGCGCCCTCGGTGACGCCGTCGGTGTAGAGCGCCACCAGGTCGCCGGGCGAGAGCGTCACCTCGCCGCGCGCGTAGCGCGACCCCGGCAGGATGCCGAGGATCACGCCGCCCGCCTCGAGCGACTCCACGGCACCACCCGCGCGCAGCAGCAGCGGCGGGTTGTGGCCCGCGTTCACGTAGGTGAGCTGTCCGGTCGCAGCGTCGAGCAATCCCAGGAACGCGGTCACGAAACGGCCGGGCTCGACGCTCCGGTTCAGGAACTCGTTGACGCGTGACGCGACGTCCTCGGGCTTCGCTTGCGAGAGGTCCTGGCTCACGAGCGCGGCGCGGAAGCCCGACATGAGCAGGGCCGCGGGCACGCCCTTGCCCGAGACGTCCGCGATCACCAGCAGCAGCCGGCCGCCGCCCAGGTCCACGTGGTCGTAGTAGTCGCCGCCCACCTCGCGCGCCGACTCCGAGAGTCCTGCCACGTCGAGGCCGGGCACGGCCGGCGGCGCCGAAGGCAGGAGTCGCGCCTGGATGCGGCGCGCGAGGTCCAGCTCGTGCTCCAGCCGGTCGCGCTCCTTCTCCAGCTCGCGCGCGCGCTCGAGGCCCTCCGCCATGCGGTTGAACTGCCGCGCCGTGTCCCAGAGGTCGTCGTCGCCGGCGATCGGGATGCGGTGCGCGAGCTTGCCCTGGGCGAACTGTTGCGCGCCCTCACCCAGCGCGCCGATCGCGCGCGTGATGCTGCCGCCCATGCCGCGCACCATCTTCAAGTCCGTGTTCGCGAGCGGCAGCAGCATGGACGCGAGCAGCGCCAGCGCCAGCACCGGCACGACCTGGAGCGGGTTCTCGCGCAGGTGCACGAACAACCCGGCGAGTGTGGCGTGGAACGTGGCGCGCGCGCTCAGCGCGAAATCGTCCACCTTCCACGAGTACCCGTCGCGCCTCACGCCGTGCGCCATCCCCAGGCCGAGGAAGCCGATGGATCCGCGACTCGCCGAGATCGAGTCGCCGCCGGCGGCGAGGAACGCCTGCCCGTTCCCTCGCCGGACGCGTCGGATCACGGGCCCTGTGGCCCCCGCGCGCTCGGCGAGGCGTTGAGTGCGCACGAGCGCCAGCGAGTCCCCCGCGCGCCCCGGGAGCGACGGGCTCCGCAGCGAGTCGCCGAGGGCCTCGAAGCTGGTTCCCAGCGAGTCGAGCGCGTTCTGGCCGCGACCCGTCTTCGCCATGCGCACCTCGGCGCCCACGAGCGGCGAGAGCGTGCTGTCGAGCGCCTCCCCGATCGGCTCGAGCGCCACGAGCGCGGTATCGCCGCGCACCGCGGCCGCGCCGAGGTAGCGAAGCCTGCCCAGCTCCACCACGCCATGCCGCGGCAGCGAGTCGAGCGCCGCGACCCAGCCGGCGAGCAGCGAGTCCTGCGGCAACCGGGCGCCGGCCTCGCAGGTGACGGCGTGCTCGCGCACGGAATAGACGCGCAGGCCAGGCCAGTGACCGTGCCGGCTCGAGGCCAGCGCCCGCGCGCCCGCCCCGACGTCGCCCGCCGCGAGCACGGCGCGCAGCGACTCCTCGAGCTGCGTGCTCTCGCGGTCCACCGCCCGCACCGTCATGAGCGCGCGGTCGGCGTTCACGCCCAGGTACGTCGAGAAGATCCAGAGCGTCACCACGATCGCGAGCGGCACGCTCACCACCAGCACGTGAGAGAGCACGAGCCGCCGGCTCACGCGCCGGATCCCGAGCGTGGGATCACCCGTGAACGCCTTGAACGCTGCCGTCGTGGCGAAGAGCGCAGCCACGATCCCGATCGCGCGGCCGAACCAGGCGACGCCCTCGGCCGCGTTCGCCGCGGGCGAGAGCCCCGCGGCGCGGTGGACGCCGAGGAACAGCGCGAGCGCGGCCGCGAGCGAGGCGACCGAGGCCCGGAAGCGCTCGGGCGTGCGCAGCACGGGGGGCCAGGGGCAGCGCGTGAACGCGATCCAGAACCAGAAGACCGAGTCGCCCGGCGCGCCGAGCCAGAGCACGATCAAGCCGATCAGCGTGAAGGCGAGCCGGGTGATGCGGCCGGCCTTCGAAAACGGCCCGCCGAGTGCGAGGCGAAGGAGCGGCCACAGGAACGCCAGCGCCGCGAGCGCTGCCACGAGCGCCGTCGCCGTCGCCACGCCGCCGGCCGGCGCGCGCATGAGCAGCTCGAGTGCCAGCCGCAGCGCGAGCGCGAGCCCAAACGTCCACGCGAGCCGCCGGCGGAGCGGCTCCGGCTCGATCGGCGCGCCCGAGCGGAGCCACGCCAGCACGACGATGAGCGTGATCGCGAGCCTGGGGAGCAGGGCGGCCATCGCGCCACTCTACAACTGACGCCGGCCGCGGGTGCAGAACCTGGCTAGTGCGCGACGAGCGAGTGGAAGTACTCGAGCAGTGCTGCGAACGTGTTCCTCTTGCTCGGTTGCGCGGCGTATGACACGCCGGCGCCGGCCAGCGTCTCGTCCTCCATACGGTCCAGCCACCACTGGGTGGAGTCGGGCTTCAACCCGAGCGCGCGCAGGTCAGCGGGGATCGCGGCGGAATCGCCGCGCGTGAGGAAGAAGAGCAGGCTACCGGTGATCTCGACGTTCCCGTTTGCATCCGTGAACCGCACGCTCGCATGGACCGAGGTGCGTATCTGCTCGTGGTACTTGGAAACCTTGCCGGGCCGCGTATCGGGAAACGGCACCAGGTTCTGGTCCACCATGAAGCTCACGGTCGAGGAGGAATCCCGGAGCGCGGCGAGCGCCACGAGGAACCAGGACCGGTCGTAGGGCGCCCTCGAAGGGTTCCCCGCGGAGTCCGTCCCGGCGCTGATGAACTGGAAATCGTCGGAGAGCAACCCGCTGACGACCTCGACATCCTTGTGGTCGAAGCCCCAGGCGAAGCGCTGCACGGCCCCCGCGGGTGAACTCGCGGCCGGCGGTTCGTCCACCGGTGGTGGCGCCACGATCTTCGTCGAGCAGCCGACCGCGAGCGCGGTACTCATGCCCAGCGCGGCAGCGATCGTGAACCGGCGTGTGCGGCGCATCGTGGACCTCCCGGCGGCGGAGCGCCCCTTCGGTCGACGGGGCACCGGGAATCGTACTCCACGCGCATCGCGTCGGTTCCAGCGAGAACCGCTCATCCCGCGCCCGTCGCGCGAGGTACCGCCCGGGGCAGCGAGGCGCGTGGGCCTCACAACCTTCCTGCTGCCTCCACCGTCCGACAGACGAACGCGGCAACACCGACCGCCGGCCGCGGGCGCGAACGCCCATGCGCCACGGAACTTCCGGTACAT
>Ga0310811_10012571_pt1 | contig 10988 bp, 6 predicted proteins | sample YCmetagenome_FD_207642 | JGI IMG/M metagenome (GOLD analysis project Ga0310811, IMG submission 207642) | Soil microbial communities from experimental microcosm in Duke University, North Carolina, United States - YC | ecosystem: Engineered > Artificial ecosystem > Soil microcosm > Unclassified ...
AGGGTCAATGACTGGGGTGAAGTCGAAACAAGGTAGCCGTAGGGGAACCTGCGGCTGGATCACCTCCTTTCTAAGGATGCTGGTGGAGGCCCTCACTCATGGGGGTTCTGCTGGCTCTTTGGACTAAACGACCGGCGCGCCATGGCGCGCGCCGCCGTCTCCGTATCCCTTTCCTCAATCCTCGCTCGGTCCGGCCGGGCAAGCTGGTTTCTCTGCCTCAGGCCACTTCAGAACGAAGGCTCGAGAACAGGGGCTAGTAGCTCAGCTGGTTAGAGCGCGCGCTTGATAAGCGTGAGGTCGGAGGTTCAAATCCTCCCTGGCCCACCATTTTCGACGGTCGATCGTCTTGCGACCTTTGCGTGCGCTGCTGACCAAGGGGCTGTAGCTCAGTTGGGAGAGCACCTGCTTTGCAAGCAGGGGGTCGTCGGTTCGAATCCGATCAGCTCCACCAGCGCCGGCCTCCGCCAAACACCGAGCGAACCAAAATAGCGACAGGTTTCGACACGCGTCAGCGCGCCTCGCGCGCGACAGTGTCCGAGGATTTTCGAATCGAAGCGCGAATTCGCTTCGGCTCGAGCTCATTGACATCGTGAATCGGACGTGCACTGACCGTCAGTCAGCCTCTCGGCGAAACTGCCTCACCCCGAGGATTTGTTTTCGCCGTGCCCCATCAGACCGCCGCAGGTCCTGGGGCGTGCATTCGGCCTGCCGAGGCCGGACGTACAGAGTCTGACAAACATCAAGATCGCATCGAAGCGGAAATCGTTTCGTTCAACGTTAATCCCGATGGCGCGCCGCGTAATAGCAAGAGCGTTGGCGCAAGGGCGGGACCTGGGTGAAGATCCGTAGCAATACGGCGCTTTCCCCTGCGTGCGACGATTTCTATCGAACAAGCGTCTTAAGGGCATTCGGTGGATGCCTTGGCACAGAAAGGCGATGAAGGACGTGGCACCCTGCGATAAGTCACGGGGAGGTGGGAGCAACCTTTGATCCGTGAATTTCCGAATGGGGAAACCCATCCCGCAAGGGATAGCTTCGGCTGAATCCATAGGCCGAAGCGGCAAACCCGGGGAACTGAAACATCTCAGTACCCGGTGGAAAGGACATCAACCGAGACTCCGCCAGTAGCGGCGAGCGAACGCGGACCAGGCCAGTGGCCAAATTGTCAAAACCGGAATCTTTCTGGAAAGTTGAGCCTCAGAGGGTGATAGCCCCGTACGGGTAGATTGACAGTTTGGTCCTCGAGTAGGGCGGGACACGCGAAATCCTGTCTGAACATGGGGGGACCATCCTCCAAGCCTAAGTACTCTTCTGTGACCGATAGTGAACCAGTACCGCGAGGGAAAGGTGAAAAGCACCCCGATGAGGGGAGTGAAAGAGACCTGAAACCGGATGCCTACAAGCAGTCGGAGCTCCAACTGGAGTGACGGCGTACCTCTTGCATAATGGGTCAACGAGTTAACCTGACTAGCAAGCTTAAGCCGCTAGGCGTAGGCGTAGCGAAAGCGAGTCTGAATAGGGCGCTAAGTTAGTCGGGTTAGACCCGAAACCGGGTGAGCTAGGCATGAGCAGGGTGAAGGTGCGGTAACACGCACTGGAGGCCCGAACTGATGACTGTTGAAAAAGTGTCGGATGACTTGTGCCTAGGGGTGAAAGGCTAATCAAACCCGGAAATAGCTGGTTCTCCGCGAAAGCTATAGAGGTAGCGCGTCGGACGAATGCCATCGGGGGTAGAGCACTGGATGGGCTAGGGGGGCGCGAGCCTTACCAAACCTAACCAAACTCCGAATACCGATGAGCACTATCCGGCAGACAGACTACGGGTGCTAACATCCGTGGTCGAAAGGGAAACAACCCAGACCGCCAGCTAAGGTCCCCAAGTCGCGACTAAGTCAGAAAGGATGTAGGACAGCCATGACAACCAGGAGGTTGGCTTAGAAGCAGCCATCCTTTAAAGAAAGCGTAACAGCTCACTGGTCTAAACAAGCCGTCCCGCGCCGAAAATGTAACGGGAGTCAAGTCGCGCACCGAAGCTGCGGGCTCGAGCAATCGAGCGGTAGCGGAGCATTCCCTAAGCCTGCGAAGGATACCGCGCGAGCGGGTCTGGAGGCATGGGAAGAGAGAATGTTGACACGAGTAGCGATAAAGAGTGTGAAAATCACTCTCGCCGTAAGCCCAAGGGTTCCTGCGTAAAGTCAATCTGCGCAGGGTGAGCCGGCTCCTAAGGCGAGGCCGAAAGGCGTAGTCGATGGGAACCACGTTAATATTCGTGGGCCTGCTGGGTGATGACGAAGGCCGAAAACCGTTTCCACTTATCGGATTGTGGGGGCGGACTAGGACTTCCAGGAAATAGCCCCAGCGTACAGACCGTACCCTAAACCGACACAGGTGGGCTGGTAGAATATACCAAGGCGCTTGAGAGAACTGCGTTGAAGGAACTCGGCAAATTGCCTCCGTAACTTCGGGATAAGGAGGGCCCTACCCGCGCAAGCGGGATAGGGCGGCACAAAATAGGGGGTGGCGACTGTTTAACAAAAACACAGCACTCTGCTAAGTCACGAAGACGACGTATAGGGTGTGACGCCTGCCCGGTGCCGGAAGGTTAAGGAGAGATGTGAAAGCATTGAACCGAAGCCCCGGTAAACGGCGGCCGTAACTATAACGGTCCTAAGGTAGCGAAATTCCTTGTCGGGTAAGTTCCGACCTGCACGAATGGCGTAACGATCGCCCCACTGTCTCCAACGCAGACTCAGCGAAACTGAATTCTCCGTGAAGATGCGGAGTACCCGCGGCTAGACGGAAAGACCCCGTGCACCTTTACTATAACTTTGCAGTGGTATTAGGACGACCATATGTAGCATAGGCGGGAGACTTCGAAGTTCCGGCGCCAGCCGGGATGGAGTCGTCAGTGAAATACCGCTTTTGGCTGTTCTGATATCTAACCGCGGCTCCGCAACGGGGCCCGGGACCCTGCATGGTGGGTAGTTTGACTGGGGCGGTCGCCTCCCAAAGAGTAACGGAGGCGCGCGAAGGTGGGCTCAAGCTGGTCGGAAATCAGCTGTTGAGTGCAATGGCATAAGCCCGCCTGACTGCGAGACAGACAAGTCCAGCAGAGACGAAAGTCGGCCATAGTGATCTGGTGGTTCTGTATGGAAGGGCCATCACTCAACGGATAAAAGGTACGCCGGGGATAACAGGCTAATGATTCCCAAGAGTCCCCATCGACGGAATCGTTTGGCACCTCGATGTCGGCTCATCGCATCCTGGGGCTGGAGCAGGTCCCAAGGGTATGGCTGTTCGCCATTTAAAGCGGTACGTGAGCTGGGTTCAAAACGTCGTGAGACAGTTTGGTCCCTATCTACCGTGGGTGTTGGATACTTGAGAGGAGCTGTCCCTAGTACGAGAGGACCGGGATGGACGTACCTCTGGTGTACCAGTTGTCGCGCCAGCGGCACCGCTGGGTAGCTATGTACGGACGGGATAACCGCTGAATGCATCTAAGCGGGAAGCCTCCCTCGAAACCAGGTATCCCTTGAGAGCCGTGGTAGACCACCACGTTGATAGGCCGGGTGTGTAAGCGCCGTAAGGAGCTGAGCTAACCGGTCCTAATCGCTCGATAGGCTTGTTCGACGCACCTACGAACGCGCAAGCGTTCGCAGCGTCCGCCATCACTCGTCGGCATTGACGAGCGGCGGATGAAATGTGCGGCTCGTGTAAAGAGGCACGAGAGAGATTGTCGCGCGCAGCGGAAAGCGCCAATTTGTTTGGCACTAACCCAAGCGCAGCACCCCGAGAGCGCCGATCGCGCTCGAAGGTGGTGCGAAGCAAGCAAAACGTGTGAGACGAAATTCGCAACGATGCGAACTTGATTTGACGGTCAGGAAACTTTCCGCGGAAGCATGCCGCGCTTGCGGTATGCGTCGCGGTCCGGGTTCGTGCGTTTGAACGGCCTGGTGGTTATTGCGAGGGGGACACACCCGATCCCATTCCGAACTCGGCCGTTAAGCCCCTCAGCGCCGATTGTACTATGTCTCAAGGCATGGGAGAGTAGGTCGCTGCCAGGCCTTTCAAACGCACGATACGCCGGAGCTGCGAAAGCAGCGATGCGTAGCACCCCGAGCGCCAGCCTTGGCGCGAAGGTGGTGCGAAGCAAGGAAACAGTGCACGGACGAAATCACGTGGCATGAGATCCCGGTTGTTCGTCGACGCAAGAGGCGCGGGCAACCGCGCCGATTTTGTTTGAACAAGCGACATTGCTACTGACGCGGGGTGGAGCAGCCCGGTAGCTCGTCAGGCTCATAACCTGAAGGTCAGAGGTTCAAATCCTCTCCCCGCAACCAGCAAGAAAGCGCCGCCAGGTCGATGACTTGGCGGCGCTTATGCGTTTGGGCGGGCGCTAACCGTCGTCGGCGATGCGCTTGAGCCGGCGGCTGATCTCGTCTTTGACTTGCCGGGATGCAGTCGCGGCAATCCGCTCCTCGGCTGCCGCCACGTGCTTGTTCGCCACCGGCTCGAGCTGCCGGTTGACCACCTCGGCGACGCGGTCGCCGATGGCCAGCGCGAGCCGGTCCTCGACCGCGGCCACGTGCTTGCGCACCGCCGGCTCCAGCTCCTGATCGACGGCGTCGGCAACCCTGACGCTCAGCGCAATCGCGAGGCGCTCCTCGACCGCCGCCACGTGCTTGCTCAGCAACGGACCGAGCCGTTGATTCACGGTGTCGCCGACCTGCTGCGCGAGCGCCGCCTCGTTTCGCTTCTCGGATTGCTTCAGCACCGGCTCCAGCCGCTGGCCGAGCGCGTCCGCGACGAGCTGCTTCAGCGCTTCCGTCATCTCCTCGGTGCGATCCTTCAAGAGGGCGCTCAAGCGCTCCTCGATGATGCGGGGCAGGTGCTTGTAGAGCCAAGGCTGGATCACGGCGTCCGCCGCCGCCACCATCGCCGCGCGCGCGTGCTCCTCCAGAGTGTCCGCCGCTTGCGGCGGGCGCGACTCGGGCACGGGCTCGCCGCTCTTGGTGCGGCCGAGCAAGTCGAACCTCTTGGGGCGAGCCGGCACGGCGCTCGTCGGCCGCGCTGGGTCTTTTGCACCCGCGCTGTCGTCGGGATTGCGGATCTTGTCGATCCCGGCAAAAATTTCTTTCAAGGTCGGGGCGCCGTTCTTCTCCATACTGCCCATGATCCGCGTCTCCGGTTAACTCCGTGCTCCTGGATATCCCGCCAGGCAGGCTAAACGGATGCGGTGAAAAACCGGTGAACACGGGCGTTGTGCGCAATTCGTGCGCGGCCGATCGGTGCGCGGGCGCTTCCAAGGCCGCCCTAGGCAACGTCCAGCAACGCTTTCACTACCTGCGTGAAATCGAAGCCGCCGCGCTTGAGATCGTGCCCGGCGCCTTCGACCCGGATCAGCCGATGCCTTACGGGGATCGACGCCATCGCCGCTTCGAGCTCGCCGACGGTGCCGAACGCGTCGCGCGTGCCGTGGACGAAAACGGCGCGCGTCTTGAGGCACGGCCAGTGCCCGGTTCGAAGCTGTTCGGGCTTCTTCGGCGGATGCAGCGGATAGGACAACAGCAGCAGCGCCGCCGCGAGGCGCGGTTCGTCGGCCGCGAGCATGCTCGCCTGCCGTCCGCCGTAGGAATGTCCACCGAGGTAAATCGTCCCCGCCACCATCGCGCGCATGGCCTCGACGGCCTGCCGCAGCCCCTCGCGATCGTTTGCCGCGTCGGCGGGGGAAGGCGGCCCGGCCGGCCGCTGCTGCCGGAACGGCAGATCGCAGCGAAGGACGGTGACGCCGGCGGCAGCGAAGGCGCTCGCCGCGGCGACGAGCACCGGCGCCTCGCAATTGCTGCCGGCGCCGTGAGCGAGAACGAGTCCCGCCCCGCTGCCGGCGCCGGCCTCGTGCAAGACGCCACGAATCCCCGGGGCGGTAAAAGGCTTGGTCGAATCCATGCGCGGGCCGTCGCGGGAGTTAGGCGGGGAAGGCGAGTAGGGTCGTGAAAGGTCTGGGCGTGCGCGGTAAGCCGTTCAATGGCCCCCGGACCGCGACGCCACAGCGGGTTTTGCGAAGCCGCGCATCTTGACCGGGCGCGCGCCGCGCGGCGCCAGAATCGCGGCGAGCGCGTCGGCGACGATCTCGGCCGCGTCCTCGGTCGCCATCCCATTGTCGGCGACGAGCGTCTGCCACGCCTCGAAGCCGACCAGCGCCTCGACGAGGGCGATGAGCGCCGCGGGCGGCCGTCCCCCATGTGCGGGGGCCAAAGCCTCATGGATGAGCCGGCGCTGGCGTTCGCGCATCTTCGTCAGATAGAGGCCGAGCTCGGGCAGAAGATGCGCCTCGCGCCGCGACCAGCGCAGCCAGGGCGCGAAATGGCGGTGGCGCTCGAACAGGGCGGCGGCGAGCTTCGCGGCGCGCCCGGGCGCGTCCGGCACGTCCACGAAGATCTCGGCGGTGAGCGGCGGCAGCGCGGCCGAGACGTGCCCGATGCATGCGGCGAACATGCCGGCGAGATCGGGGAAATGCTTGTAGACGGTCGGGATCGCGACGTCCGCGCGTTTGGCGATGAGCGCATAGGTCGTGCGGCTCGGACCAAGCTCGGCGTGAAGTTCGACGATGGCGGCCACGATGCGCGCGCGCGTTGCGGCCATGGCTTCGTCGCGGCGGCGGCGGTCGTATCGTCTTGGCGCCATCGGCTGGACCGGTAAATGAATGAACGCTAAATTCAGCGAAATTTCCAGTCAAGGCGTAGCGCGACGCGGCTCTCTCGCCGGCCTGAGCCCCAGCGCGTCAGCGTGCGCGCCAGCGGCTCGGCGGGATGGTCACGGCCTGCGTGTTCATCTTGGCCCCGCCCAAGAAGGCCTTGAGGCGCGGGCGGAAATGCGGGTGCGCCACGGATTTCAGCACGTTCTGGATCTCGTTCTCGGTGCACTTCTCGAGCGATTCGGCCCAGCCCTCGTGCAACGACTGCTTGGCCAGCGCCTGCAGGTGCGTCGGTCCCTCGGCCAGCGAGCGCGCGAGTTCCCACCACTTCGCCTTGAACTCGTCGTCCTTGTAGACTTCGTTGACGAGCTGCCATTCATAGGCCGTCTTGGCATCGAGCGTGCGGTTGGTGAGGAGGATGTCCATCGCGCGCCGCCAGCCCAGCACCTTGGCGAAGATGTAGCTGCTGCCGGCATCGTTGGCGATCCCGATCGCGTGCCACGCGCAAACGAAGCGCGCCGATTCGGTGCACACCGCCATGTCCGACGCCGCCACCATTCCGACCGGCCCGCCCACGACGAGGCCGTTGACGGCCGACAGCACCGGCTTCGGCGCGCGCACGAGCCGATGCAGGATCGTGTGCCACCAGAGGGACGCCTTGCGGAAATGCAGCCGGACCCGTTCGCTCGTCTTGTCGTCGGCGCCTTGGATCTCCTTGAGCTGGAATCCGGCCGACCACGCATCGCCGCTGCCCGTCAGGACGATGCAGCCAACCGCGTCGTCGGCCTCGATCCGGTCGAAACAGTCGACGACATCCTGCATCGCGCGGATGCCGAGCGCATTGCGGAACTTGGGCGCGTCGAAGGTGATGACGGCGACGCCGTCCTTGATCTCGAGCCGGATGTGTTCGTAGGCAGGGGCGCTCATCGCCTCTTCGCTCCTTGTTTGCGGTGTGTCGTCGCGCCAGGCCGGGTCAGTAGCGCATCGCGGCGGGGCACTGCTCCCAATAGGCGTCCTTGTACGCGGTCGCCACGGTTCTGATCGTCTTGATCGTGGGCTTGCCGGCGGCGTCCTTGACGACCTCGCGCAGATAGAAGTTCTGGATCGGCATGCCGTTCACGTTGAAGGCGAATTTTCCGCGCACCGAGGCGAACTCCGTCTTGCGCATCGCCTTCATCAGCGCGAGCACATCGTCGGTCTTGCCGTCGAGCTTGGCCGCCGTTGCGGCAATCAGCGTGGCGGCATCGTAGGCCTGCGCCGCGAAATGCGAGGGCATGCGTCCGAACTTCGCCTGGAATCCCTTGACGAATTTCTGGTTGGCCGGCTCGGGCGATTCCGGATCCCAGAAATTGGTGTGGAACGAGCCCAGCGCGGCATCGCCGATGGGTCCGAGCGTCACCCAGTTCACGGTGAACACGTCGTAGAGCTTCATCTCGCGGTTGGCGCCGGCCGCCGCCCATTGCTTCATGAAGGCCACGCCCATGGCGCCCGGCGCGAACAGGAACACGGCGTCGGCCTTGAGCGCGCGTAGTTTCGAGATATCGGCCTGGAAGTCCGATTCGCCGAGCTTGAACAGGATGCGGTCGGCGATCGCGGCCTTGCCTTTGTAGGCGCGCTCGAAGCCGGCGATCGCGTCCTTGCCGGCCTGATAGTTGGGCGCCATCAGCGCCAGGCGCTGGATCGGCATGTCGCTCAGCACCATGCCCATCGCCTCGGGCATCTGGTCGTTGTTCCACGAGGTCGAGAGGAAATAGGGCGTGCACGCGGCGCCCGCGAGCGGCGACGGGCCGGCGTTGGTGGAGAGGACGCCCACCTTGGCTTCCACCGCCGGTTTGTGCATCGCCATCAGCACGTTGGACCAGATGTTGCCGGCGATGAGGTGGACCCTGGCGCTCTTGATCAGCCGGTCGGTCTCGGCGATGCCGACTTCGACCTTCTGCTGGTCGTCGGCGGCGAACACTCTGGTCGGCACGCCGCCGAGCTTGTCGCCGTCTTTCGTCCACCCTTGGTGCTCGAGGCCGAGCTGCCAGCCGCGCCCCATGTCGTTGCCGATGATGGCGCCGGGGCCCGAGGTGGTGTTGAGGAAACCGATGCGCAGCTCCTGGCCTGAAGCGGCGGCGACCGGAAGCGCCACGACGGCGCCGATGGCGAGCGCAATCATTCTCATCGCAGTCCTCCCTCGTGCGGCGCCGGCGCCGCGTTATATTGGATGAACTGTAAATACATTCAATTTGCGGAGTCAAGCCGCGAGCCGCCGGCGATCGCCGCCGCGCGGCGTCGCCCTGGCAGCGTTGCCGCATCGCCTCCGGTTCGCTAAGTCCACGCACCTTGCGCGCCATTTCAATCGAACTTGCCCCTCATGCCGTCGGCCGACCCAACGCCCGTTCCACTGTCGAAACCGCAGGCGCGCCGCCTCTGGCTCAAGGCGCAGCGGCTCGACGCGGCGGCACCGTTCGGCGCCGGTCCGGCGGCGACGCGCGCCGCGGTCGAGCATCTGGGTTACGTGCAGATCGACACGATCAACGTCATCGAGCGCTGCCACCACCATATTCTCTACACACGCATTCCCGACTATCGGCGCGACGATCTCCACCAGGCGCAGAGCATCGAGAAGTCCGTGTTCGAATATTGGACGCACGCGCTCTCCTATGTGCCGACGCGCGACCTGCGCTTCTTCCGCCGCGCGATGCGGCACGAGTGGCAGCGGCGCAGCGCGTGGTTCACGCCGGTCACGCCCAGGGATCTCCGCAAGGTGCTCGGCCGCATCCGCCGCAACGGCGCGCTTACGATCCGCGACATCGACGACGACGTGTTGGTGGAGAAGGAACATCTCTGGGCGAGCCGCAAGCCCTCGAAGCGCGCGCTGCAGCTCGCCTTCTTCCGCGGCGAGCTCGCCGTCAGCCGGCGCGCCGGCATGCTCAAGACCTACGAACTCGCAAGCCGCCATTTCGGCTGGGAGAAGCCGCCGCCGGCGGCAACAGAGCGCGAAATCCTGGAATATCGGCTCGACCGCGCGCTCCGGGGCCAGGGTGTCGTGAGCCTCGATTCGATCTGCTACCTCGATGCCTGGCGAAAACCCGCGATTCACCGCATGATCCAGGGCCGGCTCAATCGCAATGAGCTCGTGCCGGTCGCGCTTCAGGGCGCCGAGAAGATCGAGCACTGGGCGCGGCCCGAAACGCTCGAGGCGCAGCTCCCGTCCGCCGAAGGGCCGGTCCACATCCTCTCGCCGTTCGATCCGCTGATACACCAGCGCAAGCGCGTGGCCCTCTTTTTCGGCTACGAGCACGTGTTCGAGGCCTATGTGCCGAAGGCGAAGCGGCGCTTCGGCTATTTGGCGCTGCCGGTGCTGGTGGGCGACGAAATCGTGGCTGCCATTGATCTCAAGACCGACCGCGAGCGCGAGAAGCTGCTGGTCCAGCAATGGACGTGGATCGACCGCCGCTCGCGCGCGCACAGGAAGGCGATCGAGGAGGCCCTGCATCGCTTCGAGCGATTTCAGCTCGCGCGCTGAGCAGCCGCGACGGCCGGCTGCGGTTCACAGACCCGGCTCACATGGCGTCACGCAGGATGCCGCGGCGGAAGGAATGGGGTGCGAGCGTGTTCGTTGTGAACAGCGCATACGCCGAAGAGAGAGAAGACATGGCGACCATCGTGACCCCCATGAATGAACGCCGCTCGATCGGCCGCGCCGGCGCGCGCCTCGGATTCTGGCTCGGCATCGCGGCGCTGGTGCTTCTGGCGGCGGGCCCGCTCGGCTGGCGCACCGGGCTGATGCATTACCGGGTCGGACTCATTTATTTGATGCCTGCGGCGGCGCTGGCGGCAGCCGCGGCCGTCATCGTCTCGCTCGTTTCGTTCGGCTGGTGGCGCTCGCTCGCGCGGCGCCGCCGCGTCTTGGCGGCGATCGGGCTCGTGCTCGGCGCGGCCGTCCTCTCGGCGCCGCTGCAGGCGTATCTGCGGCGCGGCACCGCGCCGTCGATCCACGACATCACCACCGACACGGCCAATCCGCCGGCCTTCGTGGCGGCCCTCCCGGCCCGCGCGGCCGAGAACGGCAGCCCGGTTGCTTACAGCGCCGATACGGCGCGCCAGCAACGCGCGGCCTTTCCCGATATCGCGCCCGTCGTGACCGCGTTGCCGCCCGCGGACGCCTTCAAGCGTGCGCTCGAGACGGCGCGCGGCATGCCGGGTTGGACGATCGTCAGCAGCGACGCCACGCAAGGCCGCATCGAGGCCTATCAGCAGAGTCTCTTCTACGGTTTCACCGACGACGTCGTGATCCGCGTCGCCG
>Ga0310811_10012572_pt1 | contig 10987 bp, 10 predicted proteins | sample YCmetagenome_FD_207642 | JGI IMG/M metagenome (GOLD analysis project Ga0310811, IMG submission 207642) | Soil microbial communities from experimental microcosm in Duke University, North Carolina, United States - YC | ecosystem: Engineered > Artificial ecosystem > Soil microcosm > Unclassified ...
AACGCAGGCGGCTTCGCCGATCGCCATCAGGCCCGGCACCACTGCGTTGTCGTCCCCGTCCTTCTTGGTCAGCACTTCGGCGTGGAAGTTGGTCGGGATGCCGCCCATGTTGTAGTGCACCGTCGGCACGATCGGGATCGGCTCGCGGGTGACGTCGACATTGGCGAAGATCTTCGCCGATTCCGAAATGCCCGGCAGCCGCTCGTGCAGCACCTTGGGATCGAGATGGTCGAGGTGCAGGAAGATGTGGTCTTTCTTCTTGCCGACGCCGCGGCCCTCGCGGATCTCGATCGTCATCGCGCGCGAGACGACGTCGCGCGAGGCAAGGTCCTTGGCGGAGGGAGCGTAACGCTCCATGAAGCGCTCACCTTCCGAATTGACGAGATAGCCGCCTTCGCCGCGTGCACCTTCGGTGACGAGGCAGCCGGAGCCGTAAATGCCGGTCGGGTGGAACTGAACGAATTCCATGTCCTGCAGCGGCAGGCCGGCGCGCAACGCCATGGCGCCGCCGTCACCGGTGCAGGTGTGGGCGGAGGTGCAGGAGGCGTAGGCACGACCATAACCGCCGGTCGCCAGGATCGTGGTCTGGGCGCGGAAACGGTGCAGCGTGCCGTCATCGAGCTTCAGCGCGATGACGCCACGGCAAACGCCCTGGTCGTCCATGATCAAGTCGATTGCGAAAAATTCGATGTAGAACTCGGCCGAGTGGCGCAGCGCCTGGCCGTACATGGTGTGCAGCATGGCGTGACCGGTACGGTCGGCAGCCGCGCAGGTGCGCTGCGCCTGGCTCTTGCCGTAGTCGATGGTCATGCCGCCGAATGGACGCTGATAGATCTTGCCGTCTTCGGTGCGCGAGAACGGCACGCCCCAATGTTCGAGCTCGTAGACTGCGTCCGGCGCATTGCGGACCATGTATTCGATCGAGTCCTGGTCGCCGAGCCAGTCGGACCCCTTGACGGTGTCATACATGTGCCAGCGCCAGTCGTCCGGATGCATGTTGCCGAGCGAGGCCGAGATGCCGCCCTGCGCCGCAACCGTGTGCGAGCGGGTCGGGAACACCTTGGTGATGCAGGCGGTGCGGAGGCCTGCTTCGCTGCAGCCGACCACCGCACGCAAGCCGGCGCCGCCCGCGCCGACCACCACGACGTCATAGGTGTGATCTTCGATCGGATAGGATTTTCCGTTGGTAGCAGGGCCGCTCCCGTTGGCGGCTTTGCCGTCGGCCTGACCAGCCATGGGCTAAACTCCAGAAGACAGTTTGAGGATCGCGTAGATCGAGGCCAGGGCCACCGCGATACAGAAGAAATTGTTCGCCATCACCGCCGCGATCTTCACAACCTCGTTGTGCAAATAGTCTTCGATGATGACCTGCATGCCGATTTTCATGTGCCAGGCGCTGGCGATGATGAACAGCAGCAGGATGATCGCGATCGGCGCCGAGCCGAGGATCTGCGCCGCGCCGGCCTGGTTGCGGCCGAGCAGCATCATCACCACCACGATCACCGGCACGATCAACAGCACCATCGCGACCGCGGTGACACGCTGACGCCAGAAATCCGACGTGCCTGAATGCGAAGCGCCGAGATTACGCACTCGCGCCAGCGGCGTCCGCATCGACGTGGCAGAGGACTTGGCGCTAGAGGAGTGTTGCGCGCTCATCGGCCGCCTCCAATCATGTAGGCGACGATCCACAAGAGCACAGTAAGCGAGATGCCGGCGATCAGCGCGCCCCAGGTCAAAGCTTCGCGCTCATTGGCCTTGAAGCCGTAGCCGAGATCCCAGACGAAATGCCGGATGCCGCTGCACAGATGGTGCAGCAGGGCCCAGGTATAGGCGAAGACGATCAGCCGCCCGATGAAGCTGGAGGTGAAGGCCTGCACATTGGCGTAGGCGCCCGGCCCGGTTGCGGCCGCGATCAGCCACCAGGCCAGCAAAAGGGTACCAAAATACAGGGCAATGCCAGTTGCCCGGTGGACGATGGACAGCGCCATCGTCAGGGTCCAGCGGTAGGTCTGAAGATGGGGCGAGAGTGGGCGTTCGATCCTGGCGGTCATTCAGCGACTTTGTGTTAGGTGGGGCCAACATGGGCCCTTCGGGGATCGCAGTAGATGAATTCTATTTACGAACTCGAAACAGTGAGCGCAATGACGAAATGCCTTGAAAACGAACCGCCGTTCACTGCTACAGCACCGTTAAAATAAGCTAATCGATATGCTTGGTATACCAGAGCCGACAGGCATCAGAGAAAGAGTGAATAAATAGTCATTCTTTCTCTGAGGCTTGTTCCGCCCGGAGAATCCTCTCTCCGAAGGGGTCGCTGCGCCGCCAGCTCGCGACGAGATAATCCACGAACAATCGCGTCTTTGGCGATGCCAGGCGCGATGGCTGGAACAGCAAATGGACCGGCGTTGGCGGCTGATCATGCTCAGCCAAAACCTGCTGCAGGTGTCCGGCTTCGATCTCGGCGGCTACCTGCCAGGACGGTACCCGGGCAATCCCGGCGCCTTCCTTGGCCGCTGACACGAGTGCGTCGAGGCTATTTACCCAGAGCCGGGCAGGTACCCGCGTTTTGCATTTCGTCGCGCCATCCACCATGAAGCGCCATTCGCCTGCACCGGGCGTATCCGAGAAAACCAGGCAATCATGCGCGCTGAGATCGCTTGGCGTCTGCGGGACGCCGCAGCGCTGCAGGTAGTCTGGCGAAGCGCACACGATCATCCTCAGATCGCCAAGCTTGCGCACCACCGCTTGCGAATCCGGCAGACGCCCAACCCGAAGCGAAACATGGATGTCTTCCTCGATCAGGTCGACCGTGCGGTCGACCAGTAGAAGATCGACCGAGAGCAAGGGATGACAGCGGAGGAACTCCGCCAGCAGCGGTGCAATCAGCAGGCGGCCCATCAGCGTAGGCGCACTGACACGCAGCCGTCCCGCCGGCTTGCGCTGGCCCGAGGAAAGCGCGAGCTCGACCTCCTTCAATTCGCCGAGCACGGATTTCGCGCGCTCGTAGAGCAGCCGACCGTCATCGGTGAGCGACAGCCGGCGCGTCGTGCGCAACAGCAATTGCACACCGAAATGCGCCTCCAGCGCCGCGATCTGGCGGCTGACCGAGGTGAGCGAGCTTGTCGAGGAGCGGGCGGCTTCGGACAGGCTGCCGGCCTCGACCACCCGCACGAACGTCGTCATCGCCGCGAATTGATCCATGGCCGATCCTTCCGAAAAATAGAAGGGATTATGCCGATCTCAGACAATACTCACCAAAATCGCAACAGTGTAAAGAATTCGAAACAGGCCGCGATGGCGGGGATCTGCTTTCAGCGAGAGTGCGCAGGATGACCGGATTTGATGTTACCGAACTGATCAGGCTGGCGGTGCTGCTGGTTGCCGTCGGTGCCTTGTCAGGCTTTCTCGCCGGCCTGTTCGGGATCGGCGGCGGCGCGATCCTGGTGCCGGTATTTTACGAATGTTTCGGCCTCGTCGGCGTCCCGCTCGACGTGCGGATGCCGCTCTGCGTCGGCACTTCGCTCGCCATCATCATTCCGACCTCGATACGCTCCTACCGCGCCCATAAAGCCCGCGGCGCGGTCGACCTGAAAACCCTCAAGGCCTGGTGGCTGCCGGTGTTGATCGGCGTGATCGCCGGCAGCGTCATTGCGCGCTATGCGCCGGAGCGGTTGTTCAAGATCGTGTTCGTGGTGGTGGCCTATTCAGCCGCGGCGCGGCTGTTGCTGGTGCGCGAGGGCTGGAAGTTCGGCGATGACATGCCGCAAGGGCCAGTGATGAAGATCTATGGAATCGGCATCGGGCTGCTTTCAACCCTGATGGGCATCGGCGGCGGCCTGTTTTCGAACCTGCTGATGACGTTCTACGGTCGGACGATCCATCAGGCCGTCGGGACCTCGGCGGCGCTCGCCGTGCTGATCTCGATTCCCGGTGCGCTCGGCTACGTCTATGCCGGCTGGCCGGTCGCCGCGCATTTTCCGGACGTGCTGGCGCTGCAAGTGCCGTTTGCGCTGGGCTACGTCTCGCTGATCGGCGCGGTGCTGGTAATGCCCACCACGCTGCTGACAGCCGGCCTCGGCGTCCGCGTCGCGCATGCGCTGTCCAAGCGCATGCTCGAGGTCGCCTTCGGCAGCTATCTGCTGATCGTCGGCAGCCGCTTTGCCATGACTTTGCTGAGCGGGCAGTGAAACAAAAGTTGCGCTCAGCCCCTTAGCCGCACTTCGCTATGGCGCCATTTGCGAATGTCGCCTTTGGCTTCAATGCGACCAGCTTCAGCTAAAGCTACAACACGAGCGCCAAATATTTCTGAGCTAGTCGGCAAGCCGAGCGCCTCAGATCGCTCTGCCGCCTTGCCGACAATCATCGCGATCTTTTGCAACTGATCCGTCAGCACCGAAAAAAGGATCGCGTCAATATCGGCCTCAGAAACCGTCGGAGGGAGAACAACGTCGTCCCGGCGAAGCATGCTGCTGACGACCGGAAGCTCCACGTCAGGCGGCGCCAATTCGGGATGTTGATCATAAACCGCCCCGAGCAGTTCGAAGTGCAGGGCGGAGTAGAGGTCCACGAGAGGGACAGCAATAGCCTCGCGCTCTTCCCGGCTCAATCTGCAGGCAATGGAGCTTGCTAGATCAATTGCGGTCGCCGCCTCCAGCAAATATTCCTCGATTTCCAAGGCTCGCTGTCTGTCAATTGTGGTGCTCGGGCGCTCATTTCGCCTTCGTATAGATATCCTTGTACGCGTCGCGCAGGATGTTCTTTTGCACCTTGCCCATGGCGTTGCGCGGCAATTCGTCGACGACGAAGACGCGCTTCGGCATCTTGAACTTGGCGAGCCGGCCCTCAAGCGCTCCCAGCACCGAAGCCTCGCTGACGGTGGCGCCCTTGTTGCAGACCACCACGGCGGTGACGCCTTCGCCGAAATCCTCGTGCGGCACGCCGATCACAGCGGATTCGACCACGCCCGGCATGGCATCGATCTCGCTCTCGATCTCCTTGGGATAGACGTTGAAGCCGCCCGAGATCACCAGATCCTTGCCGCGGCCGACGATGTGCACATAGCCCTTGTCGTCGATCTTGCCGAGGTCGCCGGTGATGAAGAAGCCGTCATCGCGGAATTCCGCTTTGGTCTTCTCCGGCATCCGCCAATAGCCCTTGAATACGTTCGAGCCCTTGACCTCAATCATACCGATGGTCTCGCGCGGCAGCTCCTTGCCGGTCTCGGGATCGGTGACGCGGACGGAAACGCCGGGCAGGGGATAGCCGACGGCGCCGGGCACGCGATCGCCGTCATAGGGATTCGAGGTGTTCATGTTGGTTTCGGTCATGCCGTAACGCTCGAGCACGGCATGTCCGGTGCGCGCCTGCCATTCGCGGTGAGTGTCGGCGAGCAACGGCGCGGAGCCCGAAACGAACAGCCGCATATGCCTGGTCGTCTCGCGATTGAGCGCGGGGTTGTGCAGCAACCGCGTATAGAAGGTCGGCACGCCCATCAAAACGGTGGCCCGCGCCATCAGCTTGATGATCAGGTCGGCATCGAATTTCGGCAGGAAGATCATCGAGGCGCGCGCGAACAGCGTGACGTTGCTGGCCACGAACAGGCCGTGGGTGTGATAGATCGGCAGCGCGTGGATCAGCACGTCCTTGTCGCTGAAGCACCAGTAATCGACCAGGCTGAGCGAGTTGGACGCAAGATTATCATGCGTCAGCATCGCGCCCTTGGAGCGGCCGGTGGTGCCGGACGTGTAGAGGATGGCGGCGAGATCGTCGTTGGCGCGCGCCACGGTCGCGAACTCGGTGTTCGCCTTGGCTGCAGCTTCGGTCAGCGATCCCTCGCCGTCGGGTCCGAGCGTCATGACCTTGGCGCCCACTTTGGCCGCGATCGCCGTGATGCCTTCCGCCTTGGATGGATCGCACACCACCACGGTGGGCTCGGCGTCGGTGATGAAATATTCAAGCTCGTTCAGCGTGTAAGCGGTGTTGAGCGGCAAATACACCGCGCCGGCGCGCACGGTTGCCAGATAAAGCACGAGGCCGGCGACCGACTTCTCAGTCTGCGCGGCGACACGGTCGCCCGGCTTGACGCCGTTTCCCAACAGCACATTCGCCACCTGTCCGGAGCGGGAGATCAGGTCGCTATAGCTGATGTGCTCGCCATCGAGCGTCTCGATCGCGAGGCGGGATGGATCGCGGAGGTCATCGAACAGGCGTGAAAACAGGTTGGCGTTCATGGTGGTTTTCTCGGGCGCGTTCATGCATCATTGCCGTGCGGTTGTATCCGATCGGCCGCATATCTGATGGCGTCCAATAGCAAAAACGCCCTTCACAAAGCAACGGAGACAGTTTGCATGACAAAAAATGGCGGGGAACGCGTGGCCTGGGTGACGGGCGGGGGCACCGGTATCGGCGAGTCCGGCGCGGAATTCCTGGCGGCAGACGGCTGGACCGTGGTGGTCTCGGGCCGCCGCAAGGAAGAACTGGACCGGGTGGTCGCCAATATCGGCAAAAAGGGCGGCAAGGCCGAGGCAATCCCGCTCGACGTCAGCAATAAGGATAACGTCAACAAGGCCGCCGGGCAGATTCTGGCGAAACACGGCCGTATCGATCTCCTGGTCAACAGCGCCGGCATCAACGTGCCGAAGCGGAGCTGGGCGCAAATGGAACTCGAAGGCTGGGACAAACTGGTCGAAATCAACCTCAACGGCGTGCTTTATTGCATGCACGCGGTGCTGCCGGCGATGCGCAAGCAAAAGGACGGCTGCATTATCAACGTCGCGTCATGGGCCGGGCGCCATGTCTCGAAAATGCCGGGGCCGGCCTACACCACGACCAAACATGCCGTGCTGGCACTCACGCATTCCTTCAACATGGACGAATGCGTCAACGGCTTGCGCGCCTGCTGCCTGTCGCCGGGCGAAGTCGCTACCCCGATTCTGAAGCTGCGGCCGGTGGTGCCCAGCGAAGACGAGCAGGCAAAAATGCTGCAGCCGGAAGATCTCGGCCGTACCATCGCTTTTATCGCGAGCATGCCGCCGCGCGTCTGCATGAACGAGATCCTGATCAGCCCGACGCATAATCGCGGCTTCATTCAGACGCCGGCAAGCCGGGACTGAACTTCATCGACTCTCTCCGCGAGCCGTCCGTTCTCGCACGGACGGCTCCAAGCCGGATTTCCCTAATCGATCGGATGCCGACCGGCGTCGCGCGCACGGACGCCGGCGGAAAAAGTTTCAAACTACGGCGCAAATTATTTTCCGAAACCGCCTGGAAACGCTCCCGTAGCTCGGGGTGACGGCGCGGCGCTGTCAGTTCGCACTGATCAGCGTGGTTGCCGTTCACGCCGGCATGACCCGCCGGCATCCTCAATCATCGGGAGATGACACCATGTCGAAGCGTATCGCACTGCTTTCTGCCGTTGCCTTTAGCGCATTTGCTCTCACCTCAGCGATCGTTGTGCCGGTGAGTGCGCAGGACAGGACGATGTCGGGCGAAAAGACCGTGATGGTCGGCGGCGCCGCCATGTTTCCATCAAGGAATATCATCCAGAACGCACTGAATTCGAAAGACCACACCACGCTCGTCGCTGCGGTGAAGGCGGCGGGCCTGGTGAAGACCCTGGAAGGCAAGGGGCCTTTCACTGTGTTCGCGCCGACCAACGCGGCGTTCGGCAGGCTGCCGGCCGGGACGGTCGACAATCTGGTCAAGCCCGAGAATAAAGGCATCTTAACGAAAATCCTGACCTATCACGTGGTGCCGGGCAAACTCGAAGCATCCGACCTCACCGATGGCAGGAAGCTCAAGACCGTCGAAGGCGAGGAGCTGACCGTCAGGCGGTCGGGCGATACGGTGATGATCATCGACGCAAAGGGCGATTCCTCGACCGTCACAATCTCGAACGTCAACCAGTCGAACGGCGTGATCCATGTGGTCGATACCGTCCTGATGCCGTCCTAACCGGCCCTGCGAGCCGCGGGCGCGCCGGACAGAACCCTGAGCCGGCCGCGTCCGCCTCGCTTTTTTGTGAACGATTCGAGTGCGTTCGTCCGCGGTAACGAATCCCGGTTCCTGGCGTATAACGAGGTAGCAGCCAACTTCAGCTACGGGATCTTCAATGTCGAGCCTGGTCGTCAGCAACGAGCACAGTGCCCCGTCGGTGCAGGTGATTCAGCCCGCCTGGGTGCGGATCATGCATTGGATCAACGCGGTGGCCATCATCATGATGATCATGTCGGGATGGCAGGTCTACAACGCGTCGCCGCTGTTCAATTTCTCCTTTCCGCCTTCGATCACGCTCGGCGGCTGGCTCGGTGGCGCGCTGCTCTGGCATTTTGCCGCGATGTGGCTGTTGATGGTCAACGGCCTGCTCTATCTGATTTTCGGTTTCGCCAGCGGTCGCTTCGCCAAGAAGCTGTTGCCGATCAGCCCGTCAGGGGTGCTCGCCGATAGCAAGGCGGCGCTGACTTTCAGGCTCTCGCATGACGACCTCTCCAAATACAACCAGGTCCAGCGGCTGCTTTATGCCGGCATCATCGTGGTCGGCGTAACAATCGTGCTGTCGGGGCTTTCGATCTGGAAGCCGGTGCAGTTTCAGTATCTGACGGCGCTGTTCGGCGGCTATGACTTCGCCCGCTACGTCCATTTCACCTGCATGGCGGCGATCTGCGCATTCCTGGTCGTGCATGTCACGCTGGCGATCCTGGTGCCGCGCAGCCTGCGCGCCATGATCATCGGCCGTTAGGAGAATTCACCATGGGCCGCAAGCGCTCCTTTCTGATCCCCGGCGTCGACAGGAAGCTCCTGATCAAGGACGCCACCAAGCTGATGCCCGACCTGACGCGCCGGCGGTTCATCGCAGGCGGTGCCAGCATCGGTGCCCTGACGCTGCTGACCGGCTGCGATGTCTCCGACAGCTCCACGGCCGAGAACCTGTTGGCGCAGATCTCCAAGTTCAATGATTTCGTGCAGGCGCGAATCTTCAATCCCAATACGCTGGCGCCGACCTATCCCGAGAGTGCCATCACCAAGCCGTTCCCGTTCAATGCCTATTACGACCTCGACGACGCGCCTGATATCGATGGCAAGGACTGGAAGTTCGAGGTCCGCGGCCTCGTCGACAACAAGAAATCATGGACCCTGGATGAACTCTACAAGCTGCCGCAGGTCAAACAGATCACGCGCCATATCTGTGTCGAGGGCTGGAGCGCGATCGGCAGCTGGACCGGCACGCCGCTGCGCGATTTTCTCAAGCTGATCGGCGCCGACACGCGCGCCAAATATTGCTGGTTCCAGTGTGCCGACACCGAGGGCTACAACTCGCCGCTCGACATGGAGACGGCGTTGCACCCGCAGACCCAGATGACGTTCAAATTCGCCGATCAAATCCTGCCGCGTGCCTATGGCTATCCCATGAAGATCCGGGTGCCGACCAAGCTCGGCTTCAAGAACCCGAAATATGTGATCTCGATGGAGGTCACCAACGAATACAAGGGCGGCTACTGGGAAGACCAGGGCTACAATTCATTCAGCGGCAGCTGATCAAAGCGGTCGTGGCCGTCTCTGGCAGGCGGACGCAATCGCGCCCAGAGCCAGCATCACTGCTCCCGCGTTGAGTGCATAGGACAGGCTGCCGAATGCGTCCGTGATCGCGCCGGTCGCGATCGGCCCCAGAATCTGTCCGATGCCGAATGCGATCGTCATGGCGGCGATCGCGATCGGCCAAGCCGATGGGGGATAGTTGAAGCGCACGAACGCCGTGGTCGAGGCAACTACGGCGAAAAACGAGACGCCGAACACCAACGCGGAGATCGAGAGCAGGATCGCCGAATGTCCCAACAGCGGCAGCGCCGCTCCGATCGTGTTCACCACGAGAATGAGCGCCGTGCTGAGGCCGCCATTGTTGCGCGCGATGGCGCCGCGCCAGACCCATGGTGTCACGAATGCGCTTGCGCCGATCAGGCTCCAGAAAGCGCTCTGGGCCACCGCGCCGCCGCCGGCATCCCGCACATAGGCAATCATGAAGGTCATGTAGGCGATGTAACCGGCGCCGAACAGGAAGTAGCCAATCAGATAGATCAGTACTGGCCCGACGAGAAAACGGACTGGCGCTGGACCGGTCGTGGCGGCTTTGGCCTCGAACGAAGTCGTTATCAGCGGGATGGTCATGACAATCGAGAGCAGGGCCATCGCCCACCACACGATCCACCACGACCCCGGTCCGCATGCCTCGAGCACGAACGGCGCGATCAGGCCGGACAGGAGAATGCCGATGCCGGGGCCGGCGTAGAACAGGCCGAGCAGAAAGCTCGATCGCTCCGGGTGCGACTGGGCGATGGTTGCCGCCAGCGCGCCACTGGCGACGAAGGCCACGGCAGAGCCCACGCCTGCGAGCAATCTGGCAAAGCTCAGGAGCACGAAATTGCCGGATATTGCGCAGAGCGCCAGGGACAACAGGCAGGCCAATGTTCCCCAGCGCAAGGAGGCCGATAGGCCGAACCGCCTGATCAGTCTCGAGGCGATCAGCGCGCCAGCGAGATAGCCCGCGGCATTGATCGTGTTCATGAAGCCGGCAGCGGAATACGACCAGCCAAGCGAATCGCGCATGTCCGGAAGCACCAGCGAATAGGCGAAGCGTCCGATGCCAAGACCGACGGTCGGCGTCAGCGACAGGATGAGAATAAGCCGCACTGGATGTGCGGCGGGTCTGACAGGGCTATGCAATAAATCACTCCGGCGCTGCCATTGTGTCAGGGCGGAAGTGCTTTGCACAGGGTTCCGAGCCGCAATTGTGTCTTGCCAATCCAGCAATGCCGGGGGTGGCGGCGGAGTCCATGGGCTGCCTTGCCAACATGCGCGCGGCGTTTTAGCACTCCGATGCGATCATATCTGTTCCAGCCATGGCCGGCCGATTGCGGGAAGCCCCTTTTGCTTCGCCGGGCCATGAATCATCGAGTGAGGAAACTGGTCATGGCGACCCACAAACTGCTGC
>Ga0310811_10012573_pt1 | contig 10986 bp, 14 predicted proteins | sample YCmetagenome_FD_207642 | JGI IMG/M metagenome (GOLD analysis project Ga0310811, IMG submission 207642) | Soil microbial communities from experimental microcosm in Duke University, North Carolina, United States - YC | ecosystem: Engineered > Artificial ecosystem > Soil microcosm > Unclassified ...
TCCAGCTGACCGTTTTTGATTGGGGTGGCTATCGCTATACCAACGCAAGAGACGCGATCGCTGCTGCGAAGCGACTGGCAGCCTCCGCCTAAGGCGGACGATTAGGCCATTTGAGATGCGCACCCGATCATCCAGCGTCAGCTTCGAACATCCGTTCACTTTGAATCGCGGCCTCGGCGAGCTGCCGGCCGGTACCTACGCCATCGAGATTGACGAAGAAGAGATTCAGGCGACTGATCGAACAGCTTATCGTCGGCTCGCAATCTACCTCTACGTCGAGAACTTCGCATCCACGCGAACGATTGCCGTTATTCCCGCAGATCTGGAATCCGCTTTGAAGCGAGATTTGACGTCCGTCTTAAGTCAGGCGGGCGCCGATGCCAGCGAGCGGGTGGTCCGCAGAGGAAGCGCTGTTTAAGTCATGGGATTGGATTCCTCACCCTCAAGAGCGAGGCTGCGGCGGAATACCACGCCTGTCAATCAGGGCCAGGGTCGTGCTGGCTAAGGGAGGAATGGGTGGAAAGCTGCCACTCGCCACCAGCCTTTTTTGAAGTTCGAACCCTCACACTTCGGCGTTAGCCGCGCGGGAACGCCGGTTGAAGGTTCGGGTTCTTCTCGTATGCAGAGACAGAGCAAAGCTCTCATAGGCGCGGGTCTCTTTGTCCTTGGGTTGGGCGCCCTTGCTTCTTGGCGGCTTGGGGTTCGGCACCCCGTCGGCAATCCCAGCGTCCCTGAGCCATCAAAGACGGTCGACCTCGAACGCTATCTTGGCCGTTGGTATGAAATCGCGCGCTACGACCAGCCCTTCGAGCGAGGCTGCGAGGCCGCGACTGCGGACTACGCGAAGAGACCGGATGGCAAGGTCGACGTCGTGAATCGGTGCCGCAAAGGGAATGGCAGATTCGAAGAGGCGCGCGGGGTAGCGAGAATCGTCGACACGAATACGAACGCCAAGCTGAAGGTAAGCTTCTTCGGCCCATTCTACGGCGACTATTGGGTTCTCGACCACGCCGATGATTACAGCTGGTCCATCGTCGGAGAACCGTCGGGACGCTACCTGTGGATTCTGTCGCGAGAGCCGAACCCAGGGGATAAGCAAGTACGGGACTTGGTCGGCAGAGCGTCTGCGATGAGCTACGACACGTCGATGCTGATCTTCGACAAGCATTAGCCACTCACGCTCTTGATGTCCGCAATGGGTGGAAAGCTGCCACTCAGTCTGCCAGCTTTAGCGGGGGCATTTTCGAAAAAGGATGGGGCAGGGTTTGTCACGGCTCACGGATATGTTTGCGGCAGGAATGGCCTGCGGATTTGTCACCTTTGCGCAGGCGTCGACTATGTCGCCTGGCGCGGGAGTCCCTGAGGCGCAACTGCTTCAGCCCCTCAGCCAATGGGAGGTCATTCCGAGCGACACCCAATGCAAGGTCGAACGCTCGTACGGACAATCGGCAACCCCGACATCTGTTGGTTTTCGAGAATCCATCAGCGCGGACAGTTTCGAGCTAATCGTCACCGGCATTGGAGACGAGTCAGCGGTGCCGGAGGAGTTGGACGGATCACTCAATGCTTCCGACATTTCGATCAGGCGCTGGAGCCTTCATAAAACGAACGTCTATAAGTTTCGCCTTACTTCGTCGGAAATGTCTCAAGTGGCTGCCGCGAGCCAAGTGACGGTGCAGGTGCACGGGGCGCCGCAGCAAAGCTTCGCAGTGGCTGGATTGGATGATTTCTTGCGCCAGCTCCAACAATGTACCGCAGCTCTTCGGTACAAATGGCACATGGGCAGAGCATACGCGGGTGAGATGGGCGCGCGTGGCGACGTTCGGTCGATTGTTCAAGCAGCGATTCCGGCCTGGACGCGGACGCATATGAGATCAGGCGCGGTGCAATTCATCCTGCTCGTCGACGAGAGTGGGAAAGTCGTTGACTGCGATGTTCACGGAGGGCCCGGAGCGCCTTTACTGGAAGAGCTCGGCTGCGAGTTGCTCAGAAGAGAGGCCACTTTCCAACCAGCTCGCGATGCACGTGGAGCGGCAATGAAGGATAACTACTGGACCCCCTTTGTGGTTGTGCCCTAGCTCTCCGAGCTGAGGCAGGAATGGGTGGAAAGCTGCCATTCGTTCCGCCACATGTTATCGCTGCCGCTAAGCGGAATACCTGGTCCGATGCCGGAGGAAGGACAAGCGAATGCGCTGGCGACGCGTGACCTTTTTCGTACTGTGCCTCTCGATGATCGGGGTGTGCGCGGTCTTTGGCGTGCCGGTCCGATACTCGCAGGCGGTCAGCGTTGGGTTGACCGCGGTTGGTTTGGCGGCCGTCTTCTTGCCCGCACTCGCCCTCGCAGTATCGGCCGCAGCCGCGAACGCCGGATCACGGACCACTGCCATCGCCGGGCTAGCGTTGGTGGCACCGGTGGGACTGTTCGCTTTCCTGCCCGGTTTCGGTCCTCCCGATGCAGTAAGCGCATCAGAAAACCATCTCCGCTACATCGTCCTATTCGCTGGATCGCTTTGGCTGGGGCTTGGCTTGCTTCTCCTCAGTTCGACGGCTCAAGATAAGGGAAGCGCGTTGCTCGGCAGGTTGGCGCATATCGCGGCCGCACTTGCTGCCCCTTTGTATATCCTCTGGGCGAGCGTTCTGATCGAGATCATGACGATTGTCTCGTTTCCGGTACATAGTGGCGCCGGACCGGGGCTTCGCTGGGTGTCGGATTGGTCCGATATTGTCCTTTTCGCAGGTGGAATGCTCACCTATTTGTGTGCCGCGGCTCTCTCGGCCGCACTGTTTGAGGTCGGGCACGTTGGCAAAGTCACGGCAGCGGCATTCGCGAGCATTTCGCTGGTCGCTGCTGCGTTGCTTCTTATGAGAGGATTGGTTTTCCCCAGTCCAACTGATGCATTCCGACACTGGTACACAATCCCCGGCTGGGTCGCAGGAATTCCCGCGGTCCCGTGGATGGTACCCGCCTTTCTGGGGGCAATTTGCTTAGGGTGCAGTTCGCGCTCATCCCACGGACACCCGGACTGATCCTTCGACGCCTTTCAAAACGTCATACTCCCAGCGTAGCGCCGCATCGAATGTCTGCAATGGCTGGAAAGCTGCCGCTGGCTGCTGACAGTTGAAGCTAAGGCCGGTTGAGAGCACACTGAGCTTGTTCCGGCGGAGTGTGGCAATGGCGTCGGTATTCCTGAGCTATTCCCGCGAAGACGTTGAGCGGATCGGTCCGCTTGCAGACGCACTTGAAATGGCGGGCCACGACGTCTGGTGGGATCGCCAGATCGCCGGCGGCGAGGAATTTTCAGGAGTCATCGAGGAGGCGCTGGAATCGGCCCAGGTGGTGGTCGTCGCCTGGACCTGCATCTCGGTCAAATCGGCGTGGGTTCGCGATGAAGCCGCAACCGGCCGGGACCGCAGCTGCCTCGTTCCGGTCACGCTGGACGGATGCGCGCCGCCGCTCGGCTTCCGCCAATATCAGACGATTGACCTCGCAAAGTGGAATGGACGCGCGAGCTCGCCATTGCTGCGCCCGCTGACCGAGGCGGTCGACAAGGCCTGCGGCCGCGCTCCACCCGCCAGGCCCACTCGGCCTCGTCCCACGTGGCTGAGCCGGGTCGTTTCATGGCAGGCGGCGATGGTTGCGGTGTTCGGCATCGTGCTGCTCGTCGGGGTCGGGCTGATCTATCCGCGCATGGCGGAGAGTGGGCCGGTCACCCCGAAGATCGCGCTCGGCGAATTCGCACTCGTTTCAGCGGGACTGCCGAAAGATCTTCCCAACCAGATCAGCCAGGAAGTGCTTTCGGCTTTCGGCGCGGAAAATGCTGTTGCGGTAGTTGCGAAACCCGGCGCTGCCGAGAAATCCGCGCCATTCGTAATGGACGGTAGCGTTGGCGAGGAAGGTGCGGTCGTCCGATTCACGATGAACCTGAAGGACAGTCGCTCGGGCGTGCTGGTCTGGTCTCAGTCATACGATCGCGACGCCGGGGACGCGCTGGCGCCGCGGCAGGTAGCGGTGCAGGCGAGCCAGATCGTGCGCTGCGGCCTGTGGGGCGCGGCGGCCTACAAGAGGCACATGCCGGATGATGCGCTGTCGCTCTATCTCAAATGGTGCAACGAACATTGGAGCGGCTCGGACGAGGACACCGGCGAGCTCGATGCGGCACGCGCGGTGACCGCCGCCCTTCCCGATTTTTCGTTCGGCTGGTCGGCACGGGCCCTAGCGGCGGTACCGCTTGCCCAGGAGACGATGTCGGCTGACGCGCAGCCAATGGCCAAGGAGGCGCGCGATGCGGCGGAGCGCTCGATCAAGCTCGATGACCAAAACCCGGAGGGCTATATGGCCCTAGCCGGGCTCCTGCCGCGCAACCGCTATCACGATCGCGAGCGGCTGCTCAAGAAAGCGATCAGCGTGCGCCGCCTTGAATGCGGCTGCGAGCGCCTAAGCTATGGCGATTTCCTGTCGTCTGTCGGGCGGATGGAGGAAGCGGCGGATCAATATGAACGCGGCCGGGCGAAGATGCCGCTCGCCCCTTTCAGCAACGTGCGTCTCGCCCAGGCTCTCTACACCGTTGGCCGAAAGGAGGAGGCCGACCGGATCGTGGCGGAGACGACGGAGGTGTGGCCGGACTCGTCCGACGTCCAGCTCCTGAAGGTCAAGGCCGCCTTCTGGACGAAACGATACGATGACGCATTGGCTACGCTGCGCTCGCCTGATCTGCACTTGGGACGTGAGCAGCGGAATGCGCTGGTTGCAACGTTCGAGGCTCTGAAGAACGGCGATGCCGGGCAGCGGCGGCAGGCGCTCGAGCTCCTCGGCCGCTGCGTGCAGGACCCGAGGCAAACCGACCGCCTTATCGTCGGGGCGTTCGCCGCGCTGCATGCCGACGATGCAGCGCTCGACGCTGCCCGCCGCCTGATCGCGGCTCGGGGTACCCGCTACTCGGACGTGCTATTCGAGCCGAATCTCGCGTCTGCGCGCGGAACCATGGATTATGAGCTGCTCGTCAATCGACTCGGCCTGCCAGCCTACTGGCGATCGCAGGGAAACTCGCCTGACATCTGCCGCGACGCCGCCCGGCCGAGCTATTGCGGCGTCACGTGAAAGGGGTGTGGTGATGAGACGGTTCGCAATACTGCTACTTCTGAGTCTTACCACCTGCAGCAGGCAGGCTGATCGGCAGCTCCAGCAGCCTGCCAGAGTGTCCGCAATGACCGGCACGGCGGCGCCGGAGTCCGCGATCCCTGCAAAGACGTCGGCAGCAATGCACTTCATCGCCATTCCCAAGGACAAGGCGCAGCTCGATCGCCTGCTGGCGATGGGTTACACGGTGCACAACGACCACATGCATCCGCCCGGCGTCAGGGAATGCCCATTGGACAAGGCTGGCGCCAGCGTAGTCCAGTAGGGCGTTGGAGGGAATCTTAGCGGACTCACCAGACGCATGAGTCAGGCACCTTCCTAGAGTTCGCAATGGGTGAAAGCGGACGTTAGCTCACCGGGTGCTGCACGTTGACGGCTTCGCCGAAATACAGCCGTGCCAAAGCGTTGCGGCCGTCATCTTGAACATCGATGAACGCTCCCAGGTCAAGCTCGCCCCGGAGGATGCTGTCGCTCATTATCGACCGCGCGCCCGCTGCGGCGTGGAGCAGCGCCGCTTCGATGTCCGCCAGCTCAGCGCCCTCCTCATCGGGAGCGTTGCCTTGTCCCTCGTGCACTAGAAAATAGTGGCGCGGCACGGGCCCCCTTTCTCCCAAGGAGCGCCGCTTTTCCATCACCTCGGTTAGGCGTAAGCCGGTTCGCGGGGGTTGGCATGACTAGCGCTCTGGTCAGGAAGCTGGAAACGTTCGTGGACCTGAATGAGGCCCAACGAACGAAACTTGACTTGCTGTGTAGCGACGTCCGGCCCGTGGAGGCCAAGGCCACATCATTTCCGATGGGGAGCGGCCCGAATATATTCATGTCGTGGTCGAAGGCTGGGGCTGCTCACTACAAGGACTTACCCGGCGGAAGTCGGCAAATTACCGCGTTGCTCCTGCCCGGGGATTTCCTCGACGCAGACGTCACCATCCTCGGTCGCATGGACCACAGCGTCTCCGCCATCACACGTTGCAAGGTCGCCTACATCAAGCCGGACAGCCTCAATGCGCTGGCGTCGGAGGACAATCTGCTGGCACGCGCCTTCTGGTGGTCCACATTGGTCGACGAAGCCACTCTCCGCTCGTGGCTCGTGAACCTCGGACGCCGCGACGCGTACGCGCGTATTGCGAATCTGCTCTGTGAGATTCACGCGCGCATGACGCTGATTGGACTGGTGCGTGAGGACCGGCTCGACCTTCCGCTGACCCAAGATCAGATTGCCGACGCGACCGGCCTCACAGCCGTTCATACCAACCGAACACTCCAACGGCTGCGCGCTGACGGCCTCATCGGCCTAGGAAGGAGGATGCTCACCGTGCTCGACGTCCCCGGGCTTCAACGGGTCGCCGGATTTGAACCGACCTTTCTCCACCTGGTGCGCCGCCCTGGCTAGGAAATCGAAATGTCTGCTTTGGGTTGAAAGCTGCCATACAAGGATACCCACGTTCACGAATCGTTCCGCTCGGTATAGAGCGGGCGCATGGGCCAAGAAGCCCGCATCCCTGACCCTGCATCCGTCAAGCAATGCTCCGATGCGGACGTTCGATCGATGGGAAGGGCTATTACGGTCCCGAGTGCATGTGCGAGCTAGAGCGCAAGCCGCGACGGGCGACACGTCCTGGTGATCCCTGGGGACCGCCGCCGAATTGATGCGGGTCAATACCTTCTACGCGCGCGAGCCCTATAAGCCCTCCGTCGAGACTCGCCTTCCCTAGCTCGGCAAACGCTTAGAGAAGGCGGCTCTCGCGCCCCTGTGAAGCGGCCCGGTCTTCGAACTCCTCGTTGCGCCGGGCCGCTTCTTTGAGCGGGAAGGTGGAAGGTGAGCCGCCAATACGACGACGAAGAACAGATCGCCAACTCAGGCAGATCAATCAGCTGCTGCAACAGGCATTGGACGAATGCCGAAGGCTCGTAAGACAGGCCGAGATTGCCAGCGAGCAAACGGGGCAGGACAACGAGCCGACCAAAGCACAGGGGCGGCGTCCCTAGGAAGAGGGCCCGTCAGGCGTGGTCGCCCTTCAAGTCAGGCATTCTTTTCCTCTTCGGTGAGGCGAAGCAGCTCCGCCATCGAAACGTCGTTATCTATTTCGTCTGTGACCCAGGCTCGCGGGTAATCAGGCAGCGCGTCCCGAACGTGGGCAAGGGCTTGTGACGCCGTGTCGGCGGTCCCCAATACGATCATTCTGCCTTCTCTCCCGACTGCGTTGATCCGATACACGCGCACAAAATCACTCCACAGTTTCGACTTCGTTGAACGAGCCCCGCGCGAACGCCCAGCCCATGCCGCCGGTTGCGGCTTGCCACTCCAATGCTAAGCTAAGTGTCGAGGCCCGCTCCCTCTACTCGGCAAAAGTCAGACGGTGGCGGGTCTCACCCTTCGCCGCGCGGCTATCCGGCCAATCGCATCGTCTACTCTGCTCGGGAAAAGCAACTCCCTTCAGATCAAAGCTAATGTCTGCTTTGGGTCGTAAGCTGTCGCGGCAAGTTTGGGTGGAAAGCAGACATTCGCCCTGCCTATCGCAGCTGGTTGCGCGCCGATTGTTCCGGCGCAGCTGCAACGCTAAATTGGTCCCGTGGGCGCGGCGAATACCACTGAGATCTTCCTCTCGTACGCGCGGTCCTCGGAACCGCACGCAATGCGCATCGCACAAGCTCTGCAAAAGCAGGGCTACGACGTGTGGTGGGACGCGGATCTTCCCGCTCATCGCGCTTATAGCGACGTCATCGAAGAGCGTCTGAAATCCGCTCGCGCGGTGCTGGTTATCTGGTCCACTGACGCTTCGAAGTCGGAATGGGTTCGCGCGGAAGCCGATGTAGCGCGCCATATGCACAAGCTCGTCCAGCTGAGCATCGATGGTGCGCTGCCGCCAATGCCCTTCAACCAGATACAGTGTGCGTCATTGATGAACTGGAATGGGGCAGCGGATGATCGAGCTTGGTGCCGGGTAGAGGCTAGCCTTGCGGAACTGGTGAGAGGAGAGCGGGCCGATTCCCAGGTAGAGCACACCGCATCAGCGCCTGCTTCGCAAGGTCCGTCCGTTTGCGTGCTGCCATTCTCGAACATGGGCGGCGATCCTGAACAGGAATATTTCAGCGACGGGATAACCGAAGACCTGATTACCGACCTGTCCAAGGTTTCTGCCCTGCGGGTGGTCGCACGCAACACGAGCTTCACCTACAAGCGGCAGCCAGTCGATACGCGGTCCCTGGGGCGGGATCTGGCGGTCAGTCACGTTGTCGAGGGAAGCGTGCGCAAGGCCGGCAACCGGCTCCGGATCACCGCACAGTTGATTGACGCACCAAGCGGCCATCATCTCTGGGCGGAGCGCTATGACCGTGAGCTAGCCGACGTCTTCGATATCCAAGACGAGATTTCCAAGGCGATTGTCGACGCGCTGAAGTTGAAGCTGCTGCCCGCCGAGAGGAAGGCTATCGAGCGACGTGGCACCGACAACCCCGAGGCTTACAATCTCTACCTCATGGCGCGGCAGCATTGGGCTTCCGGCAGCGACGGTGACTGGGACCGAGAGGAGTTGATTATTCGGATTTGCGAGCGGGCAATCGATATCGATCCGCTTTACGCAAATCCATGGGCGCTGATGGCCATCGCCCAGACGCAAATCCGCTTCCGTCAGGGGAAGAAAGAGGTGAATGGCCTGCCGTCCGCGGAACGGGCGCTCGAATTGAACCCCGACCTGGCCGAGGCGCATGCCATCAAGGCATGGTACCTGCTGGAGCAGGAGCGGCCGGATGCGGCGAACGATGAAATCGAGGCCGCGCTCGAGCTCGACCCCGAGAGCTGGGAGGTTAACCGCATTGCCGGCAAGGTGCTCTTTCTGCAGGGACGGCTGAAGGACGCCGCAGCGTGCTACGAGAAGGCAACCGAGCTGATGGATGAGGATTACAGCGGCTCGGGAATGCTCGAGTCCTGCTACCGCGGCCTGGGCGACTTGGAAGGACTGAAGCGTGCCGCGCGAATAACGTTCGCTCGTGTCGAAAAGGCGCTTGAGAGTAATCCGCGCGACGCGCCGGCGATTGCCAACGGAGCGCTTAGCCTCGCCGTCATCGGACAGGACGCGAGGGCACGGGAATGGGCAGAGCGCGCGCTGGAGCTAGATCCAGATAACTATATTTTACGAGCAAATATTGGCTGCGCTTACGCTTTGGAGCTCAACGATCACGACCGAGCGCTAGATCTGATCGAGGATACGCTGATCCATCTCGGACGCGACCACGTGCGTCACGTTGCTCATGATCCGGACCTTAGAGCGCTGCATCAGTACCCTAGGTTTGAGAAGATGCTGGCAGAAGCAAGGGCGCGTCACGGCGTAAGCGACCCAGACGCATGAACGGCAGGTTTGGGTGGAAAGCTGACACTAGCCCGCACAATCATTCCCGATGCCCCGTCGGGCGCGTAGATCGCGTATACGTACAACTGCCATGTAAGACTGACTGACAGCCCACCCGATAGAGCCCGGAACGAACGCTACGGAGATAGCCAAGAGCCGGTGCGGTTCAGGGACCAGTGAAGCGAAGAACGTAGCGGCTGCTATTCCAAGGACCCAAGGAGCACCCTCCTTTGCGGAGGCGACGTACCATCCAAATCGCGACAGCCCCGTCGCTGCGGAAGCCAGGTGCGATTTGTAAGCGCGGATAAGGCTCATCGGCCCGACACTTACATGAGCATCCAACGTCTGCAATGGGTCGAAAGCTGCCATTCGGTCCCCTTTCCTGGTGCAACGCCAACGAATGACTGCTAGACCCAGCATGGCTCTTTGCCATGTAAACATTCTTCGGCATAAGACGCGCAACTTCATCAGTAGCCTTCCAGTGATCGCAACCGAATTATTAGGTGTTATCGACCCGTCTCAGCATTATTTATTTTACCTGTTGGCTTGCTTAACTGATAACCAGCGCCTATCTCTTCGCTGCTACCAGTCGCAATCGACGGTCTTGGGCGCTAAGCCGCACCTCTCTCCATCTTTGACGCCTCTTAGCCGCGAGACGGCCAATGACGGCCCGTTTCGGCAAAGAAGGATAACATCATGAAACTCTTTGGCACTGTGAAGTCGTTTGACGAAACCAAGGGCTATGGCATCATCAAGCCGGAAGCCGGCGGCGACGAACTGCGTTTTGAGAAGAGCGCCATGCATTGGGGCACCGCGACAAGCCCAAAGACTGACCGCCGCGTGTCTTACGAAGTGGGTAAGAATGGCAGCGGCGACGTCTGCGCCATCAACCTCCATTCGGAGTAATCGGGAGAGCTGAGATTCTCTGGTTCGAGCGGCAGCAAGCAACGAGCTCGTCGTTGCTCGGACCGGGAAATCTCAGGCTCCGATCAAAGGAATCCATCATGCTTATTCTAGGTAAGCTTGCGCGCGGCGCGAGCGCTTTTGCTATTGCGGGCGCCCTCATTTTGAGCGCTCCTGTTCAGGCGGCCGACAACCCGCAGGTATCCGCTGAAGTTATGGCCTTGGCGCGTGCTCAGTGGGCGTCGGAAATCGCCGGTGAGTCGATGGTGCAGCAGAACGTATCCCTCGCCGACGACTACACGGAGTTCAACGGCGACTTTCCCACACTCCTCGTGGGCAAGACCGTGTCGACCCGCATGGGCGAGATCACGCCCAACGACAAGGCGATGTATTCCGAGATGCAGAACGCCCGCGTCCAGACTTACGGCGACACTGCCATCCTGACCTACAATTTCGCAGGTCTCAGGCGGGCAGCGGACGGCAAGATTGCACCGTCGCTCGCGAAGTCCACCCGCGTCTATGTAAAACAGGGCGGCAAATGGATGCTGGTCCACGCCAACTTCGCGCCGGTGGCGTTGGGGCACTAAGCACACACTTGAG
>Ga0310811_10012576_pt1 | contig 10985 bp, 9 predicted proteins | sample YCmetagenome_FD_207642 | JGI IMG/M metagenome (GOLD analysis project Ga0310811, IMG submission 207642) | Soil microbial communities from experimental microcosm in Duke University, North Carolina, United States - YC | ecosystem: Engineered > Artificial ecosystem > Soil microcosm > Unclassified ...
GGCTCGTTCAAGCTTATTGAGGACGGAATCGGACTGCTGGGGCTCGTCACGCTTTCGTTTGTCGCGTCAGCGTGGCGCGTGCATCCGGACGCTGCCCAGCTGACCAGCGGATTCATTCCCACGATTCCGGATCACAATGTCGTTCGTTACTCGTTCCTCGCGATCAGTATCGTCGGCGCAACCGTCAGTCCCTATCTGCTCAACTTCTATGCCTCAGGAACGGTCGAGGAGAAGTTGACGGAAGACAAGCTGTGGGTGAATCGCACGACCGCATTTCTCGGCATTGGCTTTGGCATCGTTGTCTCGATGGGGGTCCTGGTCACCGCGGCCGTCGTGCTCGCGCCACGGCAGATCCAAGTGAATTCCTACGAACAGGCGGCGCTGATGTTCGTTCCCGCGTTCGGACGATGGGCGGTCGGCCTGTTTGCGGCCGCCCTGGGAATCGGCTGTTTCGGCGCCGCGGTAGAAATTGCATTGAACGGTGGGTACGTCATCGCGCAGGTGCTCGGCTGGCGATGGGGCGCCGACAAGTCACGATCCAGCGCGCGAGGCTTCAGCGCAGCGATGACGGCGATGGTCGTCATTGCCTCGGCAATCGCACTGCTTGGTTTCGACCCATTGCAGGTGACGATGATCTGCGTGGCGCTGACCGTCGTGATCATGCCGGCGGTGGTGCTGCCGTTCCTCGTCTTGATGAATGACCCCGCCTACGTCGGTCGGCACACCAGCGGCATTCTCGGCAATGGTTTCCTCGCCGTCGTCACCGTTGCCGGCGCAGTGATGGCGCTGATCATTATCCCGCTCGAAATCTTTGGGGGTTGACATGGATCTCGCCCGCGATCTGCTGGACAAGGCCATCTTCGATAACCACGGGCGCGAAATCGGCCGCGCCGACGGTGTGGCGCTCGAGAGCGACGGCGATGTGCTCAGCGTCGGCTCGATCGATATCGGTCTCGCCGTTCTCGGAGATCGGCTCCATCCGTTCCTCGGTCGTGTTGTCGAAGGACTGCAGCGGGCGCTGTGGCCTGATGTCGGCATGACCTTGAGAGTGCCGTTTGGCGACGTCGGGGCGATCGACGGCCGCATCACGCTGAAGAAGTCGCTAACGGAATTGCAGGCTGATGGGGCTACCGGGCCCCAGTCGAAACTCACGCTGCAGCGCGTGCTCGGTCGCAAGGTGCTCGCCGCGAATAACCATCCGATCGGCCGGCTCGAAGAAGTGCGGGCGGATCGCCGGGGCCGGGCGTGTGTCGTCACGGCCTTCGTCATTGGCGCCGCCGGCCTGCAGGAGCGGCTTGGAGTCGGCGTCAGACTCTTATTTGGACCGAACACTTCAGGACAGGTGGCGAGATCGGATCAAATTGACCTGACGGACCCGGCCCGCCTTCGCCTGCGGTGCCCTATCACCGACCTCCAGAAACTACGGTGACCACGGTCACGCGACACGCGAGCACGAATCAGGGGTTCCTCATCCTCGGTCCTTAGTGCTTGGTCCGTCCAGGGTCCTTGGTGCGTGCGGGGTTCTTGGTCCGAGAATCGACCAGGCAGGCCCAGGAGGACCGGGACATTTGTTCGCTCGATGGTATCTGTATCCTTCCAGCCGAAAGCAATTAGGCGCGCGCGAAATCCATGTTCTGTATTCGAGTCACGTTGCCGGCTTACAGCCGCGAGTGCAGCCACGCGATGAAATCCGCGTTACCGCTATCGTCGGCGGCGCGAATCGGAGTCTTGTGATCCCATCCGAGCCAGTGCGGGTCGGCACCGCGATCCAGAAGGTACTCCGCGGTCGAGCGATGTCCGCCGCGGCAGGCGTGCCAGAACGCGCGCGTGATTTCATCCCGCGAGGGCGGTGGCAGTGCATCCCAGCGATCGCGCATGATGCCAGGCAGCCCTAACGCCGCTGCCTGCCACCACTCGACGCGGGCGCCCCGTTCGACCAACCGCCGTGCCGCGGCCCAGTTCGCGAAGACGACCGCATCGGAGAGTGGCCCACCGCCGGTGAACACCGCACCGGCGGCGTTGATGTCGGCGCCAGCGTCGAGCAGCGCGTCGATGGCGGCGACATCGTTGCTGCTGGCCGCCTGATGCAGAGGGGTCTCCATGCAGTTCGGATCCGTCGCGTGTGGCGGGTAATGGAGGTTCACGTCTGCGCCGGCCGCGGCGAGAGCGATGATCGTCTCCGCGACGTTCGGGAAGTGTCCCGGCCAGTCGACGGCGATGAAGACCGGAGTGCGCGGTCCGCCATCCTTTTTCGCAATCCACGTGTGGACGATCTGCGGGTGCGCTTCGAGAAGGCGGCGGAGCGCCGCGACATCGCCGGTTTCGATGGCAAGGGTTACTGCCAGCGCGCGCGGATCATCTGCGCGCAGAGGAGTTGGATCGGTCATTGTGTTCGCGGACGGGTTCAATTGTCGTTCGGGATTTCCTGGAAGCTCAACCGGCCTGATGCCGGATGGCTCCGTAGGCTATCCGGAGTCGGTGCTCCTGCGTCTGCTGGATTCAAAGAACGGCCCCCACGTGCAGCTCGCAGCGTTGGAAGACGGGTCAGGACGGGAACGAACGATCCAACCATGAATGACGTCGAGCCGGAGGCCCATTGATCCCGCAAAGAAGCGCGAAAATCCGTTTTACGACGGCTGAGGTGAGTTGGCCGCCATCCTGAATACCGAAGGTGTGAGGCATTCACGCCAGGAGGCACGGGATGGCCAGCGAACTCGACCAGCTGTACAAGCACATCGATGACATCGAAATCGCGATGATGACGACCCGTCGTCCGGACGGGCATCTGGAATCGCGGGCAATGGCCACGCAGGCGCGCGCGGCCGGGGCGGACCTGTGGTTCGTGACGTTAGAGGATACTCAGAAGCTGCGAGACCTCGGCGACGATCCGCACGTTAACCTCTCCTACTACAAGGATCGAACGCGCGAGTGGATCTCCGTCTCCGGGACGGCAGTTATCACCCGCGACCGCGCGAAGATTCACGAGCTGTATAGGTCCGACTGGCGCGCGTGGTTTCCAAAGGGAGACGACCCGCGCCACGGGACGAACGACGACCCGCGCATGGTGCTGATTGGCGTCACGGTCCATGCGGCGGTGTTCCTCGAGGTGAACAAGCCACAGCCGGTCGTGTTGTTCGAAGTAGCCAAAGGGTGGTTAACCGGATCGACGCCGGAGCTCGGCACGTTGCATCACGTCGAGCGATAGAGGTGTCTCCTTAGGAGGGTGACAGCATGGCCGCCGCGCCCTTCGCCCGTCTCTTTGGCATCGCCGGTCGCCGCGCCGTCGAATCGGTCGTCCCACGCCGCACGTTCGACGATGTCGTCCTGCCACCGGCGACACGACGAGCGCTCGACCTGGCACTCTCGCAGGTGACGCAGCACGACCTCATCTTCAACCGCTGGGGCCTTGCGGAGCGGCATCCCACCGGCACCGCGCTCGCGTTCAATTTCGCTGGACCGCCTGGCACGGGCAAGACCATCTGCGCTGAAGCCATAGCGCAGTCGCTGGGACTCCGTCTGCTGGTGGTCCGCTACGCCGAGCTCGAATCACTGTGGATGGGTGAGACACCGAAGAACGTGGCCGCCATCTTCCGCGCCGCTCGCGAGGAGGGCGCGGTGCTGTTGTTTGATGAGGCAGACGCGATCGCCACGCGTCGATCGACCGTCATCGATCACGGTTTCCAGCGGGAATCAAACACTGTCGTCAGTGTGCTCCTGCAGGAATTAGAGCGATTCAATGGCGTCGTCATCTTTGCCACGAACCTGGCTGAGAATTTCGATCCGGCGTTCGAGCGTCGCATTCGCACCCACGTCCTGTTCGAGATGCCCGGTGCAGTGGAACGCGAGCAGATCTGGCGCGTCCAGATGCATCCGTCACGCACGCCGCTCGCCGGCGATGTGGATTTTCGATCGCTGGCGGCGGACTACGCGGTGAGCGGCGGCGATATCAGGAACGCAGTGCTGAAAGCGGCGCTGGCCGCGGCGGCAGAACCGGGACCCGACTCCGCCAAGCGAATCCACCAGCGGCACCTGCAAGCCGGCATCGCCGACGTTGTGGCTGCCCGGCGCGTGATGCGGCAGTCGATCTTTGCCGGGAATGAGCCGGCCACGACGCTGGCGAAATTCATCGGCGACCGGCCATCAGCATCGCGTCTTGTGATCTCGACGCTCGCGTGCGCAGGCGCGGCGCTTGTGGTCGCATTGCTGGCGCTTGCCGTGGCGCTGATGAAGTAGTCGAGCGATAGATACCGTCCCCCCCCCCGAGGCATTGGGCCAGAAGAACGGCCACAAGGCTAACGCGAGTTTAGGCGCGAGCGAAGTCAATGAAGCCGCGTTCGGCGTCGGTGTGTACGAGCTTCACACGTACCCGATCTCCTACGTCTAGACCGTTGGACCCCTCGACGACGCGACCCTCCACCGGCGTGCCGAGCGTACGCACCCAGGTGCCCTTGTCTGCAGCGCCAGTGACGATCGCATCGAAACGTTCGCCGATCCGGGACTCGAGCAGCATCGCCGCCGCCGACTTGCGCACCTGGCGCTCCACCTTCGCGGCATTGTCTTCCTGCGTGGTGCAGTGTCCGGCGAGCAGGCCGAGTTCCTCGTCGCGGTACGGCGGCTCACTCCCGCCGATGGCGGCCTTGAGCAGTCGCTGCGTGATGAGATCGGGAAACCGCCGGTTGGGCGCGGTCGAGTGCGTGTAGTGGTCCGCGGCAAGGCCGAAGTGCCCGGGAATCGTCCCGCCCGGGCGCTCCACCGCATATTCGCCGGACCCGAGCATCTTGACGATCGACAGCGACAGGTCCGGAAAGTGGGTCGGGTCCTGCGCGCGTCGTTCTTCGAGGAACGCCTCGAGGGCGGCGGCGTCCGGTGCTTCCGGCAAGCGCGCACCAACACCTGCGGCGAGCTCGACGATGCGGTTCCAGCGCTCGGGCGCTTTGAGCACGCGGCGGATCGACGCGAAGCCGCGCTCCTCGAGGAACCGGGCACTCGACTCGTTCGCCCCAATCATGAAGTCCTCGATCAGCTCTTTGGCGCGGTTCTTCTCGTCGGCGCGCAGACCGGTGAGGTGATCCCCGTCGAAGATCGCCTGCGTCTGAATCGTGTCCAACGTCAGCGCGCCGCGCTGATGCCTTAGCCCGCGCATGGCACGGGCCGCGCGGTCCTGCACGCGCAGCTGTTCGTCGAGACCGGGCGTCGACGCCACGCTCGCGGGTATCGGCCCTCCGCCAGCGAGCCACGCGCCGACCTCGTTGTAGGTCAGGCGCGCGCGGTTCCGCACGCTCGCGCGATAGATCTCGGCCCCGGCCACCGTGCCGTCCTCGTCCACCGCCATGTCCACGACGACCGCCAGACGATCCTCACTCTGCACGAGCGACGTCAGATCGGTCGAAAACCGCTGCGGCAGCATCGGAAAGATCTGGGCGGCGGTGTAGACCGACGTCGTGTTGACGCGGGCGTGCTCGTCGACGGGCGAGTCGGCCGGCACGTTCGCGTCCACGTCGGCAATCGCGACGAGAATCCGCACCTGTCCGTCACGCGATGGGACGGACACCGAGAGCTGATCGAGGTCGCGCGAGTCGTCATTGTCGATTGAGCACCAGAGCAGATCGCGGTGGTCGCGCATCGTTCGGTCGATCGAGTCTCCGTTGGCGCGCGCCTCGCGCGCCTGAGCCTGCGCCCCGGCCGAGAAGTCGGGTTGGAGGCCGTAGTGTTCCATCGCGCGGCGGGCGATCACTTCGAGGCGGCTGCGATGCGAGGCTGAACCTGAGCTGGTGGGCGACGAAGGCATGAGGCCCAGTATCCCGCGAAGACGGGTCTGGCGCCCCGCTACTTTCCGACCATGTGCGTTGCGTCCCGCTCGTTATCGTTGCAGTGGTAGTCGAGGAGGTCGGTATCGAGGACGATCCGCTGACGCAGCGTGACGGTCCACGGCTGTGTGTAGGCCTTGGCGTCGTCGATCGTCAGGTCAATGTCGAGCTGTCCGTAGTTCACGCGGCGGAATCGCTCGGTCATCTTCGCTGCTTCGCTGATCGGACTGCCGCTTCGATCGAGCCACGTCCCTTCGCGCAGCCCGTTCGTCTGGACGATGAGCGTGTCGCCGTCCCATCGGCCAGTGGAGTATCCGTTGAAGGTCGGAGCAGGATCGTTCGGTAACGGGCGGCCGTCGAGGAACACCTGACGAAAGGTGACGTCGCGCTCGGAGAGGATGACAAACAGATCCGGCAGCTGGATGAACTTCCGATACGGCGGAAACGTGAGGAGCCGTACAGCTCCCGCGGGTTTGCAGAAGCCGACCGGATCGTCCTTGCCGAGGGCAGCCATTCGTTCCTTGACCAGTGCCGCCGCCCACGGCTGATACGGAAGCGCTTTGCCGGGCAGCTTCGCGCCGAGGTTGCTGAATTCCGGCGCCGCCGGATAATCGGCTCCACAGACGCCCGCGCACGATGTCTCGAGCTGCCACACCCCGGAGAGGTCCGGCCTGCCATCTGCCGTCCGCGGCGCGGGCGCGGAGAGATTCGGCTTGCCGTCAGGCGTTCGCGGGACGCCGCGAGTCGGATAGTTCAGCCATTGCGCGCTCAGCGTGGTACCCATCGCGAGCGTCGCCATCATGAAAATGCGGATGCGCATCCAGGATGCTCCCCCGAGGGCGAATTGTATGACGCTTGGTCGATGGCCACGCTCCTAATGGTGCTGGACCCAAACGCGCCGAGGCGCGTCCAAGCGCCTCACGAATCCAGCCCGGCCTGAGCGCAGTCGAAGGTCATCCCTTGCGGAAGGCGGCGCACATCAGGCGCCGGGGGGCAGTCGTTTGGCCGCGCCTGCCGGACTGCTCGTGTGCCCGCGCGAATTCCGCTTGGCCCGGGCACACGTTGGACTCTATAGTCTTGGTGTCTTCAACACACCGAACCGCCCAGTTCACCGATTTGTGGGAGTTCCGACATGCCGAGCTACACCCTGACCGTTAACGGACGGCGACAGACCGTCGATGTGCCCGAAGATATGCCCTTGCTGTGGGTGCTTCGGGATGTGCTGGACCTGAAAGGCACCAAGTTTGGCTGTGGCGCGTCGTTCTGCGGCGCCTGCACCGTGCACGTCGGAAACACTGCGACCCGTTCCTGCATAACGCCGATCTCCAAGGTGAGTCAGCCGGTCACGACGATTGAAGGGCTGTCGGCCGACGGCAATCACCCGTTGCAGGTGGCGTGGCGAGACATCGACGTGCCGCAGTGCGGCTACTGCCAGGCCGGCCAGCTGATGACGGCGGCCGCGCTGCTCAAGACCACACCGAAGCCGACTGACGCGCAGATCGCCACGGCGATGACCGGCAATGTGTGTCGCTGCGGTACCTATACGCGCATTCGCGAAGCGATTCACGCCGCCGCCGACGGCAGGAAGGCATAGCCATGACGACGATGAAGAAACGCAGCGAAATGGATCGTCGAACGTTCCTGCAGGTCACTACCGTCGCTGGCGGCGGGCTGATGATCGCCCTCTACACGCCGGAGCTGCTGGCGCAGCGCGGGGGCGGACCGGGCAACGCCGTCCTGCCGCTCGCCAGCAACTACATCACGATCAACCCCGACAACACCTTCACCATCGTCGCGCAGAACCCGGAGACGGGGCAGGGCATCAAGACGGCGCTCCCTCAACTGATCGCCGACGAGCTCGATGTCGATTGGAAACAGGTCACCATCAAGCAGGCGGACTACGACGCCACGAAGTACATCTCGCAGACCGAGGGCGGCAGCCGCGCCATCCCGACGCACTACACGCGGATGCGCCAGGCGGGCGCAGGCGGACGTGCGTTGATGATCGCCGCGGCGGCGCAGCAGTGGAACGTCCCGGCGAGCGAGCTGACGACGGGTTCGGGCATGGTGAAACATGCGAGCTCCAACCGCAGCGCCACGTACGCGTCGCTCGCAGCACGCGCCGCGACGCTCACGCCGCCCGCGCCAGCCGATCTGAAGCTCAAGGATCCGAAGGACTTCAAGATCATCGGCAAGGGTCTCTCCGGCGTCGAGAACATGGCGATTACCACCGGCAAGCCGATCTTCAGCATCGACGTCGCTCTGCCGGGAATGCTGTCGGCCGTGTTCGAGAAGTGTCCGGTCTTTAACGGCACGGCGGTCAGTGCGAATCTCGACGAGATCAAGAAGCTGCCTGGCATTCGGCACGCGTTCATCGTGCCGGCGCCGGCGCCAAGTGGGCGCGGAGGGGCACCGTCCGGCCCGGCGTCAGGCGTGGCGATTGTCGCCGACCGCTGGTGGCAGGCGCAGAACGCGCGCAAGAGTCTGAAGGTGGTGTGGGACGAGGGTCCGGTCGCGTCACAGAGCAGCGCTGGCTATGCGGCGCAGGCGCAGCAGCTGTCTGCGGCGAAGGCGTCACAGAAGCCTGCCGGTGGCCCCGGACAGGGCGCTGATGTTGGCGACGTCGATGCGGCGTTCGCGTCGGCCGCGAAGGTGGTCGAAGCGTCGTACACCATTCCGTTGCTTTCACATGCACCGCTCGAGCCGCAGAATTCCACGGCCCACTTCAAGGACGGCAAACTGGAGATCTGGTCACCGAGCCAGATTCCAAGTCCTGCGCAGGCCGGGGCAGCGGCGGGTGTCCAGGCCGGTGACGTCCTGATGCACCTGGTTCGTGCTGGCGGCGGCTTCGGCCGGCGCCTGAACAGTGACTACGACATCGAAGTCGCGAAGATCGCGCGGATGGTGTCGGACGAGCGTGTCGCTGCCGGGATGCCAACGGTGCCGGTCAAGCTGCTGTGGACGCGTGAAGACGACATCCACCACGACCAGTACCGCCCGGGCGGATTTCACTACTTCAAAGCGGGCATCGACGGTGCCGGACGGATGGTCGCGTTCCGCGACTACGTCGCCAGCACCGCGTCGGTGATTCCGGCGAACGAGTTCCCGCGCGGCTTCGTCCCCAACTTCCGCGTCTCCTCCGACGCGGTGACCCCGTTCAGCGTTCCGACCGGGGCGATGCGCGCGCCGAGCACCAACGGCGTGTCGTTCGTGATGCAGTCGTTCATCGATGAGGTCGCGGTGGCGGCGGGGAAGGATCCGCTGCAGTACCGGCTCGACCTGCTGGCGAACCCGGTGGCCGGGGGCCCGGCGGGTGGCGGTGGCGGATTCAACGCGTCGCGTGCGGCCGGGGTTCTGGCAGCCGTGCGCGAGATGTCGAACTGGGACAAGCGCGCCAGCCTGCCGAAGGGCACGGCGCAGGGATGCGCGTTCCAGTTCGCGCACTCCGGCTACGTGGCCTACGTGGCGGAGGTTTCGATCGGCGCCGACAAGAAGCTGAAGATCAACAAGGCCTGGGCCGCGGTCGACGTCGGCCGCCAGATCGTCAACCCGAGCTCGGCGACCAACCTCGTGCAAGGCGGCTTCATCGAGGCGATGAGCCACCTGATGGCCTGGGAGATCACGATCGAGAAGGGCCGCGTGATGCAGAACAACTTCGGTCAGTACCAGCCCGCCCGCATGATGCAGGCGCCGCCGCTGATCGAAGTGAAGTTCCTGCAGACCGACTACGAACCAACCGGCCTCGGCGAGCCGGCGTTGCCGCCGGCGCTGCCGGCGATTACCAACGCGGTCTACGCTGCGACCGGCGTGCGCATCCGCAATCTGCCACTTGCCAAGGAAGGCTACAGCTGGAACACGTAACCTTCGGAGGGGCTCACCGTATCTCTATAGGGGCCGACCTTAAGGTCGGCCCCTACGTGCGTACGGTCGGCCGCTATGTGTTTCTGCTTGTGATCGCGGTGGCTGGGTGTCATACCATCGCGCAGACGCAGAGTGGCCCCGTTCTCGTGAGCCACGACTTCAAGGAATCAGCGCAAGGCTGGCACATTGCCGGCGACACCGGAACAATCATTCCGACGTTCACTGCGAGCGGTGGCCATCCGGACGGATGTATCACCGGGGTCGACGAAGCCATCGGTGAGACCTGGTACTTTCGTGCGCCGGAATCGGTGCTGAAGCAACTGCCCGCTGCCGTGAACGGCACCATCAGTTTCAGCCTCAAGCAGTCAGGAACGCAGGTCAGCATCATTGACGATGACGTGGTCATCATCGGCGCTGCTGGGCGATTGAGCTATCGGTTTCAGACTGCTCCAGGGACGAACTGGACGGACTTCTCTGTACGTCTCGCCGAGAGCGAAGGGTGGACGTGGAACTGGAACCGGCGCGCCACTCAGGCGCAGATCAACAGCGTGCTCGCCGCAGCCACCGGCCTCGACATCCGCGGGGAGTTCGTGACGGGCCAGGATGAAGGGTCGATGGACAATTTCGTGTTGCGCGGGCCATGACGAGAGCCGCGCGATTCGGCCAGCGTTAGTTGTTCGTCCGGGGCGGGGCCATGAAGCTGGCTCTGAGCGCCGGCCGATTGAGTTCTTTCCCGCGCAGATAGATCGTCGAAATCCGTCGTGTGTTCGTGATCGACTCGAGAGGATTGGCATCGAGCACGTTGAAGCTCGCCTCTTTCCCCGCCACGATCGTCCCCATCCGATCCAGATGCAGAATCCTCGCGTTGGTGCGCGTGCCGGCGACGATCGCCTCCATCGCCGTCATCCCGCAGCGCGTATACGCCTCGAGCTGCTCGTGGGCTCCGAAGCCGTCGCCGGTTCCATCGGTGCCCAGGCCGATCACCATCCCCGCGTCATGAATCTTGCGCAGGTTGCGGCAGTGCAGCTCGAAGAGCGCGTTCGCCGGGTTCCCATTGGCTTCGAGCTGCGCCAGCTGGGTCCGCATTGTGGCAATCTGGCTCGGCGGCAGCGTTTCAGCGAGCGCGTCGATGGTGTTGCGCGTCTGGGGAACAGGCATGTTCGGGCCCGACCACACTTTGGGGTGCGCCCGCACCGCGGCGAGATACTGCTCGTCCACATCTCGATCGCGAACCAGGTGCACGAAGCCGTCCACGCCCGCCTGCAGCAGATCCTTCGCATCGGCCAACGCGGACGTTCGACTGAGGTGCGCGAGCAC